>JACLAD010016933.1_pt1 | contig 151678 bp, 149 predicted proteins | sample 8027901 | NCBI WGS metagenome assembly JACLAD01 (sample SAMN15725071, study PRJNA655200) | protist metagenome | isolation source: fluorescence activated cell sorting (FACS) single amplified genomes of... | place: Spain: Blaines Bay Microbial Observatory, Mediterranean Sea | collected 2016-07-05 | reverse complement strand
AAATACTCATAGCGACTCCTTATTGAAATTTAAGTAAGCAAATGACAGAGTTCGAGTACTCATCGCAATCGAACTTATCAACCCAAAGATAGACAGAGTCAAGAAAAGAGAAGTAGATGTATTTGATAATGGTTCAAATCAAACTGGTATGGTGCTGTTTCGCATCAATGCCGTTGCGTTGTATTGGGTCATGGTGTGATGCGAAGTTGGATCTCCGGAATCAACCTTCACTGTATACTTTGCAAAGTCTCCGACGAGTCAACAATGAATGCTAGTGCTTATAGAGCAGAGATAGGGGAAAGTTAATCCAAGATGCTACTGAGCTAAAAGAAAACTTTAGGCTTGTCTCCTAGCCAACTTTTCTTGGGGCAGCAAACTGTAATAAATAAGATCGTTCAAAGGAGTGGCAACACCGGCTTCCTTGCCTAATCGAACGACCGCACCATTCCAATATTCAAGTTCTGAAGGTTTACAGGCCATGATCTCCTCCTGCATTGACGTCATATGGTTTGCTGGCATCATGTCAATGCCACGATGAATCACGTCAACACCTTCTGGTGGAAGTGTAACTCCATTAGCCGCTGCAACTGCCACTACCTCATGAATAGAATCCTGGACGAGTTTGCGAACTTCTGGGATCTCGCGCCAAACTCCAGTTGGTACGCGTGTTAATGTGCCAATACCTCCTAACGTTACCGCTCCAGCAAATTTCAACCACAACCAAGACTGTATGTCATCAGGGATCTGAACGGATACTTGATTTGAGGCAAAAGCTGCATGGATAGAGTCCACCCTGGCAGAAGCGCGATTGTCAATCTCCCCAAGGGTAAGCTGTGGGTTAATTCCGCCGACATGTTTTAATTTTGCTGGAGTTTCAATAAAACAACGTACTGGTGAAACTCCAACAATGACATGATCATGTCCTAAAACATCGGCAACCTCTGTCGGCGCCTCCACACCGTTTTGCAAGGTGAGAACTCCTGTATCAGGGCCAATCATCGGTCGAATCTGCTCAGCAGCTTCACGTACATCCCAAGCTTTGACACCTAAGATTACAAGGTCAACAACACCTACTTCTGCTGGAGAATTAGTCGCTATAAAGGGTGTAATGTGAAAATCTCCGGTTGCGCTTTTCACAAAAAGTCCGTTCGCTTGAATAGCCTGAAGATGTGATCCACGCGCAATGAGGGCAACATCATTTCCTGCCTGGGCAAGCCGCACCCCAAAGTATCCTCCTATTCCCCCTGCACCAAAAACTGCAATGCGCATTTTGCAATCCTGAGATTTATTGTGCTAGATCCTAGCACTTTCAAACAGTGTTATTGCCTCATCCTAGCAAAATCATCGAGGCTAGTGCTGGGGCAAACGTATTAAGTACGTGTGAGGCGTTGTGTGATTATTCAGTTGGATTGTAAAATAGACATCCACAAATTAATACTAGCTCTGCCTGAGACTCACAAAATTCTCTGCCCTAAATAGAGTTTCTTTCTTCAACATTTTTATCAGGTACAGAACAATGCAAATGCCGAAACAACCATTTCCCATGAGTTTTCTCCAGCATTGCCGAAACTCTCATATTGAGAATAAAACTCTCGCCCTTTACAGTCTCGCCTTTGAATTCTAATTTGCTGATAACGTAAGCAAACTGGCCATGTAGGAAGAAATCAAATTTTTTGAATGATAAATCCCTAGACTGAGTTTGATCAATATCTCTTTGAAATTGGGTTCTTATTTGTTCAATATCTAATCGAATCTCATCAACTGTTGTCCCAACTAAAGACACGTTTTCTCTATCAAACGCTGACGTGAACCTTTCAACATCTCCTTCGTTGTAACTTTCTGATAGTTCACTGAACAACGCCGCAATTAATTTCTCATCCTCTTTCATCATTTTACTCTGTTGCTTGATTTTTTTATCCTGAATCAGTCCTTCCAAAGTGAATGTTTGATAGCACCGTAGTCACAAATCGTCAGTGAGACTACTCCGTCTTTTGTGCTGTGAGGCAAGGAGAGCGTTTCTTTTGCTTGCTGAGCGTGATCGTCAACACCAACCGATGTTTCATAAACCTCAGTTAGTACAAACATCGTATTTCCTGTTTCTTTATCATCTTTGATTTCTGGTGCTGTAGACCAATTGAGAAAATGCAGTTTTTTGTTCCCTTCTCTGTAGTGAGTCTCTGCCATCCATTTTGTGTGAACTTCTGTAATTTCATTCCAATTATTGACAAATTCTGGTTTCACTACCCAAATTCGTGTGAGTTGAGTTTTACCCTCGTACATAGCTTGCCCTCTGATGTATTTGGAAACTATAAATTCTCAATAAAAATATTATGAATATTCTCTGGAATCCAAATATATCTTTCAGATGGTAGTCGAATGTCAAGCACTAGCTTCTCAATCAGTTGCATTTTTTGAAGATGGCCAATGAACAAACGGTGCTGAATATTAGCATTTGAGATGAAGGGAAAATATACTTAAACCCATTGCAGCTGGAACATCTAGGATAGCGTTTGAGAGATATAATAGGTTTGGTGTGATTAAGTCAGTTGAGAAATGATTTTGCATTCTTTGTGTCTGGTGAAGCATTCCATCGAATTGAACAGAGATGATTAGCGTGAAAAAACGCATCATTATTTACAAAAAATAGAATCCGGTATCAACTCAGTTTTGTTTTGCGTGTTGATCATTCGAATTTCCTGCAGGCTAGATTTGTAAACGCGTCAACTATCCACCCATACCAATTCAGCGTATTAATAAAAAAATATAAATAATACAAATAATTTAATTAATTTGAAAATACCAATTAACAGATTCAGTATTACTTTAATTTAAACCTAAAAGCGAAACATCTTGTTACATCGACTAAGCTGCCTGAGGGATTCATCATCGACTAACTGAGTTTTGGTTCCATTCCCAGTTGGTGACCTCACCAATAGGATGCGGAAAAATTCTTAGTTTTCTCCTTCCTGCGCCTCCCAGAGGACTTCTCTATTCAACTATCCAATATCATTCAACAACTAAAACTAGTGTATCTCAACTAAAGTGAATCGGCTCTTTGCAGGTTCGATTAAGCAGGTCACCTAACTCAAAGAAATTTCAAACCCTCCGAGTACAGTGGGAGCACATATAAGAGATTATCTAGGCACTGGACAAAAACTTTGTCTTAATATAAATAATAATTCTTCCGATTAGTTGGAAGCTGCTAAGAAACCGCAATTTGAAAACAATTTACAGGAGTTACCTCATGAGTATTGTTTTAACGCACATGCTTGGTGAAACTGATGATGGATTGCTGGACCCCAAAGAACATCGTAAACTACAAAAAGAGTGTCCTGGAATGAAGCTTCCTGGAGTCGTGAGTTGCAACGTTTATCGAGATACTGCCAAACGTTTGATATTTGGAGATGTTGAGCTTGAGAATTATGCTGCATTGGACAGGTGGGAAAATTGGGTCTGGAGTCCAGAAGGTAGAGAATGGTCAGCTAAATTCCGTAAAACAGGTAAATTTCTTGAGCGAATCATGCTTGAAAAAATGGATTAATTTTTTGGGATTAGTTGGATAAATTTTCACGTCCAACTAAGCTACCAATCCTGACAAGAGCCGTGATTTATTGGATGAGATTTCAATTTGTTGCGGTTCTTCACTTCCAAATATTTTAATAGTTGACTCTTCTAAACAAATCATAAGCAGGAGGACTAGATGAGAATATTAATCCTCGGTGCTGGTGCTGTCGGAGGTTATTATGGTGCCCGACTGATACAAGCAGGAGCAGACGTCACTTTCCTTGTCAGACCCGAAAAGCAAAGACTTCTTCGAAAGAATGGATTGGTAATAGAAACATCTGATGAAACTGTAAAATTGAATCCTGCTACAGTGACAAAAGAAAGCTTGAACAGTGAAGTTGATTTGGTCGTCCTAACACCTAAGTCTTATGACTTTGCAGAGGCAATTGAAGTTGTTCAGAATGTCCAGGGAAAACCATTTCTCCTCCCTTTTCTCAATGGTATTGACCATCTATACCAAATGGATCTTTTGTTTGGAAAAGAACGTGTGATGGCGGGGGCTGCGTACGTATCGACAACATTAACAGCAGATGGTGCGGTTCAGCAGCTTAGAGATGATCCGAGTTTCGTATTTGGTGCCCGACACGAATCACAAAAAAATGTTGCTGAAAAGCTTCACAATTTATGTGATAAATCTGCTTTCAAAAGCATTCTTAGTTTACAAATTGAACAGGCGCTCTGGGAAAAATGGGCGGTGCTTGCGACGCTAGCTGGGATGACAACCTTGATGAGAGCTAGTATGGGTAAGATAACAAATTGCCGATTTGGTGTAGAAGCAACTACCAAAATGTATGATGAGTGTTGTGGGGTAGCTGAAAAATCAGGATACTCCATTTCAGCTGATGCTACAGATCGGGCTTTAAGTGTTTTATTAGAAAAAGGATCAAAATTAACTGCTTCAATGCTGAGAGACTTGGAACTCAATCAAAAGACCGAATATGAGCACATTCTTGGCTCAATGGTCGATTATGCCAAGTCTGTTGGAGCTCCATGCACAAGTCTAATTCTTTCCTATACGCAAATGAATATTCGCGATAAAGAAATCAACTAAAATATATTTAGATTTGAAGATGGCTTGCACTTAAAACCCGGGAACCTTGATGGCAAAGCAAGTGTTTGTAGAGCTAGCTCAAAGTTTGATATTCATACCAGATCGAACTAAAGCACCTAATTCATTGGCTTTATTGACCAATTCCTGAAATCTCGGGCTTAAACCTACCTCATCTATATATTTTCCAGCATCTGCTAACGAATGAAAATGGTAGATGCCATGAATCCTATCCATCTGAGGGTGTTGCACGGGGACCATTGCAGTGACCTGATTGTCTGATAATGAATCAATCTCCTTCACAATATCAATCATTTCAGGCAAATGCTTTCTGGACATTTGATATGTTCTCACAACAACCACCGGTGCTGTAATATCCATCGGTTTGTAAACATCTCTCATTAAAACTGGTCCAGAAATATCCCCAGCTGGATCTTCCCATCGCTTCCTGTTTACTTCCATCAACATTGGGTCTTGCCTCGCTTCATGGAAAGCACTCAACGCCTGATGAAAATTTTCAAACTCAAAACCGATTCCCATATCACCAGCATCAGCACCCATAAGGTTTCGAAAAAGTCTTGAGTTGATCGCTCCCTTTTGCGCCATCACCCCCATGACCGTTCTCATCCTGGTTTCCATATCATTTAATCTTCCTGGATATGGGGATTCTCTCAATATTATGTATGCACTCATGTCATTCCTTCTATCAGAGTTATCAAAAAGATCTCTGCACAAGCGACGCTTTTCGAGTTACATAGAGATCAGGCTACTTATTAATCGGAAGAAATAATAAATCAAGCTATGTCTTAATATTTTTCCCCGCTTTTGCACAGGCTGATATCTACCCCCTTAGAAAACAAAAAAATCAAATTTTGCAACAAGCACCAGAAGGATATTACTGCTTGTCCGAATCGGGAAAAAATACGAGACAGAGTACAGGTAAGATTACCCTTCTCAAAAATCCCTCCTCTGCAGATTTCTATCTGCAAAACTCATCGCTATCGGCAGCATTTATTTGGTTGATCGAGAAATCCGCAAAGTGATTCAGTCCAGTTATCCAAAAGGTGTTTCTCGATCTTAACAAAATGGAGAAAGTCTTAGAGAGCAGTGGATTGGGTGCCTTGGCTGTCCAGCCAGTGGCACTAGTTAACGGTGATCTAACAGAGAAAGTTCAGTATGTGGATGGTTTCGCGAAGACATCAAAAATTTTCACTGGTGATGTCGCTCTGTGGATGTTGGATGCAGTGGATGGAGTTGCTCGAATCGAGCAGCAGGCAGAGATGATTGAATCCGTTTCGTAATTTCCAGCACCTAGTAAGTCAGAAAGCGGCTGAACGAGCAGATTAATCAGCCGAACCCTTCATACCTTGCCATTAACATCATCTTTCTAGTTCACAAAGCCATTGATGATGATTCCCACCCCACTCAGGATCAGAAGTCCTCCTGCAATTTTTCCAATATTGATGAAATTTCTAGTAGGAATTAACTTTTCAAGTAGCACGTATAGTGTCAGGCCTATGATCCAGTAGAGGTTCATGATCCCTCCAACGAACAAGAGTGCCATTAAAAACCAGCAGCATCCGAGGCAAAATGCACCATGTTCAACTCCCATCAGGAAAGCACCTCTGTAACCTGGTCGGCGTTTCTCTGTGAGAAATTTCATTGGATTTTGACAGTGTTGCAGACAAGATTCCTTCACAGGTGTGAATTGGTATAGCCCAGCTGCAATCAACACCCCTGCACTAATGATCTGACTAGTCAGTGACATCATCATCGGAGACACAAAGCCTCTCAATTCCAGAACTGATTGTAGCAGAGTTGCCAGTAGGCTAAAAAATGCCCAAGCAGCAAGGTAACCTCCCAAGAAAGTTCCTGCTAAAACGGAGGGATTCTGAGTGTGGTTAGAGCGCCTTGTCAGAGTGGAATACAGCAAGATGATTGATGCGACACTCGGTAGCATCATCGCAATCATCATGACCCACCACATTAGAAACACCAAAGCTGCATAGCTAGAAGACCAAACCGGTGGCATCATCATGGAAGACATACCACCGTCAAGCATGTCTTTAGAAGGCGTTTCCATCATTGATGAACCTGAGCTACGGGAGGACATATTCTGCATGGACATTTCACTAGCACCAAATGTCATCTCCACAGCGGACATTGACATACCGACCCCCATCAGTGTGTAAGCAGCTGCAATCAGAAAAATTGCAAGCATTGCAATGCTGATGATTAGCCGGTCTCTAGCTAGTAGCCGCTCAATTCCAGTAAGCTCATTCATCACCACAACTCAAATATAGATCTGCAATAAAGAACTCAGTTTTTGATCACACCTGAGTTGTTCCAGTGCAGTTCACATAGATGGCTGTGTGTTGAATTATTATTCGGTAAATCTATCTGGCCTCCTATCGTCTTAGTAGTTCCACTTGCCATTTCTGCTATGGAGTATTCAAGCCCGTTTGGATGATCAATCCTTGCTCTATGGGGTGCTCCTGTAACTGGATTTTTGATGGGTTCTGTCTGCAATTCAAAAACACCATCTACGACGACTCGTCCGGTTCTTTCATCGAGATCACCTTCGACTTGCACAGACTTGTAGAGAGTTTCATGGTGGGTTGAGGTCATTGCATTGATAACCCAAGGCAAATTGGCCATATCTTCAGTATCACCACCAGAAAGAATTGTCTCTATTGCCTTACGTTGTTCCGGAGAAGCCTTTTCATCAATAATGATCTGACGTTCTCCATTGCCTTCGTGAATAGCACCAGGCCATTTTGCAGTCATCCCGGCTGTTAGACCGGCTAGAGAAACATCACCGTAAAATCCTTTGTCAATGACGAATCCAACAGCTGCTTCACATGTTCCTGTTGTGGGGAGTGCATTAAACTGGCACGGGCAACCATAAGCACAATTACAATTGGTAACGGAATATCCATGAATTTCCCAAGGGGTCATATTGCCTCCATTAAATTACTCTTGTGATAATACCCAACTAATAGAGAGAGACTTTTTTTAAAGGCATTTCAGAAAAAATGCAAAGATTAATTTGACTTTGCAATAATTCGTGACTGAGCCGATTCCTAAAGTTCAGCCTAGGAAGACCCCTCCACCCTCCCCAAGATCATCGGGGTGGTGCTGGTGCAGATCTAGTGATCTCGAAGACAGTGCATGCTAATAATCAACACGCGTATACTGCAGACGCTCAATGATCGTTGCAGCAGCATTCATTCGCGCCCCAAACGCCTTGGCTTCTTCTGTTTCAAAATGGGCATCCCATTTATCAAGTGCAGCGAAGTTTTCGAACCAGACCTCTGCAATATAGACCTTCCAATTTGACCGATCTTGCCACAAGGTCATGTCAGAAGCTCCTGTTTTCTTAAGGTGCTTATCGTGGAACTCGCGATGCAACTTAACAAATTCTTCCACATCGGTTGGTTGCCAATAGTATCTTTCAACAACTGCCATTATCATCTCCACACAAAATTAAAAATTGAGTTCCTGAGTAGTTTGAATTTTCAATTTTGGAACAATATTACCACTCAAAATCAACTTACTGGCGTAAGATATAGTCAAGCGGGCCAACTTACCAGTTACTCGTTTGGCCTAATTCAGAAAATAGACGGGTTTATGCGATGAGGATTTTATTGCAGAACTCAGTCTTCTACAATTAAGGGTAGAGTCCCCATTGGGTCTTGAAAAAACTGGGCTTATGGAGTACGACAACCATACAGAGTGCCCAAAGTTTTAAATCGACTTCTAAGGACCCCAGATGACCTTAAAGTAACAGATCTCTACTCAGAAAGAACTCTGCCAAGATTCAGCAGTGCGTAGAGTCTTCTTTGGGGTCGCCTGTCCTTGCAGCTTTTGCAGCAAGGGTTGCTACTGAGTGAGTGTTTTGACCACCATCAACGGTTGGGAAATTTCTGAGGAACCAATGACTAAAGCAGAAGCTTTTGTGAAAGCGTGGCGGCTTGCAGCTAATGGGGACTTTTCGCTAATAGATCAAATCTATCATCCCCAATACTCTTTTCAGGATGAAGTCACTGGTATTACAATTCGTCTAGAAATGGACAAGAGAGTTGCTACGTCTATTCACAAGAATTTCCTACACGGCCCCTATCGAATTATTCACGAAAGCGATGTGTTTTTATGCCTGCAAAGATATGCGAAAAATAGGTTTGCTGATGCATATCATAACGTCGTGACGGCGATCACCTATCTGGAAGGGAAAATTATCACACAAGAAAGCTTTCCCAGCGGAATGGATAATGACCCTAGTGAAGGCAAGAACTGGAACTGGGAAGACTACGAGTGAATGAGATAGGGGGCTCCCTCACCCTCTCAAGATTCTGCTGGCGGGGCGTAGTGGTTTGAAGAATTTTCACAGAAATTCCACAGAAATTCAGATTTGAAGATCTGTTTTGCTATACGGCAAACGCTCGCTGGATTCTCCAATAAGTAAACCTACCTCCAGCCTGCTCTGCGTATACTAAAACATTCGATGCTGGCCTGTCGCTCTCTGAAACATCATGGGTTGCCACAATGTAGTTCTCATTTTCCCGAATCGTCTTAAAGTTACCAATCCGCAACGCACCTGCCGTGCACCATGTCTTGGTATGCTCTAGATTGTTGATTTCACCTTGGGAGTTCTCAAATTGGAAATCATCAGAAAGATATTTTCTGAGATGATCGAAGTCTTGAGTCTCTAAAGTTTTGTCCCATGCAGTGAGGACCTCAACAGCACTTATCATCTATGTTCTCCATTGTTTGAGTAAAATTTCTGCGAGGATGAGAAATTGTATCACGGAGGCTCTGCTCTTGATGATGCAAATTATTCAGAATTTAGAAGGCAAGCATTACCCCGAGATAAGGTATTGTTGCAGAGGCATTGTAGGTCCCTGATTTTGTGCCATTTGTTTTTACATCTGAGTCGCTGGCATCAATAACACCCAATCCTCCTGATAAGAGCAGTGGTCCCAGCAGGGGAGGTGTTACAAGGGAGACAGAGTAGGCTGTCGAGTTAGAATCCTCCACCCTGGTAGCGGAATCGTCTGAGGTAAATGCAACGGTGCCGACTCCAAGGCCAATTCCCATCCCAAACTCGCCAAGTGGAATCCGGATCACTATCTCGTAAATGGTGTGTTTCTCGGTACCCTTAACGCTTGTATTTGTGCTTTCATCGTAGTCTGCGGTGAAGTTTGAGTAAGCCAAAGCGACGGGAAGAAAGCTTGGAGAGATGAACAACTTATAACCACCATATGAATCTGGATCTGCCATACTTCCAGATGCATTACTACCTGTTGAATCAAACCCTACTGGTAGTCCGAGTCCTAGTATCAAACCAGATCCACCACCTTGGTGGTTAGCAAACCCTACTGGAGCAAATGCAAAGAACTGCAGGGCCATTAGTACAATTAATTTACGAGTTTTCATGGCGGACCTTGCTTTAAAGAATTCTGAGAACCTTGCACTCTAAAATGCGTTACTTGTCTACTTGTTCAATGATGCAAATTATAGACAACAAATATCTCAACAAATTTAGTCGTTCACAGAAGCACTGTAACGAACTCTCCCAATGCTTCCAACCTCAGTAAATGGATTGCCAGGTGATACGCTACTACACCCAGATAAAGACCTGCAAAGAAGCAAGGGCAAACTTGATCAATACAAGATGATAGTCTGAGTTGCGGGAGGGTTCTGGTGTGTCATGTGAGGCTTTGTGTGATTGGTTAGGGAGTAGGTTACGATAAGAAAACGCTACTCCCTGGGATGTAGAATAGTTTTGGGAAGTTTACTCGAATGAGTTCTGGCCAGTAAATGAAGCTATGAACCCGTCTGGTAACCCTGCTTCACCAACATGTGTCCCTGATCCACCGAGGCCTTCGTATTTTCCAGTTCCATTAGCTGTTTCCCATGTCCCACCAGGACCATCACCGTGATAGGTAAATGAAAAATGATCCCCATCACTGTCAACAGCGTAACAAAATCCTGCAGTTGAGTAAGGCATGGGATCTGGTGTTTTCATGAAGCCAACAGATCGACAAGTGCCAGACAATGCTTTGGGAAAATCTTCCCTTGTTTCAGAGAATGTAAAAACAACAGCATTCTCGTTTTCAATTCTAATCAAACCAGGAGCAATCTCTGTAACCACACTGTCTACGACACGCCCATGATTTTTTCCTTCAACCTGATATGTTGATGGTAAATGTCCTGCTCCATTTGCCGAGAGAGCACCTATTCCAAACAAAGTCGTCAGCAAAGTAGTTTTCAAAACCGAATTCAAAAATCTTAGTTTCATATGTCTCCTTTGGATTCATAACGTTTGAAAAAATAGACTTCCACCTGAAAGGTAGAAATATTTACTTATCCTATGATTGAGACTTAAAATCAAGATTCCCAAATGTCACACCATATTGCCAGTGTGGTAACGGATGCAGGATAGGTGACTGTTATAAAATATTATGGGATTGACAGTGATCCTACGAACAGACTGAACATGGTTTGAAAAGAGATCCTAGGCCTTATATTTTCTATATGAGGAAGACAGAAAAACTGTTTCATGTTTGGATTATAATGATTTTGATCTATCTAGGCGTTGGCGCTCAAGGGTTGTTTAGTTCATGGATGAGCAGTTTCAAAGAAACTTCCAACATCGTTTTGGATTTCATCTAGCAGTGCGTTTTGCGATGGAGCCTGGCCAGTTAATGACAGAGTCGGCAGTTGAGTGATTCGATTTGTGTGGTGAAGGTCTTTCCTGCGTAATGCTTGGCGTGTGGGATAAAATTCTCGTCGGCCTTCAGCATGTCCGTGCCATAGCCCATCGTCGGCAGGGGCTTGATCTGCTGCCAAAGGAGCTTAGCGGTTTTGATCGTCCTTCTTCCACAGACAAAGCCGAGGACCTTGCCAAAGATGGAGTCCACCGCTGGCCAGAGCCAACATTGGGATTTTTTTAGCGATGAACGTGCAGAGTTCATCGATTTCGATGAAGGAGCAGGCTTCGGTCTGTGGTGAGCTTTCTGAGAGTGCTTGGGCAGCTTGCACCAACCAGCGAGAGACCGTCTTATGATGGATGCTGAGAACCCGGCCGATGGCTCGTATCCCCATCCCTTCGAGATAGAGTTGACAGGCCTGTTGCTTGAGGGCTAGATCTTTGCCTCGTCGTAGCGGCTGAAAGATGCGAAGGCAGGCTTGTAACATTAGCGTTGGACACCACGGCTGGTGCACTAGAGAATAGAGTCAGGATGAGCACAGTGAGGACATTGCATCGTTAGTTCTCCAAATCTCGGAGATTCCTTCATTTGTATAAACGACGCAACTGCTCCAACCCCTGACAAATCAGTCCTAAAATCAAAACATCTGGATGGGTACATTGAATTGATGGGATTCCTTTCTGCTCATTAAGTGAGAGGTCATAACTTTAGACACAGCCAATTTACAATATGCGGAATGTGCCGTAAGATTATTAGTCTCATTTCGAATGCTTCAGCAGCCAATCATACAGTTGTTCGTTACTGTAGGCCTCTGTCCAAGCATCATGCTTCCCTTCGTCATAAGTGGTCAACTTAGCATTCCCACCTGCAGCATTAACTCCTTCGACCATGCGAACTGACTCCTGATACGGTACCAAATCATCTCTCTTGTCGTGAAAAGCCCATACAGGGAGTGCCTGAAGTCTTTCCATAAAATAGGGGCTAACAAACAAGCCCCCACCAGCAATAGGAGCAATAGCAGCAAACCGTTCTGGATACTCATGTGATATTTGCCAAGTCCCATACCCACCCATGCTCTTTCCAGTCATATAGATTCTGGTTGTGTCGATAGAGTAGTTCTCCACGATCTGATCAATTAGTCCCATGATGACATTACCTCTCCAGTAGAAGCCAGAGGGACATTGAGGACTTACAAGCACAAAGGGAAACCGCTTGCCTTCAGTCACTAATTTTGGTGGTCCATTCTGTTTCACCATTTCTAGATCATCACCACTTTCTCCATAGCCATGCAAATAAACTACGAGTGGCCAATTCGTTTTTTCAGCATAGTCTTTGGGCAGATCAAGTAGGTAATGAGCGCTGACTTCTTGAGTAAACTTTCGCTTGAATTGCATTTGGAATCCTATATCTGATTGAAACCTTATTATAAATAATAGACTGTTGATCTAAAATATGGATCAATCTGGATAAGCCCTATTACACTTTGTAATCTGTGATGAAGCCCTGTCCCACTTCAATATTCAGAGTCTGGTGGGAACAAGGATGGGGCACTGAGAGGGGCGTTGCACGGTTAGTCAGGGATGGAGAGCCGGATCGCAAGGCCTTGGATCTCGAACTTAGAAATTGCAAGCACTGGGAATGTCAGAAGGCGAGTGAAATTCATTTGTCTAATGGCCTAATTACGGCTCGGGTTCATCCATCACGATACCTTCTAATTTGTATAAGTTAGGTCCAGAACTATCATCATTTTCTCTGGAAGCTGAAGCACTTTCGTTTCTGGTAAGTTCTAGAATTTTTCCATCATACTCACCGTAGCCTTTCAACCAACTTACACAAGTAGCAACTCCTGCCGTAAGATCGCAAATTCCATGACCTCTAAATTTTGATGAAGGATTCTTCTCTGATGTCCATGTGGTTTTAGATATTATCCGTCCATTGATGTGTTTGTCATGAAAACTCAAACTCCATTCTGATTCCGATTTACCCTTGAAACCAAAACTCTCACCGTAAATGGATATTTCTCCAATACTTTTTGCTGAAACGTAGTGGGTTCTTTGCCCAGAATCTTTCCAACTATCTCCAAATTGAGCCTTCCCAATTGATTTAGCCCAGCCATCAACTGGAATTCTCTCAGCAAAGATAGATGGAACTATAAGGCTAACTACGATCAGGCTTAAGATGACTTTTTTTATGTGATTCTGACTTATCATTGTTTTGGATTCAGATGTACAGAACTGTGTTTTGGAAATTATTCGGCGTTTGGCTCATCCATGAAGGCTCCTTCAAGTATATACAGGTTTGGTCCTTCTTTTTCATCCGTTTCAACTGCATCTTTTTCATTGAAATTGAGTTCAAGAATTTTTCCTTCGAATTCCCCAAAGCCTTTAAACCACATTACACATGAGGTTGATCCACCCGTTAAATCACAACGTTGATGCCCTTTAAAGCCGGATATCGTGTCTTTTTCAGAAGTCCAAACAGTACGTGAAACAATTGAACCGTTGACATATTTGTCGAAGATAGAAGGTGCCCAGTCACTCTCTGCTTTACCCTTGAAACCAAAACCTTCTCCATAAATGGTAACTTAAGCGGTTCCTTTTACCGAGAAAAAATGGGTTCTCCTGCCTGAATCTCTCCACTTTTCACCAAACTCACTACCAGTAGATTTGTACCACCCTTCCACAGGGATTTTTTCAGCAAAAATTGGTAAAGCAAAGAGGTTAACTATGATCAGGCTTAAGATGATTGTTTTCATGTGATTCTGGCTTATCATTGTTTTGAATTCAGATGTACAGAACTGTGTTTTGGAAATTATTCAGTGCTTGGCTCATCCATCACAATGCCTTCAAGCATATACAAGTTTGGATTTTCATCCTTTTCGTTTTCAGCAGCATCTTTTTCGTTGAAAGTCAGTTCCAAGATCTTTCCTTCATACTGATTATATCCCTTGAACCACATCACACAGGTTGTCGAAGCTGAAGTAAGTTCGCAACTTGCGTGTCCTCTGAATTGAACAGTTGAATCCTTTTCTGCTGTCCAAGTTTCTTTTGTGACTATACGACCATTTCCATAGTCATCAAGCATGGCAAGTCCCCAATCAGACTCAGCTTTCCCCTTAAAGCCAAAGCCTTCACCATACAAAGTTATCTCACCAGTGGATTTAGCACTGACAAAGTGTTTTCTTCTACCAGAATCTCTCCACATCTCTCCAACTTTGGTATTAGTGCCTTTAAACCATCCCTCCACGGGAATTTTTTGTGCAAAAGCTGGGGATGCCAACAAGCCAAAGCCAATCAGCGCAGAAAGTATCTTTTTCATAGTGTTACTTATCTTTAAAAAATTGAGCAACAAGTCAGCAAAGCAAGACCAGATGCCAACTAAGTAGTCGAGACTAACTTTAATGACTATAGGTATCTGAAGTCAAGCCTCTCGATCCAGCCAAAATCACCGGTCAGTGCTCTGTGCAGATGTTGTGATTGATTAGGTGGGGGAAGCAAGCCACAGAAATTATACTTACAATGAGTAAACTATTGGGCTTTGCAGGTGAAAATCGAGAGCAGTGGTTCACTCTCGTTGATCAAAATTTTCCATGAACATCTGTATTCTATCGAGAGTCCCATTGTCTACGAAGGCCTCAGCCACACAGTCAAACTTGCCAAGCCAAGAGGATTTATAATCTGTCCAGATTTCAACCTTGGGTTTGAAAGCTTCCCAGTCGTCAAAATTCCCCAGATTCAGATAAACCATTCCTTCAATCAACTCCGGTCTTGTGAAGATTTGTGAGCCACATTGGCCACAAAACTCTTTCTCCATCTTCTTGCCGCTTGTTCCTTTGTATTCGAAGGATTGACGATCGCCGGTTATCAGGATTTCGGATTCATAAAAGGCAGCAAAACTGGATAAATTGGCTCCAGAAATTTTCTTACAGGTCCTGCAGTGACAATTCATCACCAGCATCGGGTCGAACTCTGTAGTGAATCTAACTTGACCACAATAGCATCCACCTTGATGTTTGATCATAGAATCTCCAAGTTGGTCAGTTATTTAGTGAAGCGTCAGTAGAGTTGCTGCCTGCGAAATCGTGGAAGTACTGGCGTATCTTATCGCAGGAAATTGGAGTTGGGTTCTTCTCCCAGGTCCATCCATATTGATGAGTGGCACTGGTTCTGGCCTAGTGACTTTTCCAGTGCCCATCAACATATTGATGCTAAGAGACAAATCTACATTAATCCGTTTTACTAATCTCCATCCAGAGTGCATCACCGACCGAACTACTTTCCATATGGGGCATAATTTCAGAGACCATTTGATTCCACTCTTCATTCGCATCCAGTTTCGCCGACCTAGCCATCTCTTCATCCATGCTTTCAACTTCCCAAGACCACATAACTTGATTAAGTGGGCCCAAAACTCTGGCGTAAAATTTCACACCTCCAGCATATTCCTCACCAAGAATTTTTTTTGCTAACTCAGGAAATTTTGGTCCCATCTCTACGACTATGGGCATTGATCCTGGTTTCACATTCATCAGCCTGTCATACTTGATTGTCATAGCTTCCTTTCAAATATTGATCATTGAAACTAAGGAAAGTTTTATTAAAACAGTCCTTTTAGTTGGGTGTCAAAGATTCAAGGAAGTCAATAGTAAAAGTCAAGAACACTTAGATACAATGACAAAGACCTGTGCGGAAGCACGGGCATATCTGACCCAGTGCAACATCCAGAGCTTGGATAGGGACAAAGGTGGAGTGCCCTGTGAGGCGTTGTGTGTTTAAGCAGAGCTATGGATTCACATCACGGAGCCATTGCTCAGGGTGATGCAAACTGTTGGGAGATCACAGGCAAAAATTAAACGTTTGGTCTTAAGTGCGCTGATCCAAATTTTCCATCAGGGCTTGCTTATGTTTCATGACGGCAGCTTCTTCAAAGGACTCTCGAATACAGCCACTGTCTCGGAGTCATTTCATTTTGTAGTTTGTGAAAATTTCTCCCTTAGGTTCAAACTCAAGAGAGTTATCAAAGGCGCCCAAAACGATGGTTATGATCCCATTAGATTCTTCAGGTTCGCTACGTACCCTTGTTGAGCACGTTGTGCATGAATGCATCTGTCCTAGGTGCTTGGGTGAGCGTTCTAGTCCTCTCTCTAACCCCTTCAACAGATCAACTGACAACACTTCCGAAATTTTGAGGAAAGACTGGATACTCAGCATCTCCGTCACACCTTTTTTGCTCACTCAAGATTGACACAGATCTGTCGGTTCTATTCCCCAATCCTCTGCTGTGCTCTGATCTTCAGGGCCATTGGGTAGTTTTGCTGACCTGATTCCTTCTAATATAAAAGCTGTCTGGGTTCGAAATGATCTGCAATCGACCCTAGATCAACCTTGGCTCAATGCAGCATTTCACAGAAAGGCATTCTCCTTTTTCCAACCATTTGGGACTGATGACTCCTGGCTTGCCAACATTGTTCAAGGCATCAACGGTGTGGTTGACAGGTTCAATGCAAACAAAATCTGCCTCAGCAGCAGGGCTGTAGATCTGCAAGCAATTCAGGGGGCTTTCTGCCCTAACCTGTACGGACAATCCATGTTGAGGCCGGATCAAATCTGCGATTCCATCCCAGCCAGTGTAGGCATTGTTTAGCAAACCGTCAGGGAAATCATGCTCCGTACTAAAATCTGTCGAGGAGCCAGAACCTGGTGGAACATGTTCTGTCGGTAGATGCTCGAAATTTTCGAGCCAGCAACCAGTTGCATTGAATCGGAGTTGGCTATTTTCCTCTCGAGCAAGCCAAGGATGAAAACCCAGGCCGTAAGGTAGCGCTTCCTCCGCCTCATTGGTCACATCCAACTCCATCTGCAATGACCCCAGCTTCAACACGTAACGTAGTTGCGCTGAATATTGAAAGTGACTGGGCCCATGGCTCTGCAATGTCAAACAGATCTCAAGATCCTTGACTTGACTGACCTGCCAGGGGACTTGGAAACCATTACCATGAATGGGGAACGGCTCCCCAACCAGATTGGAAGAGAGTGGTAAAATTCCTTGAGGAGTCTCAAATCCACCACCAGAGATGCGGTTTGCAAACGGCACGAGGACGTTGCAGCCCAAACTGAAGGGACCGGATCGCTGAAAAGAATCCCCTGGCCGCAGGATTGGAATCAACCCTTGGCTCGTTTTGAAATCATAGTTGACCACAGCTCCGCCCATCAGAGGGTCCACGACCAACTCGCCTTGGCTGTCGTTGAGAACAATTCGTTCCTGATTTTGCATCTGTTTACATGTCATCAATGAAAGACTCCTCCCATACTCCCTAGGGTTGATCAATTCAGTATTCTGTTTTGCTGCAAAAACAGTAAATCCTCTAACCCATTTGTCTGCGTCCTAATGAAGCCAAATCAAATGATTCAAACCCTACTGCTTATCACCCGATAGTCTTGAATAGCAATTCCTAGTCGTCCAGCCTATGATCGTAAGGGCTCAAGATGCTGATGAAATAAAGCCAAAAGCCATCAGCAAGTTCGTTCTATATTAATTTCAGCATGTGGCGCTACATTTTCACTATGTTTACGCTCCCGTCGACCCTTACGGATTTTGCACGCTCCGAAAATACTACTAAAGGTTCCTGTCATGTCTCTCTCCAATTTTAATGAGGTCGCAGCAGAATTATTGAAACTGTCCAAGGAGATCGAGCAACTGCAAAAGCAATTGAATGAGGAGCAGCAACAGCGGTTGCAGATGGAGCAAACGATCAAGCAACTGTTGGACAAGCTAGGGCAGAAAAGGGATTAATTTCCAAAGATCTGCAAAATCACTCGAGCATGTGCCAGCACTGTTGGCCTCACCAGGGCATTTACTATGCACTGTTGTTCAGACAATTAAAGGATCACACAGCTATAGAGGACGCAAAATGCCCATTACTGGATTCAACGAGCTAGTTGGGGAACTGAAACTGATGAGGGAGCAGTTCAAGGATCAGCAAGAGCGACAGGCAGTAGAACAATTGAAACGGGAGCAGTTGGAGTTGTGCATAGAAGATCTACAGCAGCAGATCTCAATGGAACAGCTCAAAAGGCAGCAGTTAGAAACCTACATTGAAGAGTTGCTAAGCAAACCCGGTAAGCTTCCCTTTGTGAATGAATTGCCGACCACAGCCACATTTTTCGAGGAGGTTTTTCAGAAGTAAAGCGATTGACTTCCCTTCTTCTCTACCGATCTCACCAAGGATAATCGCAGGTGCTGCTCTGGGTGTGTGCTTGATCTAGTCTGTTATCCGCTTCTGGATAACACAATATTGATTTGCAGTTTAGGACGTTTGTAATGTGTCAGGGGAGTGGAGTCGCATCATGTAGACTTTGCTATCGACTTAAAGCATTGCAGACATAGAGAACATCAAGATTAAGCTCATCCTCCTCAAAAAATGCATCATGCAAATTGATTTCTTTTCCAAATGTTCTCTGACTAGTTTGAAATTTTTTTATTTGTATATAAATTGCAAAACGATACCATCACCCAAATACTTTGGATGATAATAACTCTATGCCCTAAATACTGTAGAAATTCTGAGGTATGAAGGTTGAAAAAATTAGATTTATCACCTGATTACAAAAAAACAGAATCAAGTGAAGCAATTATGAAATATCCAAGTTTCGATTTTGCGACAATTAATATGAGATGTTGTGCTAGCAAAAAAATAGGTTGATCAGTTTCTGGTTGAACATTGTGATCGTGCTGATTATGTCGGTATCTACAACTCAAGGGGCTGATCAAATCATAGGGTTTTCTTACAGTGAAGGATTGGCGTTCAATAAAATTGATATGCTAGACTACGATACGAAGTTTGAAAGCATAGATCCTGTGAATGACAATACGACAAATGAAGTAACACTGAAGAAAAATAGCTACAAATTTTTTGCTGGATATCGCGTAAAGCCTGTTCCTCTACCAGAACTCGAAATTCGAGGTTTGCTCGAACACTATAATTTTCATGCTAAAAACGTGATTGATGCGAAATGTATGTTTGGTCCTGGAATAGAAGTGATTTTAGGTGCAGGGGGCTTTATCAATTTTCATGCTGGTTATACCTATTGCAAATCAGAATTGAAGCAATCCGAGGTGTATGTTCTAGATACAACATCGCCCACGGGGAATCCGTATAAAAATTCAATGAATAAGTTCACTAGAGGGCTTTCACTGACCTTAGAGGATCCCAGTAAAAGAGACAAAAAATGGGGACTACGGTTTACATACAGTCTTGAAACAATCGAATTGAAAATCTATGGGGTCAACCGGGATAGTAATCCTGAACAGCCTACTTTTCAGATGTATGGTGCTGAGTTCTATACTTTTCTATGAACACTTAGCCTAATGAAAGGCCATCAAATACCTTCTGATAACTCACCTCAAAAACTTCATTTCTAGAATCTCTTAAAATTTAGGGCTACCTTTACAGTCTGTTCTAGATAGTACGAGTTATGATTTAGAGTAAAATCATAATTGCCCCGGATATTGCAGAGGCCAAATCCCAAATGGATTTACTGGCACGCAAGGAAGCGTTATCACATCAGATAGAAATGACAGAAGAAGGACTCGCATTCATCGGTTTGCATGAGTTGTATTTTTGCTTCGTTGGCAGAACTGGAAACATCTCCCTGGGAGAGCTGGAGCCTTTAGGCCAATCAAGCTAATTGAGAACTTATCTGAACGGAGCTAGTCTACTTCTCCTTCATTCTCTGCGGATTTGGCTCAACAATCCTCGGGAGAACTACCTATGAATGAAGGTAGAAACTTCTTTGTGTGGCTCGTTTTCATGGTCGCAATATTTGTCACACTCGCAGTACTGGAGACACTTCTGGAGGTTCCAGATATTTCCTAAATAAATCCGCCGCAGATCCCAATCAACATCCTACCGGACTCACCAAGAACCATAACTTGTTGGACTTCACGATGAGTTGTGGTTCTTCGGTTCACCAAGACCTCACGTCCCACTTATTTCGCTTCTGTAGCCATTGCTCAAGTTAACCTGCTTTGAGAACACTGTGGCCCTTTTCATTGATTCCGCTACATGGATAAGCTACTGATAAAAATAGTATTTTTGTTCGTTGATGTGCTCTTCGGGCTTTTGTAATCAATTGCCTGTAGTCTTAAAGATAAGGTGAAATCAGCCAATGCAGTAGGTTTTTATGAAACCATCGCTTGACATTACTGACTGATAGGTAACTACTAGCCGCACTTAATCCACCATACTACAACTCCAAATCCAAAAGAGTAGGAGTCAGTTATGATGAATGACGGTAGAAACTTCTTTATCTGGCTCATCTTCATGGTAGCCATCTTTATTATTCTTGGTGTGCTCGAAACAGCTCTTGAGGTGCCAGACATCGGCTGAAGCAATCCGCTGATGGTCCTTGGCTGCTTATTATTATTCAGATCCAAAATCTTCAATAGCTCCCCAACTCATTTTTGTAGACACTGGTGTCGCCTGTGATCCATTCGCTGCACCAGGCCTTCCCCTTCTGCGCTTCTTTCCTACAGGTTGAAGTCAACAAGCCCTCCTGGCACAATTAAAAATTAAAGCACTCAGCAGTTCAGATTTTTTGTTTTTGTGTCTAAACTCGTTGAGTCTCCTATGCTAATATTCCAAAACTAGAAGTTGACAAGTAGATGGGTTCGTTCGAAAGATAATGAGAATATGTTTGTCGGAAAGCTTTGATAAAGGCGAAAGTTTAAGAATTCCCTGAGCTTAAGACCATTCTAAGGATCACAATTCAATTTGAGGTCAGCGTTCTTTATAGGATGAATGGGCCAAAATTTTGCTCATTGTGAAAAAATTATACTTGCGTCAGTTGTACATGGAGTTAGATAGAGAAAGATTCTCACTGCCCTAGATGTTTACTTTGAGAGAAGTCTGATGATTAATTACCAGTCTGACAAGCGCCTGAAGATCATTTTCGCCTACACAGGTACGGTGCTTCCACGAGTGTTGCCCTACGTCTTTGTAATGATGTTGTGGTCTCTGGCCTTAATCCTATTTTTCGAGTTCACAGGACTAGGATTCGAGATGAGCTCCCAAGCTCACTCTATTGTCGGGGTCGCGCTCGGGTTGTTATTGGTCTTCCGGACCAACACTTCCTACGATCGCTACTGGGAGGGAAGAAAGCAACTGGGTTCACTATGCATTGGAGCCCGCAACCTGATGAATCAAGCAAATGCAGTGATTCCAGAAGAGGAGAAGGAGTACCGTCAACAAATTGGCATGCTACTGGCGGCCTACATGGGGGCGATGCGAGATGACTTGCGGGATGGAATCACTCTGAAATCGATGGGTAAGCTGACTGGGCAGCTGCATCAGCGGTTGAATCAGCACAGTAACAAGCTAAATGGCTTGCTCAGTATGCTGAATGTGGAGCTACGGTTGGGAGTCCGCAAGCGCTGGATGCATCCCTCCGAGTTTAATCCGATTGCTCAATCAATTGCCGATTTGCAGGCGGCTACGCATGCTTTGAGGAGAATCCGTCAAACACCTTTGCCCTTCGCTTATGTGAACCAGCTCAAGGTGTTCATGGGGATCTATTTCGTCACTCTGCCCTTCGTCCTGATTCCCCAGTTTGGCTACATGACTTTGGTAATCATGGCCTTCTTCATCTATGCCTTGGTGGGTATCGAAGAGATTGGTCTGGAGATCGAAGATCCCTTTGGGGATGACCCCAACGACCTACCCATCGTGCCGTTGACCAATGGTGTCATTAAGGACATCCAAGACGTTCTTGAGCGCTGATTCCCCACTCCTAAATCCCAAGAAGCCCAGGTTGTGACTTGGGCTCCACTTAGAGATATCACTTTACTGATTTCTGTAGTGATCTACAGAATAGTTTTGCCTATCTGATAATTCCATGACTTCCCAGAAAATTTCTTTTTGTGACTTAGATCATTGGATGTCGTAAATAGATCTATCAGAAAGTAGACGATTGACTACTTTTCTGAAATCGGGTAAAGCTTCACGGACCGCAATCCAAAAAAAATTCTAACTGCTGAAAAACTGATAAAAATATTATCAGTAATGAGTGAACCAAATTTTTTCTGTCTGGTATTTCCCTAAACTAGCGGTATTAACCGCAGTTAGCTAAAAAGATGGCTCAAGGCTCTTACTGTAACGTATTATTCCTCCCTGGAGTGACAATATGCCCAGGCTTAGAAATCTAGCGCTAACATTTTTATCATGTGTGCTTCTACTCAATTCCAGTTGTGCTATTCAAGAAGATGAAGTTGTCACCGCAGATACTGTGGAGCGGGCTGGTAGTCCTGGAGTTTTCTTAGATAGCGCTGTAGCTGGGGTAAACTATATTACCAGTAGTGGTCTGGCAGGAGTCACCGATACTAATGGAACTTTCTACTACAACTCTGGAGATACAGTTTCTTTCACTCTTGGTGATGTATCTCTAGGAAGTGTAACTGGTTCAGCCAAATTGACTCCGGTGGAGGTAATGGGAGCCTCGGGAACAGCAGATCCAAAAGTAATAAATCTGAGTCGGTTGTTGCAGACCTTGGATGCTGATGGAGATCCAAGCAATGGGATCAATATCGAGGCCTCAACCCAAGCAGCACTGAAGGGAAAAGCCATTGATTTTGATGTCCCAGTCGAATCCTTTGACAATGCAACCACTGCTGCAACAGAAGCTGTGGGGAAGCCAATGATTTCAGCGACCGCAGCGCTCAAACACTTGCACAGTACTATGGAAGATCAAGGAATGGATGGTAAGGTGGCTAGTGATAAAGAACTTCAGGCAGTCAGTTCTGAACTAGAAAATTTCGAAACAATACCGGCAGGGTTTAAGATCAGCAAAAATGATGCTTCTCTTCAAGAAATTGGTAACTCAGAGACTTTTACAGTAGTACTAGATTCAGGGCCAATTGGCGACGTCGTTCTTTCTGTAGTTGCCAGTGATGCTGGTGAAGTATCGGCCTCTCCTTCATCACTTGGATTTGGAATTGACAACTGGAGCCTAGCACAAACGGTTACGATAAGAGGAGTAGATGATAAAATCAGTGATGGCACAATCTCTAGTACAATAATCGTAGGAGTTGATAAAGATAAAACCAAAGATTCTACATACGACAAATTATCCAGTCAGAATCTGAATACCACTACAGCAGATAACGAGCCTTCACCTAACATTTCAATGAAAGCCTCAGCTGAAGAAGCTGAAGAAAATGGTGGGGAAATAACTCTTTCGTTCATAATGGATCTGGCTGCTGGAACCGATACAACTGTTACGTTAGAAACATCAGGAACAGCAGCTTTTGGTAGTGATTATACACTCTCAAGCAATACAGTTACAATTCCTGCTGGTAGCAAAACGAGTACAGCTAAAATTCAGAATATTGATGATCAAATAGATGATGAAAATGAAAAAATTATCATTGGTATCAAGGAGGTTACTGGAGGTAATGGAGCAAAAGAATATGGTGAGCAACAAGCTTCATTTGTAATTAACGATGATGATCAAGCTGGTTTCAGCCTTTCTAAAAGTAGTGCTGTAGTGACTGAAAGTGGTGATACAGAAATTTTTACAGTGGTTCTTGGCTCTCAACCAACTGAAAATGTCGTCCTCAATATCAGTTCTGAAAATACTAAAGAAGCTAAAGTTTCTGAATCCATACTAATTTTCACAAATTCCAATTGGAATATTCCACAAGAAGTTACTATTACTGGTGTGGACGATGAAGAGATCGATTCTGCAATCAGTAGTAAAGTTTTAGTGTCCGTAAATCAGGAAAGTAACAAGGATAACAGTTATTTAGGAATTCTGACTCAAAGTTTAGCAGTTACCAACAATGATAATGAACCAACTCCCCTCGTGACATTGTCGAATACCGAATCTTTGGTTTCAGAGAACGGGGGTTCAGTGATCTTAACAGCCAACCTCAATACCATTCTTAAAAGTAATACTGAAGTAAAGCTCAGCATTTTAGGAACAGCAAATTTAGATCAAGACTATTCACTATCTGGCAATACTATCACAATCCCTGCAGGTAGTACTTCTGGCTCAATTAAAATTACAGGAATTGCAGATCAATTAGCAGAAGAAAGTGAGACAATATTGATCGAAATCAGTGGGGTGTCAAGTAGTAGTGGAGCTATTGAAAGTGGAAATCAACAGACTACTGTGAATATTACTGATGATGACACAGTAGCTATCAAAATCAATGAAACTGAAGGTTCTACACTTGTTAACGAGAATGGCAGTACAGATACATTTACTGTCAAACTGGGTTCACAGCCCACAAGTGATGTAGTTGTTGATCTGACAGCAGATGATAGCACCGAAGCGCATATCTCTACTTCAAGTCTAACTTTTACAACTTCTGATTGGAACTCTGCGAAGACCGTAACCGTCACTGGTGTAGATGACAATATATATGATCAAAGTGTGAATGTAACGATCAAATTGGTGGTCAACACTAGTAGCACAGCAGACCTGGCCTACGCAAAGCTACCGCCACAAAGCCTAAATTTGATAACCATGGACAATGACTCAGCCCCGGTCATTACCCTAGCATCATCCTCAACCAATCTTGATGAGAATAAAAAAACAGTGGTCCTGACAGCGACAATCAGTGCAGTCTCAAACAGCGACACTATCGTGACAATGGAACCTTCAGGTAGTGCAACTCCCAGTAAAGACTATACCCTCTCAAGTACTTCCATTACTATCCTGGCAGGAAAGACAACTGGGACAACGAATCTTGAGAGTGTTGGGGACTATGTTGATGAAGATGCAGAAACAGTAGTGCTTGATATCAGTGGAGTTTTCGGGGGAATCGCAACTGAAAGCGATACGCAGCAGGTTTCCATCACAATTAACGATGATGATACTTCAGCTTTTAAGATTAATGAATCAGGTGGTTCAACCACTGTTGAGGAGGATGGAAGCCAAGACACGTTCACGGTAGTTTTGGGCTCCGAGCCGACCAGCAATGTGGTGTTTGACCTAACAGCTAGTGACAGTACGGAGGCTAGTGTCTCAAAGTCTTCGTTGACATTCAATGCATCTAACTGGAATCAAGCTCAGACAGTCACCGTGTCTGGTGTAGATGACCCGATTCGTGATGAGTTGGTGAAAAGTGAGATAGCAGTAGCCATCAACAAAAATAGTACGAACGACACCAAGTATGCTGCTCTTTCCAGCAAGAGCATATCGGTGAGCACGAGTGATGATGAAGGGAATCCGATTGTCAGTGTGGCTACGTCAGCCAATTCGATGGATGAAAGTGGTGGTCAAGCAACCCTGACAGTGAAGCAGGATGTGGTGGCTGTGACTGATACCAAGGTGACCTTGAGTACTGCTGGGACAGCAACCCTGTCAGACTACACACTTTTGAGTTCTTCACTGACCATTCCTACGGGCAGTCGTGAGGTGACAACTACTCTTCAGGCAGTCTCAGATAACATTGATGAAGCAGTTGAGAAGGTTGAGGTGTCGATTAGCTCCGTCTCTGGTGGCAATGGTGCCAAGGCAGGAGGCAATCAAGTTGAAGTGAGCATCAACGACGATGATGTTTCTGGATTCACTGCGGTAGCAAGTGGAGGAAGTACGAGTGTATCCGAGAGTGGTAGTAGTACAGACATAATTTCGGTTGTCCTGAAGAGTGAACCAACTGGCAAAGTGGCCTTCTTGGTAGAAGTTAGCGATGCAACAGAGGTCAGAGTGTCTCCTTCCTTGCTGAGGTTTGATACTTCTAATTGGAATAAAGCGCAGACGATAACGGTTTACGGTGAGGATGATTTGATTCGTGATGGTTTGGTCAACAGTGAGGTAAAAGTTGCAATCAACAAGCAGGATACGCTGGATTCGAAGTATGATGGGCTGATGAGTCAGAGTTTGCCTGTGAGCACAATTGATGATGGGGCGGTTCCGCTGGTCAGCTTGGCTTCATCTGCTAGCTCCTTGAATGAAGGCGGAGGTCAAGTGACCTTGACGGTGACTCAGAATGTAGCGTCATTAGCTGATACTACGGTGACCTTAGTCACTTCTGGGACAGCTGTCCTGAACTCAGACTATTCACTTTTGAGTTCTTCACTGACCATTCCTGCGGGCAGTCGTGAGGTGACAACCAACCTGGCGGTAATTTCAGACTGGATTGATGAAGATACAGAAGAAATCAAGATTTCGATAGGAGAAGTCTCTGGTGGCAGTGGAGCAAGTACGAATGGTTATCAACTGGCCGTAGTCACTGTTAAGGACGATGACATATCTGCATTTAAGATTGTTGAGACTGATGGAGCAACAAAAGTTTCTGAAGGAGGAGGTACGTTGGCTTCTGGCAGTGTTGAAGTGACTGGCTGCGAACCCGTTTGGAATACAGGGCAAAACTTCTTTGGTATCAATCTATCTTTATACCAACAAAACCAGTCGTTGTTTGGGGTAGGTCAGCAAATTATTGCTGATGATCGAACTTACTTCATCGATGCCACGAACATTCCTGGCAACTGCAACAAAGGTGTTGCGTTAGTATATGTTGCTGTTAGTCAAAATGCAGCTGATGGTAACCCTTGGAGCCCTGCAGGAGCTCTGAAATCAAACTTAAATGGCAATTCAACATGGAAATTACCATCTGGAGAAAGCAAAGATAGTTTTACTGTCACATTAGCATCACAACCGATGGGTCAGGTTATGTTTGATGTGACAGTTAGTGATAATACTGAGGCAAGTGTCAATCCATCGGAATTGACATTCAACGCTTCCAATTGGAATCAAGCCCAAACCATCACCGTCACGGGCGTAGATGATCCGATTCGCGATGAGTTGGTGAGCAGTGAGGTAGCAATAGCCATCAACAAAAGCAGTACCAACGACATCAAGTATGCTGTTCTTTCCAGCAAGAGTCTACTAGTGAGCACGAGTGATGATGAGGCAGCCCCAACAGTAACTCTTTATGCTGCAGCCTCCTCTGTTTTGGAGAATGCAGGTTCAGTAAGCTTGACAGCTATCCAAAATGTAGTTGCAACACAGGATACTAAGGTAACTCTGAATATATCAGGCACAGCGACCCTTGACACTGACTACTCAATCGCCAGCAATACGATAACAATTCCAGCTGGGAGCAAATCCGGTACAGCGATTTTGACAATTGCAAATGACAAAACTGTGGAGAACTCAGAAACAGTCTTCATTGATATTGCTGGTGTCTCAGGTGGCAACAGTGCAGTTGAGGAAGGTACGCAAAAAACGACATTGACAATCAGCGACGATGACAGTGCAGCGGTGACGATAGCAGATGTGAGTGTGTCCGAGAATGCTGGTAGCGCAACGCTGACCCTGCGTTTAGACAGGGCTGTGTCGGGAGGTTTTTCTGTGGATGTATCGACCTCCAATGGTTCAGCTTTAGCGGGTAGTGACTACACAGCCTTGGGCTCAAAGCGGGTCACTTTTTCAGGTAGTGCTGGAGAGGCAGAGACAGTGAGCATTGCGATCAACAATGATTCGAATGTAGAAGAAAGTGAGACTCTCAATGTGAGGATGAGTGGAGTCAGCCACAGTGGTGTAGAGATCACGGACACGGCAACAGTAACGATCAGCGACGATGACAGTGCAGCGGTGACGATAGCAGATGTGAGTGTGTCCGAGAATGCTGGTAGCGCAACGCTGACCCTGCGTTTAGACAGGGCTGTGTCGGGAGGTTTTTCTGTGGATGTATCGACCTCCAATGGTTCAGCTTTAGCGGGTAGTGACTACACAGCCTTGGGCTCAAAGCGGGTCACTTTTTCAGGTAGTGCTGGAGAGGCAGAGACAGTGAGCATTGCGATCAACAATGATTCGAATGTAGAAGAAAGTGAGACTCTCAATGTGAGGATGAGTGGAGTCAGCCACAGTGGTGTAGAGATCACGGACACGGCAACAGTAACGATCATTGATAACGATGTTGCTACTCAGCCAGGCTTAAAATACGAAACGTGGTACTGTGGTAGTAGTTGGCCCTGCGCTACATCTTCTTCTAATATACTTTCCTCTGGCACAATAACTGGTGATGTCAACTATAATTGGGGTACTGGCCTTGTATTAGACTCTGGCAGAAGAGATTATGTGGTTGTAAAATTGACAGGTCAGTTCACAATGCCGGGCACAGCGGGTGAATTGTACACAGTACGTTTCCGTAACCAAGACGATGATGGTTCAAGAACCATTATCAATGGTACAACTGTTATAGAAGATTGGTCTGGTTTACATGGAGCATCGAATAGAGATGGCAGTATTCAGCTGATAGGTGGTCAAATGTACAGTTACGAGAGGCTTCAGAGTGAATGGACCGGAGGTTCCGTGTTAAGGCAATATTGGAAGATAGAGGGTTATCATACCAACTATGTATTTATGAATGGTATTAACAATTTTTCAAGTACAGTTTCAAATAAAGAAGTACACAAAGGCTTAAAATATGAAACGTGGTACTGTGGTAGTAGTTGGCCCTGCGCTACATCTTCTTCTAATATACTTTCCTCTGGCACAATAACTGGTGATGTCAACTATAATTGGGGTGGTGGCCTTGTATTAGACTCTGGCAGAAGAGATTATGTGGTTGTAAAATTGACAGGTCAGTTCACAATGCCGGGCACAGCGGGTGAATTATACACAGTACGTTTCCGTAACCAAGATGATGATGGTTCAAGAACCATTATCAATGGTACAACTGTTATAGAAGATTGGTCTGGTTTACATGGAGCATCGAATAGAGATGGCAGTATTCAGCTGATAGGTGGTCAAACGTACAGTTACGAGAGGCTTCAGAGTGAATGGACCGGAGGTTCCGTGTTAAGGCAATATTGGAAGGTAGAAGGTTATCATACCAACTATGTATTTATGAATGGTATTAGCGATTTCTGAAAATGACTAAATAGTAAAATTGTTTCACTGTTATACTAACTTTTACTGCTATTTATTTCTTTGCTATGTAAAAAAAGATTCACACTATTGACAAATTTAACAATGTTTCCCGAGTAAAATTCAATCATATTTAGACCAAATAAATTTAAGTTAGAGAAAACAGAGATGAACTGTTTTAAGAAAAAGATAATAGTTGTCACTGGATCTTTGGTGTTACTTATCTCGAGTTGTGCACCCACAGAAGATGAAGTGATCACTGCAGACAATGTAGCGCGAGAGGGCTCACCAGGAGTCTTTCTAGATAGTGCAGTCAGGGGTGTGGACTATTCGACCAGTAGCGGTCTTGGAGGCACAACAGACTCTGGAGGCACATTCTACTACAACCCTGGCGATCAGGTTAGCTTTACCATTGGTGGTATTTCATTGGGTAGTGTGATTGGTGCAGCCAAGCTGACCCCGGTTGAGGTAATGGGTGCTTCCGGAACAGCTGACCAGAAGGTCGTCAACCTAAGTCGCCTTTTGCAGACCTTGGATGCTGATGGAGACCCAAGCAATGGCATCAGCATTAGTGATTCCACAAAGACCACCCTGGCCGCAAAGTCCGTCAATTTCGATGTCTCGGTGGATGCTTTCGACAATGCTACTTTAGCGGTCACTTCTGCAGTAGGCAAAACGATGATTTCTGCGGCAACTGCCCTAGCACATCTGCACACGACAATGAAGCAGCAGGGCCTGGACAGCAAGATTGATAACGATACTGCTCTAAAAAATCTTGGTTCGATACTGGACAATTTCACGACAACGGAGCCGGGTTTCACCGTCACGCTGTCTGACAATGCAACTACTCTGGCTGAAAGTGGAAGTACCGATAATTTCTCGGTTGTGTTGACCTCGGCTCCAACTGGCAACGTGGTTTTTGACCTCGTAAGCAGCGACACCACCGAGGCTAGTGTCTACCCATCAAAACTGACTTTTGGCAAGGATAACTGGAGTGTTTCTCGGGAGGTAACGGTCACTGGGCTGGATGATGCTATCAGCGATGGGACCATTTCCGGGGCGATCACTGTGGCGATCAACCAAGATGAGACCAAGGACTCAGGCTATGACGCCTTGGCCAGTCATAGTGTGGTGACCACCATCAGTGATAATGACGCTACCCCAACTGTCACGCTAACTAGCTCGGATGTCTCAGTGGCGGAGAATCTAGGAGCGGCAACCCTAACAGCGACACTGAGCCTGGGTGCCGGCAGCGCGACGACAGTGAGTCTAAACATTTCAGGCAACGCAACCCTTAACACCGACTATTCGGTCTCAAGCACTTCCATCATCATCCCGGCAGGTAGCACAAGCGGCACAGCTACGACGACGGCAATTGCCGATCAGGTTGATGAGGAATCGGAGACGATCACTGTGGATGTGAGCGGTGTTTCTGGAGGCAACGGAGCCAGTGAGAGCGGAAATCAGCAAGTTAGCATCACGATTACCGACGACGACACAGCCGCTTTCACGGTCACTCAATCGAGCGGTTCGACCTCAGTGGCGGAGAGCGGCAGTAGCGATGATTTCACTGTTGTGCTGGGTAGTGAACCGACTGGCAACGTAATTTTTGATCTGTCGGCCAGTGACAGCACCGAAGCCACCCTGTCAGCTTCAACACTGACCTTCACTTCATTAAACTGGAACAGTGCTCAGACCGTGACAGTGACCGGTGTCAATGACAACGTCAGTGATGATAATGTGACCAGCACGATCACCGTGGCCATCAACCAAGGGAGCACGAATGATGCTAAGTACGATGCGCTCTCGAGTCAGAGTGTGAGCGTGACCACTACTGACGGTGTTGATGCGGCGACCTTCACCATTGCAGAGACGGACAATGCAACCTTGGTCAGTGAGAGTGGAGGGACAGATACTTTCAGTGTTGTGCTGGGTAGTGAACCGACCGGTAACGTGGTCTTTTCACTGACGGCCGTTGATGGTACTGAGGTTTCTCTTTCAGCCTCGGTACTTACCTTTAGCACTTCGAACTGGAGTACAGCACAGACGGTGACGGTGACCGGTGTCAACGACAACGTTAGTGATGACAATGTGACCAGTACGATTACTGTTGCCATCAACCAGAGCAACACAGCTGACACTAAGTATGATGCACTCTCCAGTCAGAGTGTAACGGTGAGCACGACTGATGATGACACTGCCGCCTTCACGGTTACCGAATCTGGTGGCTCAACAGTGGTGGCTGAGAGTGGTAGTACCGACGCCATAGTTGTTACGCTGAGTAGCGAGCCTACGGGAAGTGTAGTCTTATCGCTGACAAACAGCGATAATGAAACCAGTCTTTCAGCCTCAACGCTGACCTTTACCCCGTCGAATTGGAACAGCGCGCAGGACGTGACGATCACTGGGGTTGATGACAACATCGACGACGACAATGTAACGAGCACGATTACTGTGGCGATCAACCAGAGCGGCACAGCCGATACAAAGTACGATGCTCTGGACAACAAAAGCGTGAGCGTCACTACGACAGACAACGATTCAGTTCCTACATTGACCCTGGCAGCTTCTTCTTTGAACCTTGCTGAGAGTGGAGGAACGGTCACTCTGACAGTGACGATGAGTGCCGCCGCCACAGCTGACACTATGGTTGCCCTTTACACTTCCGGCACGGGTGTTTTGAGCACAGACTATTCAATCTCGAGCACAACACTGACAATCGCCGCCGGCAGTACTTCTGGTACGGTGACTCTGACAGGAATCGCAGATCAGACTGACGAAGATTCAGAGACAATTATTGTGGACATCAGTGGCGTCTCTGGGGGCAACGGAGCCAGTGAAAGCGGCATACAGCAACTGGTCGTCTCAATTATTGATGATGATACTGCTGCTTTTACAATTGCCGAGTCCAGTGGCTCAACCTCTGTGGCTGAGAGCGGTGGTACGGACACCCTGACCATTGTGCTAGGCAGTCAGCCCACCGGAGATGTAGTCTTAAGTCTGAGTGCCAGCGACAGCAGTGAAGCCAGTGTCTATCCATCCTCACTGGGTTTTGGTACAGACAACTGGAGCACTGCTCAGACAGTTACTATCACGGGTGTCGCCGATACAATCAGTGATGGCTCAATCGGTAGTACGCTCACTGTGGCGATTAACACCAGTAGCACGGCTGATACAAAGTATGATGCGCTCTCCAGCCAAAGTGTCAGCATCACCACTAGCGACGATGAGGCCTCACCTTTGGTGACACTGACAGCCTCAAGTTCCTCAGTAGCCGAAAACGGAGGGACTTCCACCTTGACGGCAACACAAAATGTTGTGACAGCATCGGACACCACGGTGAACCTGAATACCTCTGGCAATGCGACACTTAACGCTGACTATTCAATCTCCAGTAGTACGATCACCATCTCCGCAGGCAGTACCTCTGGTACGGCTACATTGACAGCGATTACCGACCAGCTGGATGATGATGGGGAGGCAATCGTTGTTGACATCAGTAGTGTCTCCGGGGCCAACAGTGTGGCTGAAAACGGTACGCAGCAGACGACTGTGACAATCACCGATGATGATAACGCTTCTTTCACGGTTACCCAGACCAGTGGTTCTACAATCGTGGATGAAAGTGGCAGCGCGGATAATTTCACAGTTGTGCTGGGTTCTCAGCCAACGGGCAACGTTGCATTTTCACTAGGCGCAAGTGACAGTAGTGAGGTCAGTATTTCGCCCTCGACACTGACTTTCACTTCATCTAATTGGAACAATGCCCAGACGGTCACTGTCACCGGAGTCAGTGACAATCTAGATGACGACAGTGTGACAAGCACTGTGACCGTTGCCATCAACACCGGCAATACAGCCGACACCAATTACGATGCGCTCTCCAGTCAAAGTGTTAGTGTCACTACCAGTGACAGCGACACGGCCTCTTTCACAATTGTGCAGACCAACAACTCAACCTCTGTTGCCGAGAGTGGCAGCACTGACACTTTCACGGTTGTTCTTAGTAGTCAACCAACCGATGACGTGGTTTTCAGTGTGATGGCCGGTGACAGCAGTGAAGCTACTGTTTCCCCTTCCACACTGTCCTTCACTTCATCAAACTGGAATACCACTCAGACGGTTACAGTGACGGGAGTGAATGATGATGTGGATGATGGCTCAGTGAACAGCACAATTGCAGTAGCGATCAACACTGCCAGTACTGGTGACTCAAAGTACGATTTACTTTCCAGTCAGAGTGTGACCGTTAGCACCAGTGATGGCGATACCTCTGCCTTTTCTATTGCAGAGACTGGGGGTTCGACAGCAGTTTCGGAGAGTGGTAGTACCGATACTTTCACGGTTGTACTGGGTAGTGAGCCGACTGGCAATGTAGCTTTTTCATTGAGTGATAATGACAGTGATGACTCGGAGATCAGCCTCTCCTCATCGACATTGACCTTCACTTCATCCAACTGGAACACTGCACAGACGGTTACGGTGACAGGAGTCAACGACAATGTGAGTGATGACAATGTGACCAGCACTATTACTGTGGCTATCAATCAGAGCAGTACAGCTGATACGAAGTATGATACTCTGGACAATCGAAGCGTAACGGTGACTACTACCGACAATGATACTGCCGCTTTCGTAGTCACTGAGTCTGGCAGCTCGATGGTAGTATCTGAGAGTGGCAGTACCGATACTTTCACGGTTGTGCTGGGTAGTGAACCAACAGGCAATGTGGTCTTCTCGCTGACAAACAGTGATAACGAGACAACTCTTTCAGCTTCTACACTGACCTTTACTCCTTCGGATTGGAATAGTGCTCAGACCGTAACAATTACAGGGGTTGATGACAACATTGACGACGACAATGTAACCAGCACTATTACTGTGGCGATCAACACTAACAATACGCTTGATGCAAAATACGATATGCTCGACAATCAAAGCGTGACGGTGACTACTACTGACAATGACTAATCTTTTGAATGCTTATTGCTCGCTGCTAAAATAATGTAGAAAATCAGTTGAACTAGAGAGAAGGACTTGATGAAGCTTCTATTGAGAGACCCTTTGAGCCTGCCTTGTTGAAAGCTGCCACTCGGTAGTAGTAAGTCGTGCCAGGCGTCAGACCAGTATGAACATATGAGTTGGTCACAATATCCTTGATTGTTTGAACTGTGATACTGGTATTCGGATCACCTTCGGCGTTCGTTATATGTTTTAGATTCTCTGTAATTTCTTCAGTATTCCAGTAAATCCTATAGTTGCTGGCATTACTAACTTCGTCCCAAGAGAGAGTGATCTGCCGAGAACCAGCGACAGCCTCCAAGTTGCCTGGAACGGTAGGCGGCATCTTCTCTTTATAGGAAATTGTACCCTCATCCCCGCAGCCGAAGAGCAAAGAGGAGAAGAGCAAAGCAGCTAGGATTCTGGTGGACATGAAACCTCTAGTAGTGTTTGCAGTTTTAGGATTTTCAGTGAGATGCAATCAAAAGTTACATTTTTGTAGCACAGAAATTTCTGATGTGCAAAGTGCAATCCGAGATTCGTAAGGAGAGGCAAGCAAAATCCAAACTGACAACAGATCCTTTTGAAACAACTCTGCCGGTTTCCATCCTCACCTGCTCCTAACGCAGGACATCATTTGTGTAGCCAATTCCTCTGACCGATGACTCCAGCGTATTCGTTGTCATGTCTGCAATGAAGATATCACAACTCCCGCTAGCAAATGCTGTGTATTCTGTGCCTATGGATCTGTGGGTTGTGAGTCAAGTTGTGATTCATCAGCGTCTTGGACTTCCTAAGTTTCTGTACATCTGAAACAAAATTCTGCACACTTTGAGGAAACGTCTTGGTTGGCACCTCCTTTGTAAGCCTTAGGCGATATCACTATTTGGGTTCAACTGAGAAAACAGGGTTGATTCGACCCCCACGCTGTCTGTCGGGAGAGAGTTTGTCATGAAAGGTGCTTGGAAATCCATCTGCTTGGCCTTGGGCCTCTTGACGTTGGTTCCACAACTGTCACAGGCTCGTTTGAATGAATCGTTGACCCAATGCCGTAGCCGCTACGGAGAGCCCAAACAGCTGCTGGCCAATGCGGCGGGTCAGATTGTGGGAGGCGTCTTTGAAAGCCGAGACATTCGGATTGTCTTAGATCTCAACCGCGAACGCATGGTTACCGGGATCGAATACGAAATCCCTGCTTATTTTTTGCCAGGGGACCGGAAAGATTTTGTAGACCGGCTCGGTGAAATCTACAGGTTCCCAAAGAGCCAGGAATTGCAACCACCAACTCCCTTTGCCTCATCCGCTTTTTTCAGTACGGTCAAGGGAAGAGCGTACTTGGTGTTCAACGAGGAAGTTCGCAACCAATTTGATTGCGCACTCCAAGCTGAATTTTGCAATTACCAGCGCACCGTGGAACAGATTACGGCTTGTGAGCAGAACCTTGCTTCCACAGAGGCTAAGTACCGACAATTGACGCAGACCAGTCGAGTACCAGTGGTTCAGGATCCTGTTACTCCGATTAATCCACGCCATGCTATCAGTCCCGATCTGAAGACAATCTATTTTCTGGAAGAGGACTTAACTACCGGAAGAGAGCGTCATCGCTTTGAGCCTCTGGATCCTCAAGCAGAGCTCAGCAAGGGACAGGCAGCACTCCAGCAATGCCAAGACTTCACTACTCGCTACGTTCGAATCATTGAATCTGCTGCACCCGGCTTTGATAATTTCTGAGTAATTTTTCTTTCAACACTCAGATTTTCTCCTCTCCAAAAGCGATTTGTCAAACAAAGTGACTTGTGATTGCCAGTCACCAAAACTCTGCCATACTGAGCGTTTGAGTTTGTCAGCAGAAGTTCCCTCCTGCCGTTATTTTTCTCGTCCAATCGAAAGCACGTGTGAATCCTTCCCAATTGAGTGGCCTTGTCTGGCTGAAACGTCGTCTTGGCTTGCACGAAGAGGCTGAACGTCAGTACTGGGGCTTACTGCTGCCCCTTTTCCTGCTGACTCTTTTCTCATGGATCGACCACATGATCATGGTTCCGTTGAGCGCAGAGATTTCTGCAGCAACGGGACTTTCTCCAGTTCGTAGCGGTCTGCTGGTTTCTGTCTATCCTGCAGCGGCAGCGGTCTCAGCTTTTATTTTTGCTCCCTGGTCAGACCGATTGGGGCGCAAGCAGCTGCTGCTCTACCTAGGAACTGGTTTTGTGATCTCCACCTTTGGCTGTGCACTCGCTCAAGGTGTTGAGAGCTTCTTTCTGTTCCGTGTTCTTTCGGGAGCTTTTGCTGGACCGATCATGCCGAATTGCCTGGCGTATGCGGGAGATGCGTTGCAAGGAAATCGAAGAAACCGAGCACTGACAAACATCATGCTGGGATTCACGCTGGCTTCAATTCTCGGTGTCCCTGTTGGATCTGCCTTAGCGGAATGGGTCTCCTGGCGCTGGACCTTCGGTGTGATTGGGCTGGGTGGTTTGCTCTCCTTGCTCTGGTTGACCAGTATCCAACCGATTGCTACTGGAGCGGAACAGATTACGATTCGTCGTCAGTATCTACAGATGTTTGGTCTCTGGAAACGTCAGGAAGTACGTTGGGTGTTTGCCATGCAGTTCTTAATGCTGATCGGGCTGTTTGGTTTCATTCCGCACATGAGCATTTGGCTGACAACCAACTACGGACTCTCTGCTTCGGCAATTGGTCTTTTCTACATGCAGGGGGGAATTGGCAGCCTGATCGGGAACCAGCTCGCTGGTTGGCTGTTGCAGCGAGGGTTGCGCTTTAGTCTGATTGGGATCGGCTCTGTCTTGATGGGGACCGTGCTGATGCTTTCCACTCAAGATCTCCTACCGGGGCCGTGGATGGGTGCCATGTTCTTTGGCATCATGCTCGGTGGGTCCATGCGGATGCCTGGACTGCAAACCATCCTGATTGAACTGACGGGGAAAGAAATTCGAGGACGTCTGATGGCGATGAGCATGATAGTGTCCAACATGACGATGGGACTCGGAGGTTTCTGGAGTACGGGTTTGCTCTCCATGGAGAACGGCTATCTACTAGGGATGGATCGGGTCGGGCTAGTTTCGATGTTGACCTTGCTGGTTGTGTTACCCCTGATCTGGTTGATTCAGCGACAGCAACGCAGTACGCCACAGCCCGCAATTTGAATCTTGTCTGCTGGTATGTGACGAATCACCTCGATTGTCCTGATGGGGGATCTCTCTAAAGCACCATTCCGCTTGCCTCTCCAACAAACTGAGCCTAGTTTGGTCGCCTTTCTTGAACTTCTGGATTTATGTGCTGGCAAAAAGCTCAAGGTACTGTTCAAGAGCGATTAGGAAAGCGTAACCAGTGATCCAGACGATGCTCCTCTGTGTAGGCATAGATTATGACTAGTAAACAACCAGCGTTGGTTCTGGCCTCAGGTGGATTCAACGGTAAGCTTGCCAAGACAGCTTTTGGCCTGATTCGTAGTAGTGAGCGCTTTCAGATCGTGGGAGTTCTTGATCCAGAACAGGCAGGACAAGAAGCAGGACAAATTGTCGATGGAAAAGACCGTGGAATAGGCATCTATGCCAGCGTCGCCGAAGCGTATGCCCAGGCTCAAACAACACCAGAAGTGGCCATCATTGGAGTGGCGATTGCGGGTGGGAAGCTTGACGATGATCTCAGGAGTGCAGTGACTGATGCCCTGCGTCAGGGTTTGAAGGTTGTCAATGGCCTGCATAGTTGGCTTGCTGAAGATCCGGAAATGGTTGCCCTGGCGCAGCATCATGGAGGAAGTCTGTTCGACTTGCGAAAGCCGCGACCCCGAGAGCAGTTGAGCTTCTGGTGTGGTGAAATCCTCGACGTCAAGGCACCTCGTGTAGTGGTGATGGGAACCGACTGTGCTCTGGGCAAGCGCACCACAGCCCGCTGGTTACGAGATGCCTGTCAGGCAGAAGGCATGAAGACCGAATTGATCTACACCGGACAAACCGGCTGGATGCAGTCTGCTCATGACTATGGATTTATTCTGGATGCAACGCCCAATGACTTCGTCAGCGGCGAACTGGAAAGTGCCATCGTGCGCTGTGATCATGAGCTTGCGCCCCAATTGATTCTGATTGAAGGACAATCCGCCCTTCGCAATCCAAGTGGCCCTTGTGGAGCAGAGTTTCTCTCCTCAGCCCAAGCCAAGGGGGTGATCCTGCAGCATGCTCCGGCTCGTGAACTCTACAAAACTACAGATCGGCCCTGGCCCATGGCGGATGTTGCTGATGACATCAAGATCATTCAACTCTATGGATCTGAGGTGCTCGCTGTGACCCTCAATGGAGAGGGGATTGCGATGGAAGATCGGGAGGGTGTTCGGGCGCAATTGGAACAGCGCCTGGGGTTGCCGGTTTTTCTGCCATTGGAGCAGGGTGCGTCTAATATCCTACCACTACTGCGTGACTTCGTTGCTCGAGAGGCCCAACCATGAAACTAACATCCTGCCGTGTTTTTCAAGAACACATTCCTTTGACTCAGCCCTTCACGATTTCCTATCACACGACTGAAGCGATTACGCTTCACTTTGTTGAATGGCAAACGGACACAGGTCACCATGGTTGGGGTTCAGCCAGCCCTGGGCCACGAGTGACAGGCGAAACGGATGAGGTCTGCAACGCAGCTCTTCAGGCTATGAGTGCTTTTCAAGGGGAAGACGTCCGCCATCTACCCCGGTTGTTGCGCCAACTGGAGACAGAGTTTCCCAAAGCTCCTGCAGCTCGAGCTGCAGCTGATATGGCTTTCCATGACCTGCTGGCTCGTCGACTGGATCTACCCTTGACCGATATGCTTGGCCGTTGTCATGCGGCTTTACCGACTTCGGTGACCTTGGGACTGCGTTCCCTGGATGAAACGCTCGCTGAAGCAAAAGAGAAAGTTGCTCAGGGCTTTAGTGTCCTCAAGGTTAAGTTGGGTCAGAATTCTGAAGCAGATTTGGAACTGTTACGGCGACTGAGAGAAGAACTTCCTCAAGACATCCTCCTGAGAGTCGATCCAAATCAAGGCTATGATCTGCAAGCTCTGCGGACTATGCTGACTAAATTCGATGAGTTGCAGCTGGAATTTGTGGAGCAGCCAATGCCTGTTTCACAAACAGAGGAGCTACGGTCACTACCAGCTGCAGAGCGCCAGCACTTGGTGTTGGATGAAAGCCTGCAAAGTCCTGGGGATGCACTGCGCTACGGGTTTCAGGATCCACTTTGTGGAGGCTTTAATATCAAGCTGATGAAATGTGGTGGTCTAGGACCTGCGCGTCAAATTGCCAACCTGTCTGAACAGACGGGTCGTACGCTGATGTGGGGATGTAATGATGAGAGTCGACTTAGTTTAGCAGCGGCTCTGCACCAAGCCTTGGCCTGCCCGACTACACGATATCTGGATCTGGATGGTGATCTTGATCTTGTTCGTGATCCAGCCCAAGGCGGCTACACCATTGAAAAGGGCATCATGATTCCTCTTGATCGGCCAGGGCTTGGAATCACGGTGCCATGAGGGATGCTTCCCCAGTGGTTCAACGGTGTTCAACAAAAAGGAATGCTTCGTGCTACAAGTGGATGGTTCCCAGTGTTTGAACTGAGAACATTACAATTTCTCTGACGGAGGATTGGGCCGTCGGGGAAATGATCCTGATCCTGCGACAATCAGGATCCGGGAGTTCTACCGTGCTTGGCGGTCGGTGGAACTCCCATGCTTCCGCGTGTTGCTGCGAGATGTGTCCTCCCTCCTCTCAACTCATTTTGCTGAAGAAAACGTAGAACAGTTCATCCTCTGAATCTTCTGCAAATTCCCTTGGTTTCCATTTCACAACTCTACAAAATGCGCTGGATTCTCCGCCCTCTGAGTCTTGATCTTCGTGGACTGGCTACACTCCGTGTGTTGTTGGGTGTTTTGGTGATGTTGGATGCGTTGATTCGTAGCAGCGACTTGATTGCCCACTATGGAGATTCAGGGGTTCTACCCCGGTCCGTCCTGTTAACTGAATTCAGCAATCCCTATCATTTTTCCCTACTGTTTCTTAGTGGACAACCGCTGTGGGTGGGACTTTGCCTTCTGGTCTATGGATGCGCTGGTCTGGCTCTAGCTCTTGGCTGGCGTACTTGGTGGAGCACCCTGGTGGCTTGGGTGCTGATGTTGTCATTCCATAATCGAAATCCAGTCGTCCTCAATGCTGGAGATGTTTATTTCAGAGTTTTGCTCTGTTGGGGTCTCTTTCTGCCATTAGCAGCTCGCTGCTCGCTTGATCGAGCTCGGAGTCTGGCAGGTTTCAAACCTGCTGCAAACCTCAGTGAACAGGAGGTTCTGACAGGTGGGTCGGTTGGTTTGGTTTTGCAGGTAGTGCTGCTGTATGTATGTACAGCAGCGCTCAAAACCTCAACAGAATGGTGGCCAGAGGGGACAGCGGTTTGGTATGCAATCACCTGGGAGCAATTCACTACGCCACTGGGAGACTGGCTTCAGAGTTTTCCTGAGTTGCTGAAATGGCTGACGTGGAGCGTCTATGGAGTGGAGTGGGTTGGGCCGCTACTGTTGCTCTGCCCATTTTGGCATGTTTGGCTGCGGACTATCGGTGTACTTTTGCTCATTTCACTTCATCTGGGTCTGATCTTGACGATGGAGTTGGGTTTCTTTCCTTGGATCTGCATTGCGGTACTGCTTAGTTTATTTCCCAAGGAAATCTGGGACTGGCTTTCTTCCAGGAATTGGTTACGCCAGGTTCCTGCCGAAAACCTGATCCTTTATTACGATCAGGACTGTGGTTTTTGCCGACGAATGGTTGGAGTCTTGCGCGAATTTGTTCTGTTTGGCAGAGCCGAGATTCGGCCGATTCAAGCCGATCCTGTAGTGCATGCGCTTTTCGATAATGAAGCTCCCAGCAGTTGGGTTGTGCAGCAAGGAGAACACTATGCGTTCGCTGGTGAGGGACTTTGGCTGGTATTGCAGCAATCTCCTTGGTCCGCATGGTCAACCCGTTTTTTGTCTGAAGTGAAAACCTTGGCCTCGCTCGAAAGTCTGTATGCTTGGGTCGTACGCCATCGACCTCAGCTAGGTCGTTCGACTGCTTGGATTGGTTCGCGTCCATTTCCACCCAAAGCGGTTCCGAATCAATATCTTTCAACAATGGCCTTGGTCTTGGTCGTTCTGGTTGTGGGTTACAATCTGCGCTACAGCTTTTTCAAGGAAGTTCCTTTGCCCTCATCGGTCAAGACGTTGTTTGCGGCGTTGCGGTTGGATCAATACTGGAACATGTTTTCTCCTCAGCCTAGTAAAGATGATGGTTGGTTTGTGATGGAAGGAGAACTTCGTGACGGGACTCCCCTTGATGTGTACCGACTGCAACTCGGAGAGGTCTCCTTTGAAAAACCAGATGATCCCTCTGCGTATTATCCTAATCAGCGCTGGCGCAAGTACCTGATGAATCTTTGGCTCAAGAAATACAAAGACTACCGTCTCCACTACGGACGCTATCTCTGTCGTCAATGGAATAGTGGAGAAACGGAACGAGAGCGCAAGTTGACCGCCTTTCGGATCCACTTCATGCTGGAAAGACCGGGACCTCCTGGTCAGCCTGCAAAACCAACAGAGAAACGAACCATTTGGCGACACGAGTGCTTCAAAAAAGAAGGCTGAAGCACATTCTTGAAGTTATCAGTGAAGCTGTTGATGGAGAGCCCAGGCCAGTAGGAACCCTCTCCCAGTCCAGGCTAGAGTGCGGATCCAGTTTGTTTGTACCAATAGTTGTTGGGCATAGGAGTCGTAACGCTCTGAGAGACGCAGGTGCTGTGGAACTTGCAACCAAAAGGTGGAAGCCCAAATGAGCACAAGCAGTCCCAGCGTGGTTCCCAATAGTGTCGATGACAAGCCGGGAGGAGGTGACCACCAGAGTAGCAGTGCAGAGAACAACTCCAGCAACATGGGTCCAATCACCACCCAAGTCGTTCGGTGAGTATTCTGATGCTCATAGGCAGGAAAGGCTGCAGCGGGGATGTTTGCAAAGAGAGGATAGTGAACAACTTGGATCAGCCAGATCAAGCCAACCATATACCAGGTCACGATCAGATTCAGCAGGAGCCAGGTCATCAATCTTCCTTATGGGGTTGATAGCAAGGATCTTGGGATTGATGGAATTTACTGGACATTCTTAGCCAGACAAATATATTAAATTGTTTTTCTGATTTCCATTGGAGTATCCAAAATGAAAGTGCTTGCATCCCTCAAGTCAGCAAAGCAGCGTCACAAAGACTGCCAGATCGTTCGTCGACGTGGAAAGATTTTTGTGATCTGCAAGAGCAATCCTCGCTTCAAAGCACGCCAGAAGTGAGTCCGCTGAGCCTCGGTTGACCGAGGCTCGTTCTCTCTTCGCTAGTCCCCCCTCAGATTCGTTTCAAAACGGACCGTCCACCTTCCCATTGATGAATTGCTGTAAAATTGGGTTCGAGTTTTCCCGAATTTCCTTCGGACTCCCTTCGGCAATGATTTTGCCCTGATAGAGCATCGCCAACTTGTCAGCAACCCGCATGGAGTTGGGAATGTGATGGGAAATGGAAATACAGGTTTTGCCAAAGTTATCACGCATTTCCACCATCAGGTTGCCGATCGCCGTGGTTGTGATTGGGTCTAGCCCGGATTCTGGCTCATCAAAGATCATGATCTTGGGCTCCATCATCAGCGCTCGCGCCACTCCTACACGTTTTTTCATTCCTCCAGAGAGTTCGGCAGGCATTTTGTCTTCCACATCGTAGAGACCTAGTCGATTGAGTGTAGAAGTGACTCTCTCGGCAATGTCACTTTCCTTGAGCTGCTTTTGGTGTTCACGCAGAGCAAAGGCGACGTTTTCGAAGACATTCATTGAATCGAAGAGTGCGGAGTACTGAAAGCACATTCCTGTTTTCTTAAGCACTTCTACGCGCTGCTTCTTGCTCATCTCCAAGACATTGGCCTCATCGACAATGATCTCTCCTGAGTCCGGAATAATGAAACCAAGGATTAATTTGACGATGGTGGATTTTCCATGGCCAGAACCACCCATGATGACGGTAATCTTGTTGGCAGGAATTTTTAGGGAGAGATTGTCGATGACTTTTTTACTACCGAAGGCCTTGGTGACTTGGATTAATTCAATCATGTCTCTCAGAAATTGTAGAAGATCTGGCTGTAAATTTTTTCGGCAAAGTTTTCGGTCAGTTCCTGTATGCCGCGGCTGAGTCGCTGACCACTGAGGTCAGCACTGCTACTGCTATCGTTGCTACTGGTAGAAACCTCAACTCTGAGATTGGAAACTTCCCAAAGCTGTTTGTTGGTCCGCTGATCCTCAAGAGTTGCGCTTCCTACAAGGGTCAACTGCTGAGCAACAGCCAAGGCTTCTGGCTCGTCCAAGTTCAGTCGAGTCAACTGGGCCAATCGCACTCGCAACAGTAGATCACTACGTTCACTTCCACCACGAAGTCGAACAGCCGAATTACTGCGCAAACGGCTGTTGAGAGCCTGCATCACGAAAGTTTCCAGATCTGATTCAAAGGTTTGATTTTCAATGGGCGCAATGCTTAGGGTCGCGGCTTCTGCCGGAAGGGGAGGATTGCCACCCTCAAACGTATACTGGCAACCAATGAGCAGCAATAGAAAACACGAACAGATAAATTTCTGGAGAGTTAAGTTGACTCTAAAAATTTTATTCAAGGTAACAACTAAGGTCAGAGAGTCGGGAATAGCCCAAATTGTAAGCAGGGACGGGTCGTTTTTCGATTGCGTCTTCAATGGGTATTCGTTAAAAAATGAGGTTTTGAACTTTCCCCATCCGTGTTCGCCAGACCGGTTTCCGTTCGGTCCACCGCAAAAGAGGTAGAGTGTTTTCTCCTGAAACGCAACAACAGGTTGACCGTCTTCTTTCTCGCTATCCGATTCGTCGTAACGCTCTCCTGCCCCTCCTGCACTTGGCTCAGAAAGAAAATCAAGGCTGGTTAGACAGCAGGTGGGTGAATCATGTAGCCGAGTTGTGTGAGGTTTCGCCCACCCATGTGGAGGGAGTAGCAACCTTCTACACAATGTTCCGGTTTCGGCCGCCGGGCAAGTATCATCTGCAAGTTTGTACCTGTGTACCCTGCTGTCTGGTAGGAGGTCCAGAAATTCTGGAGCATCTTGAGCACAAATTAGGCATTCACGCCGGTCATGCCACGAAAGACGGTCTCTTCAGCATTGAAGAGATGGAGTGCATCGGAGCCTGTTCCTATGCGCCAGCAATGATTGTCAACGAGGACTATGTAGAGCAGTTAACCCCTGAAAAAATCGATCAACTGCTGGACACTCTCGCTACTAACCCACAAGAGCAGGAAACCCATGCTTGAGGAAACGCTCGTTCTCTTCCGCAACATCCGCACCTCTAGATATGATGGCACTTTGGACAGCTACCGCAAAGCTGGTGGTTACCAATCTTTGCCAAAAGCTTTGGCGATGCAACCCGAAGAAGTGATTGCCCTAGTCAAGGAAGCGGGTTTGCGTGGGCGGGGTGGGGCTGGATTCCCCACAGGCCTAAAGTGGAGCTTCATGGCCAAAAACACGGGCAAGCCAAGCTACCTGGTCTGCAACGCAGATGAGTCTGAACCAGGGACCTGCAAGGATCGGGAATTGATGCTCAAGGATCCACATCTTTTCCTTGAAGGGATGATGATCGGTTGCTATGCCTTGGGTTGTCATCACGGCTACATCTACGTCCGAGGGGAGTATTTCCCAGCGATCAAAAGCTTGAACAAAGCGATTGATGATTGCTATCGAGAAGGAATCCTTGGCCCAAAATTGTTGGGTGGAGACTATGTGCTGGATCTGACAGTGCACACAGGAGCAGGTGCCTATATCTGTGGCGAAGAATCAGCTCTGTTGGATTCACTCGAAGGCAAACGTGGCCATCCCCGTGTTAAACCGCCATTTCCTGCAGTTGCTGGGTTCAATAGTTGTCCAACGAGTGTGAACAACGTTGAGACTCTGACCAATGTCACAGCCATCTTGGAAATGGGGGCTGATGCCTACAAGAGTTTGGGTAGTCCCAACAATGCAGGAACTCACTTGGTAAGCTTGAGTGGGCATGTCAACCGACCAGGTGTATACGAAGTAGCAATGGGGGTTGGCTTGCGAGATATCATTCAAGAACTTGGAGGTGGGGTGCGTGGAGGAAAGCAACTCAAGGGAGTGATTCCCGGAGGTTCCTCTTCTCCGGTGCTACGAGCAGATGAAATAGATATTGCTTATGACTTTGATTCGGTTGGTAAGGCCGGATCGATGATGGGCTCTTCGGCAATCATGGTCTTTGATGAAGACACAGACGTGGTCAAGTTGCTGCACCGCATCTCACGTTTTTACAATCACGAATCCTGCGGTCAATGCACTCCCTGCCGTGAAGGGACTCACTGGGCCCGACAGTTGCTCCGAGATTTTCTGCAGAACAACGGTAGTGAGCGTAAACTCAACCGATTGCAAAGAGTTGGGCGCAACATGGGAGGGACCACACTCTGTGCACTCGGAGACGCGGCTTCAATGCCGATTGTCAGCTTCCTTAAGAAATTCCCCGATGATTTTCGACAGTACTACGCAACTGCTTCCTGAGAAAAAGTGATGGAAGTCTTTTATATTGATGATCAACCGGTTCCCTTTGAGAAGGGTGAGAAGATTCTCTCGGCAGCGCTGCGAGCTGGCTTGGAAATTCCTCATTTCTGTTACCATCCTGCGCTCTCAGTGGTAGCCACTTGCCGCATGTGCCTAGTCGATGTGACAGATCTTGGCAACGGACGTCCAGCACCTAAGCTGATGACATCCTGTTCGACCGATGCCATGCCAAACATGCGGGTCTCCACCCAGAACGACAAGGTTCAGGAAGGTCGGGAACTGGTAATGGAGTACCTGTTGGTGAACCATCCGCTAGACTGCCCAATTTGTGACCAGTCTGGGGAATGTACTCTGCAGGATCACTCCTATGCCCATGGAACCGGGCATTCCGAGATGGAGTACAACAAGCGAGTTTATGGCTGGCGTGACATTGGTACTTTTGTTCAGCTGGAGCGCAATCGTTGTATTCATTGTTCCCGCTGTGACCGCTTCACACGTGAGATCACAGGAACAGACGAGTTCGGAATGTTCAATCGGGGACATGAGCTAACGCTGGATACATTCTCAGACCGAGCGATGACGAATCACTTCCAGGGCAACATGGCTGACATCTGCCCAGTGGGCGCAATCACTGAGAAGGAGTTTCGATTCAAGCGCAGAGCCTGGAAACTACGCAAAGTTCCATCGGTCTGTACTGGTTGCTCCACGGGTTGTAACATCACGATTGAACATGATCGCAACGAGGTACTTCGTCTAAAGCCCCGTGAGAATCAAGATGTCAACCAGTGGTGGATGTGTGATGAGGGCCGATTGACCTACCAGCAAATGAATGAACGAGAGCAACGTCTTGCCAAACCGATGGGACGGGTCAAAGGAAAGCTGCTACAGGTGACATGGCAGCAACTCTACGATGCTGTGGCCGACCGACTGGAAGCCTTGAAGCCAAATAGAGAGCAGGTTGTCGCTTTAGTTGATACCGACTCCACCTTGGAAGAGATGTTCTTGCTGCGCCGCTTGCTCCAAGAAGTTTTCTCTTCTGATCAAGTCTTTTATCCACAGCAAGACTGGACTCAACCAGAATCAGAATTTTTCATCGAAACACTGATCACTACGGACAAGGCGCCTAATCAGGCTGGAGCTCGATTACTAGGGCTCAAGGGATCCCAAGAGCATGATGTCATTAGTGCAATGAAATCTGCCAAGTTACTATTGGTCCTTGGCAACCCCTTCATTAATGAGCAACCACTGCTGGATTTGGCCGGAACAACAGAGTTGATGGTTCACATTGCTTCTCGTCAAAGCGAGTGGACTGATCGAGCAGATGCAATCTTCCCCGGGCAAAATCATGCTGAAAAAGAAGGGAGCTTTCTGAATAAACAGGAGCACTGGCAGCGCTTCTGGCCAGCTTTGCGGCCTTCCCGTCATGTTCGTCCTGAATGGCAAATTCTCAGCGAACTGCTACACATGGGAACAGCCACGCCCGTTCAGCAGACCCCTCAATTCAGCCAGATTTTCCAACAGATGACATCTATTGAGCACAATTTGTTTGGGAACTTGGCCTTGGAAAAATTAGGAGAGAGTGGAATTTCTCTGGCAAATCTGCGTCAGCAATCAGACACCCTGGCTCAAACCGCTTGATCCTCTAACTTGAACCATCAGTATGATTCTCTTCTACTTATTTGCCCTGCTGAGCGTATTTGGAGCACTTGGGGTTCTTTTTCTGCGCAACCCCATTCACGGTGCAATGAGCCTCGTGGGTAGCTTCTTTTCGCTGGCTGCAGTGTATGTGATGATGCAGGCTGAGTTTGTAGCTGTTATTCAGGTGCTGGTCTATGCCGGTGCCATCATGGTTTTATTCCTCTTCGTATTGATGTTGTTAAGTTTACGGGACGAAGGACCCTCGTTCATTCGTTGGTCTGTCGGCAAGGTGTTGGCTGTCGTGATCGCCTTTGGCATCTGGGCTCAATTAGCCTTGGTGCTCGGTCAGCATGATCCAGAGGCTCTGGTTCCACAAATTGTGTCTTCTGGTGAAGAAGCCGATTCGATCAAGTTAATTGGGCAGCTGCTCTTTACGGAATACCTACTGCCCTTCGAGGCAATTTCCTTACTGTTGTTGGTCGCGGTGATCGGAGCCGTTGTGATTGCTAAGCGCCGTTATCCCGGATCATCCTCATGATGCAAATTCCTCTGGGTCATATTCTGGTCCTAAGTTCAATGCTCTTCTCCATTGGAGTGCTGGGTGTCTTGCTGCGGCGTAATGCGATCGTGATCTTCATGAGCATTGAGTTGATGCTGAATGCGGTCAATCTCTCATTTGTTGGCTTTGCCCAATCAATGAATTCACTCAATGGTGTGATGTTCATCTTCTTTATCATCGTTGTTGCAGCTGCAGAAGCAGTGGTTGGTCTCTCCATTATTCTATCTCTCTACCGCTCACGCAGAACGCTCAACATTGATGAATTCAACCTGTTGCGCTGGTAGCGTTCAACCAAGGCAATCCTCTCTCTGTTTCAAGGCCTCATGGCAACGCAACTCTGGCTGATTCCTCTCTTCCCGCTGCTGGGTTTTGTTCTCAATCTGCTGCTGGGTCGTACTCTGGGCCGAACCTTCACAACCTTGGTTGGACCACTGGCTGTACTAGCCGCATTGGGTCAATCTGTCTGGGCTTGCATTGCCCTGTGGAGTGGGAGCGCAGCAACAGTTCAAGAGACGCTCTGGCGTTGGATTCACATTGGTGATTTGCAACTGGAGGTAGGCTTTCAAGTCGATCCTCTGACAGCTTTGTTCTTGCTGATCATCACAGGGATTGGATTCCTGATCCATGTCTACTCCGTTGGATACATGGCGGATGAGGAGCAATACGGACGATTTTTTGCCTTTTTGAATCTATTCGTGTTCTTCATGCTGGTGTTGGTTTTAGCCGATAACCTACTGCTGATGTTTGTTGGCTGGGAGGGTGTTGGACTGTGCTCGTATTTACTGATTGGCTTCTACCACGAAAAGATCTCTGCCGGAGAAGCAGCAAAGAAAGCCTTCCTTTTCAATCGAGTTGGTGACTTTGGGGTGCTCTCAGCAGTGATGATGCTCGTTGTCTACCTTGGTACTCTGCGCTTTGATGAAATTAATGCACAGGCTGGAACCTTGGGGGAAGGTAGTTTGAGCGTCACCCTGATTACCTTACTGCTTTTCCTTGGAGCAACGGGTAAGTCGGCTCAGGTTCCTCTCTATGTTTGGTTGCCAGATGCGATGGAAGGTCCAACACCCGTTTCGGCCCTGATCCACGCAGCCACTATGGTCACAGCTGGATTGTACCTCGTAGCCAAACTGAGTTTCCTGTTCATCTTGGCACCTTTCACACTCACCATCATTGCCGTTCTAGGGACTGTGACAGCTTTCTTAGGAGCAACGGTTGCCCTGACCCAGACCGACATCAAGAAGGTGCTCGCCTACTCAACTGTTAGTCAGCTCGGCTATATGTTTCTGGCAATGGGAGTTGGGGCGTTCGGAGCGGGAATTTTCCATGTGCTGACCCATGCATTTTTCAAGGCTTTGCTTTTCCTGGGGGCTGGTGCGGTCATTCATGCACTGCATCACGAACAGGATATGCGCCGGATGGGAGGGCTACGCCAGAGGTTACCCTGGACGTACGCAACAATGTTGATTGGTACTTTGGCCATCAGTGGCATTCCATTGTTCTCAGGGTTCTTTAGCAAAGATGAAATTCTCTGGAGTGCCTACAGTTCCCCATTTGGAAGTCCAGTACTCTGGCTCTTTGGTTTTCTCACCGCAGGTTTGACTAGCTTTTACATGTTCCGGATGATCTACCTGACTTTCCATGGCTCTTTCCGAGGAGCACATGAAGAGTCGATCCATGAACCTCCGATGAGTATGGTCTTGCCGCTTATCGTACTAGCGGTTTTGGCAGCGTTTGGTGGCTTTCTAGGTGTGCCACACGCGCTACACTTCCTGCCAAACGGTATGGAAGCCTACTTCCACGGATTCTTTGCAGAGATCGAATTGCATGGCTCCGTGATTGAGGAATTGGGCCTGATGGTGATGTCGGTGGTACTGGCGCTCATCGCTTGGGGACTTGCCAGTCGACGTTATCGCAACGGCTGGCCACGTGCCATTGATCCAGATTCTCTATTGGCGGGTGCAGAGCGTTTTTCCCTGCAGAATTGGAATGCGGATGCAGTCTATGCAACTATGGTTGTTCGGCCGTTTCACCATATCTCTCGCAGTGTTCTTTGGAAGACCTTCGACCGTTACGCAATTGAAGGACTACTGCAGGGAGTTGTGAAGCTGCAACGAACTGGAGGGCACTGGTTCCAGCAAATGCAAAACGGAAGTGTACAACACTACGCCACCGTCTTTACGGTCAGTACCTTTCTGCTGCTGCTGTGGATTCAACTTTGAAGAATAGAGTTGACTTCTCGAAAAGAATCAAAGATAAATAAAAGTTTACTTGCTAGCGGAACGGAATAGAAACCGTTACCCCCCACCAGTTCTTGCAGGTTTCTCATCCTGCATTCTGCAACCAGTTCGCCCGTCAACAAGGAGGTCCAGCTGTGCAAAGCGCGGCCCGTGTCCAATTGTCTTCAATGCCTCCTCTGTTCCACCGGACCCCATGCATAGTCTCTCCCAAATACAGCACCGACCTATCTACTCTGCTGGCCTGCGTTCCTTTTGCTGAAGCCACCTCTGTGACTCAGTCAACTCTTTAACCCAGGAAAAGCTTCATGTCTGTCACGCTGAGCAACCGACACCGTATCCGGCGTTCTTTTGGGCAGATTAGTCCGCCCATTGAAATTCCAAATTTGCTGAAGATCCAACTGGATTCCTTCGAGCGTTTTCTACAACGCAATGTTGCCCCTGAACAAAGGGACAAACGGCGTGGCCTCGAAGCGGTCTTCCGCTCGGTGTTCCCGATTTCCGATTACAGCAATTCTTCGACACTGGAATATGTCCAGTATCGCTTGGGCGAGCCCAAGCACACTGTGGAGGAGTGTCGGGTTCGGGGTGTGACCTATGCCTGTCCAATTCGGGTGGCTTTGCGCCTGATTGTCTGGGAGAAAGAAGAAGGTGAAGAGGAAGTTAAGCAGATCAGAGACATCAAGGAACAAGACATCTACCTGGGTGAAATTCCGCTGATGACCCCGACGGGATCTTTCATCATCAACGGAACAGAGCGTGTGATCGTCAGCCAAATGCACAAGAGTCCAGGAGTTTTCTTCGGACACGATAAAGGCAAAGGGCACTCCAGTGGCAAGTTGCTTTACAACGCTCGCTTGATTCCGCAGCGAGGCTCATGGTTAGACTTTGAATTTGATGCTAAGGATCTGCTCTATTCTCGCATCGACCGTCGTCGCAAGTTCCCTGCAACTGTACTACTGCGAGCACTGGGCTACACTGACGAACAGCTACTAGAATTGTTCTATCCCGCAGAGACTTTGAACCTCAGCGCCTGTGAAAACCTAGAAACTCCGGTTGAGGAACAAACCTTCTATCGTCTGGTTGACGAGCAGGTCACACTGGACCAAAAAGCAACACAAGACATTCTTAGTGAGTCGGGTGAAGTTCTGGTGCGAGCGAACCAGCGTATTCATCGCCGCAACCTCAATCGGTTGATGAAAGCAGGAGTGAATCGATTAGAGACAAACTTCAACGAGATTCGTGGACGATTCCTGGCTCGTGATGTCTATGCTGATGATCAGAAGATTGCTGAATGCAACAGCATGGTGACCGGAGAACTCATCAAGCGTCTTCTGGAGAAGAACGTCCAGCAGGTTTCGCTGCTCTATATCTCACCGCCAACTACAGCCGGCCCTAGCTTCCGAGATACTTTGGAACTGGATCGATCCATCTCCCCAGAGCAGTCACTGATTGAACTGTATAAGAAGATGAAGCCAGGAGACCCTCCGACTCTGGACGCAGCGCAAAATATGCTGCAGAACTTCTTCTTCAGTGAAGACCGCTACAGCCTGTCTCAGGTTGGTCGACTTAAAATCAATGAGAAACTGGGAGTAGAAGAGCCTCTAGATAAGGTCGTCTTGACTCACCGGGACATTCTGGAATCAGTGAAGTATCTGTTGCTGCTTCGTGAAGGCAATGCCCGTACTTTCATTGATGACATTGACCACCTCGGTAATCGTCGGGTTCGCAGTGTTGGAGAATTGCTGGAGACCCAGTTCAGGATTGGACTGATCCGGATGGAGCGGACGATCAAGGAGCGAATGTCCCTGCAGGATGCCGAGACGATGATGTTGCACGATATCGTCAACGCTAAGCCAGTTGCTGGAGCCATTCACGAGTTCTTTGGTAGCAGCCAGCTATCGCAGTTCATGGACCAAACCAATCCTCTGTCGGAAATCACACACAAGCGCCGACTCAGTGCACTGGGTCCAGGTGGTTTGACCCGAGAGCGCGCTGGTTTCGACGTGCGTGACGTGCACTCTTCCCACTACGGACGGATCTGCCCGATCGAAACACCGGAAGGCCCAAATATCGGGTTGATTGCCTCTTTAGCCACCTATGCTCAGGTTAATTCCTACGGATTCCTGGAAACTCCTTATCGCAAAGTAGAGCAGGCCAAGATCACTGATAGCATTGAATACCTCTCAGCGACTGAGGAAGATCGCTACAAGATTGCCCAGGCAAATGCCGTGATTGATGAAGGAGGTAGCTTGGTCAACGATTTTGTTACCGCCAGGGTTGGGAGTGAATTCAGTATGGTGCCCAAGGACCAGATTGACTACATCGATGTATCGCCGATCCAACTTGTATCAGTAGCAGCTTCGCTGATTCCATTCCTTGAGCACGATGATGCTAACCGAGCCTTGATGGGTTCGAACATGCAGCGTCAGGGAGTGCCACTTGTGAAGCCTCAGGCTCCGCTGGTTGGAACGGGTATGGAGCATCAGGGAGCACTGGACTCAGGGACCTGCACCATCGCAAGACGAACTGGTATTGTTGACAGTAGCGATGCCTCTCGCATCGTGATTCAGGCAGATGTGGATCTGTCCAGTGTCGACAGCATTGTGCCTAACAACGTCGACATCTATCACCTGATCAAGTACCGACGTAGCAACCAAAACACCTGCATCAACCAGCGTCCACTCGTCAAGAAGGGTGATTATGTGAAAGCTGGTGACATCATTGCTGACGGAGCTTCCACAGAAAATGGTGAGTTGGCGCTGGGACAGAACATCCGGATCGCTTTCATGCCTTGGAATGGCTACAACTTTGAGGATTCCATTACAGTCTCACGGCGTTTACTGCACGAAGATGTCTACACTTCTGTGCATATCGATGTTCTCGATACGGTTGCTCGTGATACGAAACTTGGTAAGGAAGAGATCACCCGTGATATCCCCAATGTAAGCGAAGAGGCACTGAGAAACCTGGATGAGAGTGGGATTATCCGAATCGGTACCTACGTTCGTCCAGGAGACATTCTGGTTGGCAAGGTCACGCCGAAGGGAGAAACCCAACTCAATCCTGAAGAAAAACTGCTGCGAGCGATTTTTGGCGAGAAGGCAGGTGATGTCCGAGATACCTCCTTGCGTGTATCACAGAGTATGGAAGGCGTTGTCACGGATGTGATTGTCTTCAACCGTGAAGGAGTGGAACGAGATGAGCGGACGCGCCAGATTGAAAAAGACATGCTGCGCCGCTACGAGAAGGACCATCAGGATGAGGTTCGCATCATCCGCAAGAACCTGCTGGATCGCGTCTGCTCAATTGCCAGCGGACAAGCTCTGGGAGCAGATCTGCGCAATATGCAGGGTGATGTTTTGATTCCTGCAGGAACAGAACTCACTCGTGAAGCGATTGAGAAAGTTCCCTTCATGCGTGGAGCTATTGATGAGATGCAGATGGAAGACGCCTCAACCAACAACAAGGTTCAGACGCTGATCCACAATGCGTTGCAGCAGAAAGAAATGATGGACAACGTCTTTGAGGATCGTTGTGAAAAGTTGTCCAAGGGCGATGATCTGCCTCCGGGTGTGATTCGGATGGTCAAGGTCTACATTGCCACCAAGCGCAAGCTCTCGGTCGGTGACAAGATGGCTGGCCGTCACGGAAACAAGGGTGTGGTCTCCACGGTGCAGCCCATCGAAAACATGCCTTACATGGAAGATGGAACTTCAGTGGATATCGTACTCAACCCACTTGGGGTGCCATCCAGGATGAACATTGGCCAGGTCCTAGAGACACACCTAGGGCGTGTGGCGTCAGGATTGGGTAGCAAAATCGAGGAAATGCTTGAGAAGCAGCAACCTGTCAAGAAGCTACGTGAGTTCATCAATCAAATCTACGAGTCCAAAGTGGCTCAGGAGCACTTGGGTGCAATGAGTGATGATGACTTTCTCGAGTTCATGAAGCGCTACAAAGTAGGCGTTCACATGTCAACTCCTGTGTTTGATGGGGCGACTGAGAATGATATTCATCGGATGGCTGATTTGGCGGAGTTAAATCATTCTGGCCAAGTCTGGCTCCATGATGGATTAACTGGAGAGCGTTTCAGCCAGAAGGTAACAGTCGGTTATGCCTACATCATGAAGCTGCATCACTTGGTGGATGAGAAGATTCATGCTCGCTCAATTGGTCCATACTCACTGGTGACTCAGCAACCTCTGGGTGGTAAGGCACAATTTGGAGGTCAGCGCTTTGGTGAGATGGAGGTCTGGGCCCTGGAAGCATATGGCGCAGCTCATACTCTGCAGGAATTGTTGACGGTCAAATCTGATGACGTCTATGGCCGGAATAAAATCTACGAAGCGATTGTCAAGGGACGTCACCAGGTTGAATCTGGGCTTCCTGAATCCTTCAAGGTTCTCATTAGCGAACTCAAGAGCCTTTGTCTGAATATCGAATTACTACAAGAAGTCGACTCAGACGAGGAAGAAGCGAATACGGAATCAGTCAGCCTCAGTGAAAAGGCGACTGTCTCTGAAGAAATCTGAGCCGACCTGGTTCATCCGGTAATCGTAATCCCAACCCCCATCCGGAGGCAGAATGGCGTTTGGTAATATGTTTGAAATCGCGGAAGATCCCAAAAATTATTCCGCAGTCCGCATCAAGATTGCGACCAGTGAAGATGTTATTTCCTGGTCCTTTGGTGAAGTGAAGACCTCAGAGACTATCAATTACCGGACCTTCAAGCCGGAGCGTGATGGTTTGTTCTGTGGCAAGATTTTCGGTCCAATCCACGACTACGAGTGCATCTGCGGCAAGTACAAGCGGATGAAACACCGCGGTATTACCTGTGAAAAATGTGGAGTCGAGGTGATCGAGTCCAAGGTTCGCCGGGAGCGCATGGGCCACATCAAGCTGGCCACTCCTGTGTCTCACGTCTGGTTCCTCAAGGGTGTTCCCAGTCGAATTGCCACCTTGCTGGAAATGACACTAAGAGACTTGGAGCGAGTCCTCTACTTTGACGCTTACATTGTCATGGATCCGGGTGGTTCAGAGATCGAGAAATTAAGCATCGTTGAAGAAGAACAAGCGATTGAACTGAAGGATAAATTCCCAGAGTTGGAACTGGGAATGGGTGCAGAGTCTGTACGCATGTTGATGCGTGAAATGGATCTCGAGGAGTTGGACAATCAACTGCGCGAGGAACTCCGCTCCGTAAACTCGGAGACACGCCGCAAGCGCATTGCCAAGCGGCTGAATATCGTGAGTTCGCTACTGCATTCCGGTAACTCTGTGGATGCGATGATCGTTGATACTCTGCCGGTTCTTCCTCCAGAATTGCGACCGTTGGTGCCACTGGAAGGTGGGCGGTTTGCGACAAGCGACCTCAACGATCTTTATCGTCGAGTGATTCATAGAAATAATCGCTTGAAGCGTCTGATCGAACTGCGTGCACCGAGCATTATCGTCAAAAATGAGAAGCGGATGCTTCAGGAATCAGTCGATGCGCTCTTTGATAATGGTCGTCGAGGGCGTCCGATGGTTGGTTCCAACAAGCGCCCATTGAAATCCTTGAGTGACATGCTCAAGGGCAAGCAGGGCCGTTTCCGCCAGAACCTGCTTGGTAAGCGTGTTGACTACTCGGGCCGAACCGTAATTGTCGTAGGACCGACCTTGAAGCTACACCAGTGTGGCCTGCCCAAGGTGATGGCGCGAGAGCTGTTTAAACCATTTATTTTCCACAAGCTGATCGACTATCAGGAAATTCACACGATCAAGATGGCCAAGAAGAAGCTTGAGGAGAACAGCCCTCGAGTTTGGGCCATTCTGGAAGAAGCAGTCCGTGAGCATCCGGTACTGCTCAACCGTGCACCTACTCTCCACCGTTTGGGGATTCAGGCCTTCGAACCAGTACTGATTGAAGGCAAGGCGATTCAACTGCACCCGTTAGTCTGTACGGCATTCAACGCAGACTTTGACGGAGACCAGATGGCGGTACACGTCCCACTTTCTGTGGAAGCACAGTTGGAAGCCAAAATCCTGATGATGTCCACTAACAATGTCCTCTCTCCTTCAAACGGCAAACCATTGATGACACCAACGCAGGACATGGTGCTTGGGCTCTACTGGATTACACTTGAGACAGAAGGTGTCCGGGGAGAGAACAAGATTTTCTCAAATCGGCAGGAAGTGGTCACAGCTTATGATCATGGTAAAGTCGATCTGCATGCCAAGATTCATGTGCGTCTGAATCCAGGTGAGGCTTTGGTAGAAACAACAGTTGGACGAGCCATCCTCTCATTGATTGTGCCAGAAGAAGTTCCCTATTCTGCGATCAATCGGCAACTGAAGAAGAAGCAAATGGCCGAGTTAATTGACACGGCATATCGCACGGCTGGGAACATCAAGACTGTGCGTATGTTGGACGAAATGAAGAACTTGGGCTATCGCTTTGCGACCCGAGCCGGTTTCTCAATCAGCATGATGGACATGGTGATTCCTGAGGAAAAGCAGGATTTGCTCTCCCGTGCCCAATTGGAGATTAACCGAATCAATACTGAGTATCAGGAAGGGGCGATCACTGATGGTGAACGCTACAATCAGGTCATCGACGTCTGGGCCAAGACGACAGAAAAGATCGCTGAGAAGATGCTAGGTGGTCTCTCCAAAGGAATGGTCGACGCAGAGGATCAGACCGAGAAGGTCAACTCCATTTTCATGATGGCAGATTCAGGAGCCCGTGGTAGCAATCAGCAGATGAAACAGCTAGCGGGTATGCGTGGATTGATGGCGAAGCCTTCGGGTGAGATTATCGAGACACCGATCCTCGCAAACTTCCGGGAAGGCCTGAACGTCTTGGAATACTTCATCTCCACCCACGGTGCCCGCAAAGGATTGGCAGATACGGCCCTGAAGACAGCGAACTCAGGTTATTTGACCAGACGACTAGTGGACGTGGCACAGGATACAGTCATCACCCAGCATGATTGTGGTACGTTGGATGGAATTGATATGACGGCCTTGATTGAGTCCGGTGAGATCATCGAAGGGCTCGGAGATCGTGTGCTTGGTCGTGTAGCCCTAGAAGACGTGATTGATCCGCTGGATGAGAACAACGTGATTGTCGAAGCCGGACAGGAACTCACGGAAGCTGAAGTCATGCTGATCGAAGAGGCCGGTATTGAAAAGGTTCGTGTACGTTCAATTCTAACCTGTATTGCCGATCACGGAGCTTGTCAGCTTTGCTATGGACGTGACTTGGCCCATGGTCATTTGGTCAACATGGGTGAATCTGTTGGTGTAATTGCTGCTCAAAGTATCGGTGAGCCAGGTACACAGTTGACAATGCGGACTTTCCACATTGGTGGAACTGCGAGCCGACGAGCAGAGCAGAACACTTGGGATGCACGCTTCAGCGGGATTCTTCGTTTCGAGGATCTCAAGGAAGTACGTGACAGGGATAACAACCTGATCGTCCTTGGGCGACGTGGTGAAGCTGTTATCGTCGATCAGCATGGTCGGGAAAAAGAGCGACGCCCTTTGCCCCTAGGGGCAAAACTGCGCAAAACTGCTGGGGATGAGGTAGCTCAAGGTGATACCATTGCTGAGTGGGATCCCTTCTCGATTCCAATCATCACGGATGTGAGTGGCTTCGTAAAATTTGTTGACCTGGAAGAAGGAGAGACTTTCAGGGAGCAGGTGGATGAAGTGACAAACCTATCCCGTCGGGTGGTTAAAGAATCACCCAATCACGAGAAACGTCCAAGAATTCTGATCATGGATGCTGATGGCAACACTGTGATGAGAGACAACGAGACACAAGCAGAATTCTCCTTGCCCATCAAATCAGAATTGGCAGTAGAGCATGGACGTGAAGTCCATGCTGGAGAAACTCTTGCCAAGATTCCTCGTGAATTGGCGAAGAACAAAGACATCACCGGAGGACTACCACGAGTTGCCGAACTGTTCGAAGCGCGAGTCCCGAAGGATCAGGCGATCATCAGCGAGATTGATGGAATCGTAGAATACGGTGCTGACATGAAGAAAAAGCAGCGCCTGGTCATTCGTCCGGAAGACAGCAAGGGCGAGGAGAAAGAGTATCTGGTTCCTCGAGGACGTCACGTCACCGTACATGTTGGCGAATTTGTGCGTGCTGGTGATCCATTGATCGATGGCTCACCGAACCCACACGATATTCTTGCGGTCAAGGGAACCAAGGCTCTGCAGAATTACTTGGTGAACGAAGTACAACAAGTTTACCGACTGCAGGGGGTTACTATCAATGACAAGCACATTGAAGTAATCGTGCGCCAAATGCTGCGTCAGGTTTATGTTGAAGACCCAGGTGAGTCGACCTTCCTGATTGGAGAAATCATCTCAAAGAATGAATTCAACAAACAGAATCAGAAGTTGTTGGAAGAAGGACGAGCGCCTGCGCGTTCCAAGCCGATCCTCCAAGGGATCACCAAGGCGTCCTTGAGTACGGATTCCTTCATTTCAGCGGCATCTTTCCAAGAGACAACCAAAGTCCTGACAGATGCGGCACTCTCTGGGAAGCATGACCTCTTCCGTGGGCTCAAGGAGAACGTAATTCTTGGGCGATTGATCCCAGCGGGTACTGGCTACAACATGTTCCGCAATATGGAATACGAAGTTGATGGCGAAATGGCTCAGACACCTCCAAAGGTTTCGGAGACTGCTCTTTAGGCTTGATCAGGCCGAATAGGCCTGATCCCTGACTTGATTACACTGGAGACTCTGCATGCAAGCCCAACTTCGGGAACAGTGCGCAAACACCATCCGGCTCTTGGCTGCAGATATGGTTCAGTTCGCCAACAGCGGTCACCCAGGCGCACCGATGGGCTTGGCGGATATTACCCTGGCGTTATGGACAGAGTTTCTGCGCTACAATCCTGATCAGCCAGACTGGGTGAATCGAGATCGGTTTGTCCTTTCTGCGGGTCATGCCTCGGCTTTGCTTTACGCAATGCTGCACTTGGCTGGCTATGATTTGCCAAAGGAGGAATTGAAGCGGTTTCGCCAGTGGGACAGTCGGACACCTGGACATCCAGAGTTTCGATTGACAGATGGTGTGGAATGCACAACGGGGCCACTGGGTGCAGGGTTCAGCAATGGAGTGGGGATGGCACTAGCTGCCAAGATGCATGCTGCCCGCTTCAACGATCAAGACTTCCCTCTTATCACAGCTAACATCTATGTCCTATGTAGCGATGGAGACCTGCAGGAAGGCGTGTCTGCAGAATCTGCTGCCTTGGCAGGACACCTGGGTCTGGGGAACCTGATTGCGATTTATGACAGCAATCAGATTACCATCGCAGGAGATGCCCGCTTAGCAATGAGTGAAAACGTTGGACAGCGCTTTGAGGCCTATGGATGGCACGTTCAGTATTGCAATGGACACGATCACGATCAAATTGTACAGGCTGTTGAAGCTGCGCGAGCTGAGGGGGGTAAGCCCTCTCTAATTATCGCTAAAACCACCATCGGCAAAGGCTCTCCAAACAAGCAAGGAACGTCCGATATTCATGGGTCACCACTGGGTGATGAAGAGTTGGCTGCTACAAGAGAGGCACTTGGCTGGGAGCATAGTGAACGCTTCCATGTGCCAGAAGAGGTTCGAGCAGTTTTCGCAAACCGAAAGGTGGAAAACATTGAAGAATACGAGCACTGGCAGGAGCTCTTCAGTCAGTGGCAATCCGCTCATCCAGAGAAAGCAAAAATCTGGAACCAACACTGGGAGCCTCACTACGGCGAAGATCAGTTACTCGAAGAATTGATTCCTGCCGTAGCTGACAAAGTAGATGCAACAAGGTCACTTTCTGGGTTAGTGATTCAGCAGGCGGCCAAGTTGCTTCCTGGTCTGGTTGGAGGTTCTGCCGATCTTGAACCCAGCACCAAGACACTAATCAAGAATGCCCAGAGCATTGTGCCAGCTTCCCTGGACAGTCAAGTGTTGCCCGATCCTTCCTTCTCTGGACGGAACATCCACTTTGGAATCCGTGAGCACGCGATGGGTTCCATCGTCAATGGAATCTCCCTGTTTGGAGGATTTCAGGTTTTCGGTTCGACCTTTCTGGTTTTCTCTGACTACATGCGCCCTTCGCTGCGGCTGGCAGCTCTCTCCGGAATTTCTTCGATTTTTGTGTTTACTCATGACTCGTACGCAGTTGGTGAAGATGGACCAACGCATCAACCGATTGAGCATGCGTGGGCACTACGTTTGATTCCTGAGTTAGAAGTTTGGCGTCCATCAGATGCTCTGGAGACTGCTGCAGCATGGGCCTACGTGCTTGGGCGTGATCATGTGTTTACTCCTGCTGCAATCCTGCTGACTCGTCAAAAGACTGCAGTGTTGGAGCGGATGGAAGACTTTGATCCGCGAGATATGCTCCGTGGTGCCTACATTGTTCAGGATTTTTCTTATGAACTGGATGAGCAGGCAGCACACACTCTGAAAAATCCAGACTGTCCCGGTCTGGTTTTAATTTCGACAGGCTCTGAAGGGGGAGCAACCCAGCAACTGCGCTTGGAACTTCAGCAACTTGGAATCCCAACTCGCCATGTATCGATGCCCTGCATTGAGGCAATGGAATATGAGGATCCGAGCTTCCAAGACTACTTGTTTCCTGCAGATTCATTGGTGGTTTCGATCGAAGCTGGTAGTGAAGGACCGTGGCGCAAGTACGCAGACTATCTGCTGGGCTACAGCGATTTTGGTGCTTCTGCACCAGAGAAAGAGCTCCGCAAGCAGTTTGGCTTTGAGCCAGAACAACTTCGTGACACCCTGATCGAATGGCTAAAGGAAGATGGTGTCATCTAACAACAAGCAGCGTGCAGCGGCAGCAGCGGCAGAACTGATCACCGATGGAATGATCCTTGGGTTGGGAACTGGAACGACAGCCAGCTATCTGGTCCAGATTCTTGGTGAGCGAGTCCGCCAGGGCCTACGTATTCAGGGAGTGCCAACCTCTGAGGCAACACGACAACTTGCGATAGCGGAAGGTGTGCCGCTGACTACCCTCGAAGAGCAACCAGTACTTGACCTCTGCTTGGATGGGGCAGATGAGGTAGACCCAGATCTGAATCTAATCAAAGGAGGAGGTGGTGCCTTGCTCCGAGAGAAAATTGTTGCTTCTGCGGCTCGTCAACGCATCATCATGGTGGATGTCAGCAAGTGTGTAGACTGTCTTGGGGCTTTCCCTCTAGCAGTAGAGGTCATTCCTTTCGGTTGGAAAGTCACCAGGCGGCAATTAGAACAATTTGGAGGCGTTCCTACTCTGCGCCAACGAGAAGGAAAGCCTTTTGTCACCGATCAAGGTCACTACATTATTGATTGCGCCCTATCACAAATAGAAGATGCTCCAAAGCTCAACCACCAACTGAATCAGTTGCCTGGAGTGGTCGAGAACGGTCTTTTTGTAGACATGACAGACCGACTCATCATTGGTAGTCCTGACGGCATTACCGAAAAACATAAAAATTGATTCACCCCCTGTAAGTATCTAAGAACTGGAGAAGTCCATGGCGATTCGTATTGGTATTAATGGATTTGGAAGAATTGGGCGTATGGTCGTCCGAGCAGGTGCAAATGATCCGAATCTTCAATTTGTAGCAATCAATGACCTGCTCCCTTCAGAAAACCTAGCCTACATGTTCAAGTATGATTCGACTCATGGACGCTTCAAAGGCGAAGTCGCCTCAGACGGTAATCAACTGCTGATCGATGGTAAAGCCATCCAATGCAAAGCGGAGCGTAATCCAGCTGTGCTTGGCTGGGGAGATCTTGGTGTTGATTACGTAATTGAATCAACAGGTCTCTTCACCAACGCTGAGACGGCAGGAGGACATCTCCAAGCGGGAGCCAAGAAAGTTGTAATTTCAGCGCCTGCAAAGGGTGATCTGAAAACCCTGGTGATGGGTGTTAACCATAACGACTACGATCCGAGCAGTGACCATGTAGTTTCCAATGCTTCCTGCACCACCAACTGCCTGGCACCTATTGTCAAGGTTGTCCTGGATAACTATGGGATTGAAGAAGGCTTGATGACGACGGTACACGCTGTCACGGCGACCCAGAAGACAGTTGACGGACCCTCATTGAAAGACTGGCGTGGAGGAAGAGGAGGTTTCCAGAACATCATTCCTTCCAGTACTGGGGCTGCTAAAGCTGTAGGGCTTTGTATCCCTGAGGTCAAAGGTAAGCTAACGGGAATGGCATTTCGAGTACCAACCGCCAACGTCTCAGTGGTCGACCTAACAGTACGCACGGAAAAGGCTACTTCCTACGAAGAAATTTGCGCTGCCATGAAGGCGGCTGCAGAAGGAAGCATGCAAGGTATTCTCGGATACACCGAAGACCAAGTGGTATCCTCTGATTTTATTGGGGATGCTCGTTCCTCCATCTTTGATGCAACTGCTGGAATTGGCATTGGTGACCGTTTCTTCAAGCTGGTCTCCTGGTATGACAACGAGATTGGCTACTCCAATCGTGTCCTTGACTTGATTCGCTACATGGCCCAACAGGGCTGATCTTCCTACCGCACGGAGGCTGTTTGACTATCCTCCCTCTTCACAAGCCAGCATGGAATCCCAAGTGCCCAAGGTTGAACTCAAAGAAATTGGACTGGACGTTGGTCTGGCAGTCGCTCGTCACTTCTACAAGACAGAGTACCTGCACTATGGTTTCTGGACACCTGAACTGAGTGTTGAACCGGCCAATGTGCTGCAGGCTCAGGAAAACTACGCCAACTTGTTGCTGGAGACGATCCCAAAGGGAGTCAAACGTATTTTGGATGTTGGCTGTGGTTCTGGGAAGTTTGCTCAAAAGATGATTGAGCACGGCTACGAGGTTGACTGTGTTTCGCCCAGTCCCTACCTGACGAACTATGCTCGAGGTTTGCTGGGTTCGGATGTGACGATCTTTGAATGCCGCTACGAAGATCTGAAAACGGATCGAAAGTATGATCTGGTCCTCTGCAGTGAGAGCTTCCAGTATCTCCACCTGGAAGCAGCATTAGAAGAAACACTGGCTCGCCTGAATCCGTCAGGACATCTGCTGATTTGTGATTTTTTCACGATTCCTACTGACACGAAGAGTCCGATCAGTGGGGGCCATCGATTAGAAAATTTCTATCAGGTGCTTGGTGGCTATCCTCTGCAAATCTTATTGGATCAAGACATCACCAAAGAGACTGCTCCTTCTCTGGATCTGATGGATAGCCTGCTCCGTGAGGTTGTTCAACCAATCTGGAATGCTGTTGCCTACTATACCCGTAGCAATGCGGCCTGGTTGGCTTGGGGTGTTTCCACACTCTACCGCAAGAAAATTGAGAAGATCCATCGCAAGTACTTCTCTGGAGGAACGAGTGGAGCCTCTTTCTCGAAGCACAAGTCCTATCGGTTGATATTGCTGCAGAAGACTGAATGAGCCAATCGGCGTACCTTCCTGGACCCTGGCAGCTCCACTATCACCATGATCGCCACTGCTTCCGGATTTGCACAAAGGAAGGAACGACCATCCTCGAACTGCCTGCCCAAGAAGATGAAGAGTGGCGAAACACGCTACACCTACTGGCTGCTGCACCAAAACTCTATGAAGCGCTGCGTGAACTACTTGCATCCCAGGAAGAAGCCCTGCTGAGGGATGAACTTGGCTGCGAGTGTGAACGCTGCAACCAGGCTCGCTATCATGCCTACCAAGCACTTGGAAACGCAGAAGGACGAGTTGCCCTAAAAGCCGGTGATCCTGGCAGTGTCTGAACAAGAACTCTTTCCCAAGATCCAATGACTTCTGAAGCTGAACCGAAGTTTCGTCGCATTCGACGTTCTGCCTCCCAAGCTAATCTTGAATCTCGTCACCAAGGACGTGAAGGAAGGATGCTGGAAAATTCCCTGCGTACCCCTCCTCAGGGACGTGAGGGCTATTCCTTGACCCATGGGCTGCATCCCTATCCTGCGCGCTTCCATCCTAATTTGCCTCGTACTATTTTGAAGTGGTTGGCACAGGAACATAGAGATCGTCCACCCCGCTTGTGTGATCCCTTCATGGGTGGGGGAACACTGTTGGTTGAGAGCCTTTGCCGAGGATGGGAGGTCACAGGCAACGATATTAATCCAATTGCAGCTCTGGTTGCCCGGGAGCGATGCCGTGGTCGTCTGCCCAAGCACGCTGTAATGGTCTGGAATGCCTTGGAATTTCTCCAAAATGAAGTCGAGCGACGGCGTCGTGACAAGATCCGAGTCGAGCATCCCCACTTGTCCATGTTGAAAACTCACTACCAGCCCCACATCTTTGCTGAGATGCTTCAGTGGTCGGATTGCTTGGAACAGCTCTATCCAGGTCCAGATCGAGATACCTTGCGCTTTGTTTTTTCCAGTTTGGTTGGCAAGTTTTCCCGTCGCATTGAAGAAGGGAATGACGGCGAAAAAAAGGAAAAAGGGAATTTTCCACGTGGAGCTTTTTCTTTGTGGATGCAGCGAAAGACCCGAGAAGTGCTGGAACGTCAGCAGGACCTGAGTCGACGTCTTCCTGACCCAAAAATGCGGCCACAAATTTGGCAGCAGGATGCGCGGGAATTGAGCTTGCCACAAGGTTGTGATCCGTTCGATTGTCTGATCACTAGTCCACCCTATCCAGGAACCTATGACTACCTTGATCATCATCACTTACGGCTGCGCTGGTTGCACTTCTCCATTCAGGAACTCGCGCTGAAGGAGATTGGCACACGACGACAGCATTCGGCTGCACAGTGGAAAGAAGTATTCCGTACGTGTATGTTGAAAATGCGGCAAGTAACGGTATCGGGTGGACATTGCTTCTTGGTCTTGGGAGACTGGGTGGACCAAGGTCACAAGACAGATGCACTGGAATATGTTGAAAAGTATGCAGACAGTGTCGGTTGGGCTGTGGAGGGTGCCGCCTCGGTGCGCCGTCCCGTCTACGAAGAACAATTGAAAGAAGATTTTGGAGAAAGTGGTCGCTGGGAACACCTGATCTGGTTAAGAAATCAAGTGCAGGCTCGGCCATCTAGTCCTATCCCAACAGAGGAGGAGGAAGAATAGTGTCAGGAAAGCGTTTTGTCTTTGCTGCATTCTCAGGTATGTGGGTGATTTTTCATGTCTTCACTAGCCTAGTGGTCAATTTTGAAGACAATCGACTGCGTTTTTTTGAGGGCATCGATGTGTCCAATTTTCTGCTGGTAGGAGTGCTGCCGGTTGTAGTGGGCTGGGGTGCATTTTTCTTTTGGGAACGAGCAAGAGCCTCCCAATCCTGATGTTCTGGAACAATAGTCGTTTGTGGTGGATCTGGCTTTTTCTTGGTGGGTTATGCTGTCCAACTACGCAGTTGGCCCAGTCTGCTTTTCAAGAGGAAGTTCGTAGCTACAACCATGAACAGTCTTTGCTACGTCAGGGGCAAGCCTACCTGCGGGCTCATCGCTATGAAGTGGGTTTGGAGAAGCTGAACCAGCTGCTCTTGGAATTCCCAGAGCACGCAGAAGGACACTATCTGCGTGGTAATGCTTACTATTACTTAAAACAGCGTGAGCCCGCCTGTACTGACTGGCGCAAGGCCTGTGATTTAGGCCAGTGTTACGGCTGGACCTTTGCCACCTTTGAGCGAGTCTGCGAGGATCCTTCCTGAATTTTCCTTCCTTTGGAGCTTTGATGTCTGGTCTCGGTTATCGAATTTGTCCTGTCACCCCCTTTGTTCAGAACTGTTCCTTGATCTGGTGTGAAACAACTCGCCAAGCTGCCTTTGTGGATCCAGGGGGGGAAGTGGATCGTTTACTGGGAATTCTGGAAAAAGCTGATCTTACACTGGAGAAGATCATCCTGACCCATGGCCATCTAGATCACGTTGGAGCGACAGGGGAGATGGTTGAGCGACTTGGTGTGCCGGTAGAAGGTCCCCATGAAGATGATCTGTTTTGGATTGAAGCCCTGGATGAGCAGAGTCGCTACTTCAACTTCCCAAGGGTGTCTGCTTTTCTTCCAAACCGTTGGCTCCATCAGGGTGACGAGGTAACCGTTGGAGAACAAGCTCTACAGGTTCGTCATTGTCCAGGACACACTCCTGGGCATGTGGTGCTGATCCACGAACTGTCCCGCCGGGTTTGGGTGGGTGATGTGCTCTTTCAAGGCTCAATTGGTCGGACGGACTTCCCACGTGGAAACCATGCACAGTTGCTGGAGTCCATTCGTACCCAGCTCCTGCTCTTGGATGATGACTTTGCGTTTGTTCCTGGACACGGGCCTGAATCAACGATTGGTCACGAGAAGCAACACAACCCCTTTCTGCAATAATTCCCTTCTAGCCTAGGTTCTAAGCGCTGTTTCTGAAAAGGAATGGTGATTGCAGATTGAGAGATATCCCTTTATTACTCACTCTCTCTTGTGAAACCGGGTGACATGCAAGCAGCCAAACACGAGCGATCGCAGGATTCTTCAGAAGATCTGCTTCCGTCATCCCAAACAGCACCTAGAAGATGGTTGCCTTGGGCTGGTGCACTCTCCTGGATGGCTTTGATTGGCTCAACCAGCCTTGTTTTGCCACAATATCTTCCTGTTACTCAGGCAGAAGCTCTACTGTTAAGTATCGGTAGCGCAATTCTTTGTAACTTGCTTGTCTTACGAACCCAAGTGTACTTTCTCAATAACTGGTTATATGACAACCAATGGGTTCCCGATTGGGACAATTGGACGATGGACCAAGAGGAAGAGGCAGAACTGGAGGCAGAAGTCTTAGCACTGCTGAACGCTGGGCGTAAATTTGAAGCCATTCAACTAGTTCGCAGCTATACGGACTGTACACTTCACGAAGCCAAGGAATTCATCTACGCGTTGGAATCTGCCAAGTAATTCCTGACTGCCGCTCTCGTCTCCTCGTCCTCTTAAAATATTCTCAAGTCCTTCAAATCTTCCTAGCTCTGTTCCTGTAACAAGGAGAAGACCTTGCGACTCAAAGACATTCCAATGCAGCGCAAGCTGGTTGGCAGTTTTTTGCTTGTGGGCTTTGTGCCAGCCATATTGCTGACAGCCGTTGGTGTACTAGTGGCTACTACTTCATTAGTTACACAAACCTATGAACAACTGAGCGGACTGCGTGAGAATAAACAGCAGCAGCTAAAGACTTATTTTGCTCAGCAGCAAAGTGATCTAGAAGTGACAGGCAAGACAGTAGAAAGTTTTCAGATAGCTGCAAAAAACAAGTTGACTGCAATTCGAGATGCAAAACAGTTAGCGTTGCAGGAGTACCTGCAAACAATCAAAGCCCAGAGCATCGACTTAGCAAAAAACAAGCTGATCGTTGAGAGCATGTGGGCCTTGCCCAATTTCTTTCGAAATTATATTCCAGAGCAAAATCTAGAGGAGGCCGATCTCAATAGAATGCGAGAAGAATTACGAGGATACTGGGAAAACGAATTTACTGAAAATTACCAGCAATTGAATGGTGGAACAGACCCAGAGACGGAGAAATATTTCTCTAAGTTAGACGATGCAAGCATTGCTTTGCAGCATGCTTTTATTGTCAATAATCCGAATCCAATTGGGCTGAAAGATGCGCTTAACAAACCTGATGAAACAGCTTACAGTCGGCTCCACTCTGAACTGCAGCCATTCATCCGAGACTATCTGCAAACGTATGGATTCTATGACATTTTCCTTGTGGATTCTAAGAGCAGTCGAGTTGTTTATTCCGTTTTCAAGGAACTCGATTTTGGTACTTCTTTGGTAGATGGACCTTTTGCTGAGACAGCGTTGGGGAGAATTTTTCAGCTAGCCAACTCTGCGGATGCTCCCGGGGAGTTCTTTGTTGAGGATTTTGAGCCGTATTGGCCTAGTTTTGATGCTCCAGCTGCGTTCACGGCGGTTCCTATTTTTGAAGAAACCTTGACGGGCCAAACCCAATTGGGGGTGGTAATTTTTCAGTTCCCTGTGGATCGTTTCAAGAATGTGATGAGTGATCGCAGTGGTCTAGGGGAGACCGGGGAGACTTACCTTGTTGGCAATGACCTGCGCTTGCGTTCTGATTCGTTTCTGGATCCTCAAAAATTTTCGATGGATAACTCCTTCGTTATGGGGACAATGATTGATACGGCTCCTGTCCAGGCGGGTCTGTTTGGAGAATCAGGGGTGGGTGTAGTGAAAAATTATCTGAACCAGTATGTGCTAAGTGCTTGGAGTCCTTTTACATTTGAAAAATTCAACTGGGTGATAGTCAGTGAGATGGCAGTCAGCGAAGTACTCAATCCAAGAGACGAGGAGGGGGCTGAATTCTATGCTAGTTATGTAGATTTGAATCAATACTACGATCTGTTTCTGATCCATCCAGATGGTGAGATCTTCTACACTGTTGCCAAGGATGTCGACTACCAAACAAATATACTGAGTGGACCCTACTCAGAGAGTAATTTGGGCAGAGCGGTACGACAAGCAATCAGTACAGAAAGCATAAGCTTCATAGACTTTGAGTCATATGCTCCAAGTGGAATGGCACCAGCTGCATTTCTGGTCAATCCAATCCTAAGGGCTTCATTGCAGGAGGAAGACGATTGGCAGGCATTTATTAAAACGTGGTCTGGTGTTCAAGAGGGGGAGGGAAATACTCAATTGTTAGTTGCCTTACAGCTGTCAGACAGCACCTTGAATGAGGTGATGCTGCAACGTACCGGTCTGGGAGAGACCGGAGAGTCCTATCTGGTGGGTCCAGACCTCAAGCTACGAACCAGCACCCGTGATCCCAACCGTAACCTGGCCTCCTCTCTCAGCGGAGAAGTCTCTCTCAATGGGGCGGACACCGAACCCGTCCGGCTGGCCCTTGAGGGTCAAAGTGACACTGGTCTCTATCAAAACTATAACGGAGACTGGGTGCTGGCTTCCTTTTCTCCAATCAAGGTCCATGACCAAACCTGGGCCCTGATCACGGAGATCCAGGCTTCTGAAGTCCTGCGTCCTGTTTGGATCCTCGGTCTGGTGGTGCTGGTCCTGCTACTGGCTGTCGTGGCCCTGGTGGTTCAACTGGCCCTCTTCTTCTCTCGTAACATCACGGAGCCAGTCTCTCAGACCGCCCTGGCCCTACAAACCATCGCCGAAGAACAGGACTTGACCGTTCAGGTTGAGGTCGAGCAGCAAGATGAGATCGGTCAGATGGCCGAAGCGATGCGCCAGATGGTCTCCCAACTCAACAGCGCCCTGCAGCACGTGGAGTGGTCCTCCCGTCAGGTCCAGCAGGAATCAAGTGTGTTGGAGAGTACCGGGAGACAGTTAGCCGAGCAGTCCTCCACCCAGGTCGCTTCGCTGGAAGAGATTAGCTCTTCGATGGTGGAACTCAACGCCCAGACCAAGCACAACCATGAGCTTTCGACCCGAGCCAGTACGGAGAGTCAGCAGATGAGCCGTCAGGCCCAGGCTAGCAGTGAGCAGATGCAGCGCTTCTCAAAGATGATGGCTGAGATTGAGTCCTCGACAGAGAACGTGACGCAGATCACTTCGTTGATCAGTGAGATTGCGGCGCAGACGCGGATGTTGGCGATTAATGCCTCGATTGAGGCAGCGCGAGCGGGAGTGCATGGAGCAGGTTTTGCGGTGGTGGCTCAGGAGGTTCAGGAGTTGTCGGCCCAGACGGCAGAGTCCGCCGAAGAGATTGCCAGGGTGGTAGGCGCTTCGGTGGAGAAGGTCCAAGCAGGTAGGAAGACCTTGAGCGAGGCTCAGGGTTCGTTGGAAGAGATCTTTGGGACGACGGAGTCAGTAGCAGAGATGATGCAGATGATCCGTCATGCGGCAGAGGAGCAGTCACAGGGGATTCGTCAGGTGAACCAGGCGTTGGAGGAGTTGAACCAGATGACGATGGAGAATGCACAGTTTTCGGAGGTGAACGCGAAGTCGAGTTCACAGTTATCTAAGCAGGCTGAAGAGTTATTGGAGGTGGTGCATCAGTTTCGTTTGTGGGAGGAGGAAGCGGAAAAAGAAAGGGAAAGTCCAACTGCCTTGCCTGAACCTGAAGAATTAAAAGCTATGGAAACAGCAACGGTAAACTAGACCTTCCTGAGCGGCAACACCGCTAATCGACCCGACCCATTGAAAACCCTCGAGTGAGATGACGACGTACCAGGATGACAATCAGAATTCCTGGAATCAACGTCAAGACGCCGGCTGCTGAGAGAATCGGCACGTTTGCAGTAAAAACACTGGACACCCGCGACATGATTGCTCCAATTGGCTTGACGTCAATAGTTGTCAGCGCATTGGAGAGAATGACTTCGGTCCAGGAAAACAAGAAGCAGAAGAAGGCAGCGACAGCAATTCCTGGGGCGATTTCAGGCAGTAGAATCTTTCGAAAATAGGTGGCTAGATTGTAGCCATCAATACGCGCCAATTCATCCAATTCGGCCGGTACAGAGGAGATGAATCCTTCGAGAATCCAGATTGCAATCGGTAAGTTGAAGAAACAGTGGGCTAGTGCCACTGCGATGTACGTGTCGATAAGATTGAGATCAGAAAAAATCTGGACGATTGGAATCAGTAGGATTGCCGGGGACATCATCCGGAAGGCAAGCAGGCTAAAGAAGAGAGAACGACTACCAAAGAAATGGTAGCGAGAGAAAGCATAGGCCGCTGGAATGGCAGCTGCCAGGCATATGGCAACATTCATCAGCACATAGATCGTTGCATTGAGATAGCCCAGATACCAGCTCGAATCACTGAAAATGACTTGGTAGTGATTCAGAGTTGGGGACTTTGGATACAAGGTCAGCTGACCAGCGATTTCCTTCATCGGCTTGAAGCTCATCGTCAGTAGCCAATAGAGAGGAATCAATAGGAAAGCCAGATAGAAAACGGGTACAATCGAAAATCTCTGGTTCATGTATCCTCCTGAGACTTCATGCTTTGTGATGGAATAATCCGCGAGAAAAATAACCAAGCTACAACTACCACGATTGTGGCGTAGATGACGGCCATGGCGCCTCCTTCACCCAAGTCGAACTGGATCGTAGCAGTTTGAATCAACTCCAGAGAAAGAAAGTTGGTGCTGACGCCAGGCCCCCCTCGAGCCAGCACATAAGCCTCTGTGTAGATGATGAAGCTATCCATGAAGCGGAGAAGTCCAGCAATCAGTAGCACCAACCGAAGCTTGGGCAGTTGGATATGCCGGAAGATCGCCCAACGTCCAGCACCATCAATTGCTGCTGCCTGGTAATAAGCATCCGGAATCGTACGCAATCCGGCAAAGCAAAGCAGCACCACTAAACTGGTCCAGTGCCAGGTGTTCATTAGAATCAGTGTGATCCACACAACAACAGGATCATTGAGATCATAGTTCCATCCCAGCAGCGCTACAAACTCGCTGAGGAGCCCAATTTTTGGCAGAACCAGAAACTTCCAGATATAGCCCACCACAATCACTGGCATCAGTAATGGGATCGCAAAAATGATGATGTAGAGCTTGGAGAGCAGTCCCTGGACGGGTAACTTCACTGCAATGTAGATCCCCAGGGGCAATTGAATCGCCAGAGCTAGGATCGAAAATCCAAGACTCCGCAAGAGAGCAGCATGAAATTCAGTAGATCCCAGCACCTGCTCATACCAAGTGGTGCCCACCCAGATATAGTGCTCCCCCGCAAAGGTGTCATGTAGAGAAAAATAAACCACCAGTGCGAAGGGAATCACTCCGCTGAGGATCATCAATACTAAGGTTGGACTGAGCAGTCCATAGGCTAGACGGTGCTGTGCAGTGGAAGCCATGGGCGCCTTAAAATTGTAAAACAATCAGGGGGAATGAAAGAAAATAGTGCGCTTGTCTTGGAGGTTCAAGAGCAGATCTACTTAAAAACAATTGGTACCATTCTTGCGGAAGTTGTACTCAGAAACATCTCTTTCAGATCAGGATCTTGAAGAGTTCTGAAGGAAAGGGAGAGTTTTGTAAAACCTGTGTCCGAGAAGACACGACTGGGTAAGGAGGAACATGCCAGATAAAAATACAGAGGCTCAACCGAATGTCTTGCTCCGTGAAGTGAACCTGCGTCGAGATAGGGGAAAAAACCAGGACTGGAATGGGAAGGTGCGAGAGACGATGCTGCGTAAATTTCTGGAAGGAATTGTCGAGGCTGATTGAACAGAAATGAGGGACTGGCACGAGCCCGGTCCCTCGAACCACCACTTACTTGATGGATGCAGAGGCTCCAGCTTCCTGCAGCTTCTTGACGATTTCTTCGGCTTCTTCTTTCGGGCAGCCTTCCTTCACGGTCTTTGGTGCGCTCTCAACGAATTCCTTGGCTTCCTTCAGGCCAAGTCCGGTGATTGCACGGATTTCCTTGATCACGTTGATCTTCTTCTCACCAGCAGCATCAAGGATAACGTCAAATTCAGTCTTCTCTTCGGCTGCTGCCTCACCACCACCAGCACCACCGGCTGCAGGCGCAACAGCAACCGCTGCAGCGGCAGCGCTCACACCAAACTTCTCTTCCAACTCCTTGACCAACTCAGACAATTCCAGCACCGTCATGTTGGCAATATGCTCGATCAATTGCTCTTTGGTAATTTCAGACATTTCGATTTCCTTTCAATAACTTGGATTAGGCAGCAGACTTTGATTCGGCAACGGCTGCCAAAGTACGAACAAACTTGGCTGGAACCTCGTTGAGTGTGCGAACGAACTGGGTGGATGGTGCCTGCAACACAAAGAGCACCTTAACAATCAGTTCCTCCCGGCTTGGGAGTTTGGCCAGCGCTTCAACCTCTCCTGCATTTAGCAGAGAGGCACGATTGGCGTCGGATAGCACACCCGCCTTGATTACCAACTGAGGATTGGTCTTGGCGAATTCCGTGAGAATCTTTGCCTGACCCACAGGGTCAGATGGCGAGTACACTAAGGCACAGGTCTCAACAAACTCCTTCTCCAAAACACCGAAGGGGGTTCCCTCGGAGGCAATGCGAGCCAGAGTGTTTTTGAGCACCTTCATGGTCGAAGCTGAATTGCGCAACTGCTGTCGCAGCTCCACGATCTTATTAGCTTCCAGACCTCGGTAGTCAACCAGTACGCCAGCGGCGGCGTTGTTAAAGATCTCCCGGATCTCGTCCACGACCGTTTCTTTTTGAGAACGATCCACGAGAACCTCTGATGGAAATTTCACGAGTGAACCGGGCTTCCAAAGAAGACCGGAAGGGTGCATCAGGTCGTTACTGCACTACGCAGAAACTACTGATGATCGGGCAGGGCAGTTCTGAAGAGAGCAAGGTAGGACTTGCTCCAGCACCACAATTGTCTCGGCGGGGAAGATTAAGCCCGGTAGGGCCCCAGCTGTCTTCAACAACTGCTTGCCAGATTCGTAAAGGTGGGCTGTTGGACCCACCAAGGACTCCCTATCAGGAGTCAATTCAACAAAATTTTATAGACTTACGCGCAGTCCGGGTCCCATCGTCGAACTGATACAGCACTGGCGCATGTAGACTCCTTTGGAGGTCGAGGGCTTGAGCCGCTGAACCGAATCAATAAAGGAGCGGATATTTTCAGCCAGCTGGTCCACATTGAAAGAGATCCGTCCAACAGGTGCGTGTAGGTTCCCTTGTTTGTCGACACGGAATTCTACCTGGCCAGCCTTGATATCTTTCACAGCATTGGCCACATCCATGGTGACGGTTCCCACTTTCGGATTCGGCATCAAGCCACGAGGTCCCAGGATTTTCCCAAGGCGACCCACAACATTCATCACATCAGGGGTAGCAACAACACGCTCATAATCAAACCAGCTTTCCTTCTGGATTCGCTCAGCGATGTCTTCGGCTCCAACATAATCAGCTCCAGCCTCTTCGGCTTCACGAGCTTTCTCTCCCTTGGCAAAAACCAGTACGCGCACCTCTTTACCTAGCCCGTGAGGCAGGGAGCAGGTTCCACGAACCATCTGGTCCGCTTTACGCGGGTCCACACCAAGTCGGAGGACAACATCGACAGTTTCATCAAACTTGGTCGCTTTCACTTCCTGCAGTAGTTGTAGGGCTTCTTCGAGTGAATACTGTTTTTCCAGTTCCACTTTTTCACGAATCGCCTTTTGGCGCTTACTCAGCTTCTTCATTGTTCTCTCCTTAATCGCCGATAGCCACACCCATGCTACGAGCTGTCCCAGCAATGATCGCTTTGGCAGCTTCAATATCGTAGCAGTTGAGGTCTGGTAATTTAGTTTTGGCAATTTCCTCTAACTGGGCTTGTGAGAGGGTTCCAACCGTAGCGGTATTGGGCGTAGCCGAACCCTTGCCAAGTTTGAGGGTTTCCTTGATCAAGACCGAGGCAGGCGGGGTCTTTGTGATGAAACTGAAAGAGCGATCCTTGTAGACCGTGATCACGACTGGAATGATCGTGTCGAGTCCCTGCGTGCGAGCATTGAATGCCTTGCAAAACTCCATGATGTTGACGCCATGCTGGCCAAGAGCTGGTCCAATTGGCGGCGAGGGGTTGGCCTTTCCAGCAGCAACTTGCAGCTTGATGAAGGCCTTGACTTCTTTTGCCATGAAAACCTGTTGGAGTAGTCAGCGTTGGGTAGAACTCCCAACTCCTACTGTTTAGGCCTTGACCACCTTGTCGAAATCGACTTCGACAGGGGTTGGGCGGCCAAAAATACTGACAAGCACCTTGAGCTTGCCACGTTCGTGGCTGATCTCGTCGATCACACCACTGAAGTTGCTGAAAGGACCTTCGGTGATCATCACCTTCTGCTCCCGCACAAATTCTTCTTCCACGCTGGCTTGCTGGAAACCGCTGTCGATCTGCTCCTTGATCGCCATCAGTTCTTCATTACTGAGCGGTATCGGAGGAATATAGCGATTTTCTTCGTGATGCTTGCGCCCCACGAAACCAGTGACCCGATTAGTCTTGATGATCAGGTGCCAAAGATCCTCCTGCAGGTCCATGTGCAGTAGCAGATAGCCTGGGAAATACTTCTGCGTGACAACACGCTGCTTCCCACCTTTGCTGCGAGTGACCTCTTCAGAAGGAATAAAGATTTCTCCGACCAAATGCTGAAGTCCCTTGATCTCCAGTTGTTTTTCGATCGTTAGTTTGACCCGCTTCTCATAACCGGTGTGAGCCTGGAGAATGTACCACTTGAAGTGGCTGTTCTCGACAGGTGCAGGTTCAGCAGCTTCGTCTGTTTCAGGTGGAATGATTGGAATTTCGGGATTCAGTTCACTATCGTTCATCGCATATCTCTTAGCCAGAAATCAGGAGTTGCATCAGGTTGGAGAGTCCAAGATCAGCCACCCCCAGATAGATCGCGATGATCAGCGATACCAGAACCACGATGGAAGTTTGCCGGATTGTGCGCTCGCGGGTCGCCCATTGAATACGTTTAAATTCGGCTTGGACGTCAATAAAAAATTGCCGGATTCTATTGAACATGGCCTTGTTTGGATTGGACGTGATGACGAGTCTGCCAGAACCGAGACAGGGCGGGAATCGTGGCTTGGTGCTGTGCAGGCCAGACAGGGGTCGAACCTGCGACCTGCGGATTTGGAATCCGCTGCTCTACCAACTGAGCTACTGGCCTGTGCAAGGTGACGGTTCAATGTCACTGGAGCCCGAGAGCAGGATTGAACTGCCGACCTTTTCCTTACCAAGGAAACGCTCTACCACTGAGCTACCCGGGCCCATCGCTGGTGGTGGGGAGAGAAGGATTCGAACCTTCGAAGGCTGAGCCAACAGATTTACAGTCTGCCCCCTTTGACCGCTCGGGAATCTCCCCACATGATCATTCCTGGAGCTGGCTGACGGATTCGAACCCCCGACCTGCTGATTACAAATCAGCTGCTCTACCAACTGAGCTAAGCCAGCCAAGGAAGCCGTCTATACTATGCAAAATTTACGGGGATGTCAACTTTCTTTTCTGGGCCAATCCACCTGATTTGACTACCATTCTCGCCGTTGACGAGAGGTTTCTCGCTTGCAACTTTTTTGACCCTCCGTACTTTGACCTAATCTTTGGGCCTCTCTTGTACGCCACTCCCCAGCCTCATTTGTCGATGTCCCAGCCGGCCAGTGAAACCCCGATGATGCGCCAGTTCCATGATGCCAAGCGGCAGCATCCGGACAAGATCCTCTTCTTCCGCATGGGAGACTTCTACGAAATGTTTGGAGATGATGCAGTGAAGGCTGCGCCCATTCTCCAGATTGCGCTGACTTCTCGGAACAAGCAGCAGGAAGGGGCAATTCCAATGTGCGGTGTCCCCTATCGCGCCTACGAGAGCTATCTCAATCGTCTGACCGCTGCTGGATACAAGGTCGCTATTTGTGAGCAGACCGAAGATCCGGCCAAAGCAAAGGGCTTGGTCAATCGAGAAATTGTCCGGATTGTCACACCTGGAACCACGGTTTCCCCAGAACTTCTCCCCCCTGACGACAACCACTACCTAGTTGCCTTGCTTTGGCAGGCGCGTCCTGCTGGTACTGGGCTAGCCAGGGCCGATCTTTCCACGGGTGAACTGGAAATCACGGAGTTTGAAGAAAGTGAAAATTCGTTGTGCCTGGACTTTTTGCGTCAGCTACAACCAAGCGAGGTGTTGCTTCCAGAAGCTCGAACCGAGGGTGAAGCTGAGTTTGTGCAGAGTGTCCTAGAGCTACTGAAGCAACTTCCGAAGGTTGGGGAGCAGGCAGTGACCATTCGCTCAGCCTATGATTTTGACACACAGACGTCACGTCAGCGACTTCTCGAACATTTTGGCACCCTGAACCTTGCTGGGTTTGGTGTGGAGGAATTGGCGCGCGGCATTCGGGCTGCTGGAGCATTGCTACAGTATATGGGTGAGACACAACAGTGTAGCTTGTCGCATCTAACCAGTATCCGTCAGTTACGACGCAGTCAGACAATGCCACTGGATGAAACAACCATCCGTAACCTGGAGATCTTCGAAACCCCCACTGGACAGAAGCGGCATACACTCTTTCATGTGCTCAATCAATGTGTGACTCCGATGGGAGCACGCCAGTTGCGACAGTGGCTGCGCTATCCACTATTGGACAAAGGACCGCTGGAAGCTCGCTATGATGCGATTGAAGAGTTCCAGAAGCAGGGTCGAATGCGACAGGAACTGCGTCAGCAGTTGTCTCAGGTCCAGGATCTACCCAGAATTGCGGGACGGATTAGTTTGCCGGTCGCAGGCATCAGTGACTTCCTCGCTTTGCGCAGTTCGTTGGAACCGCTGCAATTGTTACCGGAGTTGTTGGCACCCTTGTCTACTCCATTACTGGTTGAGGTGGGCGCTTCCTTTGATCCCCTGAACGACCTGCTCACCCTGCTGGAACAACGGTTGTTGCCAGAGCCTTCTCTGAAATTGGCAGAGGGCGGTTACATCGCTGACGGAGTGTCACAGGAGTTGGATGATCTGCGACTCTTGACCACAGATTCCAAAGAGTTTCTCAATCGAATGCTGCAACAGGAGCGGGAGCGAAGTGGTATTGCCAGCCTTAAACTGGGCTTCAACAAGGTGTTTGGCTACTATTTGGAAGTCAGCAATGCTCACAAGAATCGGGTTCCTGGCCATTATCTTCGCAAGCAGACTCTGACCAATGGGGAACGCTATATCACGCAGGAACTAAAGGAGTTTGAAGAGAAAATTCTTAGCGCAGAAGAACGTAGTGTGGAGTTGGAGCAAGCGCTGTTTGCGGAACTAAGGCAGGAGGTTCTTCAACAACTTGGACGCCTTCAGGAAAGTGCTCGCAAATTAGCCATTTTAGATGTTCTGTCTGGATGGGCCGAACTGGCCTTGGCAGCTAACTATGTTCGGCCTCGCTTACTGGAAACTGGACATTCAAGACAACTTTGCTTGCAAGCGTCTCGGCATCCAGTGATTGAGCAACTGGATCTGGGCGAACCTTTCGTTCCGAATGACATTGACTTGGAGGAAGAAAAGCGACAGGTTCTGCTGATTACCGGCCCCAACATGGCTGGTAAGTCGACGTTTATGCGTCAGGTTGCTCTGAACGTGTTGATGGCCCAAACTGGCTGTTTTGTAGCAGCTGCTTCTGCTGAAATGACGCTAGTAGATCGAGTATTTACCAGAGTTGGGGCTTCTGACAACCTTAGTCAGGGGCAGAGTACCTTCATGGTGGAAATGAACGAGGCAGCAGCAATTCTCAACAATGCCTCAGAAAATAGCCTGATCGTATTGGATGAGATTGGACGTGGCACGAGCACCTTTGACGGCATCAGCATCGCCTGGGCGATTGTCGAACATCTCCACGAATTGGGCTCACTGACACTTTGCGCAACGCACTATCATGAACTCACAGAACTGGCGCAGCAATTGGCCGGAGTTGTGAATACAAGCGTACGCATAGAGGAAGATGGTGATCGCATTGTCTTTTTACGCAGGATTAGTCCGGGAGAAGCTGACAAGAGCTACGGAGTGCAGGTTGCTCGGCTGGCTGGCTTGCCACCCTTGGTCATTCAGCGGGCCCAGCAGATTTTGCAGACTCTTGAGCAGGCCCATACTTTGGGGCATGTGGTGCAAGAGGTTTCGCCCGTGTATGATCATCCAATTGTGCATCAGGAAGCCGCAACGCAAGAATCTGTCAACGGCTCCCAACTGCAACTTTCATTGTTTGCTGAAGATTCCTGGTTAGTTGAGGAATTACGAGCGCTCAATTTATCCCAAACCACCCCGCTGGAGGCACTAAATCTGCTGCATGCGTTGCAGCAGCGCCTGCAGTGATTCCCGTTTCCTTGTTCTTTGGAGAAGCGCTCCATGGCCCCAACCCGTGTGGCTATTTACCCGACCAGTTCTAATCCTCCGACCCTCGGGCACGCTGATATCGTGACGCGTGCTGCCCGGCATTTTGAGCACGTCTACTGGGCGGCTGCCGTGAATCCAGAGAAGGAATATCTCTTCACTCAGGAAGAACGCAAGGAGATGATGCAGGCATATGTGGATCATCTGCCTGGCTTGGGGAACGTGAGTGTTGATGCCTACCAGGGTCCCACTGTGCGCTATGCGCAGAGTAAAGGCGCGAGTGTGCTCATCAAGGGATTACGCAGTACAAACGATTTTCATGGAGAACTGCAGCAGGCGATTGGGAATTTGGGGATTGACCCTCAACTGGAAACCTTCTGCCTGTTCGGTCGGCCAGATCTTTTTGTAGTTAGTTCCACGCTGGTGAGGGAAGTGGCTTTGCTGGGAGAACGGATTGATTCCTATGTCATTCCTCCGGTAGCAGAACAGATCTATGCGATTCTGAGAAACCAGGGACTGCTACCTGCCAAGTAATTGTGGATTCCTCACCTAGGATAGGTGGGATGTTAGGAAAGGATTTTCGCAGTGGATACGATCAATTTGGAAGCGTCGCCACGCTTACGTTGGCGATCTGACTGGTTTTTCCTCGTACTGGCGCTGCTCGGTGGCGTAGCTTTGGCGACAGCTGAATTCGTCGATCCTACGGTATTTAGCCCACTGACACCACCGGAGGGAATACACAACTGGTTAGGGTTGCCAGGTGCACTGATTGGGGGGTCGCTGCTGGAAATCTTTGGCCCACCGGCTCCCTTACTGTTCTGGTTTCTAATCCCCCTGAGCAGACCACATTGGCATTGCTTTTCTCTGCTCAGCGGATGGTATCATGCCCTGTTGCTCTGCTGGCTCCTTTCCATTTTGCATGTGTTGGTGTTGACACTGGAACACAACACCGTCCCATTTCAAGGTCTCTGGAGTTACGGTTATCTCGGGTTATTGGGTTCACAGTGGCTCTTGCAGCATCTGCCTCACCAAGAAGCCGCCGCAGTAATTGGTGCGGTCTGTTTCTACCTGAGTGTGCGTATCTACACTGCTCTGCCTTTCCTGCCAATCCTTCGAGGTCTTGCATTGCTGACTGTTGCCGCTTTTGGACTAGCGCATGGGTTGCCTTGGCAAGCAATTCCCAGAGGATTGTACAAAGCTTGGGAACGGTTGAAGCGCAACCTGCGGATTATGGCGCTGATGCCGGAAACGGTCCCGGCGAAGAAGCCATCAACGTCAACGGTGCAGGAAGTAGAAGAAGACTTCTTATTGACCGAGAATCCTTCGATGTTGGATCAATTGGAACGCAAGGATCCAAACAACCTGAACGAAGCAGCCATGCTCTACGAGCAGTGGTTGCAGTATCAGGAGGAAGAAGTTATTGAAATTCCAGTTTTAACTACCATTCCAAGACAATTACCCAACCCGGTTGGGCTCTCTGTGGGGCCCACCACTTTCCCGAAAAAACCTCAACCGTTTCCCTGAGTTTGCGGAGCCCTGTCGATGAAAGAACTGCTAGCTAAGTTGCTTGAACGAAGGAATCTGAGCCGCGAAGAGGCTCGGGAGATGATTCTCTGGGTCATGAGTGAAGAAGCGTTTCCTACACAGGCAGCTGCGTTACTTGCCCTGCTCCAGGCCAAAGGAGCAACGATTGATGAGATTGTCGGTGCAGCCCACGCTATGCGAGAGCGCTCCGAGAAGATCCAGGCTCCAAGTGATGCAATTGATACTTGTAGTACCGGAGGCAATGGTATCAGTACCTTCAATATCTCCACCTGCGCTGCGTTGATCGCCGCTGCCGGAGGAGCTGTTGTGGCCAAGCACGGAAATCGGAGCAACACGCGACGTAGTGGTAGTGCAGAAGCCTTACAGGCACTAGGAGTAAATATTGATTTGGATCTTTCGCAAGTTGAGGCTTGCCTACAGGAATTACAACTCTGCTTCTGTTATGCGATTAAGCACCATCCTGCAATGCGATTTGCGGGGCCAATTCGTCGAGAGCTAGGAATCCCAACCGTTTTCAACATTCTTGGACCATTGACTAATCCGGCTCAAGCTCAGCGCCAGCTGGTGGGTGTACCCAACGTAGAATGGACTTTTCGAATTGCTCAGGTGCTTGCGGAACTTGGTGCAGAGCGCGCGCTGGTGGTTCACGGTGCAGACGGTCTCTGTGAATTAACCACAACAGCCAAAACCCATGTTGCAGAGCTTCGAGACGGTAAGGTCGAACTGTATCAACTGGAGCCTGAAGAGGTGGGACTGCCGAAAGGCAATTTGGAAGAGATGCGCATTGACAGTCCAGAAGAGAGTGCCCAAATGATCCGAAAGATTCTCCAAGGCAAAAATCAGGGCACCCCACGACATGTTGCTCTTTACAATGCTGCAGGCGCTCTAGTAGTCGCAGGAAAGGTAGAGAACCTGAGGGATGGTGTGGAGCAGGCAGCCCAACTGGTAGACTCTGGCAAGGCTTGGCAACGCTTGGAAGAACTAGTCGAGTTCACCAATCGGGCAGCATAAGCTATGGATTCCTCTCGAATGAGCACCCATAGCTTTTATGAAGATTTTGTCAGGGAATCAGAACAGTAGATCCTGTTGTTCTGCGGCCTTCGAGATCAGCGTGAGCCTGCGCAACTTCACGTAAAGGATAACGTTGATTGATTGAAATCTTGACCTTCCCACTACCGATAGCTCCAAACAGTGCCTGGGAACTGTCGAGCAATTCCGCACGAGTAGCAACATAGGAAAAGAGTGTTGGACGTGTGTAGAACAAACTCTTTGGATTGAAGACTCGCAGATCCACTGGAGGCACTGGTCCAGAAGATTGACCAAAGCTCACGAACAAACCTCTTGGACTCAGACAGCCGATCGTCCCCTCGAAAGTGTCGCGCCCGACTGAATCATAGACCAACCGAACACCCTTCCCATTGGTGATTTCCATCACCTGATCCAAGAAGTTTTCTTGCTCATAATTGATCACGAAGTCACATCCGTTGTCTCGAGCCAAAGATTCCTTGGCAGGTGAACTGACCGTACCAATTACTGTGCAACCCAAAGCTTTTGCCCACTGACACGCAATCAGTCCAGTCCCTCCAGCAGCAGCGTGAAAGAGAATCACATCATCTGCCTGCACTCTTCCGATACGACGTAGCAGGTATTCTGCGGTCATCCCTTTGAGCATGGAGGCTGCGGCGACTTCATCTTCTACGTCATCTGGAATGGGAACCACCAGGTTGGCTGCAATCTGGGAGACTTCACTATAAGCGCTGGTCCCACCAACATAAACAACCCGGTCTCCTTTCTTGAATTCCTTGACTGCACTACCAACTTCTTCCACAACACCGGCGGCTTCCTTACCCAGTCCACAGGGTGGGTTGAGAGGATAGAGACCGCTTCGCTGATAGGTGTCTATGAAGTTCAGACCAATGGCTGTGTGGCGAATGCGGATTTCTTCAGAACCAAGTTCAGGCAGATCGACGGATTCCCAGCGCATGACTTCCGGACCTCCCTGTTCGTGAATACGAATCGCGTTCGGCATGATCTCCTCAAGAATGATGGGTTGAAATGAGCCCCTTGAGAATAACGATCAGAAATTTTCTGGCAAGTGGGAAACGTACATGTTACCCGAAAGTTTTATTGTAGTTGTTTGGTGAGTTGTTTGAACAACTGTTCGGCTCCGGCTTGAACAGTTGGAGAGAGTACAAAAGGCTGATGGATTTGTTCGACTTCAATCAGCCACCATTCTCGTTTGATTTTGCAAAAAGCATCATCGGTTTGTCGAAGTAACCTCTTGACCCCTTTGGTTTTGATGAGGAGCTGCCCATTTATAGACAAGAAGAACGGATTGGTAATCTGTGGGTGCGAATGTACTCTGTGTGTAGCCATAGTCTACTGATTGAGAATCCCGTAGACGGACACTTGAGTAACCAAACCACAGACGATCAGTTAGTTCAAAGATCAAATTTATGCCATAGCTGATCATATCGGAATATGTCTGCTGTTCTTCAAATTTGTTGGACCACACTGTTCCTCTTTGGAGAGCAACACCGAATCGAGTTTGACCGATTCCGTAGGATGCAAAGAACTGTAGGTGCACTAAGTTGAATAGATCCCAATTCCAGCCGAGATGATACTGTAAATTAAGTAACTCTAATTTAGGCTCATGCGAAATGCCGCTCCCATCAATTCCTGTTCCTGCAAGTTTCAATTGGAGAAGTTGTAATCCATCGAAAAAACCCGAACTCTCAATGTCCTGCCAGAGCATGATTTCTAATGAATCGCCAGTGAGGCCAATAGACTTATTACCGCTCTTCGTAACATAAGATCCCGCAACACTTCCAAATCCAATCCAACTAGTGGTTGTTCGATTATCAATATTTTGGGCATTGAGCGGAGTAGCTAGAAAAAGTAGTAAAAATATACAGGCGAACAAATGGCACAGGGGTTTCATGATGAGATGTCTTAAAAATACTGAAGTTGGGCTTTTGTTCTATGTTTTCAACAAACATGTTTTGCCAGAGCAAGTAAAAAACAGCACGAGCAATTGCTAAACCCTTTGGGTAGGATTCTCACAATCTTTTGAATGCTGTGAGGCGTAAATTTGTTGGATTTTGGAAGTGAACGGTTGGATGAAAAATTGTAATGAAAGAGTCGAATGAAAAATTGGTTGTGGTTACTGAGTCTATCTCTGCTGATAGGTTGCTCCTCAAACCAACATGATCTCTATTTTCCTCAGGGAGAGCGAGAAGTTCTGGGTCTTCAGGCATTTCAGAGCTGTGGGCATGAAAACTACCAAGTATTGAAAGAAGGCCAGGCCGGACCGTACGATCATGCCTTGATTGAATGTGGTGAGCATCCACGGTGAGCATCAGCTAGTCCTGGAACGGCTAGCCAGTCAGTTTCCAACTGCTGGAGACTGCTCAAGGTGCCGATATCTCGCCAATAGGCGGAGCCGATATCTACGGTTCGGATTTCTTCACCTCGGGTGACCTGCTCTAGGTAAAGGGGAATAATTCTGAAGACTTCCTGCTCAGGCAAAACTTCGAAAATCCTTGGGGCAACCAAATGAATCCCACAAAAGCCGACTTCTCGCAGGCTGCCAATGGGGTCTCGTAGAATGCGGTGATCCTGTTGCTTCACATAGTGAACCCCACAGAGAAGATCAGCCTCGTCAACGAGCAGGCGATTATTGGTTGGGCGTTGCTGTACGAGCAGGGTTGCCAGCGGGTTGGTTTCAGAGTGAACTTGCCAGGCAGTGGTCAAATCAGCGTTGGAGAAGACATCTGCATTGTGCAGTAAAATCGGCATGTTCATGGACCAAAAAGAACGGCTTTGCCGCAGTCCACCACCAGTATCAAGAAGGATTGGTTCGTGCGAGATTTGTAGGTTCAGAGAAGCAGGAGTGCGAGCTTCAACAAAGCAATGGATTTTTTCTGCGTGTGCATGTGTGTTGATCACGACCTGCTGGACTTGCTGCTGTTCGAGTCTGCGCAGAATCCACTCAAGAGCAGGAATGCCGCGAATTGGGGCGAGAGCTTTGGGAAGTTGTTTTGTCAGAGGAACCAAGCGGGTGCCGAGTCCAGCGGCAAAAACCAAAGCTTGTGGAGTCACTCGAACTCAGAATCTTGATCTAGGCGACTCGGAGTAGCCCCACGTTGATTTAGGTACTTACCAGCATAAGGTTGCTCTGCCGTTTCGAGCATCTGAACAAACACGATTTGACAGATACGAACCCCAACTTGCAGAACGATTGGAAATGGTGACTGGTTTTCCAGTTCCAGAGTGATCTGGCCCTCAAAACCAGCATCAATAAAGCCTGCGTTTTGGACCTGCAAACCGAGTCGACCAATGCTGGAACGTCCCTCGACATAAGCAGCCATGTTATTGGGAATCCGAATGCTCTCACGCGTTGTGGCCAGGACAAAGTGATTGGGTAGCAACTCATAGCTGTCAGCTACTTCAGAGGCATATTCGACAGGTTCACCCAGCACAATTTTTCTTCGAGAGGGAGCCAACCAGCTGAAGCTATTGCCCAAGGTGAGGTCTACACTAGAGGGGCCAATCTTGACCCCCTCTGGGAGATAGCCCCGAGTGACCATCTGGCGGAGGTGAGTATCAGGAACGATCATGATTTTGATTTATTAACAGAATTTTTAGGCAGAGCATGCAACCAAACCAGCCACCAAGTTTACTCGCAGATTTCAAGGAGTCTTGCAAAGTTTGTGAGGGGAATGGTCGAAAATTAGGATATTTGGAAATCGATACTTTGCAGCCTCATCTTTCACAGAAATGCTTTCAATGCCAAGGACGAGGCTACACGTTGACGCAGTTGGGAGAAGACCTGCTAGAACTCTACCGCCCAGCTATCCAACAATGGATTCGTGAAGAACTCTCTCGTACAGGCACACGCTAAACTTAGGCTTCGAGCCAAAACGCACTGTTGCGCTGCTCGGAACGTTCTAGCAGTTTCCAGCGCACGATTGGAATTTCTCTAAGCAATTCTGAGTCACTGATCTTGTACACTCGTGAGTCCTTAACCGCTCTCATCAGGAAGCGACGCTGTTGTCCGAGAATCGTTTCTTCGCCACAGAATTCCCCTTCTTCTACAACCTGTGGGGTCTTCCCTTCCATTAACAATTCAACCTGACCTCGACGGATCAACAACAGAGAGGGTTTAGTGAGTTCGATCTCATTTCCTTCAGGATAGAACTCTTGCTCCATCACCTGGGCGATTTTGGTCTGAATTGGATAAGAGACCGACTCTCCAAATAAAGGGGTTGACCGCATGAACTCAATACGATCCTGCACTCGCTGGATTTCGTTGAAGATCCGATTACGCGCAACAAACTCCTCGAAGAGAGGACTTGGAATCTGGAGAGTCTCAATGTAGCTGGCAGACCGGTAGGTACCAAAGTTGATTAGGCCAAACAGCGCACCCATATCTCCAGCCAATGAACCTGCAGAGAGAATGTTGTTGACTTTGCTCTCAGCACGGATGAACTCTACACTGCCGGTCAGAATCAAATAAACGTGGGCTGGAGCCTCGTTATTCTTGAGCAGGATGGTCCCTGCACTAAACGACACTCTTGGGCAGTTCAGCAGCATGTTGATCTCGCTCTCAGGAACCGTCGGGTAGTAGGCGTGGAGATACTTTGCTGCGTACTTCAGGTAATAATCGATCTTTCCTGGGATCAGTATGTCTGTCATCCCAAAGGCTAAACCGGAACCGATCTCTTTTTCCTGATTCGACAGAGGACCGGAGGTGTGAGAGAGCACAATTTTTGTTGAATTGTCTGCTCGAAAATCAGTCGCCAAGCCGTGGATCATCCCTCCCCCAATATCAATCTTTTTCAGAGTTACCTTGGTCAGGTAATGGGATCGGGTGCGTTCATAGAGTTCACGAGAAATTCCAGGGGTTTTGGGGTCGTCACTGATCATTCCCTCTAAAACACTGAAGGCAGTGATGTCCGCGAGATGAGCGTAAGTGACATGGCCCTCCTTCCAAAGAGTACGTAGGAAGAGGATGTTGGTCTCTACTGGGTGAGGTGAAAATACTGGGAAGACTTCCAAGCCATTGACATTGTTCCAAGTGTCAAACTCAAGGTCGTGCACATCAAAAAACTCATCGAACTGATTCTCATCAATTGACATCAAGGCTGCTAATTTCTTGGTGACGGATTCACGAACGAGTCGAGTCGAGTAGTATTTAATGCGGTGGTCAGAACGAATTAATGAGGTCAGCCCAGCAAAGTGGTCATCGTGCGCATGGGTGTGGAAGATGCCTTCGATCTCATTGACATTGATTCCCAGCGCATTGATGCTGTGAGAAATGTTGGGTCCAGCGTCAATCAGGTAGATGCGTCCCTGAAATGTGACGATGCTAGCCATGCAGGGGCGGTTGGTATCCCATCCATCTCCCTCGCCAGAGTGTGTGATTGCGAAGTAATCTCGACTGACCTGATGTGCTCCAAGTTCATAGGGTGTTTCATAGGCCTCTCCCTCGCTCAGATTTAGATCGACCTGCACCGAGTCGCCTTCATAGCTGAACTCGTAGATATTGAAGCCAAGTCTACGAACAAGAACCCCATTTCGAATCTCCACTGCCTGATCACGAACAATGCAGTCTTCAAGCAGATCCTCCGTTGGACGGATATTGCCGAAGGCAAAGCGGAGTTTCATTCTCATCATCTCATCCGCGACATCAGGCGCGATACCAGCCGCTTCGATCTCCTGCAGGGAAATCAGACCGTAGTTACCCCGATAGATATAGTTCATTTGTGAGCGAACAATCTCTTCTTGGCCGATCAGGATTGGTTTGTTCCCTGTATTGTTAGGATGATTGGGGATGATGATGCCCTGGCGGTAGAGCATCTGAAGCACCGGGAATTCCGCAAGGTTGGCGAAATGTCCGTTCTGCAGTGAGAGATCTGAGAGCAGGATGGCGTTGGGCCCGGTCTCATAAGTCACTCCGTTCTTCTCAACCCACTGAATCAAGCCCTTTTTCATCAAGTGCTTGACGCTATCAGCTGGGCAACCGCAAAGAATACGAAGTTGGGCCTGTGGAACAGCAACCCAGTAGACTCCCGTGGTAATCTGGGTTTTTTCGATCAAAACACACCTCCCTGACGAGGATTCATGAGCAAAAAGACAAAAAGGTATCTCAAGCTAGCGATGCTCTGATTCGATGACAAGATGAAAATCCTTGGTTTGGATTAGGCTAATAAGCTGGAATTAGCCTATCTGTTGGGTAGGTAGATAGACTTGGAACAAAGCCCCACCTCCAGGGATCGGTTGGTAATTCAGGAGACCAGCATGAGATTGAATGATGCGGTAAGAAATTGACAAACCCAGTCCATGTCCAGTTGGTTTGGTGGTAAAGAGGGGTTGAAACAATTGTCCGATGTGTTTGTCAGCTACCCCTGGTCCTTGGTCCTGTACTTCGATCAGCATATATTTTCGCTGGGGGGCGAGATGTTTCCCGGCTAGCTGCCATTGACTACAGAAAGAACTGCGGATTGTCACTTCCCCACCTTCGGGAGAAGCTTCAATGGCGTTTCTGATCAGGTTTAAAAAGACTTGGTGCAACTTATCACGATCGCCTTCAATATCAGGGAGAGATGGGTCAAAAATACGGTTCAGCAGCAATCGCCGATTGCCTCGGTTTTCTTCAAACCAAATGACGGTCTCCAGTACTTCATGGATATTGAAAGGCTGGGCTGATAAGGGTAGGGGGTCGGAGTGCAGAAGCAACTCTTCCAACAGGCGCTCAATTCGATTGATTTCCTCCAAAACCATCTCCGAAGGCTCTGTGGAGATCCCCAGTTCCTCCAAATCTCTCATTTGTAACTGGGTAGCCCCCTTGATGCCACCGAGAGGATTTTGGATTTCATGAGCCATCGAGGAGGCCAACATCCCGATTGCATTGTTGAGATGTAGCTGCTGCTCTCTCTCCTGCTTGTCACGCTGCGCTGATATGTCATAGAGGGTGATGAGAGCACTAACGATTTTGCCATCTTCGTAGACCGGACTGATGCTAAGCTCAAAGATTCCTTGTCGAAGATTTGGGGCATCAATCTTATACTCTTTTGCATTGAATTCTTTCCCATGCCGTAAAGCTTGATAAAGCTTAGACAGAAGGGTTTCATCACCTAGAAAAAGTAGATCAAAAGGCTTTTTGCAGAGTTTTTGTGTATCTTTCTGCCAGAGTCTGGAGGCTGCTTCATTGGCATAAATGACCTGACCACGCTGATCACAAACGAGTAATGCCGAAGGCAGATGATCTAGAATGTTGTGAGCAAAATCTTTCATAGACTTATCTGTTTATCAGCAGCTTGCCAAAGGCGATGAGCCAGCAAAACATTAGCAAGAAAAACCAGTGCAGCCCCCACCCAGCCACCTAGTGAAAGCACTTCCCCTGCAAGTAGTACGGGGCCAAGGGCTGCGGCAATCAGGATACGTGTTGAAGAGATAATGCTTCCTTCCACGGGAGTCACATAGCGGAATCCTAGCGTCAGAGCATATTGACCAATAAAACTAAGCGCTGCACTACCAAATAGGTATTGAGCTTCTAGCCAGCTTGGCCAGAAAAACTCTCGATAGAACCCTATCAGACAGATCACAGCACCCGTGCCAAAAACGTAAAACAACAAATCTGTGGCTGAATTGCGCTGTCTGGCTCGATTGAGTGCAAGCATGCCAAAAGCAGCAATAAATCCTGAGGCAATCCCCCAAAAATTGCCCTTCTGCCAATAAAACTCTCCTGGAAACATCACCAGCACAATGCCAACAAAGGCAATAACGGTCAGTCCAGAGGCCAGCCAGTCTCGTTCTCCTAGACCCAACCAACTGAGCACAACGATAAAAACTGGATAGGTCATATTGAGAATATTGGCTTCAGCCAGTCCAGTCTCTTGAACGGCTTGGTAGAAGCAGAAAACAGAGAGCAGGTTGGCAATAGCACGAAGGGCAACCCAGCCTCTATCTTCTATTTTGGGGAGCCTTCGAGCTCGGTACAAGACACAGGAGATAATTATCCAGCCGAGCAAAAAGCGGACAAAGAGATAGAAATTGGAAGTCAGGGTCGGTACAGCTTCTTGCCCCCAGCGCATGACAACTGTGTGGAGGTACAGCAGGAAGGCCGAACTGAGAACGGCCAACATGCCCCAGCGTTCCTTAGACAAGGACAAGTTTGGCCGATGAAAGAGTTGAAAAGTGCGGGGACTCAAGAAAAGGAGTGGACTTGCTGCTGAAGTAACCGCGCAGCAGCAGGAGCAAAGTAAGTGAGGACCATGTCAGCTCCGGCTCGACGAATTGAGAGCAGAGCTTCCATCATTGCACGCTCCTGGTCAATCCACCCTTTTTCTGCAGCAGCACAGATCATCGCATATTCGCCAGAGACGTTGTAGGCGGCAATCGGCAAATCAAAAGCTTCTCGCAGACGGGTGACTACATCGAGATAGCCCAAGGCAGGTTTGACCATGATTACGTCGGCTCCCTCGGAGATGTCCAGTTCGGCTTCTCGTAGAGCCTCACGCCAGTTTGCGGGATCTATCTGATAAGTTTTCTTATCGCCTTTTTTAGGTGCTGAATCCAGAGCCCCTCGGAAGGGACCATAAAAGCAGGATGCGTACTTTGCTGTGTAAGCCAAGATGCTAACTTGCTCAAACCCAGAAGCGTCCAGCGCTTCACGGATTGCACCTACTCGACCATCCATCATGTCGGAGGGAGCAATCCAGTCGGCTCCAGCTTCAGCATGAGAAACTGCCATCCTACAAAGGACCTCGATAGTCTTATCGTTGACGATCTCTTCTCCCACAACCAAACCATCATGGCCATGGATAGTATAGGGGTCGAGGGCAACATCGGTCTGAACGCAAAGATCGGGCAGTGCAGTCTTGATCGCCCTAATGGCTCGTTGCACTAGCCCTTGTGGATCATAGGCCTTGGTAGCCTTGTCATCCTTTTCTGTGGAGTAACCAAACAGGTTGACAGCACCAATTCCCAGTTCGTATGCCATTTGGCATTCTTTGACCAATTCATCCACAGAAAGTCGATGCTGACCCGGCATGGTACTGATTGGCTCACGCAGTCCTTTCCCTTCAGCGACGAAGAGTGGATAGATCAGTTGCTGTGGAGCCAGCAAGGTTTCCCGTACCAAAGATCGAATTGGAGCATTCCGACGTAAGCGCCGAGGACGATGCGTCAACTCCATTTCAACCTTCGTGGAAGGATTTGAGTAGTTTGCTCCGTGTCGGATGGCGCAACTTGCGGAGTGCCTTGGCTTCAATCTGGCGAATTCGCTCCCGTGTTACATCAAAGTCCTGTCCAACCTCTTCAAGGGTGTGATCCTTGACTTCATCGATCCCAAAGCGCATGCGCAGTACCTTTTCCTCTCGTGGAGTGAGGGTTCCTAGAGCAGTGCGTGTCAGGTCTCCCAAATTTGCCTTCGTGGTCGCGTCTGATGGATTACTGGCTTTCTCATCAGCAATAAAGTCCTTGAGTTGCGAGTCTTCATCGTCTCCGATAGGCGTGTCGAGGGAAATTGGTTCCTTGGCGATCTTAAGAACCTTTCGCACCTTGTGAAGCGGCATACCGATGTGCTCGGCCAACTCATCTGGTGTTGGTTCTCTCCCAAACTCTTGAATCAGGGAACGAGAGGTGCGGGAGAGCTTATTGATGGTCTCGATCATGTGCACAGGAATACGGATGGTCCTTGCCTGATCAGCAATCGCTCGGGTAATCGACTGACGGATCCACCAAGTAGCATAGGTTGAAAACTTGTAGCCCCGGCGATACTCGAACTTGTCCACGGCTTTCATCAGCCCAATGTTTCCTTCCTGAATCAGATCCAGAAACTGTAGGCCACGGTTTGTATACTTCTTGGCGATGCTGATCACGAGTCGAAGGTTTGCTTCCACCAACTGGCTTTTGGCAAACTTCACGTTGCGCTCGGCTTGCCGCAATTTCTTTACTTCCAATTGGAAGGCGTCCCAGTCTAGTGCAGTGCGCTCAGTCATCGTTGCAATCCGCTGTCGGCAAGCCTGTATTTTCTCGTAGACACGTCGGGCGATATTGAAAGGCTGTTTGGCTCGCTCTTCAATCTGCTTTCGAATTGGCGCTTCTAGCTCTTCATTCTCAGTTTCGTGGGCTCGCTCCCACTCTGCAAAGAATTTGTCGGCAGCGTCCAAATCGAGAACCAGATTTTGCCGGTATCGATCCAACTGACGATAGGTCAAATCGATCTTGCCCTTGTGCTTGAACATCAAGCTGCACATGTTGTCGATTTGCCGAGAGTTGAAGTTGATACTGCGAATTGTGTTCTGGTAATTCTGCTTGTGCGTGTTCATCAGGGCTTGTTCTTCCTCGGTCAGTTCTCGCTCCTGGGATTGTTGCCGAAGGCCAAAGACAATGTCATAGTCTTCTCGGGCTCGATCCAAGTTCTGGATCAGTTCTCGTGTTGCCTTGGATTCATCTTCTATGACATTGTCGTCTTCATCGAGTCCTGAAATGATATGACGAGCACGCAGTTTCTCAGAGCGCAATTTCTTGGCGACATCAAACAGATGTAGCAGTACAAGATTGGATTCTACGAAGATTTCGATCAACTCCTGATGGCCTTCCTCAATTTGCCGAGCAACCGAAACCTCTCCATCCCGGGTGAGCAGTTCAATACCACCCATCTCGCGTAGATACATGCGTACGGGGTCATCAGTGTTGTTGTCAACTCCCGGCTCCAGATCCAATTCCTCTGCGGGCTCAAAGTCCATATCATTACTGCTTTCCCGCTTGCCAAGGCTGACATTTTTACTTGAATCAAGGACCTCAATGTCCATATCAGAGAGAACGTTGAGGATGCGCTCCAACTGTTCAGGAGTTGTGGTACTGCTGATTTGAGCATTGATTTCGTCAAGAGTGACGAATCCTTTGTCGCGTCCTTCTGCGAGAAGCTCGCGGATTACCTTGTCCAAAATTTTTTGTTCGGCTTGGGCTTGCGAGGAGGAGTGGGCATTTGCGTTCATGGGCTCACACTTAGCGAGGTTTGAAAATGCGGTTCAACTCTTCTTCCATCTGACGTAAGGTACGTCCCAACAGAGCATGTTCTGTTGAATTGGGCGCTACCAACTGCAAGCGTTCCTGGCGATATTCTCGCAGGTGACGTTCCTTGAGACGGCGCAGAGAGAGACGGAACTGAGACTCAAGATGTTCGTGCAAGAAGTCGGTGGCGTACAAGGCTGCCAATTCCCGCGCCAACTCTGGTTGCTCCTTGGCAAATTGTTGTGGAAGGTGGGCGCTAGATGCGTCGTCTGGGAGCTGCAACAGTTGTTCATACAGTTGCCGATAGAGGGAGTGTCGGAAATCTTCTGGACGCAAAAACTGCTTCGCAAGAGACATCAATTGAGCTTCAGTCAGCAGCGCTTGCAGCAAAAACCGCTCGTCTGGTGAATGCGGTGATTGACGAATCACAGAATTTGAAGAACCGAGTATTATATTATTTTTCGAGAAATTTGTCAAGGTTTTTGCTGCAGCAAAAACTGTTTCGTTAGGTAGGCGTAGTGCCTCCGCAATTTGCACCCAAACCATCTGGCGCTGTTCAAGTTTTGGAATCGGCTGAGCTGCGACGAGTAACTCACGAAGAGCTTCCTGGCGTCCGGGGACAGTTTCAGGATATTTTGCTAAAGTTTGCCGGATCAAATACTCTAAGAGAGGCTGCTTCTTCGCTAGCAATTTGGAGAACGCTTCTTCGCCTTTATTCTGTAAAAAGCTGTCAGGATCTTCGTTTTCAGGGAGTGTTAGGATGTAGGTGTCGAGGGGAACAGGCAGAAACAACTGACAATTCTTCAAAGCTGCTTTTTGACCTGCAGCGTCACCATCGAACAGTAAGACCACCGAGTTGGCGTGGCGTCGAATCAGCTGCAGGTGTTCAGGAGTTAACGCGGTCCCACAAGTAGCGACTGCCTGGGCGAAGCCATACTGATGCATCCGGATTACATCCAGATACCCTTCCACAAAGATCAGTTCACGACTCCGACGAATCGCTTCCAAGCCTTCGTAAAGACCGTAGAGGACCTGGCTTTTACGGTAGTATGGGGTCTCAGGACTATTCAAATACTTCGGTTGATCTTCGCTACGGATGACCCTACCCCCAAAGCCGATACAACGTCCCCGAGCATCCCGAATGGGGAAGATCAGTCGGTTGCGAAAGCGGTCGTAGCGACGCTCTTGCTGTTCTGCCATTTTGACTAGCCCGCACTGCTCTTGAATCTGAGCAGGAATTTTTTGGGCAAGGAGATACTGGTGAAGTCGCTGCCAATCATCTGGAGCAAAGCCAAGCTGAAAGCGTTCCTGCCATTCTGCAGGGACATAACGCTGATCTAAGTATGCACGAACATCTTGTCCAGTTGGTCCTTGCAGTTGTTGTTTATAGAAGTCGCTAGCGAGTTGTAAAGCATGCAGACCAGCTTCCTGGTCAGGTTTACGCTGATCCGATTTACCTTCGTGACGCAACTCTACGCCCGCCTTGTTGGCGAGGTCGGTGACCGCTTCGGCAAAGGTCAAACGTTCGAACAACATCAGAAAACGAATGGCATCACCGCTAGTTCCGCAGCCAAAACAATGAAAGAAGCCACGCTGCGGATTGACGTTGAAGGATGGGGTCTTTTCAGAATGGAAAGGACAGCAGGCTTTGAAGGTACTACCTGTGCGGCGTAGAGCGACACCTCGTTCTTCCATTAACTGGACGAGGTCAGTACGATTGACTACCTCACGAACAAAATCATCGCTGAAGCGCATCGGCAGAGCTTAGCAGGAGGTCAGACGAAACTGGGGTTGGTGTTGCCATGCGGGTACCTTATAACGGACTCGTTCTGGTTCCGTCAATGAAATTGTCCCGTAGAGATTACAAGGAGTCTCTCCAGCCTCTGCCAGAATTTCTCCCCAAGGAGAGATGATCAGGCTGTGGCCATAGGTCGCTCGGCCATCTGGATGTTCGCCACACTGAGCCGCGGCAATCACAAAACAACCATTTTCAATGGCTCGAGCTCGCAGTAGCGTATGCCAGTGGGCTTTTCCCGTAGGACGCGTGAAAGCTGCGGGAATAGCTAATAATTGCGCACCAGCCTGACTGAGCGTTCGATATAGATGTGGAAACCGCATGTCATAGCAGATACTCATTCCGTATCCTCCCCAAGGAGTTTGTAGCAGGACGGCCTCCTTGCCAGCTTCAAAGCTCGCTGACTCACGATAGGATTCCTGATCACTGAGAATGGCATCAAAGAGATGAATTTTGTCGTAGCGGGCTCGAATCTTCCCCTGATCATCGATGACGAATCCACGATTCAGCAACCGTCCGTCGCCAGTTGAGTTGTGGAGAATTAGGGAACCGACATGAATCCAGACTCCTGCTTTGACAGCGATATCTAGGCAGCACTTCAGCACAGGATCTTCTTCTTCAGTAACGGCTGTTGCTCGAGCAAGAGGATTTTTCTGCTGCAATAGGTTGACGGCTTCTGGCAGAACGATCCACTGTGCTCCTTTTTCAACCGCTTCCTGCAAAGCAACTTCCACCTGTTGGCGATTGTATTCGAGGTCAATGCCGGAGGTTAGCTGCACACAGGCAACCTTCAGTTCACTAGGCGTATTTGTCATGAAAAATTCAACTTTTGGAGTTTGGGAGCGATGATGACTTGGCAATAGGGATTTTCTGGATGCTGGCGATAGTAGTTTTGATGATAGTCTTCTGCAGGATAAAAGGTGCCTAAGGGAACGATCTCAGTAACGATTGGCCTAGAGAACCTTGAGGCTACTTCCTGTTTTGATTTCATGGCCAGTTCCTGTTGCTCTTCGGAATGATAAAAAATTGCTGAGCGGTATTGGGTGCCAACGTCGTTGCCCTGACGATTGAGTGTTGTTGGGTCGTGCATCCTCCAGAACCAATCCAAGATCTCAGAATAGCCGATTATCTCTGAATCAAAATCGAGTTGGACAACTTCCGCATGTCCTGTCATTCCAGAACAGATTGAGCGATAATCTGGATTGTTGGTATGTCCACCGGTGTAGCCACTCACAATGCGGTGGATGCCTTCAATACGCTGGTAGACTGCTTCCAAACACCAGAAGCAGCCGCCAGCTAGGGTAGCTTTAGTCAATTCCATTCCGTCACTCCTTTGTGAAAAATAGATGCTTTCGACTCATGGTGATCAAGATTTGGTGATTCCCTCAATTTAGCAATGGGCAGTGAGAAAGCCGACTTGAAAATTCCCTTTCGACTTGAAGAGTCTTTCGAATTCCGTAGGGATATTTTCCTCATTCAGGGGGCTGTTCCAGAGATCTTCCGTCAGAGTGCCGATCTTGTAGTTCGGATGGTTCTGGAGTAGTTCAAGCACCATCTGGAAGTATTCTTGATGATCGGTTTTGAAGCGAATTTCTCCACCTTCTCGAAAGAAAATCAGCAGTCGATCCAGAAATTCACTGGAAAACAGCCTGTGCTTTCGATGAGCCTTCTTGGGCCAGGGGTCTGGGAAGTTTACATGGAGGATGTCCAGACTTTTTTCAGTCAGATACTCTCCGAGCAGTTCCCCCCTGTCTTTTACAAGCAGAGCATTGATCAACTGAGCTTGAGCCAGTTTGCGAGCAGCCAGTGTTAGGCGTTTGAAGCGTAACTCAAAGCCGAGGAACGCATCTTGTGGATGTTGGCTGGCCCAGGCTTGCAAATAACCACCAGAACCACAACCGATCTCCACATGTACTCGTTCTGCGCGCTCACGCAGAGGTTCCCAATGCTGCTGGATTTGATCCAAGGTGGGATGAGGTAACAGCAGATCTGGATAGTCGTGCACCTGCTTCAAATAAGGATTGGTGCGAGTCATTCGCTCGTAGACCTGTTCTGGCAATTCCCGATGGTCTCGTATGCGGAATTTTTTTAGTTGCTCTAGATTCATATTTGTATGTTGCAGTTAGAGCAGATTCAATGGCAAACAGATGGGAGCGCGCTACTTCGACTTTCCGATAGTGAGGAAGTTCGCATCTTGGCGCTCTCCGTGACAGAGCTATCATTATACGCAGGACAGCAACTTTCACCCGATCTGCTAGAACAGATTCAATCGGCTGGCCGATTCCGTGAGATATATAAAAAATCTCTGGATTTGCTTGCCCGGCGCGAACACTCCATCTGGGAACTCCGACAAAAATTACGACAGCGCTTCCCTGGATTCAGGGAAGTGGAGCCTGTCTTGTTACAACTTGAGGAGCAAAAGTTCCTTTGTGATGAACGCTTCTCTCTGAATTTCGTTCGTTCCCGTATGGCCAATCGCTCTTGGGGCGCTTATCGGCTGCGTGCTGAGCTAAAGCAGCGTGGCGTTGCCGGGCAGTGGATCGATCAAGCCCTGGCCTCAGAGGTAGATGAATCTGTCTTGAGGGAAAAAGCCGAAGCACTCGTAAGAAAGTTCGGATTTCCCACAGATCCTGCAGCGAAAAGAAAGTTAGCTCAAAAACTCTACCAACGAGGTTTCTCGCAAGAATTGATCAACCAAGTGCTTTCGCAAGATCCTCTGTGATACGAATTCTCTCATTTGGAAACCTCCGATAGGTCCTTCATGTTCCCCAAGCGCATTACCAAGGAAGAGGTCGGTGAGTTGCCTCTAGTCAGCTATTCTGGAAGAATTGAGCTAGTGGCAAATCATGAAAGTCTCAAGGCCTGTCTGCCAGCATTACACGCTGAAAAATTGCTTGGATTTGATACGGAGACCCGTCCCTCTTTTCGTAAAGGAGTGATGTTCCCGATTGCCCTACTGCAATTGGCGACCCAGGAAACAGTCTACTTAATTCGCCTGAACCAGCTCGGATTTCCTGAAGAACTGCGTGACCTATTGGCATCACCGGAGTCACAGAAAGTTGGGGTAGCCATCCGAGATGACATCAAGGGCCTTCAGCAATTAGGAGCGTTTATACCACAAGGCTTCGTTGAACTTAGTCAACTCGCTCGTCAGTTGGGGATTGTTACCTGTGGACTACGAAATCTTGCTGGAATCTTTCTCAATGTGCGAATCTCAAAGAAAGCCCAACTCAGTAACTGGGAGCAGGAAGAACTGACAGAGAGTCAGCAGAATTATGCAGCGACTGATGCATGGATCAGCCGGGAAATTTATGGTTTCCTTGACCAAGGAGGCTTGTTACAGAATACCCTAAGCTTTGAATCCTGACATGGAAGTTCAAAAACAATGGCTATTTGCAGCTAGTGCAGACGAGAGTATCTACCAATTTCTAAGCCGAGAAACAGGCTTGCACCTGCTGGTTGCTGGTATCTTGTATCGTCGCGGCTATTGTACTCCGGATGAAGTAGGAATCTTTCTGCAACCAGAACTTCGTCAGCTTCGAGATCCATTTTTGCTTCGGCATATGCAGGAAGCAGTTGAGTTGGTGCTGCCTTTCCTGCGAGAGAATCGGCGCATTCTAATCTTAGGAGATTATGATGTCGACGGAATCACATCGACAGCGCTGCTACTGAGTTTTCTACGCGACGCAGGATGCAGTCAACTCGACTACTTTATTCCACAGCGATTACAGCACGGCTATGGGCTGACCCCAGCCAGTGTCGATGTGATCTTGTCGCGCCAACCAGAGTTGGTGATTACTGTTGATAACGGCATTACTGCTCGCAAAGAAGTTCAGCAACTCCAGAATGAGGGTGTAAGTGTTTTAATTACGGACCACCACCTAGCTCTGCCAGATTCTCTTCCAGAGACTGTTACCGTCAATCCCAACCATCCAGCTTGCTCCTACCCGTTTAAAAAAATTTCCGGCTGTGGGGTGGCCTTCAAACTAGTGATGGCTTTGCGCAAAGCCCTACGAGACATTGCTTGGTGGGATGAAGAACGGCCAGAACCAAATCTAAAGCAGTTGCTTGATTTTGCTGCGCTGGGAACAGTTGCAGATGTAGTCGATCTGCGCGATGAAAACCGTTTGTTTGTTCATGCGGGTCTACAATTAATGAACGCTCAACCAAGGCCTGCGATCCAAGCGTTAAAACAGGTCAAAAGGGTTGATGGAGAGATTACCGCAACAACACTAGGATTTAAGTTTGCGCCCCTGATGAATGCTGCGGGTCGTCTTTATGATGCTGCATTGGCAGTAGAACTATTGCTGAGTCCAACTCTGGATCAGGCTTTGCCACTTGCCCAGCAACTCAATGACATGAATGAAGAGCGACGCAACCTAGAACAGGAGATGTTGACCATTGCCTTTGAGCAAGCGGCTCAGCAGGAAGACCAGAAAGGTTTGGTGCTTGCCTCAGGTCAGTTTCATGAGGGAATCAATGGGATTGTTGCTGCACGTTTAGCTGAAAAGACCTTCAAACCAACGATTCTGTTGAGTACTGCTAATCCTGAACGATACACTGGTTCAGGACGTTCAGCGATTCCAGACTTTCACCTCAAGGAAGCGCTGCAGGAGTGTGCTGACCAGCTAGTTCGTTTTGGAGGTCATGCGGGTGCTGCAGGGTGTACAGTTGCTCCTGAAAATCTTGAGGCTTTCCGCACTGCTTTTGCAAGAGTTTGTGAAGACTGGTTGCCTAAGCAACTGAGGCCGCAGCTACTGCTGGATGGAAAGCTGCCGCAGCAAGGACCAGATGCGCTTTTGGTAGAGCAAATTCAACAACTTGAACCCTTTGGCGCGGCAAATCCAGAGCCACTCTTTGCGTTGCCAACCCCACAAGAGGAATTTCAGTTACTTAAGGATCATCACGTGAAGTGGATACTTTCCCGCTCTACCGAAGTCATTGGATGGAATTTTGCTGAGCAATTGCAGGGAGTCAAACCACATCAACTAGCGGTGACAGTTGGCTTCAATGAGTTTAGGGGACAACGAAAAATTCAGATGTTGCTTAAGGAAATCCAAGCATGAATCCAGCGCCTGTGTTGCTCTGACAGCATTCAGTCCAGAAGAGGCCGAGCACCTTGTGGAACCAGCTACTACAGAAGGGATTGATGAACTATGTCAAATTCCCTCAAGGAGAAATGAAGCTGGTCTTCTATTGGCAAGGCAATCTGGATCACTCAAAAGAATATTCAATGCTTGCGAAAACCACGCGGGATCAATCATCGGCCATTCAGCAGCTTCTTAGTGAAAATCATTCCTATGACTTTCCCTGTCTGTTGGCCTTGCCCATTCTGTGGGGCAATCAGGACTTTTTAAATTGGATTAAGGAGGAAACCCATCCTCAGGAGTTGATTGAATGAGTAGTGTTCGGACAAAAAGAATTGTGCTGTTATGGCTGGGCACAACTTTTTTGATTTTGGGAGGAGCAGCTTCTGCTGTGATGAGCTTGGTTGATCCCAAGAGTCATGTGAGTACTCAGATTCAAACAGTCACAATTGAAGAACTTCAATCGATTCCTTTCGAGGTCGATTCTTCAGAAGTATCAGGTGATAACGCAACCCAGGTTGTGGAACCAGCATTGTCCCTACCGCAAGGAGCTGTCCGAGCAGCTCTGCTAGAAGTTGATCAACCCTATTGGGAAGTAATCGATCGACAGCGCTTGGGCATGGTTACTGAGAATTGGCAAACCGTCCTGATTCAGAACCACTACAAGCTAGACTACACGATCATTCCCGAATATGCCCGTGACTGGGAATGGATTCAGGATGGCAGGAAAATCAAGGTTCAGTTTCATACTGAGGTTGATGCGATGAAAGATATTCTATCACGCAAAAAACTGGGCAAATTTGCAGTACAGATGACCTCTTTATCGGTCACTGATTTTCCAAAAGCATTGGAGTTGCTACAACTGCTGGTGCAGGACGGTCACTATGCCTACATACACCGTACCAAAGACAAGTTTGAGGGAATGGTTTGGTACCGCGTAAGAATCGGATTTTTTCAGGGTGCTGAAGAAGCACAGGTGGTAGGCCAGGAGGTGTTTGAGAAATATTCTAAAAGTGGTGAGTTTACTGGTGATTACTGGGCAGTGGCGCCAACTTCTCGAGAATTGTCCCGTAATTTAATTGATCTTCAACAACCGATTACCAAACCTTGGGCCATTGAATTGCCCATCGAGGAGGACTTGACGACAGCGAGTGCTCTGTTACCCAAGTTTATTGAACACACAGACTTCAGTTACCTATCCCAGCGATTCGATAGAGAAACGAACAAGCTACAATTCCGTATTCGTGTGGGATTTTTTGAGACAACTGGGGAAGCCCGCTCTACTATGTATTCACTGCGTAATCATTATAGTGGTTTCCGTAATGCTCGTATTGTCAAACTTTGGGATGCCAACTCTGCAAATGCTCAGTGAGTATTGCTGGTTTCAGTCGGAAAGCTGGTCGACGAGTCGGTACCAGCACCTCATGCTCCAGACTGGATAACGCACAGATTTCTGAGAAGCAAAAATCTCCGCTTGCATAGGATGGCCGAATCTCCAGAACCTTTCCCCCTACCGGCATCCAAAGAGCATTCGTCAATCCGGCTCCATGTGGAGCCACCACGTGGGTCACTCCACTAAAAAGCTGCATCTGCCTTTCGATCGACCAATCTTCCAGTTCGACTATCCGATAACCATAACGATCCAGTATCGGCAGTAACCCCTGCTCATTCTGCAAGTGCCGACGCTTTACACGCCGACGAGAAATATAAATTCGGCTAGTCAAATCGTTGCAGGCATTGCTGCGACCGAGATAATTTTGACGAAGGTACTCGATAGAGTATTTGATGTCTTGAAGAGATGGCTTGCTAGGAATAGTGAGCAATTCACATTGAAAGATTCTTGGGGGTAAAACCGTCAGCCTGATTCGGAGTTGCTGAAGAAAAGCGATGTAATTTACTGGTAACCACCAAGGCAATAACCAGTGACTTTCCCTTTGTGTGAGCACTTGGGGAATGAGTTCTGTCCAGAGATGGTAGTAGCTGTGAAAGTGGGGATGGATTCCGAGATGAAAGTGCCCTGAGAGTCTTTGAGTTGTAGCAGTGAGATCAGGGATTCTTCCAGAAAGACGCTGGGTAAAGCGGTTGAAATTTTCTCCGTTTGTAGGATTGCTGTGGGGATTGATCAAGTTCCAGCGAAAGTGATTCCCATGGAAGTATAGCCAATCACTGGAGCGGACGAGTCCATCTTGTGCATCAAGGTAAGCCTGCTGAATCTGCATTCAGACATTGTATTGCTGACGATAGTATTCTCGATAAGATCCAGAGGTCACTTGTTCTACCCAGGCTTGTTTGTTGAGATACCAGCGAATGGTTTGTAAGAGTCCCGTTTGGAAATCCAACTCTGGGGACCACTTCAATTCCCGTCGCATCTTCCGTGGATCAATTGCGTAGCGCTGATCGTGGCCTGGTCGGTCTTTGACAAATGTAATTAGTTTACGGCAGGAATCGTCTCCGTTTCGGCCTAGTTCCTTGTCTAACAGATCGCAGATCAGATGCACTACATCCAGATTGCGCCATTCATTGGAGCCTCCGATGTTATAGCATTCCCCTGTTTGTCCCTTGCGGAAAACCAGGTCGAGTGCTCGGCAGTGATCCTTGACGTACAACCAGTCCCTGATGTTGCTACCATCTCCGTAGACTGGCAAAGAGCGTTCTGCCAGACAGTTGTGAATCAGTAGTGGAATCAGCTTCTCAGGAAACTGAAATGGGCCATAGTTGTTCGAGCAATTGGTTGTGACAACATTCAGTCCATAGGTGTGATGGTACGCTCGAACTAGATGGTCGCTACTGGCTTTACTGGCAGAGTAGGGTGAGTTTGGTGCATAGGGAGTTTCTTCATGAAAAGCGCCCTCTTGGCCGAGTGAGCCAAAGACTTCATCCGTACTCACATGATGAAAACGTGGGTCAGGGCTATTGCCCCAGTAGGCTCGTGCAGCTTCCAGTAAGTGAAAGGTGCCCAAAATATTTGTTTCAATGAAGTCTGCAGGTCCGCTAATACTTCGGTCAACGTGGGATTCTGCAGCTAGGTGAAGAACTCCTTCGATTTTGTTTTCAATGAAGATCTTTTTGACAACATCAGGTTGCCGTAAATCTGCATGAAGGAAGTGATAGTTTGAATTTCCCTCAACTTCTTTCAGGTTGAGCAAATTCCCAGCATATGTGAGAGCATCAAGGTTGAAGACGTGATCTTGTGGGTGATGCTGTAACCAGTGGAGAACTAGGTTGGAGCCGATGAAGCCGGCTCCACCTGTAATCAAGATTCTCATCAGGTTTCAGAAAGAAATGCGTAGGAGGGGTAGCGTGGTTGAATGCTCCCCACTGAATGATCGTTGGATTAAGTTGTTCGCCAATGGGGTTGGGTTGATAGCTAGGGTATGCTTAGCTCGATTGTAATTGAAAATACTTGGTGTGATTTCGTGTTGGGCATTGAACATGTCATCTTCGACACTGCCGCCTTGTCCAATCTCATAGAGGCCGAACATCATTCCCCCGAAAACGCCAACAGCAGCTCCACGGGCGATCATGCTGGTAACTTCGGCTGATTTCTGATCTTTCCAAGCCCAAAGAGCCAGTCCACTGACAGCGCCTATTCCTCCTCCCCAGAGAGAATCAATGAAAACAATTTCTAGATTTGCTTGAGCTTGGGATTGCTGGGGGGTTGCAAAGATGAGAGTGATAGCGCCTACGGTAGCGCAGAGAGTACTTTTAATCCATTTACGAACCATTCAAACCTCCTGTTTGTGGTGAGAAACTCAAAAAGTTTTTGCAAGTACTGTTCTAGTTGTTTTTACTCCCACCAGTTCTGACGAGGATTCTTTCCCTTGTCCTGATAGGGGGGTAGGCATTCAATAACCGCGCTGTCTGTATCGTATTCGACTACACGATAGTGAGGACTCTGGTCGACCTTCAGGCAGGCACGGTATGCGTCATTCTTGAACTGCTTGGCATCGTGGTAGCCCACACGGGTCGTGCTGTTACATCCTGCCAAAATGCCTAGGGCACAAACCAAGAACAGTGAGCGCATTTCAAACCGGTCTACGAGTCGCAGTCGGACGATGGAGTGAGAGCATTTGCTCTGGGGAGAGATACTTGGCCATATACCCTAAGACCATGGACCAGCTTTTGAGATGAGAATGCAAAATCTTGGCACCGTAGCGGTACTGTGTACTGGGATGAACTAAACGGTAGTTTTTGACCAATTCGTTGAGTTCAGGTTTGTTGAGTTCTTCCTCTAATCCATATATTTCAACCAACCGCTGAGTACTGTTGGTACTTTTGTTGTGAAGTAGCCCAAGCAACTCAGGATCAATTTTCAAATTTAGTTCCTCATAAGTGTCAAAGATTAGTTGTCGGACACACATGGCGAGAATGTTCTCATCATCCTGAGGTCTTGACCAAAGAATTTCTAAGCGAACGATAGCGTTAAGTGGATCAGCTTCAGGATGTGCCTCTGTTTGAACCTCCATTGTTAAAAGATCACCCGGATGGTAGATCACGTCACTACATAAACCAGTGCCTGTATCATGAAATTTGATGAGAATGCCTTGATTGTCGGCCGTTACTTCGACAGTCTCTGGGACATCATGAGACATACGGATGATTTCTGTTAGACGGCCATTGATTTCAGGAATCGTAGCGTCACCAGAATCTGGTCGAGCGAAAGAGTACATGAGCTTCATTACACAAGAGGATGCCAGAAAATTTAGTGCCTCAGAATCATTGATTCTCCCCCAACTTGCAAGGATAGTGTGTCTTTATCACATTCCTGCGTTGTAGGGAAGAACGTCATCTTGGTATACTTTCTTGTTGCATGAGATCTTCATAAATAAAAAATAGGATGACTTTTTTGCAGGCTATTCATTCTATCCTGTCAACTATTACAAACAATTTGAAAAATAAGAATATTGTTTGGCATCTACTAAGATAATGAGTTGGACTCAGCATTGGATTCAAAAGACAACCAGCACAACGCTGGTCAACATTGCGTTTCTTGAAGACTGTGTCAACCAGCAAATCCCAGTAGATCTGGTTTGTAAATCTGAGAACTGGATCACTGCTTCTGGTGTGCTGGCTACTATCACAAAGCGTCAATGTGTCGTTCCGTCGGATCAGACATTAGCTGAACATCTTTCGCCGAAAGAAAATCCGCTTATTTATTGGCATCTTTTGGAGTTGGAAGAGTTCGATCCTGTTATTCCGCTAAAGACGGAGAGAGCAGCAGCGATTGCTGTACAATCTCATCAGTTATGTGTGCCAGGGAGTAGAATCAGGTGGGGTGGTTCTATCAGTCTAATGTGTGGAGAATTCTTCAGGGACGCAAAAGCTGGTGACGTTGATTGGCCTTTAGAAGAGGAGAAAATCGATCAGGAACTTTCTGTGGTTTCAGAACCCTACTAACCGACAGCCTTTCTTTTGTTCTTGTTGTGTGACTTTTCAGAATTTTGTTCTTTGCTTTCAGAAAAGGATACAGACTGTTCACCAAAAAGTGGATGGCGAGTGTTGTATTTCCCATCAGGAATCACTAACTGCATTCCGATGCGCTTTTCCAGATTCAGCAGTAACGGACCTTGTAAGTTGATGGTAATGTTCGATAGTTCCCGAGCCATGGTCAAAATACAACGAACCTCAATCTGATCAGCTGATTCTGCTTCCAATTTCCGAAGATGATCTTCATTCAGGTTGATGTGATAATCTGAGTAGGCGTAGGTTGGAGCCATGACAACGAAAGCAAGGTCTGGCGTGTCCATGGAGTGTAGCCACTGAAAAGGAGACTCTGGCTCTTCATCATTAAGCAGAACGAAATGCCGCTCATTTGAGAAGCCGAGTAGACCACTGGGTAAGGTCAGCACCTGACTATCATCAATTTCGACCTTGCCGAACCGGGTGGTTTGCATACTCATGAAGCCTCTTTGATCACTGGCCTGGAAGTTGGGTAGTTGGGTTTGATTTCTGAAAGTACATCCTGTTAAAACAGGTAATAGCTTTACCGTCCACGGGCTAGGAGATCTCGCAGATTCTTTAAGGAAACTGGTGATTTCTCTGCGGCACGTTTGTTTTCTTCCTGAATGCGGATGTACACTTCTTCCCGGTGAATGACGTAGTTTCGCGGAGCCTCAATTCCAATCCGGACTTGCTTCCCCTTGATTTCTATGACCTGGATCTTGACATCATCACCGATCGTAATGCTCTCACCCGACTTCCTTGTCAGTATAAGCATCTCGCCTTTCCGTTATTGGGAGTAGGGCGCTCAAAACATTTGATGGCACTCGTATGCGATCCTATGCTGGCAGGGCGCTTGGAATCCAGTTCTGCGAACAATGTAGGCTTATCGCAAAAAATCTGTCAATGATGGCTGAATGAGGCGACTACCGGCATCCAAAGAAACACGGTTGTTCAGTTCAGCAGTTTTCAGATGCAGGGCAGATTCCGCCAAATCAGCATCGCGAATCTCAGAGAGTCGGCGCTCCTGATCGAAGATCTGAACTTCCTGTTTCTGTTGCGCTTCTTGCAGGTCCCGCATTGTGTTTCCTATAAAAGCACGTTGCTTTAAAACCTGCTCCAAGGCCAATTCTAGTTCTTGCAATTTTTCTGCAAGAACAGAACCATCATTAGTTTCCAAGGCTCTTTCGAGCGACATCAGCAGAGAGAAAGTGTCTACTTCGATTTCTCCCTCTCCCAACAACAACTCATTCGCAGTGACAGTCACTGGAACAGTAATTCCGTCTGCAATCAGAGTCTCTTTCTTTTGAGGACTACCGATGAAAGAAATGGGTGGGTTAGGGGTAAACACGAACTCCATTCCTTCCGGAAACACCGGGCCTAACTCTGAAATATCAAAATCTTCAACCTTCTCACTACTGAAATCAAAAGCATCTGGCAGTAGGTTGACCTTGTTCTGTAATTCTCCTCGGTCATCAGAGAATTTTAATTTGACCTGGTCGCTCTCCTTCCCAGATGGATTGATCATATCGACCACAGGCCGCAGGCTCAGTTCTGGTCCCCAATTCTGCCCACCGTCGTCAGAAATTTGGTAGCGTGCCCGACCCCAAGGCCCGGACTCTGTAATCTTCAAAACATATGGATTGTTTGAAAAGCCTTCAAATTGAGCCTGAAACTGGGTGACGTCGACCAAGTCACGAATGTCACCCTGGACAATTTTTTCAGTTTCCACCTTGGCTGGTTGGAGGATGTAGTTGTGCTTGATTGCAGGAGTTAGTGATTTGATTCCTGAGAAGAGATACAGCTTGCCGGAACGAGCGTTACCTGCATCGAATAAGGCATCTCGTATATCCTTGATTTCACCTGCTGTTGCATTGCGTGTGTCTTCATTCGCAGAACTGGTCGACTGTGACATGACCAGCGTTTTTGCTTTGTCAAGAAACTCGTTGATCTTGATCAACTCAATCTCTGAGCGTTCCAACCAAGAAATGGAATCTGCCAGATTTGCTAGGCGTTGGCGTTGTTTAGAGATGTTGGTCACGATGTCCTGAGCCATCGTGGCACCAAGCGGATCATCAGAGGGCTTGTTGATCCGCTGTCCTGTCGCCATCTCCAGTTGCAGATCTTGCAGCTTCTGGGCGTTTCTTTGAATGTTGCCGAGGACTTGATCCCGCTTGATGGTTTCAGTCACACGCATGAGGCGATTCTCTAACTATGAAATGAGTGCGGCTTACATGCGCACGAGAGTTTCCATCATTTGGTCGACAGTACCTACAAAACGTGCCGATGCCTCATAGGCTTTTTGATACTGCATCATCTTTGCTAGTTCTTCGTCCATGTTGACTCCGCTGATTGAGCTACGGATCTGACTGAACTGATTCACTAAGCTATCTTGTTGAGCTTTTTCTGTCTGGTTGCGTTGTATCCTTAGACCAAGATCAGCAAGAATCGTGTTGTAGAACTCATCAAAGGTCATCGTGTCGTTGCGCATATGTGGATCAGTCTGCAACTTGGCAATGTCTAGCGCTACTCGATTGTCACCCGGATAGAGATCACGACCTGTAGAAATCGTGTTCGGATCCAGCATGATTCGGTCACTCAACCTAAGGTCTTCGGCGCCTTTGAGTGTTTCAAAAAAACTATTAAAGCCAAGCACTTGGGTTAGATCAGTCTTGTCATCACCAAAGATGAATTTGTAGTCTGTACCCGTCTGAATGAACATCGAGCCATCTTCTTCAATAGAGGCATAGAGTAATTCTGGAGCGTTTACCGTCTGATTGATCCGCTGTACAATATCATTTAGTGTATCCCGACCAGCTTGGATCTCAATTTCGTAGGTTTCTACAAAATCGTTCTCACGATCAACCAAGTGTAATTGGAAGATACCGTCTTTCAGAAAAGGCAGTGGCTGAAGCCTCGCTTCTGCATTTAAGCCGTAGGCACTTTTCATCATATTGCTGGCAGATTTCAAACCCGTCCCAGTAGCATGTAATTGGTTGATCTTGCTGGTTAGGCCAAAAGCCAAATCATTCAAATCATCCATGTACTTGACAATGGTTTTGTCTCGAACTTCTGTCAATTCTTGCATTTCACCAGCCCGAAAAATCTCGGTGATGTCACGCCGAGATTCTCGAGAAAGCTTCCCCTCCACACGATACATGCCAATCTCACCACCCTTCAGTGATGCTACCAACTCATTCGCTTTATTACCCTGAACTAGTGTCCAGTCTCTACCAATGAAGACTGTCAACATTCCATCTTTGCCTTCTACCCAGTTCAGGTCAACTAGCTTCGAGAGGCTCTCCAGTGTTCGGTCTCGTTCATCCCGGGCATCGTTAGCGTGGCGACCACCACCAGCTTCATAGGAAAAGATTTGACGATTTAGCTCCTGAAGTTTTCTGGCGTGCTCATTGATAGTTTCGACGGTGGCCCCAATTCTAGAATTAGTTTCGTTGCGTAGGCTACGAAGTTGAGCGTTGGTGTCTCGAAATCGAGTTGCCAGTCGATCCCCCATGTCTCTTGCTTTCGCCCGAGCTGAATCAGATTCTGGATGATTGGCGAGTTGTGCCCAAGAATCCCAGAAATCGTTCATTGAACGACGAATACCGTTGTTGTTCATTTCGTCAAAGATGACTTCCAACTTCGTTAGAACATTTTCGCGAACGCCATATCGGCCTGACCGCGGTGACTCTTGTAGAATTTTACGTTGGAGAAACTGATCGTATACACGTTTGGTGGGGAGAGCTTCAGCGCCTGCGCCAAGTCCTGTAGGATCTGCTTGTGCGGCTCGAGTGCTGACTTCCTGACGTGAAAAGCCCTCTGTATTCTGATTGGCAATGTTGTGGCCAGCAGTCGATACACCTCTTTGTTGTGCAGAGAGTGAACGGCTGCCCATATTCAGAGCGTGAGTCAGGGACATAATAGTCTGCTGGGGTCGTTTTTAGACAGAAGTTCGCGAAACTTTGCTACCAGAATGCTGCAATTCTCCAGAACCAGAGTAGGTCGCTTGTTGTCGACCGGAGCCTTCTGTCAAGAATCGCATAGAGGCTTCCACAGATTTTAATCTAGCCGAGGATTCTAAACTGTTGCGTTCAGCTAAGATGCGTATCTCTGATAAGATGTTTTGCAACTCATCAAAGCAATATTGCAAAGCCTTAGCCTGATCAGCGGGTGCCAGTTGAATGATCACACTGAGGGTGAAAGGACTGGGTTGCTGCGGCCAGAGCCGAGGAAATTGGTCAACCAGAGAAATCCGCTTTTCTTCCTGCCGAATCACCTGTTCAACAATCTTGTCCTTCACTCTCTGAATCCTGAGCAACTCATTTCCACTGAGAACGCCAAACCCACTGGCTTCCTCCTGTAGTTGTTCCCAAAGTGTTTGGTGCAACTCAATCTCTGTTTTCAGGATGTCCTGCAGAGAAACTAGCGCATTTTTTTGGGAACTGACATTAGTGGTCAGGAGAGTTCCTCGTTGAGTGCTTCTGTCAACATCTTGTCAGCTAATCGGGCTGTGTCTACTTTATATTCACTGTTGCGCAGTTGATCACGGAGACTAGCAACCTTGTCCATGCGAATCTCGGGCTCAGCAGCAATGCGTTGCTTGAGCTTGTCGATTGTGAAGGATGAGGTTGTAACAAAGTTGTCTTTGCGTAACTGCTGGTCACGCCGAGCAACTTCCTGACCCTCTGTTCGGAGTCCACCGCGTGCATCCTGCAAAAGGGGTTGCGGCTGGTTTGTTACCTTCATGGGCACCTCGTCGGGCTAAGATGATCGTGATCAACTTGAAGAGGTTGTCACGATAGTGTGATTACAAACAAAGAAAAAATGGATTTCTCGCTGAGGGAGCAATCCAAAAACTTACTTACTCACTGTATCGGCAGTTGTGCCAGAAACTTGAGTAAATTTTCAGAATTTTTTTGCTGGAGGTTTTAGTTGGCGCAATAGCGCTTCTGCCAAAGATCCTTCAGACTGAGCCATAGATTGGGCGTACTGTTCATCCAACATGGAGCGGAAGATCTTTTCACCATTGGATTCCGGCAGCAAGTCCGACTTAAATCCAGCTTCTCGCATGGTTTTGAGCATCTGCTGAGTGAGTAGTGCCTCGAAGTCCTCTGCGGCTTTGCGCAGTCGGACATCATCATTGTTTAGTTTGCTCGTCTCTTCTGTTTGCATGGTGCGCTGCATCAAAGGCATCAGCGCAGGATTGAGCTTCATGGTTTCCTTACTGAATGATGAGTTCTGCGTGCAAGGCACCGGCTGCTTTAACAGCCTTGAGCATCTCGATCAGATCTTTACTGGAGGCTCCAATTTTGTTGAAACCATCCACGATTTCTTTCAAGTCTGCTCCCCCCTTGAACATGAAGACTCCCGACTCAATGATATTTCCCTCTGGGTTGGCTTCAGGGTCAGCAGCGGGAGTTTTGACCTGAATGCTTAGGCCACCCTGAGAGATTGCGATTGGGGAAATTCGTACCTGACCGCCCATGACCACGGTGCCAGAGCGTTCATCAAGTACTACCTGTGCCACACTGTCTGGGGTAATCTCCATATTTTCTATACGGGAAATTAACTCGACAGTCTGTCCAAGATAACTATCTGGTACAAGAATTTCGACAGTACCCGCGTCTTTTGCTCTTGCAGTGCGATATCCCAAATTCTGGTCAATAAGCTTTGCGAGCCGGAACGCCGTCGTAAAATCTGGAGATTTAAGATTTAGGAATAGCCGAGCACGACTATTTAGATTTAAATTAATCTCTCGTTCTACCAAAGCTCCGCCTGGAACTGCACCAACAGAAGCAACCATGCGGGCTCCCACCGGTAATCCAGCTAGTTCCTCCGGAGGCAAGGCTTCCGCACGACTGACACCTTGTGGGATACCAGAGATCGGGCCTTGAGCCACCGCATAGACCAAGCGATCTGGACCTCTCAGCGGTGCCATCAGCAAGACACCACCACGTAGAGATACTGCATCTCCAATAGTAGCTGCTGTCACATCCAGACGTTGGCCAGATTTGGAGAAAGCAGGCAGCGTGGCTGTCAACCAAACTGCGGCAATGCTCTGACCACCGATGTCTTCGCTAGCTAGACTGATTCCAACTCGCTCCAAGGCGTTAACGATTGGCTTGCGTGAGAGTAAGCTCCCTGGACTGTCTCCAGTGCCATCCAGACCCACAACGAGCCCAAAGCCGATCAGTTGGTTATCACGGGCTCCCCGCAGATTTGCGATGTCTTTGACCCGCACTCCCCAGGCTGGTGAGGCTATGGTTAGGAAAAGCCCCCAGATCAGTAGTAGCCGAAATCCCTTACGAAACATGATTGCCTTTTGCAAGTAAACTCGCTGTGTGCTGCCAGAGTGGGTAGCACCAGATTCAAGTTCGGTGCCAGTCAATTGGCCTGTTTCTGGCCGTCTAGTTCTCTTCGATGGCTTTGTTGCGGTAGAATTGCAGATCCCCTGCTTCAGTGCCCACAATTAAATCCAGATCTCCGTCAGAGTCGTAGTCAACAAAAACTGGTACACCCCCAACAGGCATGCTCAGCTTGGCGAGGGGTCCATCATTCAGTTTCCACCCCCAAGGAGTGTCCTGGGTAGCATCTGCAGGGCGAAATTCGATCAGTCTGCCTCCATCAGAACCGACAACTAACTCATTTTGTTGATCATTGTTAAAGTCAGCAAAGACCGGTACAGCACCCAGCCCAACGTCTAGATCAAGAAATCGTCTATGATAGAGCCGGAATCGAAAACCTGTACCATTGGCTTCTTGAAGATATAGGCGCATATTGCCACCAAAGTTGCCAAGGAGCAAATCAGCCCGGCCGTCTTGATTGACGTCGTAGATGGCAGGGATCGAATTGCGTCCGCTGGTCACACCATTCATAGGTCGTGGATCTCGGAAAAATTCAGGGAATTCCGGAGTGCCACGGTTTTCCCAGAACAGCACGCTACCACTTTCATTGCCGACCAAGAGGTCTTTGTCACCGTCACTATCTACGTCAGCAAAGACAGGAGCTGCGTTAGCTCCACCACTATATTCCAGAAAATTCTCATCCATTAAATTCCAGCGATCTGATCCATTTTCTGGGTCATTTTGGAAACTTCTTAATTCTCCTCTACGGTTCCCAACGATCAGATCCAAGTCACCATCTCCATCCAAATCCAATAATGCTGGTACAGCACGATTCCCAAAGTTTTGCCCTGCGAATCGCTGACTCACAAGTTCATAAATTGGCTCACGAGGTAAGATTGGAGTTGGTGGAGGAACTACCTGAATTGTAGGTGCTGGGGGCAGATCAGCGAAATCCTGGCCTTCTACAATTCTTGGTCGCTCCAAGGTGTTTGCCGTCATCACTGGTTCTGGTAGAGCGATGTCTGTAGGTTGCTGCTTACCAATAAACAACCAACTCAGCAGATGTCCATCTTCATCTCCAACTAGTAAATCCTGCTGTTGGTCTCCGTTCAGATCAACCAGGAATGGTGCACTACTGCCAACAGTTTCGAGATCTTGCCAAATCTGGGCTTGTTGCTGCCAACCAAGGCTGACGGGATAGCTGGGTTGTGGTTGGTGAGTCAACAATTGCAGCGTGCCACTGCTTTCACCAATCAGTAAATCCGCGTTCTCATCGTCATCCCACTGAAAAATTGCAGGGACTGCGTTACCGGAGGCTGACTGTGCATTCGCAAACCGAGCACTTTCCAATACAAAATTGGCCTTTTCAGAACTACCCTGATTTTCAAAGTAGATCAGGAAGCCTTGGCTGTTACCCACCAGCAGATCTAAGTCAGAATCCCCATCCAGATCACGAATCAAGGGTGTGCTACGACTGCCAATATCAATTTTTGCAAAGCGGACTTCGGCCATCTGCCAGTCAGGGCTTTCCTTGCTACCTTCGTTGCGTAACAGGTCTAAGGTGCCATCCTCACGGCCCACTAGAATATCAAGGTCTCCATCTCCATCGAGGTCAGCGAGGGAAGGTGCACTGAAACTACGACCATTTGGTGCAAGCGCAGGGAATTCCACTCGAGACCAATCAGGATCCTCAGTTCCTCCTTGATTAATGTAGGCATAGAGTGCGCCAGAGCGGCTGCCCAGGAGTAGATCTGAATCTCCATCTCCATCCCAGTCACCAGCTGTGACCAAGGTGTGTCGATCCTTGGGGAGTAGTTCGCCAATATTGAAGAAATTTTCGGTGACGGGCCAGTAACGATTTCGGCTGCGTGCTTCTCGAGAAACGGGTGGCTCAGTTGTTTCTGTTGTTGTCTCCTCATCATTGACCACAGGTGCGTTGACCTGCATTGTGTACATGTTGCCTGGGGCTGCTGCATTGCTGGATGCCTGAGGATCAGGCACTACATCCGGCCCAATTTCTGTAGACAGAAAGCTTGGACTTGGACGCAGGCTGCGTTCCACAATTTCCTCAAGTGTGGTTACTTCCAAGGGGAGGCCAAATCCTTCTAGCAGGGGCGGGAGGCAGTTTGGAAAGACGTCAATTTGAGCGCAGGCTTCTTCCATCAAGGCCAGCGGTGCTTTCCTTGGATCGAGGTTGACTCTTCGCAAAGCCGCTACTTGCTTAAGTCCATTAGTGATGGGATCCCGATTTTCATAGTAAAGAATTCGAGAAGTGCGGGTGCCAATCAGTAGCTCGGGATAGCCATCTCTATTGACATCGAAGAAGCGAGGAGCAGCGAATCCACCAGTGTTGATGAAGAGGAAGCGACTGGATTCTAATTCCCATTCGGGCTGAAGCTTAGTACCTCGATTTAGGTAGAAATCAATACGTCCTCTGGACTTACCTACCAGAATATCTTGGTCCCCATCACCTTCCCAGTCCACAAAAGTTGGAGTTGCATCCACTTCTGGAGAAATATTACCGATCAGTTGTGTCCTAGCTTTTTCACAGCCCTTGATCCGAGAACGTTGAGAGGGCACATCCGGGCAGAATAGTGCTCGGGTAGCAATTCCTTGATTGTAAAAAAGTTTTGTGTCTCCTTGCTGATTTCCAAGTAGCAGGTCTGCTGCTCGGTCTGCGTTGACATCACTGAAGCTAGGGACACTGTTTCCATTGACCTGAATTTTCATGTAGGCCGGAGTGACCAACTCCAGCACGGGCAGTAAGGCGTTCCCCCGATTTTGGTAGAAGAAGATGGTGCCGTCCCCGGAGCCAACAAACAAATCAAGGTCGCCGTCATCATCAATATCAAACCAGGTAGGCGCTGCATTGGTGCCAACATCAATCACACGCTTAACGCGGACCTTGCGGCTATTTTGAACATCTTCCTGAAATGCGCTGAAATCCTCAGTTTCTAGACGGAATTGGTTGTCACCTGGGTTTCGAAACAGGGCAATTCGGCCATCACTTTTGCCAACAAAAAGGTCTTCGTCTCCATCACCATCAAAATCAGCAAAGCTTAGGATGCTACGTTCAAATCCACGCGTGTAGAGTAATTGCTCTTGTCCATTCAATTTGCCGTAGTATTGACGTTGCCATTGGTAGATAGGAGCGTTGTCTTCTGCAGCAGGAAGAGTGTTCGCCCCGCTTAGGCCCAAAATTCCCAATAGGGCAGTGGTCCAGCATTGGCGGAAAGAAAAGCGACGTCGCATAAGATGAAATGGTGAGTGGGGGTTGTTTGGTGGGAGCAGAGTTGCAAGACCTACGCCCGTTATTAGCGCTTTTTACAGGTCAATTTTTGATATGGATGCAGGTTGTTCGAGCTGTGTTGGCTAAGGGCAAGTCAGGCGGCCACGGAACGCTTTTCCATCGAAGAGAGCAATCTTAGCTTGTTGGGGTAGGGCGACCATCAGGTCCAACCTTCCATTACCATCAACGTCTTCAATGATTACGTCTCCGGGAGTGTCTCCCTGCAGATGGTGGGTTGCGGCAAATAATTCCGAACTTTTGTAGGCCCCAGTCCCACGAGCAGAACTTCCATTGCTGAGGACCAGCGCCATGTCTCCGGTGAGCGTCGTGACTGAAGTGAATGCAACAACAAAGCGGTTGCTGATTACGAAATCAAGAACTCCATCTTCATTGAAATCGGCTACGTCAAAAGATGAGGGACCGCGTCCAGCTGGCAGATCAAACTGGTTTCCAAAATTTCCAGATCCATCACCATACCAAATCCGAAGAACTTCCGCACTACGACTACTAACCGCCAGATCCTGTCTGCCATCACAGTCGAAATCGGTTACCTCCAATTGTTGAGGAGAGCTGGGCGTATCTAACTCTGAAGTTTTTTCGAAGGTTCCATCTCCCTTGCCTTTCCATAGTTGGAGCAGATTTTCGCCGACAGAGATAGATGCCAGATCAGTCACATTATCTCCGTTCCAGTCTCCCTGCATCAATTGCTGAGGATATTCGGCAGTGTCCAAAGTAGCAGCAGTCGTAAAATTGTCATTATCGTTGTTGAGCAGTATCAAGATGGAATCTGTTTCACGATTAGCGACGGCAATATCTGTTAGTCCATCATTATTCCAGTCTCCAGCTTGCAGGGAAATTGGCGTAAGACCAACGATGAGGGTGTTGTTGTCATCCAACCAATTTGGGCCTTTGAGCAGTTGCAGATAGACACTGTCGGATTGGGTCAGCATTAAGTCATTGTGGCCATCGAGGTCAAAATCTTCGATGACGAAAGACTGGTGCCATCGTGGTTCGCTTGGGATCCAAAACGGCAGGTCATCAGCTTGTAGCCATTCACTGGATTGAGGTTGCAGGGTAAAGGCTTGAACCCTCCCATCATCTGTGGTGCCAGACTCCTCGCTGCGTTGTGGGACAGGAACGAGTAGCTCAATATCTCCATCATTGTCCCAATCGCTCCGAATCAGCTGAGCGGAACCAACCGGGAGAGACTGCTCTTTGGGTGCATAAAATTGATCATTCATCACCGTTGAAGGAGGGGCGTCTTCCTCAATAAGTTGATCACCAGAGCGACAGGCGAGTAGGCTCAGCAAACAGAGAAAGGGCAGCGCATGGAGGAGTTTCATTCTTGCAGCAAACCTTTGAAAAAGAGCCCGTAGTCTTCGGGCAGATAGTCTTGAATCATGCCGAAGTAGCGATCCCAGGGAGGTAGGGGTAACCGCTCACGGCTCTGGTAGTAGAGAGCGGTCTCGGAGTTATTCCAATGCTCTTCGAGGAAGTACTTGAGTGGGGAGGTCTCTCCAAGACCTTCGAACACGATCACAGGTGAATTATTTCCTCGACCGTAGTTCTCGTAGTGTTCCAGCAAGCGGTTGCCCAAGCCCTGTTGCAGGTAGTCTTCCAGCACTCGAGTGGCCTGAAAATCAATCTTGATCCAATCCGCCAAGTCAATCAGCCCGTTGTGAACATCCTGGTTCATTTTGTTTGAATCATCCAATGCCAGCCGAATGCCCAGATCCTGAGAGAGGTTGCGAATTGTTGGCAGATAATCCGGGGTGATCAATTCGTTGACCTCAAAATAGAACAGGCTCTGATATTCCGGAAAGAGCTGAAGCAGGTTCTTCAGTGCCCGTGGATAGTTAAGATAATCTGCATCCACATTTTGGGTGAACATCAGCGCTGGCATGGGCTGATTATCTATCTTCATCTGTCGACGTAAGAGCCGGATGGTCAGAAACGTGGCAATCAGCGAAGAGAAGCGCAGCAGCACTGAGGGAATCTCTAATTCCTTGCACTGCTTGACGATCCTGCCAAAGCTTTGCCCAGAGCGATCCATGGCTAGCAACTCGAATCCCTTGGTTGGAGACTGGGGAGATTTCGGGGCCAGAGCGTCGATCGACTCGGCTTTGATTGCCAACCATTTCAGATATTGTCGTGCCCGTTCGCTCAGCGAACTCCATTCCTCTTCCAGCAGTGTTCCCAACAGTTCTGAAACTACGTCTGGGAAGCATGGAAAAGGTAGTGAGGGTGGCAAGGGAGTGGCCACGCTACAGGCAAGATGCTCTGGTTCAACTACCTGCCAAGCGGTTTCAGACCAGAATCCATCGGAGATTTGGTTCATGAAGGAAATTACTGGGGGTTAGGAATTGCCGAGGGCCAAGTTGGCGAACTTGGTATATTGTCCGATAAAGGCCAACCGGCGCACACCACACTCACCATTCCGGTGCTTGGCAACAATGATCTCTGCAATGCCTTTGGACTCAGAATTTGGATTATACACCTCATCCCGATAAATGAACATGATCAGATCAGCGTCTTGCTCAAGCGCACCAGATTCCCGCAAATCCGCCATGATTGGATGCTTGTCAGCTCGACGTTCCAGATCACGGTTCAATTGAGATAGAGCAACAACAGGTACAGAAAACTCCTTGGCGATAGCTTTGAGTTGCCTTGAAATATCGGCAATCTCCTGTTCACGAGATTGCAGACGTCGCCCCCCAGTCATCAACTGTAGGTAGTCGATAACAATCATGCCGAGGGGTGTATCCCCATATTCTTGGGTGACTTGCCTAGCCACCTTGCGCACATAACCAGGAGTGATTCCAGAAGCATCATCGATCAGCAGGGGTGCTTCCAGCATTTGCCCAGTAGCATCCACCAGCTTTTCCCAATCGTCTGGTTCTAAATTTCCAAGCCAAAGCCGTTGGCTATCGACTCGCGCTTCGCTACAGATCAAACGCATTGCGATGTGTTCCTTGGGCATTTCCAGGCTGAAGATCAGGATTGGCTGCTTCGACTGCAGCGCAGCATACATCCCCATGTTCATTGCAAATGAAGTTTTTCCCATCGAAGGTCGGGCTGCCAGGATAATCAAATCACCGCGCTGTAGACCACGGGTTAGTTCATCCAGCTCGGTGAAGCCAGTTGGGATACCCGTGATGACCTGTGGATTTTCGGAAAGAGCCTCCAGGTACTCGAAGTTGCTGAGCAACACTTCACGTAGTGGCGTGTAACTGCGAGAGCGGACTCTGTTCTCGATTTCACGGAATTTCTCGGAGGCTTCTCCCAGAAATTCACTGATGCTGCGTTGGCCTTCCTGTCCCTCCCGAGCCAATTCATAGGCAGTGGAGATGATTGCTCGGAGCTGGCTTTTCTCCTGAACAAGCTGGGCATAATACTCAGCGTTGTCCGCCACTGGTGTGGTCTGAGTCAGCAAGAGCAGGTAGTCCACTCCTCCAGATTCATCAAGAAAGTTGTGATCTCGGAGCCACCCAGAAACGGATACTTCATCAATCGGAGCTTCTTCTCCCGCTAACTCCTGCATTGCCGTAAAGATCTTTTGATTGGCTGGGGAGAAGAAATCTGTGGGCTGCAAGTAGTCCTGAACTTGAGCCAGCAATTCATTGCGGTAGATAATGGCTCCAAGGACAGCTTGTTCAGCAAGCTTGTCGTGGGGCAGCAGTTCTTCAGGTTTCGGTTTCGTGGGCGCACCGGGCATAGGCAACGCTGTGATAGAAGGTCACTGAGGAACGCAGACAGTGGAGGGGACAGGAGGCCAGAACCCCCTGTGATAATTGAGAGTCAGGAGGCTTCTTCCGCTTCGGCGAATTCTTCTTCCGCAGTCGCTTCAGTTTCCTCAATTGCTTCTTCACCAGCTTCGGTGGTTGCAGCCACTTCGGCTTCTGGCTGTGCGGCATTTGGATCGAACTCTGCCAACACACGGATGCTCATTTCAATGGAGACTTCGGTGTGAACCCGAACGGTGAAGGTGTGAGTTCCAACGTTGCGGATCGGTACTGGTAGCAGGATTGCTCGACGCTCTAAAGTGTAGCCCGCGGCTTCGAGGACTTCTTGAATGTCTCGATTGTTTACGGAACCGAACAGGCGACCACCTGGGCCAGCCTTGCGCGTGACTTCCAGATCCAGCACTTTCATCAGGGCTGCCTTTTGCTGAGCTTGGGCAATCTCCCCTTTGCGCATCTTTTCCAGATACTGCATGTGATGTCGGAATTCCCTCGACTGTTGACCGGTAACTGGCAACGCCAAGCCCCGAGGCAACAGGTAGTTTCGTGCATAACCGGGCTTGACGTCAACGACGTCGCCGAGTGTGCCAAGATTGGGCACTTCTTGTTTCAGAATCAGTTTCACTGGATTACCTCAACGACAGGGTGCGTTAGTTCTGGGGGATATAGCCCGCGGTGTAAGATAACAGAGCCAGATTACGAGCTCGCTTGATCGCGATCGCTAGCTTGCGTTGGTAAGGCGCTGATACGCCAGAAATACGGCTCGGAACAATCTTTCCACCCTCGGTCACATATGACTTCAACAATTCCAGATCTTTGTAATCAATCTCTTCGATGCCAGCTTCCTTGAAAGGACAAACCTTGCGTTTGCGACGTAGAAGGATGCTATTGGGGACACTGCGCATCGGGCGTTTTTTCTTTTTCTTGGCCATCTCTCGTTCCTGATTGGGGTCTTAGTCTTCGTTGGTTTTGGTGGATTCTTCTTCAGTCTCAACCGCATCAGAGTCATCGTCTTCTTCGACTTTCTCTTCTTCGCTGGCTTCCTCAGCCGGTTTCAATTCAACGAGACTCTCAAATTTGGCTGCTGCGCTTTCCCAGTCTTCAACTTTAATGATCTGGGCTCGGATCACTTGCTCAGAATAACCAAACTGGCGTTCTAACTCCTCCAGCATTGCCCCATCACCACTGAGGTACCAGAGATGATAGATGCCATAGTCTTTCTTCTTGATCGGGTAGGCCAACTTACGCCGCCCCCAAAAATATTCACGGCGAATCTGCCCATCAAAGCGTGCTACGAAACCGCGTACACGGTCAAGCAACTCCGCTTGTTCTTCACTATTTAAATCGGCGGAAGTGATGAACACCGCCTCGTAGTCTCGCATCATGGATAATTTTCCTTTTGAGCGTTAGGCCCGCTGATGCAGGCAAGGAAACTGGACGTCAAACATTGAAGCGAAAGTGCATAATGTCACCGTCCTGAACAACGTAATCGCGTCCTTCTAGACGCCAGCGTCCGGCTTCACGGACCGCTGTTTCCGAACCAAGGGAATCCAAGTCATCGAAGTGGTAGACTTCGGCACGGATGAAACCCTTCTCGAAATCGCTATGAATTTTACCAGCTGCCTGAGGAGCAGAAGATCCACGTTGGACCTCCCAGGCTCGAACTTCCTTTTTGCCCGCGGTGAAGTAAGTGATCTGATTCAGCAATTGGTAACCAGATCGGGCGAGTTGTACGGTCCCAGAGTGACGAATGCCCATCTCTTCCATAAATGCCCGAGCTTCCTCTTCTTCCATTTCTGCCAATTCTGATTCCACTTGGGCGCAGATTGGAATGACTTCGACCCGTTCTCGCGCAGCTAACTCTCGCAGAGCAACTTCAAATTCTGAGGCTTCGCTTAGTCCCTCTTCGGAGACATTGGCGATGTAGAGCGAGGGCTTACTAGTGATCAAGCTTAGCTCTCCAAAGATCACTAACTCTTCCGCAGACCAATCTCCGGAGCGGGCTAGTTGGCCATCTCCCAGATGAGCTAGCATTTTTTCAAAAACTGGAATTGCTGCTGCAGCCTCTCGATTGCCTTTGGCCTGTTTGCGCAGTCGTTCCAATTTCCGCTCAACCTGTTCAAGGTCAGACAGAATCAATTCAGTCTGGATGACCTCGATGTCTCTCATCGGATCTGGTGATCCATCAACATGGACCACATTCTCATCAGCAAAGCAACGAACAACATGCGCAATCGCATCAACCTGACGGATATGACTAAGAAACTGATTACCTAATCCCTCTCCTTGACTTGCCCCCTTAACTAGTCCCGCGATATCCACTACCCGTAGCATAGCTGGGATCGTCTGGTTGGGTTCGACCAACTCAGCCAAGCGCTGCAAGCGTGGATCTCGAACCGGCACCATCCCTACGTTGGGTGCGATCGTGCAGAAGGGATAGTTAGCGGCTTCTGCTTCAACGCGTGTAAGCGCTCGGAAGAGCGTCGACTTGCCAACGTTGGGTAACCCAACGATTCCAACTTCCAAAGCCATGTGGAGCCAACTTCAGAGAGGTGCGTTAAGTGAGGTCTGAGGAAAGTTTGCACCGCTGATGAACTTTTCCAGCAGAGGAAAAACCTGACGAATCAGTGTCTGACATTGTTGTCTGGCTTCTTGGCTCCAGCGTCGCAATACATAATCAACAGTTGGTACATCCGCAGGTGGTCGACCAATGCCGAGTCGGACACGCCGAAAGCCGTCAGAATTCAAGTGCTCCATCACGGAGCGCAAGCCATTGTGTCCCCCATGCCCTCCACCAGAGCGCAACCGAGCCTTGCCAGGAATCAGATCAAGATCATCTGTGCAAATGACAATGTCAGGAGGGTCTATCTTGTAGAAGCGTGCGCAAGCTGCAACTGCCTGACCGCTATGGTTCATGAAAGTGAGGGGCTTCATCAGAATCACTGATTGATCTCCGCTTCCGTGGCGACCCATCATCGCTTGAAACTTCTCAGTACCAACTTCACAGCGCCAAGCTTCCGACAAGGCGTCGATCAACCAGAAACCAGCATTGTGCGGTGTCTGTTCATACTGCGGTCCTGGATTTCCCAGTCCCGCGATTAATTTCACGGCTTGTCGGCCACAGCGGCAGCTTGGGCGATACGAACTGCACGACCCACAATGGAGGCAATGCTATAGTTGTCCTTTGCCCTCAGTTCCACTTGCTCAGGCAAGCGGACGTCCTTGATTCTCAGGTTGCCACCAAAATCGAGAGTGGAAACATCCACCTCAACATAATCAGGGATTGCATCTGGCTTACAACTGACAGGAACATCTCGTGCGACTAGCTGAAGAACACCACCTTTGCGGACTCCTGGACTCTCTCCCACGGTTTTCAGGGGAACACGCAGATTGATTGAACGGTCCGGATCCAGTTCACGGAAGTCGAGATGGATCAGCAGGGGCTTGTGAACATGTTTTTGCACGTCCTGCAGCAGTACCTGACGGACTTCTCCTTTTTTGGCGTCAGGTTCCCTAATTTCGAGTGTCAAGAGCTTGTGGGCGATGGTTAGTCGGCTCAATAGTTGGCGAGTTTTGACCTCATCCATTTCGAGGTTCAGGTTGTTCTCACCGCCATAAACAACTGCGGGGATGCGATTTGCACGGCGCAACTGCTGGATGGCTTTCTTGCCCATGTCGGTGCGCTTGTAGGCGACCAAAATTTCTTCAGACATGTCGGTTTGCCCGAATGGGGTTGCAAAAAGAAAAACGGTCTTTATAGCATCGTACAGAAATAAATTCAATTGATTTTACAGGAATTCAGAATGATTCGACTGATCGGGTGTACTTTGATCGGGCTACTGATCGGGTCGCAGAGTCTCTCAGCACGGGAGCGTCCACGCTGGGAGCTAGGGATCATCCACGCTGCAGGACAGCTACCGCACTACACGGGTTCCAATCACTACTACCAACGGAGCATCAATCTGCCCTATGGCATTCTCCGTTCAGAGCAAGTTGATGTGTCTGGGGTTCCCAGGCTGTTTACAGATTTTACCCCGGATCTGCGCTTGGAGATGGCTTTTGGAGCAGAGCTGCCCGTGGAATCAGATGATCTGAATGAATTACCTCCATCTGGAGCGGATGGCTCTTCTGACAAAGTCATTCGTACGAAGAATTATACTCGTCGTGGTATGGAAGATATCCAAGCGCTGATCGGTATCGGGCTGACACTCGATTGGTACCTGGGAGAGCATGTGACGGTTGATTTTCCATTGCTCAGTAAAAGTACCCTGGGAGGTGGCTTCCGTTATGCTGGGAACTCTTTTGCTCCAGGGATTTCAGTGGATGCTTTCGATCGGGACTCCGACTATGCCCTGGCTTTTGGTATATCGTGGGAATATGGAGATGAAAACTTCAATCGTACCTACTATGGAGTGAAAGCAGACGATGCCTTGTCAGATCGTCCTGCCTATACACCTTCTGCCGGCTTGATTTCCTTCAATGAAAATCTTCGCTTTGCGGCTCAATTCACTCGCAGTCTGTATTTCTTTGTCCTGCGGTATCGCCGAGTACTCGAAAACAGTGCTGTTCAAGAAAGTCCTCTGGTGGTCGTAAACAAGAACGAAGGGTGGGTTTTTGGAATCATTCTGGCGCTAGCTGCTAGTGATGCTTCGGTGACTCGTAGAAAGTGATTTCTGAAGAGTATTAACTTTTCGGAATTCTTGAAAGGATTTTGTCAGGAGAGATCCGAAGCAACTTTTGGTAACGTCTCTAGCTGCAGACAAATCCAATCATACCACTCCTACATTCCCTCTCATGTTGTCGCAGAGACCTGTAAAATTTTCAGAGTAGGGTTGATCTCCGAGGCTGCTTCGAAACAGTGATCCAAATCAAATTGTAGGGAGGGCAGTAGATCGACCTTGTTCAGCAGCATCAATTGAGCAGCCCGGAACATATGTGGGTATTTCAGCGGTTTGTCCTCTCCTTCGGTAACAGAGAGGATGACAACCTTGGCCCATTCGCCGAGATCAAACAAGGCAGGGCAAACCAGGTTGCCCACATTCTCCACAAAGAGCAGACTACTTTTCTGCAATCGGAGCTGATCAAATCCCCTAAGTAGCAGGTCTGCTTCCAGATGACAGCCCGTGCCTGTATTGATCTGGATCACCTCACAACCAGTTGTCCGAATTTGTTCAGCGTCGTGTAGGGTGGCTTGGTCTCCTTCCACTACTGCGATCAGTAGTTCTCCCTTCAAATCGGATAGAGTTTTTTTCCAAGAGAGTGGTTTTGCCCGAACCAGGAGAGCTGACCAAGTTCAGTACACAAATTCTCTGCTCTGCAAACTAGGCACGATTCTCGGCAGCAAGTTGGTTATTCTTAGTCAGTAAATGAGTGCCTAAAGGAATGACACGGCCTTGCTCGTCATGAATGTGGTCATGGGTGTGATTGTGATGCTCATGGCCATGCTCATGGTGATGATGGCTGTGTTCGTGACTGTCAGCAGGGCCATGTGGGTGAGAATGGGCTTGGAGTTCGTCCATCATGATTGGTGAACGACCCTCCTGTAGATGAGTCATTTTCACTTCTGCTCCTTAGGAACAGCCGCAAGTCTCAAACATTAGCTAAGCTCCATTTTCTTGATGTTGAGTTGATCCTCAGAGCGAATGGCTAGAGGCCGATCCGCAGTCACAGATTTCGTAAAGTTGCTGCACGGTGAATTCGAGACCATAACGCCGACAGGTAACTTCACCCTCTGGTTCCAGAATTTCGAGTTGTGCTCCAGCGAGCAGTGTATTTTCGGCACAAGCTTAAAAACAGAAGCGGATTGCGTCAGCCATGACGCCACTCAGCTTGCCAATTTCTAGAGTAACCCTCTTGACTGGTTGTCCTTGGGCGTGCCCTTCAACAATGGCCACCAGGTTTTGAGTGATGCTGAGTTCATGCATCTAGCAGATTCGTGGAAGCTGTTCACCATAGATCACATCGACAACCCTTTCTCCTCCAAAGGCAGTCTGAAGAATGACACGTCCCTTGGGAGATTCCGAGACAACTCCAATCTGGCAGCTGTGCTGGCCAGCGGGGTGAGCACGCATGGCACTTAGGATGACCTCTGCCTGATCACCAGGAACGACAGCGACGAGAGTTCCTTCATTGGCCAAGTAGAGCGGATCCAGTCCCAGGATTTCGCAGACTCCCTGAACTACTTCACGAACTGGAATCTGTTGTTCCCAGAGGCGAATGCAGACCCCAGAATCCTGGGCAAATTCGTTCAGAACGGTCGCGACTCCTCCCCGAGTGGCATCACGCAGGCAATGAATCTTTGGGCAAACTGTGAGCATCTCAGCGATCAAGCCATTCAGTGGCTGGCAGTCGCTCTCTACGGGAATTTGCAAGGAAAGCTCACCCCGTGCATCAACGATGGCAGCGCCGTGGTCTCCAAGGAAATGACTTACCAAGACAGCATCGCCAACTTCAGCTCGCCATGAAGCGATGTTTCGATTTTCTGGCAAAAAGCCAATCCCGGCCGTATTGATGAATAACTGATCTGCCGCGCCTTTCTCCACCACCTTGATATCTCCCGTGACGATCTGGACTTGAGCCTCGGTTGCGGCAGTAGCCATGGAAGCGATAACCTGTTCCAGTACCGACAATTCTAGTCCTTCTTCGAGAATCAGTCCGCAACTCAATACCTGAGGAATTGCACCACTGACAGCCAGGTCATTTACGGTTCCACTGATCGCGAGTTTGCCGATGTCACCACCCGGAAAGAAGAGCGGTTGCACAACAAAACTGTCGGTCGTGAAGGCGATTCGATGTCCTGGTGGGGGTGATAATTCTGCGTGATCTTGCAAGCCCTTGGGATCAGGTTTGCCAAAGTGTTGGAGGATTGTTCCTTCAATCAAGCTACGAGTAGCGCGTCCACCACCTCCATGTGCCAGGGTGATCGTATCCCGGGCGTCACTCATAAGGTAGCCTCTGCCTGGACTTGTTCACGCCAGCGAGAACCATAGTTGTAGTAGGCGGCACAGGAACCCTCAGAAGAGACCATCAAGGCCCCGATAGGGTTGTCGGGTGTACAGGATTTCCCAAATACCTGGCATTGCCAGGGTTTGAGCCGACCCTTGAGTACATCACCACACTGACATTCCGCAGGATCAACAACAGGAACATCCCGAACGGCAAAGACCTTCTCAGCATCAAAATCTGCAAATTCTGGTCGCATCTCCACCCCCGATTCAGGGATCGAACCCAGGCCCCGCCACTCGAATTGTTCACGTAGTTGGAAGACTTGATCCATAGCCTGTTGAGCGGCCAAGTTGCCTTGGGTAGGAACAACTCGGCGATACTGATTCTCCACCTCACAGCGTTGTTCCTCAAATTGTTTGAGTAGCATCCAGACCGACTGCAGGATATCCAAGGGTTCAAAACCAGCAACAACAAAGGGTTTGCGATGCTCAGAGGCGATGAAATTATACCCTTCGGTACCAATAATCATGCTGACGTGACCGGGCCCAATGAAACCGTCGAGGCGTAGATCCGAATCAGCGAGAATTGCCCGCAAGGTTGGGATGATCGTGATGTGATTACAGAACAGGAAAAAGTTTGGGATCTGCTCTGCTTTAGCCTGTAGCACAGTGAAAGCGGTGCTAGGCATCGTTGTCTCGAAACCGAGTCCAAAGAACACCACATTGCGCTCTGGATTGTTCCGTGCCAACTGAAGAGCGTCCATTGGTGAATAGACCATTCGGATGTCCTGACCAGCAGCCTTGGCCTGCAGCAGGCTCTTACGAGAACCAGGAACCCGCATTGCGTCACCAAAGGTTGTCAGGATCACATCTTCGCGTTCTGCAATCGACACACAGTCGTCAACGCGGTTCATTGGCAGCACACAGACGGGGCAACCTGGACCATGAATCAGATCGATTCCCCTAGGCAGCAATTCTTCTAGTCCAAACTTGAAGATCGTGTGTGTATGCCCACCACACACCTCCATCAGGCGGATTGGTTTTTCAGCTGTGGCGTTGAGTTGCTGGGTTAGCTGTTCGATCCCTTGCAGGAGAAACTTGGCCTTTTCAGGATCGCGAAATTCCTGAATGTATTTCATCAGACCCTCCTAGTTGGTGGCTGGTAAAGACGTCTGTGCTTCGTGCCATTCATCCTGCATTTCACCGAGTTCGGTGAGTAGTTCTAGTGTTCGCTGTGCCTCCTGTGGATCAATACGACTCATCGCAAAGCCCACGTGAATCAGGACCCAGTCGCCGATCAGTTCTTCCAAGTCATTCACGTCGTTTTGTAGGCAGGCAAGATTGACGGGTCGTCGGAGTCCACCCACGCTGACTTCTCCAAGAAACTTGGACTTGTCGATGATTCTTTCAATTTTACCAGGGATTCCTAAACACATGAGTTTTCCTTGATATGTGTCAGTTTAGATTTTTTGAGCATTACTTTTGCTGATTGTCAGTAAGTGCTTTCAGACAATATTGTGAATTAGTTGTGCGGTGGTTTGAACTTGCACACCCTGCTGCGCTTCGGGTAGTTGTTTCAGAGACTGAATTCCTAGTCAACAACAATAATTAAATCTATCGAAGATCTACGGTGATCTTATTTTTTCGTAACTAACCATGAACGTTTGTATTGTTGCCAGAATTCGAGGGAATCTGAAGTCAGCTTATTGCTGAAAACAACAAATATTCATTAAGTTCAGAGCGTGGAGAAATAAATGTCAGAAAACAAGACAGGATTTTGGGTAGTTGATCAGCGTCCGATGCAAGTTGAGCAAATGATGTTTACAGATGAAATGAATCGGGAACTGAAAACTCTGAAAGATGATCAGGTGAAGAGAGTGGCGATTATTGGTGCTAGAGGAGTTGGAAAGACATTATTTGCCCAAGCCTTGGCAGGCTTCCAAAGCATAGTACTCAAAGTCTCAGAACTCGGTAGTGTGCAGATTCCCAGTTCTGAAATAATTATTCTGAAAGGAGTAGATCAGCAATCTAAGACGGAAGTTTTGAAAATATCAGAAAGAGAGCAGCAAATCATCTTGGTTGCTCAGGAAAACATCACGGAGCACGCTGGAGAATCAAATTCTTTTCGTACCGTAAACTTGGAAGAATTGATGCCAAAGAATCAGAAATCTTTCGAAAAGATAAGGAACTACCTACTCAATGTTCTTGAGCAGAATCAGATTCGGCTTCAAGTCAGTGATCTACAGTTTCAGTTAAATCTTGAAGAAATTTTCGATAAGCTGTGGCCAAACATGAGACAAATCATTCGGCAAACACAAATGAGATCCAAAACTGGAGAATGGGTATCGATACCTGTTTGACCAACCAGTTGAGATCAGGTCTGATCTCAAAAAAAAGAAATTTAATCACTGATCAAACTGTGTAATGTTCTTTTACAGCATCTAGATTGACTGGATACTGACTAAATAAATGAAAGAGCAAAAAATTATGTTAACTACCAAAAAATCATTGTTCAGATAAGTGACCTTCTAAGTTGATGTAATGAATTATCTTGGAGTTTGTGGAGGAGATGTCGGCACATGAACAAAATATTTTAGATCACCCTCATTCCAAAAAAATTCTTCAAAGTTGACGTTGTAGATTTCGTTTAGTAGTTGAGAAGTCATTATTTGCTGACAATTGCCACAGTAGTGCTTAGAAAAGCCCAGCATAATGAGAAGATTACAGAAATGGAAGGCATGGTTCGGGTCATGTGTGGAAAATATTACAGTTAGAGATTTGACTTCTTGGAGTTCATTTAAAATTGAAAATAGTTTTTCTTGGTTCTGTAAATCCAAAGCAGAGCTAGGTTCATCCAAGATGAGTAGATTGCATTCGGAAGTGAGGGCTTGTGCAATCAATACCAACTGTTTTTGGCCTCCACTTAGTGTCATAAAAGAAGATTGTGCAAGATGTTCGAGTGACATCATCTCTAACCATCTTTCTGCCTCCGCTCGATCGGTAGAATTTGGCTGTTGGTACCATTTTAGATAGCGGGTCCGACCCAGTAAAACCATCTCAAGAACATTTAGGTCGCTCTTAAGGTTTACATCTTGAGGCAAGTACGCAACTGTGCCCTCAACTTTGACACTTCCCGATGCAGGACGATCGAGTCCAGCCAATATCCGCAGCAACGAGCTTTTGCCCACACCGTTGGGTCCAACCACCCCTAAAATAGAGCCTCTTGGAAGTTTGAAATCTAGGCTCTCGATCAGCCGCTTTTTCCCTCGTTGTACTGCTAAATCTGAAGCAGCTAGGATCGTCTGATTCATACCTTAGGATTCCAGTCTCCGCCGAAGTAGATACGCAAAAAAAGGAGCACCAATGAGTGCCGTGATTACTCCTAGAGGAATCTCCATTGAACTTAGCCCTCTGCAAAGATAATCAATGATCATCATGTAATAAGCTCCAATGAATGCAGAAACGATCAATAGAGAGAAGTGATTGGATTTTGAGAAGTTTCTTGCAATGTGAGGTACGACAAGCCCAACCCAGCCGACGACTCCAGCCACAGAAACTACGCCAGCACAAATGACTGTAACCAGACCTAAAACTGACCAGCGATTACGCTCTACATTCAAACCGAGTGATTTGGCATGATCATCACCGAGATTGAGTACATCAATGCGATATCCCAGGATAATTAAGGCAAGTAGTGCGATCAGTATGAGGGGGCCAACAAGCTGAATCTTAGTGTAACTTGCTGTCGCAAAAGATCCCATTAACCAGTAAGTGATTGCGGGAAGCTTATCATCTGGATCTGCGATGAACTTTACCATGGAGACTAAGGCCAGGAAAAAGCTACTGGAGACAATTCCCGCCAGCACAAGTGTTAGTCGGCTTGTGTATCCTTGCACTCTAGCCACGACAAAGACCAAAATCATTGCAATCAGACCGAACAGAAAAGCAAGCGATAGTGTGAGGAAACTGTTCTCAGAGATGAGAATTCCAAGAGCTCCCCCAAACGCCGCACCAGAATATACCCCGATAATCTGAGGGCCAATCAGAGGATTAGCAAAGACTCCTTGCAGTGCACAACCACAAGCTGCTAGCCCAGCTCCACAGATCATGGCTGTGAGTGCGCGTGGAATTCTAATGAGCAGAATTACTCGCTCAACAATCGCGTCTAATTCGAACGTGGGATGGAAGAGGTTGACAAGAATTTTGCCAAGATCAGCAACGGAAGAATTGAGTTGACCCGAAGTAATATAGAGGACTGGGATAGTCACTGCGATAAGAAATAACCCCAGTTTTTTCAGAAACAATTTCGATCACTTGAATAAGTTTGTATATCCTTTTGATCCAGCATTCATTTTCATTTTTAGAATCTCATTCAGATCCGAATCAGCAGCATCTGTCTCATAGAGCATCTTGTAAGAACGTTTTATCTCATCACGGAGTGGATAGCTGTGGTGCTCCGGATAGGTTAGCATCCCTAGCCACATCCAAGTCAAAGGTGACTCCTGATTAGGAGGATCCCAGCGATATCCTCCAAGTGGTATGGAGTAAACGGTCTTATTGATCGCTGCATCAGTTACTGAAAAGACAGGGTGTTCGATGTAATCTTTGGGAGAGAGTTTTGGTTCGAATCCATTCATCAGGACTATGTCTGGATTCCACGCTACGACCTGCTCTGGAGTTACATTGTAGAACCCTTTGTTTCCTGCAGCAGGATTGATCCCACCGATGAGATTGATATAGAAATCGTTATAGGTTCCTTTGCCAGCAACCTGTAAATTGTTCTTAAATAGCCGAAAATAGAGAACATTTTTCTTCTTCTGGATCTTGGCTGAATTGGTTTTGACTTCTTTCATGGTCTGCTCACGCCAATTCACCATTTTCAGCGCCTTGTCTTCCTTACCAAGTACGGTTGACATGATCCGAATCCACTCCCGCGTGTCTTGTTCATTCCGAATCATAATAGCTGCCACATTTAAACCAGCGTTGGTCAAAGGATCGAAGATTTCATCTCCATAGTTGCCCCATTGAAAAACCAAATCTGGCTTCAACTCTAAAACTCCCTCAACGTTGGGCATAAAGTTGAAGCCACCACCAACAAAATCACTAGGTAATTGAAGCACTTCTGGAAAAAGTCTACCGAGAAACCGACCTTTCATCGCCGTTTTGGTAAGCTGATGCACTCCCACTAATTTGTCAGCTGAACCGTCGATAGACATGAACATGGAGGGGGCTGGAATAGGGATGCTGACCACTCTCTCGACGGGATTCTCAAATTGGATTGTCCGACCCTTTTGGTCGACTACTTCGAGGGCGCTGGCTAGAGTGGCCCAAAACATACAAATTGTGATCAGTAAAATTCTCATAGCGTTCTTATGTTACAAATTTCGTTAGAAGGTGCTGGGAGAACACGTTGACACATCTCCCACTGTAAAACTCGGACATCTGCAGGAGGTAGTTTGCCAGCATTCCTGAGATGAACTGCTTCTAAAAATTCATCTCGTACAACACCTGGTTTAATGCCCAGGTGAAACTGGGCTTCTGGACATGTAACCTCAAAGGCGTAAATGCCAGACGAGGCCTTCGAACACTCAACAGATACCTCAGTCTCTGGATCAAGAGTAAATCCAGTTTCATGATCGGGTTGAAAAAGATAGCTGAAGGCATCCCTCATCCCTTTTCCACCAAAGGCTCCTCGGATCTGAACCCCCGTTTTTGGAATTGTTCCGAGGCCATGTTCCAAAAGGCATTGTGAGAGCTTGAAACCGAGTGAGAGCCCACACAGGGCGGGTCCAGAATGGTACTTCAGGAAGTCACCAAAGTGATATGGATATCCCCATGTAATTTCTATGTTTTCGTTTAGTGGAAATTGGCTGGCCCACTCAACTAGGCCAGCCTGTGTTGATGGTTTGGGAGTCAAGCTCATCCTTTAGTCAAAATCCAATCTGCGATTTGACTGATTGCCTGCATGGATGGGGCTGCTGGATTGAAATCGATCGGTGCAATTGCTTTCCTTTCGGATTCAATCAAGTTTTCATCATAGGGAATGGTCGTGATGATTGGCATGGAATACTGCTTACAGAATGTCTCGATGGCTTCCCGATCTGCATCTGTCCTTACCTTGTTAGAAACAGCGTAGAGATGAGGAATCTTTAGCTCAGTTGCCAGCTTAAATGTCCTCATTCCTGCTTCTAAAGAACGATAATAGGGCTCTACCACGATCAGCATCATATCCACATTCTTTGCGGTTCCTCGCTTGAGATGCTCCAAACCGGCTTCCATATCAGTGACTGTGTGTTTTCCGTAGCCAGTCAATTCTACGATGAGGCCGCGCACCGCGCGGTGAGATGCACACATTCAACCACTGCCAGCAGTTCCATCTGCAGGGTGTCCCATGACGATCAGATCAATATTATCAGGTGCCTTTGAGCTGTATTGCTGAAATAGATCTGATTGAGAAAGTGTCATCTTCAGCACTCGTTCTCCAGCTTCGTCCTCCTCTAATTTCATGACCGTATGGGGGATGAAATTAATATTTCCGGCATCTTCTCGGCTGATTCCTAAGGTCAGTGCCAAATTAGGATTGGGGTCACCGTCAATAGCCAGAATTTTCTCCTGACGGCTAGCCAGCATTCTTGCTAACGTTCCAGCAAGAGTGGTTTTCCCAGAACCACCCTTACCAACAGTTGCGATTCTCATGTTGCTCCTGATTTGTGTTGATGCAAATGATCTTCAATCATTTGATGGAGTAGCTTTACTGCCTCAGGAATCGCTCTTGAGACAGCTTTTGAGAGTTCTAGTGTACAAGGTTCAAGATTACTTGGCTCACAGGCTAAAATTCTTAGATAGGGAGGCAATTTACCTATATTTTTTAAAAATTGAAGAACCCTAGTTGGGGTCGCATAGTGTGTATCCGCAAAGTAATCTCGCTGTTGCTGAACGTTCAAGGCCAAGTCTTCAACCACAGGCTCAAGTACTCGCAGTGTGCCAGGTGGAAGCTTTTCTTCGAAAGCATCAACTAGAATCAACCCTTGGTAACCGAGCAGCATTTCTTGAATAATGTTGATACCTCCAATCCCAGTTTCCATCAGCGTTAAGCCGGGCTGCAGAGTTTGGCCTTGTTGGTAGCCTTGCACAACGAGTGGACCGAAAGCGTCGTCAGAATTCAACATGTTGCCCACTCCTGCAACAAGCAACTGATGCTGTGCTATCAAGGACTCTTTCAGAAACTAGGGAGTTCAGGAATGAAGGGCATATCGAGGCCGATCAAGATTCGTGGGGATTCTTTCTTGACCGGATAGCATCCAAGGTAAGCGTCACTACCTAATCGTGCTCCATTACGGATGTCATACAAGCAACCTTGGTGGTGAGGACAAATCAGGGTATGACCATCGATCTGAGCCCCAAACATCAATTCATGGTTAACCATGCACTCTGCTGAAAATGCGTAGATTTTTCCCTCAACCAAACAGAGGAAAATGAAAGCATCTTCGATCTGATCTGAATAAAGTAAGCCAGCTGATAGGTTTTCTGCATTGTGACGGCTGGGAATCCACCGGGCCACCTTGCGAGAGTTGAGAGAGACACTTTGGGAATCGCCACCACTACAACTCGATGCTGTAGGGAGTAGGTCATATAGATCCATCAGTGTGCGAATGGGTGGATCTGTGATGACCTGCTCCATGACTCCGTCTTTGAATAGACGAACCAGACGAGTCAGGGATTCACGATGAATCTGATCGAGAACGTTCAGCAATTCAAAAACTCGAAGTCGTGCCTGATCGTCTTCGATTTGCTCCAGAGAGGAGACCAAGTAGTCAGCCCTTGCTAATAATTGATCCCATTCCTCATTGGTCATGAATCCACGCAGGGCTTGTGGCTCAAATTCCTGCGTATTCTGGTCAGTGGTGTTTGCAGCGGCTATGGTCGTCTCCATCGCAACACCCGTCTACACATTCGTAGTGTCCGGGTTGCTGCATCTCATTGAATGATTCGATAAATAGTTTCCCACCTTCCTTGGTACCAGCCTCTAAAAACTGATAGCTACCGCTGGGAGTCTGTTCCATTCGTCCTGTTCCGCACAGTTCCTGTAAAATCAAATCCACCTGGTCAGTAGGCTGATTCAAGAAAGGACTCAGTGCCTGTGCTGTAAATTCATTCCCAAATCCTTCTCCCTGGTACCAAAAGCAAATCTCGAGGATTTCCTCTTTATGCACCAATTCATCGAGTGCAGTGCTCACTTAATTTACATAGTTGAGATGTTGCTTGAATTCATACTTGGTAAATAGTTCTGAGTCTACGAGATCATTGACAGACTTATCTAGAATAGCTTCTCTGTCAGAAGCCCCATACTGCGCTACAGACCAGGCTAAATCAGCAATTTTTTTGCGGACAACATCAGGGTTGAAGCCAAGAATTTTCAGCAATTCTTCCTCTTTAGAGCCCATATTTTCAGCCATTACAATTTCTCCAAAAGCATCTCCGGGTAGATCCACCTCTACCGTAAAGACTTCCTTTGGCCACACTTTGAAGTAGTCCCCAATGACCAGTGTGTTATCAAGCGAGACAACACCAGTAACTCCTTCGTACACCCGCTCCTGCAACTTCAATGTCGACATCTCTCCTCCGATCCACTTGTAGACAACGACGTTACCGGGCCGCAGACAACCGGTTGAACTTCCGATGAGAACAGTGCGATCGTAAACGGTCTGATGGTCTTGTAGTCGTTGGGTGACGTGAATCGGACTCCAAGTCATGTTTTCAACTTCGACGATCATAGATCCCGAATCTCTGTCCTGTAAGTCCTGCATCAACAGCGGTCCAAGGGGATAGCGGTCGAGGATAGGAGAGTGGCCAACAATACCGATTAGGACTCGCATGGACTCAATTGATACCACATGCGCAGGTGGTTACCTCTCTGGTAAACACATGGTCTGAACCGTCCACCATAGTGTGAGTTGTACAAGGCATACAAGGGTCAAAACTACGAAGTGCTCGTAAGATATCAATACCTTTGAACTCTTCGGAAGACTTAAAGTTACTTTCTAAAATTGGGGTATTCAGCACAGACTTCTCATAAGGTCCGGGCTCTCCCCAGGGTGTCTGAGGGCAGGCGTTGATGGTCGATGGAGTGATGATCTGGTAATTGGTTAGCAAACCGTTCTCAATCTCGCAGTGATGAGATAGAAAGCCTCTTCCAGCTCCCCAGAAGCCGGCGCCAATGAATTTACCTGTTTCAGGAATCTTGAACGGTGTGGCAACTTCACGCTCCCCTCGTTTCCAGAGATCCATTGCTCTAACCCAATTCTCCATATTGACCATGGCATTATAAGCCACTGCGTAGGCACGTGCTCGATTACGTTCGATCGCATTCCAAACGGGTGGGACTTTCCACTCGATTTTCATCTCTGGCAATTCTGCACCTTTACCGACATTCAAAACTAGGCTGTTGCCTGTAGATTCAAAAAATTCACTCTTCGGCAACTTATTGGCCAAGGCAGAAATATACATTCTAGCATAGGCTCCAGCTTCAAATACCTTGCGGTCCCAGGTCGGCGTAGTTGACCAACTATAGCGCTCTTTCCAATTTTGCTGACCAGGCCGTGGAATCGTTGTTTTGTTCCAGGGATGGTAAGGACTCAAGGGTGCACCGAGAGGATCCGTTTTGTAGGGATAGTCTTCCCACATCTCGTAGTAGGAGTGTTCAATGAACTCTTCAATGCCTACGTTCAGATCCTGTAGTCTTGTGGTAACTAATTTCCCATCAACCAATGCCCCCGGTGTAGACCAGCGCATTTCTCCCCAAGTGTTGCAGTTCTCGTAAGAGGCATCGTAGTAGTCTTCATGATCCCACTGGCCAAAATCAACCATGGTTGCATCCAGCTTACCCACTTCTTTGAACCGCTCATCACACTCGTAAAAGAAATCATAAATATCATCCCAAATTCCCACGCACTTTTTGGAATAGTCGAAGAATTCGGAGAAGCGAATGTAGAACTCATTGAATGTGGTGGTACTGAGGGTGGTGGTTACTCCACCCGGGATGATTGTCTCTGGATGCGGATACTTGCCTCCCAGTAGTACGTAGGCTTCGCGGGCCACTCTGGTCATCTGCAATGCCTCAAGATAGAGCTTGCCCGTCAATGGATTGAGATCCGTCATGATTTCTGAAATTTTCCGATATCCATGAAGGTGGCTGAAGCGGGTCGGAGTATTCTGTGCCTTTGCCCATATCTCAGGATTGGTCTCCCGAACGAGCTGTTCTGAATAATCCGGACCTGCAAGCACAAAGAGGTGGAGTGGGTTGTCGTAAAGATATTCACAACTCAGCAACAGATTGCGAACGACAATTCCTAGTGGTGGTGGTTTGATTCCCAAGGCCATCTCAATACTGAGGGCAGAGGCTGTGGCATGAACACCCCCACAAACACCGCAGGCACGAGAGCTAATGAATGCTGCATCTCGGGGATCACGACCCCGTAAAATCACCTCATAGCCCCGAAAGAGTGTGGCCATCGAATTTGTTTCTACGACTCTTCTGTCATCGAGATTGACGGTGCTGTGGAAAGCCAAAGCACCTGCTACGCGTGTAACTGGATCAAAGTCCTTGTCAAACAATTGGCCATTTTTTCGAGCTATTTCACGGAGCTTTTCTTCTCGTTCTGCTGGAGTTTTGACCTGATACTGATAAGGATTTGGTACGCCACTCTTCAGATGAGCATTGCCGGCAGAATCAAATTCGATAGGGAGATTTTCAAAACACATTGATGGCCTTTTTTCTTTAGGGTTTGTTCCCTGAGACTAGATAATGAGCTTGGATAGGCACGGCCTACAGTGGAAAACTCAGCAGTTCCTATTTATGATTTTTTTGGTGGAGCCCAGTGCTTGGAACCCCCTGATATCTTCCGTGGTGCTCCGGCCAGACTAGGCACAGATTTGCGGTCTCACGTGGATGCATTATTTGATGATTTTGTCAGCTGGGACAGGTTAGTGAGAGCGGCCTTGAATTCATCTAAGAGAACGGATAAGCCACCGTTAAGTTGCCCAATGCCCTCCCCTAGTGGGGCTGTGTTTTGGTTAACCTGCACGAGCCCTCCAGCCAGTAACTCCAAGTTGTCGGCGGTCTTTTTAAGATTCAGATAGATTCCAATCAAATGATAAGCAACGACCAAGACGATAGCTCCAGCTAGAACCAATGAGATGCTGGTAAGGATAGTAGACATGATTAGTTCCTCCCACGAGCGAGTTCAGTTGTTAGCTGGTGTAGTCCTTTCGTCTGTCCAACAATTTCTTTTGCATGTTCAAGCGTTACTCCCAGTTGCTTTGTATGGGAAGTGTGACTGGCAATGCCAAGTCCACTTTGAAGCATTTCATGACTGTACTCACAGATGGATTTCGTGTGAGACAGCGCCTGACTCAAAAGAGACCAAGCGACAGGGACAATGATGAAGGCAATGATTGCCAGGGTGATGCCCCAAATCCAGTACGCTGCTTCAGCCATTTTTTTCTCCTGTCGCAGATTTTGGAGTAAGATTGCCTGCCAAGACTGGCAGACCACCTTTTATACTTACCAAAACAGAATTGGTCTGCTCCAGCAATGGTGGCAAGTGCGAGGTTTGCTTCTCTATGGCTCGCAACCCCAACCTCAGTTTTGCCAGAAAACTTTCTGGAGTCCCTCCGATGGCAGCTAATTGATGGTTGATCTGTATCAGCGCCCAGGCCACGACTGCTAGGAATGCCAGGGTGACAATGCAACTCAGTAAAACCATGAATGTCATTTGGACTCTCCACTCTTTGGTTTGGTGAGCTCAATGCAATTGACAGCATGGGTCAAAGCACGGTTTAAGTGGCTGATTGACTGGCCCAAGATAGGAACATGGATTGTGTTATTAGCGACCCTCTGGCCAGTATCCCAAATTTTTGAGACAGCCTGATGAATCGTCCGAGCGTTGCCTATAATGACTAGTAGCAGAACGGCAGCTACGCAAATCACCACAACTCCTAACCCCAAAGCAACCCACCAAAGTAAAATGTTTTCGTCGACAGTCATGATGCCCTCTTTTCTTGGTCATCTTTGGCTAGTGGTCTCAGTAATTCTTCTAGTACACCCATCCCATCAGCCACTTCTCGGGTGTAGCGATTGGTCTGATTCAGTTGCCAGATGGGCATAGTGTTTTGCTCCACTTGTTCAACCTGCGCCAAGGCAGTCGTCGCTAGTTGAATGATTCTTCTGGTTTGGTAGATGATGCCAAGCAGTAACACCACAACCACCAAAACAACTACGATTGCGGTAGCGAATCCAATCAGCCAGAAGGTGCTCATGCGACCTCTTCAAGTTGCTTAATTTTTGAGTCGCTTTTCAAGAATGAATGGGCACTTTCCTGAAGCTCCTGTTGGGTTTTAGAATTTGGAGAGAACTTCGTTCCAGTATGTTGCAGTTTGTTGTAGAAGAATCCGGAAATCTTTTCGACTACCCCCTGCTTTTGGTGGCCCCATCCACTGGGAACATTTTCGTTTTCTTTCCAACGAGCCGTCCAGTTGGTCTTTCCTTGTGTCAACCGTCGTAGAGGACGAATAAAGCTTCCTACTGTGCGGCTTGCCATTCCTGAAACGATAGTTCCAGGAGGTGACTTGTAGAAAGGAGCGAAGGCATCTGGGAAACCCGGCATCGTGCAGCCAATACAGATTCCACCAGTATTCATGCAGCCCCCGTTGTGTCCCAATGCACCTCGAGATACCATATTACACTGTACCACGGGTCCCCAGCACCCCAGCTCTACTAAGCACTCAGGGTCGCCATAGTTTTTGGCAAAAACTCCTTCCTCGTAGTTGCCAGCCCGGACACAACCTCGGTGGACCGTATCACGGAATAACCACGCTGGTCGCCCGAGCCCGTCAAATTCTGGCAGGGGCCCTAAGCCAACGAGAAACATTAACACTGCGGCAATTGTCTCGGTCAGATTATCTCCAACAGGGGCGCATCCTGGAATATTGATTGGTGGCAGTCCCAGTGCACTCAGATAGTCCTCTCCAAGAAAATCCATCACAGACATGGAATTTGTCACGTTACCAGCAGCGGCAGGAATTCCCCCCCAAGTTGCGCAGGTTCCAACTGCAATCACAGCAGCTGCACTTGGAGCTAGATCACGCAGCCAATGGGCGGTAGGAATGGGTTTGTGGTAGCCATCCTCACTGTACTCCATACCCATCGCTGACCAATAACCACCAAATTTTCCAGCAATGCTCTCATCCGCAACAGACCCTTCATATAGAACTACGTAAGGGGCTCCAAGCTCTCCTTTTTTTGCCTTGTGATACGCTGCCATGAACTCATCACCAGCTGTGACCGAAAGTACGGGGTGATGGAGTACTATCTTGGGTAAGCCTGGAATAGCAGCACGAATGAGTTGATCAACAGATGGGTTCTTAGCTCCCACCGCAGCAATGCTACAGCCGTCACAACTCATTCCAGCTAGCCAGAACGCGTGAACTTCTTCAATTGGTCCTTGTTCTAGTGTAATCCTACCGAAGCCACTTTTAGCTGCTGGTGGTGTCGTTGTTTGCATGATGTTTATCCTGCGCGAAGGTTAAGGAAGAATCCAATTTTTTTTGGAGTTTTAACTTTCTGCCGGCCCATTGTCCAACAAAATCATGAAAGTCCTCAGATGATTCAACAAATATCTATTTGACCAAACCAAGAAATAAATAAATAAATATCTAATTTTAATATCTTTTTTAATAATTTAATTTATTGATTTGATGCGTTTCAATTCTGCAATTGAAGTTCCTAATAATTGTTCTATTTCAATTTTGGAGAGATATGAAACTTCATATCTTCAACGATCATAGGGCATATTCAGGGGAACTGGGGATCGAGAATTCGAGCTATGGCAATCATCGCCTGACCCAGGCTGATACCACCATCGTTACAAGGGATTGCTTCAGGTCTAAGCACAGAGAGTCCCTGTGCCTGCAGTTTTCTTTCGAGCAATTGGGCCAATAGCTCATTTTGAAAGACTCCCCCACTCAGGACAACCTGCTTCACGGATCTACAGTCTATTCGAGTTGTTTGTAGATGTTGGACGATTTGCCAAAGACCTTGTGCCAGACCACGATGAAAACGCAAGGCAATCACTGCGTTAGGTGTTCCACCCACGAGATCGTTCAAGAGGGCCTGCCACATTGGTTGTGGTTCTAGGTAAGGCAATCGATTGGACTTCCATTCTAGAATGGCAAAAGGGTAAGAGAAGCTATCGATGTCTTCTACTGAATAAGCCTCTTCTGCTAGACTTTGAAGCTGCATAGCGGCTTGCCCTTCAAAAGAAACAGATTCCTGGCACAAGCCGATTGCTGCAGCCACGGCGTCAAACAGTCGGCCACCTGAACTGGCAAGGGGTGCGTTGCGCTTTAATTGAAGCATGCTCTGGTACGTAGAGACAGGCTGCTTCTTTAGAAATCCTGCAAGCTCCAGTTGTCCATAATTCCCCAAAAAGTGATCCCATCCGAGTGAGCTGAGCAGCTGGGCCAATGTATTGCGCCAGGGCTCTCGCATTGCTTTTTCACCTCCTAGCAGAGCTACGGGTTTCAGCATTCCCAGACGTTTTGCAGAACGGTAATCTCCAAGCAGAATTTCGCCTCCCCACAACTCATCATGAGGACCCATCCCTAGTCCGTCCAAAATGATTCCCAAAACGGGAGTCGTCTCAAGCGGAACCAGGTGTTCTGCCAGGCAGGCGGCCAAGTGTGCGTGATGATGTTGCAGACGCATCACAGGAAGTTGGTGTTGCCGAGCGTACTCTTCACCGATGCGGGTACAGGGGTAGTCAATGTGCAGATCTACAGCGACATGACTGGTTGGTTGCGGATACAAGTGTTCAAACAACTGGAGGCTTGCTTCAAAATCTGTGATGGCCCGAGCTTCGTGCAAGTCTCCGATGTGAGGCGAGAGAACAGCGTGATCATCGATGACTCGGCAGAAGGTGTTTTTCAGTGAGGCCCCAAAGGTCCAAACGGAAGGCGCTTTTTCAAAACCTGCTGGTAGAGGAATCGGATCTGGAGCCAATCCTCGAGCTCGCCTGAGTACTCGAACCGTTTTCCCTTCTATTCGTAGAATGGAGTCATCGACACGATTGATGATTGGGCGTTCGTTCCAAAGCAGCCAGTCTGCGAAGCCTTTCAGTCGGTTTCGAGCTTCCTCAGGAGTCTTGCACTGCGGTTCATCAGAGATGTTTCCAGATGTAAAGACCAACGGAACGCCCAGTAGCTCGAACAGCAGGTGGTGCAAGGGAGTGTAAGGTAGCATCCAACCAAGCCGACGTTGATTGGGAGCAACTGCCTCTGACAAAGACATCGTGGATTGCTGGTTTTTTTTAAGCAGGACAATCGGAGCGATGGGGCTACTCAGTTCCCTCCATTCGAGCTCGTTGACAGAGCACCATTGCTCTAGCATCTTGCGGTTCTTCCCCATCAGGGCAAAGGGTTTGGCCTCACGAATTTTTCTTTGCCGTAGTCGCTGCACGACATCTGTGTTTGTTGCATCACAGGCTAAGTGGAAACCACCGATTCCTTGAATTGCGATGATTTCACCCTGTTGGAGTAGACGGGCTGCAGCATCAATTTCATCTAGTTTAGAGAGTTCCTCCCGATCAAAGTGCTGATCATCCAAGCGCTCTAGATGAGTTTGGGGTCCACAGCGATGACAGGCGATTGGCTGGGCATGGAAGCGACGATCATTTGGATTGGTGAACTCTGCTAAGCAGACTTCGCAGAGTGGAAAGCTACGCATGCTGGTGTTGGCACGGTCATAGGGCAAAGCCTCAATGATCGAGTAGCGCGGTCCGCAGTGTGTGCAGTTGGTTAGTGGGTAGCGATAGCGGTCAAAAGTTGGCTGGGTAACTTCTTCTAAGCAAGCAGTACAGTTGGCGAGGTCGGGTAAGACTTGAAAAGCTGAACCATGCAGTGAACTCTCCACGATCTGAAACTCAGCAGGAGGAGAGCTAGTCAAGGCCTCAGAATTTAGAGAGATGATTTGGGCGATGGTTGGCAGGGCACTGGGCAGGAGTGACTGAAATTCCTGTAGTTGCGAGGGAATTCCCCAAATTTCGACGACAGCCCCAGAACGATCGTTAAAGACGCTGCCCGTCAGTTTCAGTTCTTTTGCTAGTCGCCAAACGGTTGGTCGAAAACCAACTCCTTGCACACGCCCCTGATAACGCAGACGTATACCGACTTTCTCTGGCGAACCGTTAGACTTCGAAAGACTGGAGGAGTCTTGATCAGTCAGGCCCATTCACTCTCACTTTGTTCAATTGAACTTCTATGTATTGATCTCGTTCACGGACTGGAAAGTAGCGCAGGGACAGCTCGGAAGCAAGTGGACAGGCCCCCTGACAGTAGGTCAAATTCAAATCCATGATGAGGACAGATCAGCAATCCCTCTTCGACAGCACTCATGTCCAGTGGCCAGCCAAGATGGGGGCAAACATTTTCAAAGCAGATTATCTGATCTGCGATCTGGGTCAGTAGTAGCTAGTAGCCATCTTCTTCCCAGAGCAACAGTTTGCCTTTTGTGATCTCATCCAGTTTAGCGATGGGGGTCCAAGAATTGTAGTATTTCACATTGTGGATGAATGCTTAGTTGGTACTCTACAGCAGTAAAAATATTCTGAGCTTTTAGCACATCAAAAATTAACAAGAGATGTCTGAAATTTCTACGATTGACCGCTCAATGCAAGATCGACTGTCCCAAATCCTAACGTTTCTGCAGACAGCTGAATCACTCAAAAGTACATTGAGGAGCGCTCACACTTCCTCTGGTAGACCGGAGAGTGTAGCAGAGCATACTTGGCGACTCTGTCTGCTTGTGATGGTGCTGGCACCAGAGTTTCCCGAAGTGGATGCCCATCGCTTGATGAAGATCTGTTTGATCCATGATTTGGGGGAAGCGTTACGGGGAGATATCCCAGCTCCGTTGCAGGATCCCAATTTCGATAAATCTCAAAGCGAGCGGGAAGATCTATTGGAATTGTTGTCACCGTTGCCGGAATTGCAGAGAGGTGAAATTCTGGAACTCTGGGAGGAATATGAGCAGGCAGCGACCCCGGAAGCAAAATTGGCCAAGGCCTTTGATAAGTTGGAGACATTGCTCCAGCACACCCAGGGACAGAATCCTCCTGATTTCGACTATGCGTTCAATCTAGACTATGGACGAAGATATACGGAATTGAACGTCCAGACTCGTCAACTGCGAGCCTGGATTGATGAGGAAACTCGCAAGCGGGATGCAGAATCGAGATGAATTGCAGGGGTGAGAATAATCTATTCTCAAATCCCACCCGTCCGTGATGTCTATGGAGTAGACCCAGGCAGGCGTCGTTGTGGATGAATTGATTCGACAGTATAAGCCAAGTCCAGCAATTTCTGATCTGCCCAAGGTTCAGCAAGTAGTTCCAAGCCAACCGGTAATTCTCCATAAAATCCAGCTGGAACAGAGATGGCAGGCATTCCGGAACAGGCCGCCAAGCGACAGTTGGTCCCCATCTGATCCTCCCCAATTGGGGAAGCCACATGGCGAATCGAGGGACAGGCCAGTGCATCCAAGTTGTTTTCGGCAAGCAGACGAAGCAAGGCTCGGCGTACAACCTTGCGCTGTGCCATTTCCCGGTAATAGGTGGGTTCATCTTCACTTCGCATGGCCATCGATTTCTGCGTTCGGAGATCCACTTTGGGATGATGTTTTCCAGGGGCGAGTAGTTCCTCTAGATCACGGAAGCCCATCTCAGGATTGGCCTGAAGATAGGCGTTCACATCCTGCTTGAAGTCATACGCAGAGACAAAATAGCCTTCAAGTGGTCGATCCAGAGAAGCCTCCAATTCGGCTGACTCCAGTTCCACAATCTCCCATCCAGCTTTTGCAGACATGGCAGTCAAGGTGTCACGGATCACCCCAGCAACGGCTTCATCGCCTTCTTCTCTCTCCATCCACTCACGTAGTAACCCAATGCGAACTTTCTCGCGTGTTTGAAGGTTCGCCAGAAACTGAAAGTTATGCCCAAAGCTCTCAGCGGTCTGGATATCTTCTGCGTCATAACCAATCATTTGATCGAGCATGACCGCCAAGTCTCGAACTGATTTGGTGAGTGGTCCTCCAATATCTTGCGTTGAAGATAGCGGAAAAATTCCTCGTCGGCTCATCAGGCCTTGTGTGCCACGTAGTCCGACCAGATTGTTCTGTGCAGCAGGGATGCGGATCGAACCACAGGTGTCACTCCCCAATCCAGTGACCGCAAAATTGGCAGCCACTGCGGCACCGGTACCACCGCTGGAACCACCTGGATTTCTAGTCGTATCGTAGGGATTTCTGGTAAAGCCGTGGCCCGATCCAACATTGGTGATGCCATAGGCAAACTCCTGCATGGTGGTTTTACCGAGCAGGACCACCCCAGCGCCCTTCAGCTTGGCAACAAGATGGGCATCCCGACCCGGAGAATATCCTTGGAAGAGGACAGATCCCACGGTCGTCGGCATTCCTTTGGTCTCGTAGTTGTCTTTCACTAGAATCGGAATGCCGTGTAGCAATGAGCGAGCACCCTGCCGACTCCGTTCTTCATCCAGAGCGGTTGCGTGTTCCAAGGCAGCAGAGTTGATGGTTTGGATGCTGTTGAGGGCTGGGCCTTGTTGATCGTAGGTAGCAATGCGATCCAGGTAGTACTGGGTCAGTTCAACTGCGGTCAAACTCCCGGAGTTCATTGCCTCTTGCAGCGTTTCAATAGATGCTTCTAGCAAATTCATTGGGTTGATCTCACACTTTGCTATTGAAATGCTTAAAAAAATTCATGCCTAAGTGAACTGACACAAGAAATTAGTTTTCGGTGCTGTTTCATACATAGAGCGCAGTCAAAATTATACTTCAGCAGTAAGTCGCACTTTTGCGTCAGATAATAAGTAAAACATCCTTTGCTCTGCTTCTTCTGGTTTCTTGGTGAAAATAGAGTTTGCTACATCCTGATGCAGAGCAAGAGAGGCTTCATTTTGCTCAGCATCTCGATTGGTAAGACGAATCGAACTAAGCAGTGATGTGAAAATGATACCATCCATTGCGCTAAGAAACTCGTTATCCGTGGCCAGCAAAATAAGTCGATGAAAATTAGCGTCCGCTTCTACAAAAGCCTCGGCTGAATCGACAGTCTCTCTCATCTTATAAATTGCCTCCTCAATGCTTTTGTAATCTTCTGCCGTTCCATTTCTTGCAGCTAGTAGGGCTGCTTTGGGTTCAATTACCAACCTGAATTCATGTAGCTGCATCAAGAATTTTCGATTTGGAGGTGCTGATTGATGCCAGGCTAAAACGTCATTGTCCAAAATTCCCCACTCCAGCCGATTTTTGACTTTGGTTCCTATCCCGCGCCGTACTTCTAATAACCCCTTTCCGACAAGAATTTTCACTGCGTCCCGTATCACGGAGCGACTGACCCGGTATTTCTCTGCAAGCGTCATTTCATCTTCAAGACAGGTACCCTGCGGATAGAGTCCGGCAACGATTCTGCGCCCCAGTTCACGGGCAATTTGGGTTGCTAGACTGTGTGTCAGGCCATTCGTCTGAGTCAGGTTGTAGAAAAGTATTTCGTTCATTCATTCTCGATTTAAAGGAGTCCACTACTCAAAAAAATCAGTTTACAGGAATCATAGCGTGGTTTGAAGTCGCTTAGAAGACTTTGATTGTTTGTTCCACCGATAAGAGTTTCCCAATTTGCTGTGAAAATATTTTTTTGTGTTTGGTTGTTCATTTTGGAATCAATCAAACTGATGCGTGAAACTAATTTAACTCTTTCGGACAGGAGGACCGGCTACCAATAAGCTGTTGTAAGTGAATTTTAATCACTTTTTATTATAAGTATTGTTTTATTAAACATCATATGTTTAATATGGCGAACAAAACAAGGTGATTGGCGATGTGAACGACGGTTTGAAGCCAAAAACCTGAGCAGAGTAAGAGAGCTACTTCATGAAAATTAAAGAAGTCAAGAGTCACATTCTCCAATATGACCTTAAGGAAGAGTTAGGTTATTCCCAGCAGTATTATCAGAAAAGGACTGGGCATCTAGTAGAGGTGGTCACTGACGAAGGGATAACGGGGTGGGGTGAGTGCTTTGGCCCGGGGAATGTGGCTATTGCCAATAAGGTGATTGTCGAGCGGGTGATTCAGCCAATGATCTTAGAGGAAAATCCGCTGAACCGGGATGTACTCTGGCACAAGGTCTATAATCTACTTCGGGATCATGGACAGAAAGGAATGCCAATTCAGGCTCTTTCTGGGGTGGATATTGCGCTATGGGACATCCTAGGCAAGGTCACGGGGCTGTCAATTTCTAGGTTAATTGGGGGAAGATTTCGAGAACAGGTGCCAGTTTATGGCTACGGGATGATGCTTCGGCGTGAGAACTTACCAGCACTCATGGATCGCTTTGAAGATGAGGCTGCGGCAATCAAATCCGCGGGCTTTGTAGCGACCAAGATGAAGGTAGGATTGGGGCCCAAGCAGGATGTGCAGCTCGCAGAGTCGGTTCGACGAGGTGTTGGTGATGATTTTCCGTTCATGGTCGATGCAAATCATTGCTACACAGTAGATCAAGCGCTCTATGTAGGTCGGGCACTAGAGGAATTAGATACTTATTGGTTCGAGGAACCCGTTGCCCCAGAGGATTTGGACGGTTACCGAGAACTACGTTCCCAGTTGAAAATCAACATTGCTGGAGGTGAAGCAGAATTCACACGTTGGGGTTGGCAAAATCTGCTGGAGAAGCATTGTCTAGATATCGCTCAACCGGAAGTGTGTGCACTTGGAGGAATCTCAGAGTATTTGCGAGTTCTGGCTCTAGCCCAGGCACACTTCACACAGGTGATTAATCATGTGTGGGGCTCAGCCGTCGCGATTGCAACAAATCTGCAGTTGTTGGCGGTCATTCCACCTCTTCCAGGTGGAATTCATCCGCAGGAACCAATGCTGGAGTTTGATACGACAGACAACAAGTTCCGCGATGACTTGCTGACCGAACCGCTGAATATTCAGCGCCAGGTCGCAAAGAATGGTGGTTATGTTCCGATTCCAGATGTTCCAGGGCATGGAGCAGAACCGAATCGTGAATTCTTGGAGCACTTCGCACTGGAAGTTTAGTCTGCCGGTGTGGTCAACAAACTAATCTCTGGAGGATCAATGTTTGGAATCAAGAAAGTAATTACTTGTGTTGCCCTTGCAATGATGTCCATGGCTCCCATAGCAGCAGCAGAAGATATGGTAGCGATGCTACTGCCTGAAAATGTGAACCCACGTTGGGAGAGCCAGGACGCCGCTTTTTTTGTAAAGCACATGAAAGATATGGCCCCGAATATCCAGGTAGAGGTGTTTAATGCGAACAACGATACTGCTGCACAACAAAGACAAGCCGAGCAAGCTCTTTCTCGAGGTGCAAAGGTACTGGTTGTCATTCCTATTGATGGGGAAGCAGCTGCGATCATAGCAGATATGGCTGCGGATGAAGGTGTGCCTACAATTGCTTATGACCGAATGGTGCAATCGACAAATACCAGCTTTTGGGTGCAGGCGGACCTGAGAGCTTCGGGTCGAGCCCAAGCCGCCCACATCGTAGCAAATACTGAGTTTGGGGACACTCTGGTAATGCTGAAAGGCTCCCCAACTGATCCTAACGCCCCAACTATTTACCATGGACAAATGGATGTCTTGGAATCCCTATTTGCCTCTGGTGAACGAGTTTTAGGATATGAAAATTGGACTCAGGGTTGGGATCCAGCAGTTGCCAGACGTTCCATGGATCAGGCTTTGACCAAGCTTAACAATAATGTGCAGGGAGTAGTTTCATCGAATGATGGAAATGCTGGAGCTGCTGTTGCTGCTCTAGCAGAGCAAGGAATGGCTGGCAAAGTCCCAGTTAGTGGGCTGGATTGTACGGTGCAAGCTCTTCAATTGATCCTGTTAGGTCAAATGACTCAGAGTGTTTGGAGAGATTTTGATATGATGGCAGAGGCCACAGCGAAGGCAACAGTTGCTCTCATTAACGAAGATTCTCTAGATGGTATTGTGATGGGGACATCGCCAGCAAATTCAGCTGGCAAGGAAGTACCTATGGTCCCTGTCGGTTTCTATAATGCTGTCGGCGAAGCCGGTGTTCAATATGTGATTGATAATGACCCTTCGATCACCAAGGCTGACGTATGCAAAGGTGAAGCTGCCGCAACTTCGTTTTGTAAGGGCTGAATCACACTTCTTGTAAATTGCGATTTTCCTGTTCCTGTTCAGATGCAAGCAGAATTGCCCCATTTGGTAGTTAGAGAAGCTAGAAAACGCTTTGGTGGCCTGGAAGCTCTTCAGGGAGTCTCCTTCGAAGTGAAGCGTGGTGAAGTGATGGGATTGGTTGGTGATAACGGGGCAGGAAAATCCACTTTGATGAAGATTATTGCAGGTGCTGAGAGTTGTGACACTGGTCAGTTTTTTCTTGATGGCAATGAAATTTTCATTTCAAGCCCACAAGACGCGGTAGCTCAAGGCATTAGGATTGTCTACCAGGATCTGGCGCTATGCGAAAATCTGGACGTGGCTGCCAACCTTTTTTTAGGTCAAGAACCCGTGCTCGGGGGTTGGGCTAAGTTCCTGCCAAGATTCATGAAACCATTGGACACTCTCTCCATGGAGTATCAAGCGCAGCAGGCCATTCAACGCTTGAAAGTCAGGACACTACAATCAGTTCGTAGCCAAGTAGGTGGATTGTCCGGTGGTCAACGGCAGGCAATTGCGATCGCCAGGGCGATAGGTGCGGATTCCACAGTTGTCTTGCTAGATGAACCGACTGCAGCTTTGGGAGTAGCCCAGACGAGAGAGGTACTGGAGACCATTCGGCAGCTACGCGATACTGGGCACGCAGTTGTCTACATTTCCCACAATTTGAGGGATGTCTTTGAAGTTTGTGACCGAATTACAGTACTGAGACAAGGAACAAATGTAGCAATTTACAAAGTATCCGAAGTTTCTCCTGAAGAAATTGTGTCTGTTATGACACGAGGAATGGATGTTGACGATGCCTGAACTCGGTGCCATGAGTCTGAAAAAAATCAGTACTTCCCGTCTGGGCTCCGCACTCCCTGTGCTACTAGCTCTTGCTGCCATTTGGATCTATTTTGGTTTGACAGAGCCGGCTTTCTTAAGTCCACGCAATTTTTACTACCTCTTCATGCAGAGTTCAGTTGTTGGGACTTTGGCAGTGGGGATCACAATTGTTTTATTGATCGGGGATATTGATTTGTCTGTTGCTGCTACTTCAGGAGTTTGTGCAGCAATCTTGGCAGTCTTGACAACTAACCTGGGAATTCCAGCTCCAATTAGCTGTTTAGCTGCTTTGTCGGCTGGAGTTTGTGTGGGTATCTTCCAGGGGGCAATGTCAGCTTTGGTTGGTATCCCATCCTTTGTGGTTACTTTGGCAGGATTGTTAGGATTTCAAGGATTGATGCTAAAAATTCTAGGAATTCATGGCGCGATCAACGTCCGAGATCCGTTTGTCAGGGGCATCACTACTACCACATTGCCTACAGAATTGGGTTGGGCTGCAGCAGCCTTGTGTATCGCAGCCTTCTCTTGGATGGTTTGGTACAATCGGCAAAAGCGTAGAAGACTTTCCTTGGAAAATAATCCTTGGGCCAGCGACCTCACCAAGGTGGGATTCTTTGTGGTGTTTGCCATATCGGTTGTCGCTACACTCAATTCTTACCGTGGGGTCCCACTGGTTGTCGTTATTCTACTGGGACTAACGGCGCTGCTAGGTTGGCTCACTACCTCAACCCCATTTGGCAGAGCTCTATATGCAGTTGGAGGCAATTACGAGTCAGCTCGTAGAGCTGGCATCTCATTGAAAGGTGTTAAGATTGCGGCTTTCGGAATCGTGGGATTTATGGCGGCAACAGGAGGAATTGTGGGTGCATCCCGCTATGCCTCTGTGTCTTTCAATGCCTTTGCAGGTGGGCCTTTGCTGCTAGAAGCAATTGGAGCAGCAGTCATAGGTGGAACATCATTGTTTGGGGGTAGAGGTAGCGTCTGGAACGCCATCCTTGGAGCCCTTGTGATTGGTTCCTTGGGCAATGGCTTGGACCTGTCTGGAGCTGGAGCGGCAGACAAACTGATGTTTTCAGGAGGAATTTTGCTGTTAGCTGTTTCCATTGATGCTCTGTCTCGTCAGGGAAGAATTCAAAGTAGAGCATAGTGGTGTTTTTTGCGCAGCAAACTGTCTCAATGTGGGGTCTCTCATGACATCAACTGTTTCCACAACAAACCTCTGGAACTCTACGCAGTTAGCCCTACTTAAAGGAATTTTGGCACAACTAATTCCTTCGGGAGCTAATGGAACGATACCTTCTGCAGCAGAATTTGGTGTTGCGGATTTCGTCATACAGAAAGTTTCTGACAAGCCTGATTTGCAGTTGTTGTTTACACAAGGTCTTGAATACTTGGAAACTTTACTGCAGCGGTCTGAGAAGACGGCAGCAGAACTCTCAAATGAAGAGTGGATTGCCCTCGTTAGCCAGCTTGAAAAAAGCCAACCAACCTTCTTCGAAATGCTCCTCCGAACTACCTACATGGGTTACTACAGCGAGTCAGCAATTCGACCACTTTTTGGTTTGTCTGCGGGTCCTACCCAACCGGAAGGATATTTAGTGCCGGCAGACGATCCAGTAGAACTCGATCGGATGCTAGAACCTGTTCGTCAAAGAGGTGTTTGCTACCGAGAATGCTAAACTTCTGTATGAATAAGGAACCATGGGCCAGGATGCTGTTGATGTATTGATTGTTGGAGCAGGAGCTTCGGGCGCTGCAGTGGCATATTCGCTTGCCGACATGGGTTTGAAGATCCTTTGCCTGGAGCAGGGAGATTGGGTTGACCGATCCAACTTGCCGAGTACCCGGAAAGATTATGAACTGCATCGATACGACAAGTTCAGTTGCGATCCAAATGTTCGTAAGCTTCCTCAAGATTACCCAATCAATTCTGAAAACTCTGCAATCACTCCTGTCAACTACAATGCGGTCGGTGGATCCACAATCAATTACTTGGGGCACTGGCCCAGATTTCACCCTTCTGACTTCCGAGTGAAGACTTTAGATGGTGTTGCTGATGACTGGCCGATTGACTACGATACGTTAGCTCCCTATTACGATCTCAATAGCAAAATTATGGGTATTTCCGGGCTTTCAGGGAATCCCTCTTATCCACCTTACGATATTCCACTTCCCCCGATTCCTTTAGGCAAATTGGGCAAAACCCTCGCAAAAGGATTCAATCAGCTTGGCTGGCACTGGTGGCCTTCCGATACCTCAATCCTGAGTCGTGATTACCAAGGGCGGAACCGATGTGTCAATGCAGGGACCTGTGATCTAGGATGTGCCTCTGGTGCCAAAGCCAGTGTGGATCTGACGTACTGGCCTTTACTACTGGAAAAGAGAATTCAACTGCGGACAAACTGCCGTGTCCGAGAAATTATGCTCCAACCTAATGGCAAAGCAGGGGGTGTCCTCTATTACGATGCAGATGGAAATCTACAGGAGCAAAACGCAGAGCTAGTGATTATGGCCTGCAACGGGGTAGGAACACCCAGGATCATGCTCAACTCGAAGTCTAAGGAATTTCCAGATGGCATAGCTAATCGCAGTGGGAAGCTGGGAAAAAACCTGATGTTTCATCCACTTTCCGGAGTGGTTGGTCGATTTACAGAACCAATGGAAGGATTTAAGGGGCCAATGGCCTGTAGCATCATCAGCCAAGAGTTTTACGAGACGGATCCAAGCCGTGATTTTGTGCGAGGCTACGGTTTACACGGAGGGCGGTTCACCACCCCCATGACTTTTGCTTTGGGTGGTTATGGAATAGACAATTTGATGCCCTGGGGCGCGGAGCATCGGCGTCAATTCGACGAAATTTATCCTTATTGTGCTGGATTGACCATCGTTACGGAAGATCTTCCTCTAGAAAGCAATGCCGTGACACTAGATCCTGAACTTACGGATGGCGATGGCATTCCTGCACCTAAAATCAATTACCAGGTTGACGAAAATACCCAGAGAATGTTTGCCCATGGTGCGGCGAGAGCTGAAGAGGTACTTTTAGCTGCTGGAGCCAAGAGTATTGTCGCCTCGGGGGGTGACGCTTGGTGGCGAGCTGGATGGCATTTGATGGGTACTGCCCGGATGGGAACAGATCCAGAAAACTCTGTAGTCAATGATTGGGGGCAGTGCCATGATGTGAAGAATCTATTTATTGTCGATGGGAGCATTTTTGTCACCTCAGCCGCGGTCAATCCAACTCCCACGATCCAAGCACTCGCACTCTACATTGGAGACAGCATCAAAAAGAATCGGAATTCTCTTTTTTGCTAGGAGTTTTAAAGTCCATCCAATGACAAACTGAATATTCAACAGCAAATTACCTATAGAAGGGCTACTTTGAAA
>JACLAD010002961.1_pt1 | contig 157933 bp, 156 predicted proteins | sample 8027901 | NCBI WGS metagenome assembly JACLAD01 (sample SAMN15725071, study PRJNA655200) | protist metagenome | isolation source: fluorescence activated cell sorting (FACS) single amplified genomes of... | place: Spain: Blaines Bay Microbial Observatory, Mediterranean Sea | collected 2016-07-05 | reverse complement strand
TTAGAGGATTTACTCAGGGAAGTAAAGGGGGAAAACCCTGTTTTCATATCCTATTTATTAAGAGTCGATCGACTCAACAAGGAGATCAAAAGGAACTTTGGACAAACTGAACATTTCCCGTTATTGCTTGTTTATCCAGATGGTGTGCTTGCTTCTGAGGTACTAACTTCTATTATTGAGCAAATTGATGGTTTGAATGCCGGCTTAGAACCTATGATGCCGCATTGGGAAGTTCCATACAGATAGTCTTGAAGAATCCTTCAGTAGCGGGGCATTTCTGATTCAATTGCTTCAGCCCAAGCGTCAATGCCTCCAACTAGACTTAGACAATTTTCATAGCCAAGTTCTTGGAAAATCCTTAAAGTCCTCTCAGATCGAACACCTCTATGGCAATAGAAGACGATTATTGTCTCTAAGTCTTTAGAAAATTTTTCTGTTTGAATTTTGCTTAACGGATGATGCTCGGCTCCCTTCAATCGACAAATTTCCCATTCATGAGGCTCTCGAACATCAACCAACCTGATTTGCTTCCCATTTCGTAGTGCATCACTCAACCAATGGACAGAAACTTGATCAGAATTATTTTTTCTCTCGTCAGATCCAACTTCCTCAATCACAGGGACTTCCCCTGCATCCGACCATGCTTTGATTGTTGGATTTACGCCACAAAGCTGGCATGTTTTCTCTTGGAGAAAATGTATCTTTCGAAAATCTACTTCCAAGGCATCATACAGCAAAAGTTGACCTACCATCTCAATCCCAATCCCTAAAACCAACTTCAGCACTTCAGTTGACTGCAGTAGACCCATTGTACCTGGGAGCACGCCCAGGACTCCTGATTCTGTTCAGGTAGGAGCCATTGATTCAGGTAAAGTTACAGGGTAGAGACAACGATAACACCCACCCTTTGATTTTGGCCAAAATACAGTGAGTTGCCCCTGAAATTTGTGTACTGATGCAGAGACCAAAGGCTTACTGGCGAAGAACGCCGCATCATTAACCAAATATCGAGTGGGGAAATTATCAGAACAGTCCACGATGACATCGTACTTTTGAACAATCTGAAGAGCATTGTTGTGCTGCAACTTTTCCGAAATCAGTTCAACTTTTAATTGAGGATTGATACTGGTTAAAGTCTCAGCCAAAGATTCAGTTTTCGGTAACCCAAGATTTTTTTCAGAGTGGCCAATCTGCCTTTGCAGATTAGAAATTTCGACGACATCATGATCAATTATCCCCAATTGACCTATACCTGCTGCAGCCAAATAAAGTCCTACAGGGCATCCCAGACCTCCAGCACCAACGATCAGAATCTTACTTTTCATGAGCTTTTGCTGCCCTTCTGGCCCGACTTCAGAAAGACTGAGATGTCTGCTGTATCTTTTGATTTCTAAATCAGAAAGACCTTGAGATAAATCTTCAATTGGGATTTCTTGAGACATTTTCTAAGATTTTTTTAAGTTTAATTGAGTTTTCAACCTTATCTGAAGCCCGATTCATGAATTCAATATTACCCAAATTCTGCGTCTTTAGTTTTATATTCTATCTTTTTGGTCTTACTTCTAGTCAAGCCTCAGAAGATCTACTCTTGGAAACAATCTGGGATATTGAGTCCAGAAAAGTTATCGAACAGGAAGAACTTATTGAGCATTTTCTTGGCGCAGAAGTGATTTATCTAGGGGAAAAGCACGATAACGCGCGTCAACATGAAATACAATTACAGGTACTTGAAGCCCTGATTAGCAAAGGGAAACGTCCTTCGATAGGTTTTGAATTTTTCACAACTGGACAGACAAGTTTGTTAGTGGATTTCACCCAACCCTCTGCGCCTATAATGAACATGATGTCGAACGACCACAATCCCGAGTCAGTTCTTCGCCAAGCTCTAGGATGGGACCATCGCTCCGATGAAGAATGGAGTTATTATTTCAAGTTGATTGAGCTTGCCCGCAAAAATCAACTCCCTACATTTGCCACAGATATTCCTTGGGGATTATCATCTCGTATAACCCGAGTTGGGGTCGAGAATCTTCATCCAACAGAATTGTCGCTTTTGGTAGACACAGGTTTAAACGACTCGGATTACGAGGAGTTAATGTTGGAGGAATTTACAAACGCACACTGTGGGTATAGAAACGAAGAGATGTTTCGAAGAATGTACCAGGCATGGATCGCTCGAAACGACGCAATGGCTCAATCTATAGTCAACACCCTCGAAGCAAACCCTCAAAACCCAGTAGTGATGATCGTCGGATTTGGGCACCTGAGGCACAGTATGGGGATTCCAGAGCGTGTTGCATATCTTCGCCCTGAAACCAAACAGATCAATTTCTCTATGATGGAAATTAGTCAAGAATCTTCATCACTTGAGAGTTATTTGCCTGAGTTTGAAATTAATGGCAGAGCATTCATACAGAATTTTGACTATCTTTGGTTTACCCCAAGACAGGAAATGGAAGATCCCTGCAAAGCATTTCGCAAGCAATCTGAGTAACCGATTTTTACTTTGCGGAAAATCTTAGCATAATCACCTTTTGGGTCTCAAAATCTCAACCCATGGTGAAATTTATAGGAACCTGAACAGAGACTCTTGAGCAATCCCGCCTTTGAAACTATAGAACTTAATTTCATTTGGAAATAGAACAATGGCTTAAAATCGCTTCATTGTGTGCTTTGGGAGCGATGAGCCCAGGTCCCAGCTTAGCAGTGATCTTAAACAATACACTGTCAGGGGGTAAGTCAACTGGAATCTACACTGCCTTACTACATGGATTAGGTGTCGGAAGCTACGCACTTTTAGTGGTGACTACTACAAGCCTGGCTCTACAAAGTTATTCTTTCATTGAAAGCATCTTAGAAATTGGTGGTGCTGGCTTACTCTGTTGGCTAGCGCTACAAAGCTGGCCTAAAAAATCATTTCATAACTCACCAGATCAGGTAGACAAGACCTCCGTTTGGACGGGACTCTTAATTGTTCTTTTCAATCCAAAGATCACATTTTTTTTTCTGGCTATTTTTAGCCCAAGTCTTGGGACTATATCTGGATGGCTTAACTGGGTGGGTTTGGCTGCCATGGTGGGGGTCATCGATGCGGTTTGGTATATCATCGTCGTTTTAGTTGCTTCAACCTCCATTTTTCAAATTTCTGATGAAATCTGGAGGAGACGAATTGGCAAGATCATGTCTATCGTGATGGCCTTAGTTGCTCTTGAAATTGTCATTAAGCAGATTAGTTCAGTTGTTTGAGTTCAGGTATTAGATCATTCATCAACATCTCTAATTGCCCACAATATTTCCCAAAATCAGAACTAGAAGCTGATTTCGGGACATAGAGAGGTTGGCCAACAACACTTCTGATCTTTGTAAATGGCTTTGGGATTTTATGACTATCCCAACTATTTAGCTTCCAGCATGAACTTGCTTCATATATCCATGGGATAATCGGGACTCCTGTCATTTTAGCAAGGGCAACGATCCCTTCCTGAACTCTGTGGATTGGTCCCTGAGGACCGTCGGGGGTAATCGCAACCGCATTCCCGTCTTTAAGGCAGCGGACAAGCTGTTTCATTGCACCAATCCCCCCCCTAGTGCTTGAGCCTCTTACAGCCCTAAATCCAAAGCCACTCAATATCTGATTGATGTACTCACCATCCTTTGACGAACTGATCAAAGCAGTTAGATCAAAGTCTTTGAGAAGCCAACTACTGAAGTAAATATCCTGATGCCAAGCACAAATGATAAATGGCTGACTCTTCTCCATCAATTCATCAATAATCTCTTTTCCAACCCAACTAATCTTAGCTGTCACTCCTGTGAAGTAAATGAACTTCTGAATGCCAAACAATAAGATTTCTTTATCCCAATCCAGTTCCAAGACAAGCGCCATTTATTTAAAAAGATATGCCTAAACCCGCTGTCACTTGGGTAGTCTGTCTAGAGAATGATTTTGATGGGTAACTTAAACTTCCTGCATTTGAAAGAGCTTCAAGACTTGTGTTGGAGGAACTTAATCTGGCTTTGAGGTTATTCCATCGCCAACCTGCGAGTATTTCGAAGGGTTGTAAATCATAGCCGAAAGTAAAAAAAGCAGAGTTTCCCGAGGGGCTAGTTGATCTGATAATTTCTTCGTTCACAACAGCATTCAGGGATGATCCGTAATCCAGTTTTAACTCTGCAGAACCAGATACAAGCCCACCGACCCCCAACGTTAATGTTAGTTCATCACCAAACATTACCCCAAGTTCATTATATTTTGCGTTAGTGGTGAAGAACTCATCCAAAATCACATCATTGCCTACCTTACTTCGAATAGAACGGTCTGTACTGATCTCTGTAAATCCGACTGAAAGCCCGCTGAAAACCACAGAGTAAGATCTACCAGTTGTTCTAATGCCAGACGACGTAATCACTCCACCAAATTTTTCAGAGGAAACTAGATTATCAGCACTGGATTGTTCTTGCATGGGAGCTAATGCCCGAAGCCGAAAGTTATCCGACCGAGTACACCCGAATAAAACAAAAAAGCTTAAAAAGAGAACCAGAGATAACTTCATGGCTAATCCCTAAAAATTGTATCCAATAGCTAAATAACCTAGGGATGGATTCGGCTTCCCAAAATCTTTTTCAACTCGCTCTTTCAAAGATTGTTTATCTGCGGCGGACATATCCGGATAAGACGTCACAGTCACCTCAGGTTCCAATTGAACAGGGGAAAAAATCAGTCCAAGCCCAATCGAAAGACCAAAATCCCAAATGGCCGTATATCCCAATCCTAGGCCCACTCCACTCCAGGGCTCTAACTTAGTTACAACAGTAATTTCAGTTTTGGAAAGTTGAGTCTCGTTAGGTAAAACACGATTTCTTTTTTCAAAGGTGACTTCTTGATATTTGCTTCCAGTTGAAAGAGCCCCGATAGAAAAATATAGCCCGTTTTCAAAGGGACTTATCCGTAATTCAAGAGCTTGGTCCTGCTTTTCTTCTACATTCACCTTTTCAACGTAGTCTTGACCATAAAGTGTGCTTGGATTCTGAGGTTCCAATGTCAGATCCATTGAAGAGACATAGGTGTATCCAATAAAAATCGAATCTGAGACGTGATATCCCAATGCCACTCCGCTAAAATTGACTAGTTGTAACTGAACAGGTCGGCTAGTCCTCTCAGAAGACCAGATTGTGAAGGGAAGAAAGATAAATAAGATTGAAGAAAATAATTTTTTTCTCTGCATTTCAGTTACGTAAGGAAATTCTTTTTTGGGCAATTCGCCGGAACAGGTCTAGATTAGGTTTTAGAGAAAATTCCTGAGAGGGCCAATCAAGAAAAACATCAGGAATCTGGAAAGGCATCAGGTTTTCACTAAGTAATTCTCTTAGTTCTGGGTCACTATAATTTTTCTGTCCTTGCAAAAAAGCCACCGGACGGGATCCATAAGTTTCACTGGGCATATCAATAACTAGGGCTTTCATGATGCCTTCGACATTAATTAAAGCCTGCTCAATTTGTTCAGGGTGAATATTCTCACCACCTGAAATAAACATCCGATCTGCCCTTCCAATTACTTTCAAAAATCCATTTTTGTCAATCACGCCTAGATCATTGGTGGTAAACCAACCATTATGATCAAATGGTTTCAAAAGTTTTTGATTCTGCCAATATCCTAGGAACCTTGTTTTTCCATTGAGTTGAATCCTCCCATTTTGGTTAATTTTCACCTGACGGCCGGCCAATACTTTTCCAGCTGTCATCAGTTCATCAATGGTTGCTTCTTTAGATGTAGTACAAACCTGAGAAGCCATTTCGGAACATCCGTAACTGGTATGAATCGGTAGATTCAAATCAATAGATTTTTGAATGAGGGCCTGGGGTATTTTCGATCCACCTACGAGGATGGCCTTTGTCACTTTATTCAAAGAAACTTCAGTTTGAATAAAGCGATCCAGTAGAGTAGCTACCAATGAAAAATGTGTAATTCTATGCTGATCAATGAAATCCCCATCCAGAATCTTAGGAGAAATGATCGCATTTGCGCCTGCTAGCATAGTCCTGAAAATAATGGACATCCCTCCCACATGAAATAAGGGTAGGCTGATCAGCCAGGTGTCATTTGGGCCAACAGCTATATTTTCAGACGAACCATGAGCGCTCCAAATGAAATTGGCAATGGTGAGCGCAACCAACTTTGGGAGTCCTGTACTCCCAGAAGTCGCGATTAATAAGTCTACTTCATCTGGGAGAAAATCAGATTTCTCATAACCGCTTATTTGATTTTCTTTGGATTGAATTACTCTTTCTGGACTAATTTGCTCTAAAAGTTTATCTTTCTGGGAGCTGGAGAGCTTTGGATTCAGCGGAACAACGACTCCACCAGCTTTCCAAATTGCGAAGAAATTGATGAGAGTGGAGATTGAATTTTCAGCGAATATTGCGATTGGGGCTTTTGGACTTTTATGACGAAAATCTATACTTTTGATATCAACAAGGTTCCAAAGTTCTTCGAACGTTAGAGAGGAACTTTTATCAGAGAGACATTTTCTTTTGGCAAAATTTTGAAGGGTAAAGTCTTGAAGGGCATAGACGTTCAGAGGCAGGTCCACTGTTAACTTCTAAATAATTTAAGTATCTTATCGGCTCCCTGTTTGATTAATTGATTAGTCACCTCCTTACCAAGTTTTTCAGGTTCTTCGAGTAGTCCAGTTCCACTAGCCACTAGCAATTCAATGCCATCAGGATCTCCTATTCTTGCTTCAAGATAGAGTTCTCCTTTCTTTTCAACGCAAAATCCTGAAATGGGAACATGGCAATTGCCGCTTAAGCCGGAGAGGACCGTACGTTCACAGATCAATTCTCTCTCCGTTTTTGTGTGCTTCAACTGCTTTATCCATTGAAGTGTATCTTGATCACCTGAACGCGTTTCTATTCCAATAGCTCCCTGAGCAATAGCCGGAAGCATTACAGAGTGAGGGATCACTTGAGCGATTCTTTCTTTCAGGCCTAATCGCTTTAATCCTGCGACAGCAAGAATAATTGCATCATACTCTCCATTATCTAATTTTCTAAGTCGCGTATCCAAATTTCCCCGTAAATTTTTTATCTTCAGATTTGGGTAAAAATGTCGCAATTGAGACTTTCTTCTCAATGAACTCGTTCCAATCACAGCCCCATCTGGCAGCTGAATTAGGTTAGAAAACTTGTTTGAAACCAGCGCATCATTTGGGTCGTCCCTCTCTGTGATCACTGAAAGTTCCAAAAACTGTGGGAACTCCGTGGTTAGATCTTTCATGCTATGAACGGCAAGATCTGCTCTGTGATCTAAGAGAGCTTGCTCTAATTCCTTGATAAAAAGGCCCTTCCCCCCTATATCGGCAAGTGAACGATCAAGCCTCTGATCTCCCTCAGTTGTCATGGGAACTAATTGGACATCGAGCTCAGGGAATTCTGCTAGAATCTTTTCTCGAACCCAGTTCGCTTGCCAAAGAGCCAGTCGACTTTCTCTAGTGGCAATCCGTAATATCATCAGGATTTTGCCCCTCTCACCAACTTCAGATTCGGTTTTTTCTCATCCAACAATTTGTTATTGCCTTCCTTTTCGGAAAAAACATCTAGCAAAACTTGAAGCTGAAGCGACCTGTCTTCTTCTTTAGACAAGGCTTTCATATTAATTGTGGGCTTGTGAAGGATTTTTTGCGTAATTCTATGGACGAGACTGGTTACCAATTCTCTGTCTTTATCGCTCAAATGTGATAAGCGGAGGAGAGTTTTTTCTAATTCTGCCTGACTAATATGTTCAAATTCATTGCGTATTTTACGAATCGTAGGGACAACAGATCTTGTCAAAAACCAATCTTGAACCCTTGCAATCTCATCTTCTAAAATTCTATTAGCTTGTTCGGCTTGTCTTATCCTTTCTTCTTGGTTCTTCTGAACAACATTCTGTAAGTCGTCAATATCGTAACAGTACGCTCCAGGCAGGTCGTTTATTTCTGGCTCAATGTCTCGTGGTACCGCAATGTCGATGAAAAACATGGCCCTTCCTCTTCGGTTTTTTAGGCATTTCCGAACCATCGACTGAGTTAATACAAAGTGCCTTGCCCCTGTGGAAGAAATAATGATATCGGCTTCACACAGCCGATTCTCAAGCTGTTCAAACTGTATGGCTGTACCTGCAAACTTTTCAGCCAAATTTTCAGCATTTGTATAGGTGCGGTTCGTTACCATTACATCTGCAACACCGTGGCTCTTCAGATTCTGAAGTGCCAATTCTGCCATTTCTCCAGCACCAATAATGAGAACTCGCTGCTGACTCAAATCGCTAAAAATTCTTTTGGCAAGTTCTACCGCAGCAAAGCTTATGGAAACAGCATAGTTTGAAATCCCTGTCTCTGTTCGAACTCTTTTTGCAGTATGAAATGCATTCGGGAACAGATAGTTGAATCTCCCACCAACCCACCCTAGATCCTGAAATCTTTGGAATGCTTCTTTGAGTTGACCCAGTATTTGCGGTTCACCCAAGACCATCGAATCGAGGCTAGATGCTACCCTGAATAGGTGCCGAGCCGTCTCAACATTTTGTATTTGGTAGGCTTGATCTTTTAATTCTTCTAAGTCCCAACGTTTTACCAAAAATCCTAATAGTTCACTGGAAATCGGTTTGATTTCTTTCGCAGAAAAATAGAATTCTGTACGATTGCAGGTTGATAGGATCGTTAATTCTTCGATTGGCAACGAGTTTTTTAGTCGATCAGCTAGTTCGGCTTGCTCAACAGTTGAAAGGGCAATTTTGTCCCTCAACTCAACTGAGGTTTTCTTGTAACTCCATCCCAAAACTCCAACTTCCAAGCTGCTTCCTAAATTTTCAAAATGATCTACAAAAAACTTAACTGCGATGGTCTATCCTGAATTGAGGATAGACATGACGGATCGAATAGAATAAATTTTAAGATTAGCTTTGCAATATAACCTAATCTCAACATAGACAGCAAGCAGGATGTCATCCAAATTATTATCGTTCTTCTCGCGTTGGGTGACTCCTAATCAATTGACTCTGCTAAGAATTTTTCTTGTCCCAATCCTCTACGGATTGATCTATGTCTATCGAGAAGACCATTGGATCTTGTTCGCAACCTGGGTTCTTTATGTCTTAGCTTGCCTGACAGACTATTGGGACGGAGTTCTGGCTCGATATCAAAACAATACCAGTCGTTTAGGAAAACTCCTAGATCCGGTAGCTGATAAAATTTTGTTGGCTTCACTCATGATTGCCCTTGTCGAAGTGGATCGGGCACCAGGTGCTCTGGTCACTTTGATTTTAATGAGAGAGCTTGCTATCACAGGTCTAAGGTCGGTTGCAGCGGCTGAGGGGAGAGTCATCTCAGCCAACTCTGGAGGAAAATTGAAAACATTTTCCCAAATGTTCGCAGTGGGATTTCTGATGATTCACTATCCAACAATGTGGCTTCCCTGCCATGAGATTGGTATAGTTTTACTTTGGTTTTCTACGGGTGTGACTCTTTGGACAGGCTGGCAATACTTTCGTGAGTTTTACTTCGAATCAAATTAGTCCGTTTTTTGGTAATTCTTTTAAATTGATTTATGACCACCATACTTTCTGTTAGGAAAAACAACCGTGTCGTGATGGCTGGAGATGGCCAGGTTTCAATGGGAAATACTGTTACCAAGGCCTCAGCGAGAAAAATTCGCAGAACCTTTGATGGCAAAGTCATCGCAGGATTTGCTGGCTCTACCGCCGACGCGTTTACGCTTTTTGAAAAATTTGATGAGAAGCTGGAGCAATACAACGGGCGCCTCATAAGATCTGCCGTCGAATTGGCGAAGGAGTGGCGCACGAATAAAATGCTAAGAAGTCTTGAAGCGTTGCTCGCAGTTTGTAGTGAAGAGGCATCTTTGATTATTTCAGGGAATGGAGATGTAATCGAGCCTGACGATGGCTTGATCGGAATTGGCTCAGGGGGAATGTACGCACTATCTGCAGCAAGGGCACTCATCGACTCAGAAATGGAGGCAAGGGAAATCACAGAGAAATCTATGCAGATCGCTGCTGATATTTGCATCTATACCAATAGCCAAATTCAATTTGAAGAAATTGAGATTTAACCACCAAACCCCAATAGTTTTCATGGAAATTCAACTACCAGAACACAATCAGACACCACACGAAATCGTTGAGGCCCTAGATTCATACATCATTGGTCAATCTGACGCTAAAAAAGCCGTTGCAGTAGCCCTCAGAAACCGATGGCGTAGGATGCAGCTTCCTGAAGATATTAAGGACGAAATCCTACCAAAAAATATAATCATGATTGGTGCGACTGGTGTTGGTAAGACTGAGATCGCAAGAAGGATTGCCAAGCTCGTCAATGCTCCTTTCCTAAAAGTAGAAGCCTCAAAATTTACTGAAGTTGGCTATGTAGGTAGAGATGTAGAATCGATGATAAGAGATTTAACAGAGGCCGCAATTGGTATGGTTAAGCAAGAACACATGCACCGAAAAACTGAAGAGGCAGCGCTGCTTACGGAGGATCGCTTGCTGGATCTTTTACTACCGAATCCTCAAAAAGATGAGCAAGGCGTACCAGGAAATCAGGGAACAAGAGAGAAATTTCGTCAAAAACTTCGTGATGGTCTGCTGGACGATAAACAGATAGATTTAGAAGTTGCGGAGCGGGGCAACACTCCAATGCTTGAGTTCATGCCCGTTTCAATGAACGACAATATGGACATGAATATCCGGGATATGCTCTCGAATTTCATGCCCAAGCGAAAGAAGCGTAGAAAAACCAAAATTGCTGAGGCCAAAACTATTCTTCAGCAAGAAGAAGTTAGTAAATTGATTGATATGGATGAGGTTTCAAGAGAGGCGGTTACTAGGGTGGAACAAACTGGCATCGTTTTTCTTGATGAAATTGACAAAGTCGCAAGTAGAAGAGGGGCTACTCAAGGGCCCGATGTCTCCCGCGAGGGGGTTCAAAGAGATCTTTTGCCTATCGTTGAAGGTTCCACCATTAATACGAAGTATGGCCCTGTTCGTACTGAACACATTCTGTTCATTGCCGCTGGGGCTTTTCACTTGGCAAAACCATCAGACTTGATTCCTGAACTACAAGGTAGATTCCCAATCCGTGTGGAACTTAAGGCACTCAGCGAAAAAGATTTTGTAAAAATACTCACAGAACCTCGGAACGCTTTGATCAAGCAATACACCATGCTAATGCAAACCGAAGATGTCGAGCTAGAATTTTCGGAAGATTCAATTCGCGAAATCGCGCGGATTGCCTTCGTGATCAATGAAGAATCTGAAAATATTGGTGCCCGAAGACTTCACACGGTTATGGAGCAATTACTTGAAGAAGTAAGTTTTGAAGCCCCTAAACTGAGTGGTCAGACCATTAAAATCACTCCCGAATACATACAAGGTAGAGTTTCAAGTTTATTGAAAAATCAAGACCTTAGTCGTTACATTCTTTAGATTCATTTCTTGCAAAGCATCCCGGACATGGCATCATGATTAATCAATAAGATTTGGTTTTAAATCAAAATGAAACTTCTGTTTGACTTCTCACTACTTAACTAAATTCTCACCCACAAAGCTTTTTCTGTGGATTACCCTACCCTGCTACTTTATCTAGAAAATCAGCTGAAGTGGCTGCAGAAAAAAGATTGTCACTACCTGAACCAGGAGTCGCTTCCAAAAGTTGAACTAAGTGAACTGATCGACGGGCTATATGAGCTAGTTCCCCATAATGCTGGTGATTCGGGAAAAGAACTAAATTTTGCGGAGCTCAGGGAATCGGAAAAAAATGCCGTCAGTTTGCAAAATTTGAAGCAGCAATTAGCGATCTCATGTGCACAAGCGCGCGAAGAAGTGACTAACACCAGTGACTTAGATTTCTGCCCACCTTCCTCTAAAGTACCAGTCTTCAGGGAACCCGAATCGATCAAGAGTTTTCAAAATGAGCTTCGGGGTCACTCAAAAGTCGAAACACTCTCTGGGCTCTGTCAGCAAAATTTGGAGTGTCAACGTTGCACACTTGGACCAACAAGAAATCAGTTCGTTTTTGGTTCAGGTAATGATGGAAGTTTATTGCTGTTCGTAGGGGAAGGCCCTGGAGCAGATGAAGACAGGCTTGGTCTTCCATTCGTGGGAAAAGCCGGCAAACTTTTGGATCGAATGATTGATGTGATTGGGTTGGATCGTGAAGATGTTTATGTGACTAATGTTGTGAAGTGCAGACCCCCAAATAACAGAAATCCTACGTCTGATGAAATCGCCCATTGTATGGGGATTCTAGAACGTCAGATAGAGTTGGTGAACCCCAAGTTGATCGTTACTCTCGGCAATGTCCCCACCCAAGCTCTGCTGCCTGGCAGTCCTGGAATCACAAAATCACGAGGAAGCCTAAAAAAATATCGTGATTGGAATATCCTGCCAACTTTCCACCCCTCCTACTTACTCAGAAATCCCAACGCAATGACTGAGGCCTGGCAAGATTTTCAGAAAATTTCCGAATACGCTTTCCATCATTGACTAACTGAGCATGATTGATCTCCAACCGGTCAAAGGTACTCGCGATTTTTACCCTCCACAGTTACGACTCCGCAATTGGCTTTTCAACACATGGCGTAAGTCTGCACAGCAAGCTGGTTTTGAAGAATATGATGCCTGTGTTTTAGAGCACGAAGCCTTATATATTCGGAAAGCAGGGGATGAGATTAGCCAGCAATTGTACAACTTCGAAGACAACAGCGCTCGCAGGTTGAGCCTACGCCCAGAGATGACGCCATCGTTGGCAAGAATGATTCTACAGAAGCAAAAATCTCTGAGTTACCCACTACGCTGGTTCTCAATCCCCCAATGCTTTCGGTACGAAAGGATGACTCGAGGTAGAAAACGTGAGCACTACCAATGGAATTTGGACATCATTGGGGAACCCACGATTCTCGCTGAATTAGAAATCATCAGCACCCTCATTCGATCTTTGAAAGAACTTGGACTTGATTCAGATGATTTTCGAATCTTCATCAATGATCGGCGCATACTGAACGCCATGCTGGAACAGTTGAAGGTACCTCAGGATCTACAAAACTCCGTGCTAGTTGTCCTGGACAAAAGGGACAAATTGCCGGTTGATGCGCTGCGTTCTGAACTCGCAAATCAGGGACTTAACGACCATCAAGCTTCGCAACTGATCCAGTTCCTTGAATTACCTGATTTTGAAGCTGTGGCTGAGCGACTTGAAAATCAAGATGTTCTCAATGAACTGAAAAACATCTTAGATCAGTTTCAGAAAATGGAATTAGGAACTTACCTACAGTTCGATATCTCGATTGTCAGAGGCTTATCCTACTACACAGGTACGGTCTTTGAGGTCAACACTCCCACCAAATCTTCTCGTGCGATCAGTGGGGGAGGTCGCTATGACTCTCTCCTCTCAGCCTTCGGAGGACCGGCTATTCCCGCCGTTGGCTTTGGTTTTGGAGATGTTGTCATTTTGGAGATTCTGGAGGAAACCAAGAAACTCCCAGACTTGAAACAAGAACTGGATCTGGTGATCTTCGCTCTCGATTCCCAACATGATGAAATGGCAATGCGCGTTGCCCATCAGCTAAGAGATGCTGGACTCAAAGTTCAGACACAATTCGGACCAATGAAAATGCAAAAAGCCCTGCAACAAGCCAATAATCTAGGAGTAGCTTTTGCCATGTTTTGTTTTCCAGATGAATTCAACAGAGATGAAGTCGTGATCCGAGACCTGCATAATCGAGAACAGAAAGCCTACTCGCTATCAAAAATTACAGACCTCCCCTGGATGGGGAAAGACTGATGAGACTATGGCATTCCGCGGTCATCATTGCCGTTTTGCTGGCAATCGATCTCGTCTCGAAAATTTGGATCAGAGCAAACGTCCCCCTATATGAATTGACAACCTTAATCCCTAATTTGATTGACCTGACCCACGTGCAGAATCGTGGAGTCAGTTTTAGTTTTCTCTCAGATTTAGACGATTCGATCCGGCTCCCTCTGCTCATTGGAATATCTGTCCTCGCAATTGCTGGGATGATCTTTTATCAACTGCGCTATTGGCTTGAACTGGATGAATGGTCCAAGCAGGGGCTAACTTGGATTTTACCTGGAGCGATGGGCAATCTTATAGATAGAGGTTGGTTCGGGTACGTTACGGACTTTTTCCACTTCCGTTGGTTTGAGGTTAGTTTTTTTGTCAATAACTTTGCTGACATCTTTATCAGCTTTGGGGTTGTCTGTTTTATTGCTTCATCCTTGGTATCGGTCCGATCTGCTAAAGCATAGAAAAAGCTTGCACTCCAAAAAAACAGATCATATTCTTCTTCTTTTTCGTTGGGCGCTTAGCTCAGCTGGGAGAGCGACGGTCTTACAAACCGTAGGTCACAAGTTCGATCCTTGTAGCGCCCACCACTCCCAATGAAAAAAGCTCCCTTCCGTTACGGGGTCGTAGTTCAGTTGGTCAGAACGCTGGCCTGTCACGCCAGAGGTCGCGGGTTCGAGCCCCGTCGACCCCGCCACAAAAAAAGCTATTCAATTCAAAGCTTTCCCAGCAGATATTGCTTAGTCTGATTCTTTTCCCCCACCAAAGATCTGAGTTAGGTCCAGCGCACTCCTTTGCTAAGCAACATCAAACCTAAAAAAAATATCTACTGAAAGGCACCCATGCTTGTTTTTACTACGATTGAAATCACAAAAGGTTTCCAAGTCTGGAAAGATATGGTCAAAGAAAGTGGAGAAAAAATGAAGGAATACGGAATGACCATGATCTGCGTAGGACCTCAAGCCGATGACGAAACCAAATTGCACGGTGTCCTACACTTTGAATCCATGGAACATCTCAAGAAATTCCAGGCTGATGAAGAACTGACTCAGCGGCGAATTGATGCTGGCGTTAAAGTCGAAACCGGTAACTTCACTCCCGTTTCTGATGCAGCATTAATAAATTTTCCTAGTGTAATCACCCAACACGAATAAGAAACCAAAGCACTAGAAAAACTCTCATTCAGTCTCTGCGGGAGTGGTGCAAAGCCACCCTCGTATCCTTCTGGGCCACGGCCGTCATTCGATCACCAACATTTCTTCCAAAGACTTTAAATTCAGGTTGCTTAACTGGCAGCACTACGCGCCAGACAACTTTGTTGTTTTCGCCTTGGAAGATATCTCTCCCCCGCCACAAATAACCCACACTGTCGCAGCCTGCGGCCCATAGCAATTTTCCCCCGTGAGTGGGAACCAGATATACCTACGTTCGCTGCACCTTGATTTTGTGCCCCACCCACCTTGCTTTCGCCCTGAGTAGGAGACGCCTCGATGGGCGTAAGGACATGTTTTTTCAAGGACAAGAATGGGATGGTGTAAGGAATAGGTTTTCAGATGATAAAGTTATTCCAGGATTTGCGTACAATAGAGGTAACTTTAGATTTGAAAAATCCGCAGATATTTGGCTAGGTGAGCCTCTACGAGCTTGGGTTATATTCAGAGGACAGGTTGCGGATTTAGATGGTGACGGTGATATGGATGATTATGCTCCAGACTCTGGCACGGATCAATGGGGCCCTGAAGGTACTGAGGGCGGTGTAGATAAGATTTTATGGAATGTAGGAGGTAAACTGTTCGTAGAATCACCCTTTGGTGACGAAGCCTTCAACCATAATACAGATTTCGCTGATGTAAACGGTGATGGACATTTGGACATTATTCAGCAGGAAACGGTACTAAGGAGAGTGACGAGCGTTGTATTGAATTAGAGCCAGAGGTAGCAATAAAAAACCAAGCATTCAAAGTCTTGACACAGATAAAGCTAAATGATGGCAATGGTGGATTTACTATTGGATAAGAGTTTTGCCAAAAAGGATTTTCCTTCAAAGATGAAGCATCACAACGGTTAGGCATTCCTGGTAATATTAACTATCTAGCGGCTACAATACAGTTTGCTGACTATGATAACGACGGACAGCTTGATTATTTCCAAGGCAGCAACAAAGGCAGTGGTGACTTTATCCTTTGGAATAACACAGGACTTTACAGATACGCTCATGAGTTTTATTCCTTCCATGGTTATGTAAGAGAGGATCTAGAATGGAAGCCTGAAGAGCAATGGGGAGCAGGCGAAGAACCAGCTGATCCATTGAACAAGTAAAAAAGAGTTGACAAATGGTGTACCTACCGACTTTTTTAGTTTTAGACTTTTACGGTAGAGGCTCCTCACCAAACCAGACTTTACAAACTAGCCTATCTTTCCCTGTTCGCCAGATTATTAGGTTGGGGTGCCATTGACGAACACAAGAATCCGCAGCTTCGTGCAGTTCATCTGAATCTGGAAGCCAATCTTGTGGCATCTGCCACTCTTCACCACGTTCACACTAGTCAACCCAATGAATCACTGATTGAATCAGTTGTTCATCTTCTTCATTCTGATTACTGGCTGGCTTTGCCGATTCTGTAACCTTTTCAAAGCCTCATTTCATTCCAACTCAAGGCTCTCCTGTTGATTGATTGGCACCGAATCAAGTGTTTGGTTCAATCAAGTCCCAACGATTGCCGAATTTATCGACTGCGACACAAACTTTTCCAAAATCCTCGTGTCGAATCGGACCTTCCATCTTGACACCTCGTCCGACAAGGTGCTGAACCTGCTTTTGTAAATCAGAGACATGCATAAATAAGAAAACCCGTCCACCTGCTTGTTGGCCAATGACGGCTCTTTGGGTAGAGTCCCTGGCTTGTGCCAACAATAAGCAGCATGAACTACCCGGAGGAGCAACTCTGACCCAGCGCTTCCCTCCATCCATGAGACTATCTTCCAAGAGTTCAAAGCCCCAATCTTTTGTGTAGTGCTCGATCGCAGAGTCATAGTCATCTACAACTAGAGAGACCATGAAGATTTGCATGCTCGTGGAATTTGCCATCTAATTTCACTCCTTAGAAAAATGAGGCCCCCATTGAGGAATTCTGAAATGTGTCCTTCAAAACGATAAGCCCATCACCTCCAATCTAATTTCATCAAAAGACATCCGAACATTACTAATTCCTAGAGCAATGTTCCTCCCTCTTCACTCGAACGGTAGCAAGCTTCCACCAATTTCATGGTTTGAAAGGCGTCTTCCACAGAAGTCAGCAAACTGTCATCCTCGCCCTTTGAGAAGCGTTGAAGGTTGCTCATTGTGCCGATGAAGGCTTCTGGGAACCAGCACCCTGCAAATTCTGCTTTTTCCCAGTCTGAACCCGCTTTTGGATAAATCCAAACCTCATCAGCTTCTCCTTTTGGATAGTCGAGCAGGAGTCCCAGCTTGACCCAAGCTGCACCCTTTTCACAATCAAATCGGATCTCTGCAGCCTGATGGCGCGGCCCCTTTGAATAATTATGGTTAATCGAAAGAGCACACCTTACTGAAGGGCCATAATTCAAAATGGCTGTCGTCCGAGTTTTAGCAAATTCAGTATAAGCTGGGTGGGCCAGTGTTTGCGCCCAAACCGCTTTTGGAGTACCCAGAAACGATCGGATCAAATCGAGATAGTGGATCGAGTGCACCGCAATCTCGACACGATCCATTTGCTTGAGAAATGGAAACAGGTGCCAAGGTGTTTCCAAATTGAGATGAACTTCGAGGTCAAGGATGTTTTCAATGATCCCCTGCCGCAGAGCATCACGCACAGACAACATCATTGGGCTGAAGCGGAGTTGGAAGTTGACTGCTGCGGTTAATTCCTTTCTTTGGCAAATTTCAAGAATCCGTGAAGCTTCAGCCAAGTTACTGCCCATGGGTTTTTGAATCATTACTGTTGCCCGATCTGGCAAGGATTCTAAGATTTCAGCAATGACAGAGGGTGGGGTTGCCAGATCATAGACTGCGTCGGAATCAGCTGCGATATCAATCAAGTCATTGATATTTTTGTATGATTCTAAGTCCCACTTTCTGGCGGTGTTTTGCAAATTCTCAGAGTTGATATCGTAAATTCCCAGCACAGGGAATTTAGCGATTTGATAGGCTGGCAAGTGAGCGTCATTGACAATGCCCCCTGCGCCAATCAGAACAATCGGGCGAGGGTCACTTGGCAAATCCCATTGATAGGCAAGTTTCATGACTCCTCAGGTTTTTTGGTTTTTCTAAGAAAACTTCTCGTCTGTTTTCAGGCTTTGATGGCCCTTCACCTTTGTCGCTTGCGCTGAATCCTTGAACAAAACGGAATTCATCCGCTTTAGTGAATCCTGATGCATCTTCCATTCAGCCACGCCTAGTTCAGTTTCGGGTAAGTTTGGCCTGTCAAAGTGATTGAATTCATCGTGACCCCGGACCAGCAAGGCAAAGGTACGTCCCCCGTTTTGCTTGACATGAGTCGGGATGAAACGCATGGCAAAACCAATTCTTGGAGTGTTTGTTGGGTTGGTTTTGGAACCATGAAAGATGCGGACATGATGGAGGCTCATTTGGCCAGCTTCCAATTCTATTGCCTCTGTTTTTTCGCGAGAAATATCCACCGCAACCTCTTGCCCACGGCTGAGCATATTATCATCGCCAAAAGTATCGCGATGAGACACTTGGCCTCTGAGGTGGCTTCCGGGCACAACTTCCATGCAGCCATTTTCCAGATTGCTGGGCGTAAGGGCTAACCAAGCGGTGACAATCTCAGGTGGCTCCAAGCCCCAATAGGTACTATCCTGATGCCATGAGACGAATGAACTTGTCTTGGGACCCTTAATAAAAAAACTAGCTGACCAAAGTAGAAGATTTTTTCCCAAAACCTGCTCAACAGCATCCAGAATTTGTTCTCTTTGAATCACTTCACAAAGGCTTGGAAACAGGAGGTGAGTATTGGTTCCAAAGGCTCTTGCGGCTTTATCAGGATCTTCATGCTGAAATTTCATGATTTGCTCTGCCAAACTGGCAGCCTGAGAGGAGTTTATGACTGGGATCGGACAGGCGAATCCGTTCTGATCGAACTCTGAAATTGGAAACATCGTTTGTCCTATAAATTTGAATTCAACTCATGAAACAGCTTTTGCAACCAAGTCTGTTGTTATTTTTTGATTCGACAAATTGGTCAAATTCTGGAATTCACCAGTAATCTGCAAGCTAATCAATCTTTCATTTTGCTGAAATTGGATTGAACCCTAATCGAGCTCAATTCAGCAAACACAATTTCATTTTTGAGCGCAAGCATGGCGAACATTCAACAGATTCAGCTTCAATTGGTCAACCTTGATCCGAAAGTCAAGCGTACCGATGCGATCCAATCCTTCGTCACCCAGGAGACCCCGATTGTCTCCATCATCGATGAAGATGGACAAATAGGCATCGGTTACACCTACACCATAGGGACAGGAGGCAGTTCTGTCTTCTACCTGCTCAAAGACCATCTGCTGCCTCAACTGATTGGAAGAGACGCCGAGGACATCGAGAGCATCTGGAAAGATCTCCACTTCCACACCCACGCTACTGCCGTTGGTGCCATCACCAGCCTCGCGCTCTCTGCCATTGACACTGCCCTTTGGGATCTACGCTGCAAACGGGCTGGACTGCCTCTCTGGAAACTTGCTGGAGGAGCTAAACCCGAAATTCCAGTCTACAGCACAGAAGGTGGTTGGCTCCACATCCCAACTGCTGATCTTGTGCAAGACGCTCTTGCTCGTAAAGCTGAAGGCTTTGGGGGCTGCAAGATCAAGGTCGGCTCTGCTCATGTTGCAGAGGATGTCGAACGGCTACAGGCGGTCCGTCAAGCGGTGGGACCCACCTTTGAGATCATGACAGATGCAAATCAGGCCTTCACCCAGGATGAAGCCATACGCCGAGCTCGGCAATTTGAGCCGATTGACATCGCCTGGTTCGAAGAGCCTCTGCCTGCAGAGGACCTGGGGGGACACATCGAGTTGAATCGTTCAACCTCGATTCCCATTGCAGTGGGTGAATCGATGTATCACCCCGCTCACTTTCGTGAATACATGCAACGGGGAGCCTGCAACATTATCCAGGTGGATGTCGCCCGCATTGGTGGAATCACCCCCTGGCTCAAGACGGCTCATACTGCAGAGACCTTTCATCTGCCAGTATGCCCGCACTTTCTGATGGAGCTGCATGTGAGTCTTTGTTGTGCTGTCCCCAACTCACGTTGGCTCGAATACATCCCCCAACTCGATGATCTAACCAGCAGTCGCTTGCAGATCATCGATGGGATGGCCCAGGCACCAAACACCCCGGGAATCGGGATTGAGTGGGATCTTGAGAAGGTGAGAGGACTTTCAAAGCTGAATTTTCAAATCTGAGGAGAGCTATGCAACGGATGGGAATGGTGATCGGGATCAAGCCCGACAAGATTGCTGAGTACAAGGAGCTTCACGCCAACTGCTGGCCGGAGATTCTCAAGGGAATCGAAGAGAGCAACATCCGCAACTACAGTATCTGGTTGCATGAGGGAGAACAGAGGCTCTTTGGTTATTGGGAGTATCACGGAGATGACTTTGCAGCCGACATGCAGAAGATGGCCGATGATCCGATTACCAAGAAGTGGTGGGCCGTTTGTAAGCCCTGTCAAGCCCCCTTGGAAACACGTAAGGAGGGAGAACATTGGTCCATGATGGAGGAGGTGTTTTATCATGATCCCAGCTAAAATTCCTTTCTCTGTGTTCAACCTTTCAGAATTTCAAACAACCCAAATCCACAAAAAGAATTAGGCACATTGCCGCCAATTCTTTCTTCAAAATTGTTAAATAATTGATTTTCGTATGTAAAGGAGAATCATGATACCGATTATCGACACACACCAACATCTTTGGGATCTGAAGTCTCTCTCTCTGAATTGGGTCAAAGGTGACAATGTCATGGACCGCAGTTACCTAATGTCCGATTATTTGGAGGCCTCCAAAGGGACTGGCATTGAGCAAACCGTCTATATGGAAGTGAACGTCAATCTTGAATGCGTTGAGGATGAGATCCAGCAGATGAGCGACAACTGTGCCTCGAGTCAGACGCCGATGAGGAAAATGGTGATCGCTGGAAATCCTTCGTCACCTGAATTTGAGAGCTTTCTGAATAAACATACTCAAAGTCAATTTGTAAGAGGTTTGCGGTGGGTGCTTCATATTCCTGAAACCAAACCCGGACATTGCTTACAAGCTGGATTTATTCAAGGAATACAAGAGATGGGTCGGCAAGGGCTACTGTTTGACATCTGTATCCGCCCTTCAGAGCTTTCTGATGCAGCCAAGCTAGTTGCCGCCTGTCCTGGGACGACTTTTGTGATTGATCATTGTGGGAATGCTGACCCTCAAATAGTCAACGGAGAAAAAGACCTCGGAGATGCACACGATGGATCTCCTTTTTGGCACACAGCGAAAGGTTGGAAAGAGGACATTGCTGCTCTGGGGGCCTTACCGAACACCTTTTGCAAGATTTCAGGAATTGTTGCTAGGGCTCAAGAAGGATGGAATGCTGAAACTCTAGCGCCAACTATCAACCACTGTTTGGATAGCTTTGGTGAGGCGCGGGTAATTTTTGGTGGAGACTGGCCTGTTTGTCTGTTTGGAGCTCCCTTGCACCAGTGGGTTGCTGCTTACCGGGAGGTATTGTCAAAACGAAGTGAGATTTTCCAAAAGAAATCAATGTACAGTAACGCGATCCAACTTTATCGACTTCATGGGTCCTGATGAAGTATGACTTTATTGGAGACATCCATGGCCATGCTCAATTACTTGAGAGAATCCTACTGAAACTGGGCTACCAGTCGGAGGGAAATTCATATGTTGCCTCAGATGGAGAGAGAAAAGTTGTTTTTCTAGGGGATTACATTGACCGTGGTCCACAGAATCGGAGGGTGATCGAAATCGTTCGTAGCATGACAGAAACAGGGCAGGCTTTTGCCTTGATGGGAAATCATGAATTCAATGCAATCTGCTATCATACCCGCTCGTCATCAGGTAACGATTACCTGAGGCCGCACTCCATTAAAAACACGGACCAACACGAATCTTTCCTTCGTGAATACCAAACTGATTCAGCTGAACTAGAAGAGACAATATCCTGGTTCCGAAGTTTGCCGATCTGGTGGGAGAATCCTGATATACGGGCTATCCATGCCTGTTGGTATGAACCTGCCCGAGAATTTCTTTTAGATCATGGGCTGACTGATCCGCAGGGTCAGATCATCACAGATGATTGGGAAGTCTTTGTGGAAGAACATGATTCTGATGATCAGATGAATCCATTCAGAGCATTGGAGATTTTGATCAAGGGACCAGAGATGTTTTTAGGGAAGGAAGCCTACACAGACAATGGCGGTCATAAGCGCGAGCACGGCAGATTGAAATGGTGGAATCTAGAACCAAAAACCTTTGGGGAACTGGTTGCCTTGGGCAAGGATGGTTCTGAAGGTCCATTCTCAGAGAGCCAATTCAACGTACAAAAGCAGTATCTTTATTCATCTAAAGAGCAGATTTTCTTTGGACACTACGCGCAATTTGAGATGGTGTTGCAACCCAAACTCTGTTGCCTGGATCTCAGGGCGGGACATGGTGGACCATTGTTTGCCTATAGCTGGTCAGGTGAAAAATCTTTAACAACTGCGAACCTTGTTTCGGTTTTTCCCTGATCCAGCCTAGATCAATTGATCAAAAGTCTATACTGACTGAGGTGTGATTTTCAAAAAGGTATACTTCACAAAAATCCAGGTAATGACCGCTCCACTGAAGGTTGTCAGAAAGATTCCTACCCAAATTCCATTTAAGCCGTAGCCCAACATCTCAGAGAAAAGCCAAAAGAGAATTATTGGGGCCACGATCAAACGATAGCCCCCTAAAATCATTCCAAACATTGGTTTTTTTAGTCCCTGTAAAACAGAAACCCCCAGAAATAAAGTTGTGTAGGCTGGCAACAGAACAGCTTCTACTCTCAACAAGCTCTCTCCAACATCGAGAATTTCAGAGCTCTCAGTAAAAAGACCCAACCAAAGCCTTGGAACCGCGAACAGTACGACCGCACCAATACACATCATCAAAAGTGCTATTCCCATACAAGTTCGCCAGACCTCTTTGACTCTTCCAAGATCACTAGCGCCAAAGTTAAAGCCCGTTAACGACAAAGCAGCTACATTGAGGCCTATCGTCGGCAATAACATAACCTGAACAATTCTCGTAGATATACCAAAGGCCGCCACCGCGCTTTTGCCGTAATCTGAGACAAAGAATAAAATCACAAAGAAATTCAATGCGATGAACATCATACTGATCGTTGAGGGAAAGCCCTGACGAATCAGATCTCGCAATAAGTCTTGTTGAGGTTTGAAGTATTCGAACCTCAATTGCTGTCCCAAAGAAGATTGTCGAACCTTAGTAATTATATAAAGGACAATCCCCAACTGAATCAGGATGGTGGCGATAGCAATTCCTTCCACTCCCATCTGGGGAAATGGCCCCCAGCCAAACATCAACAGCGGGTCAAGGATAATGTTCGCCATGAAACCGCAAATCAGCGCATTACGATAGGTCTTGGTATCGCCCTGTGCATTGAGTCCTGCATTTGCGGTTAAATTGATGATGAAAGTGGCGCACCCATAGATAAGCCAGTCGATGTAGCTGAGGGCCATCTCCAAATATGACTCCTCTGCGCCCATATGACGGTATAGCATGGGAGTGAAAGTTTGACCCAGGAGCATCACCAATCCGGAGGCAACCAATGCCAGTAGCATGGCTTGAGCGATCAAACGAACAGCACGCTCCTGTTGTTGGGCTCCCATTGCATTGGACACCAGTGCGTTTGTCCCTTGTCCAAGACCGATTCCCATAGATAACAAGCCCAGAAAAGGAATCATCGACAACGAGAGCGCAGCAACCGCCTGAGCAGAAAGTTGACCAGCCCAAAAGGTGTCTACCACGTTGAACATGGTGTTAAAAAACCAGCCTACACTTGCGGGGAATGCGATTCGACGGACGAGAAGAGGGATTGGGTCTTTGGCGAGATTCATTAAGGGTTCATTCAGAAAAATGAGGATTTGATTAAATATATATTAAATTTCTAAAGACAAAATTCCTCAAATTTCTTTTAAGGATTAATTCTTTGGAACCTCCTAATGTGTGTTTAGATTTTCAAATCGTATACTTGGAACTTCAATCTCAAAATTTGTAATTCCGGTCATTGACCTCTGATAGCGTTACGGATCTCATCGTCAGGCAATTCACGACCTAAATAGGCCTCAATAACAGCATGATCATTCTTGATCATCTCTGGAGGCCCTTCCGCTATCTTCTGACCATGATCCAAAACCGATATCGTTTCACAAGTGCTCATGACCACCTTCAAAATGTGCTCTACAACTACTACCGTCAACTCATAGCGCTCTTTCAATCCGAGAATCGTCTCCATCAATTTATCAACATTCACGGGGGACAATCCTGCACCTGGTTCATCGAGCAGGAGCAACTTGGGCTTCATCGCAATTGCTCTGCCCAACGCCAACAGCCTTCGCTGCCCACCTGAAAGCTCTCCTGCAGGAATATCGGCAAAGTTTGCAAGCCCAATAAATTCGAGCAGATCCAACATCTCTTCTTTCATATTCTGATCTGCTTGCCGAACCCGAGAGGTACCAAGTAAAGATTCAACGATTCCATAGCTAGTTTTGCAATGATTTCCGACCATCAAGTTTTCCAGTACGGTCATCTCTGAAAACAACCTCAGAAGTTGGAAGGTCCTGGCCATACCTAGGGCAGCAATACCATGAGCTTGCAGATTGGTAATGTCATGACCATCAAACTCAATGTGACTGCCAGGGTCTGGTTGATAGACCCCTGTTACTAGGTTGAAGAAAGTCGATTTGCCGGAGCCATTGGGGCCGATTAAGCCATGTACCGTCCCAGGTTGAACTTTTAGATCAACTCCTGAGACCGCTTTTAGCCCTCCGAAGCTCTTACTAAGTCCTCTAGTTTCAAGAAGTGCCAAGGTTCTGTTCCTCGTGTTTTTCGATGAATTTCCTTTTAACAATCGCTTGCTCAATCACTCCACCAATTCCTCGGGGCATAAAGACGACCAAAAACACCATCGTGATGCCAAAGATTAAGGGTTGATAGAAGTAATAATCCTTGGTTTGATCATAGATGACGGTCACGACGATCGCTCCAACCACACCACCCCAAATATTTCCGATTCCACCAAGGACAACCATCAACAACAAGGTTACCATTTCAATCACAGTGAAATTATTGTGATGAAGGTAACCAGGTGGCATATGAGCGAAGAGTGCTCCTGCTAAACCTGCGTAGATGGCGCTGATCACAAAAGCCAGCAACTTATAAAATGGCACATTGATTCCTGAGACAGAGGCCGCGATGACATCTTCACGAATAGCCTTGAAAGCCCGACCTGTGGAGGAATTGAGGATGACGAAGGAGAAATAGATTCCGATAATTGCCGCTGTCATCACAAGGTAGAAGTAATGATCGAAGCTCTCAATGACATAGTCTCCAATTGTGGGCGCTGGGATCATCATGATACCTGTACTTGATCCGAGAGCAGGAGTAACAGCGATCATAATTCGAACAGACTCGCCTAGTCCTAGGGTTGCTAGAGCGAGGTAGGCACCTTCTAATCGTACTGAAGGAAGACCCACAACCAGGCCAGCGCAACAGGTGACTAAGATGGCGAGAGGTGCACTCAACCAAAAAGGTAACCCATAATTCTGAGCCAAGAGAGCAGACGTCACTGCACCAATGGCATATAATCCAATATGGCCCACGGTTACCTGGCCACAAAAGCCTTTCACAATATTTAGCCCCACTGCCAGCAAAATGAATAAGCAGCATCTGTTGGCTAAATCTACGTAATATTCGCCGAATGTAGCCGTAATCAGATTTGGTAAAAAAAGCAGCAAAATATAAGCAATCACCCACGGGAGGAGGCGATGAATCTTCGCAAGGGATTCAATTGCTGAAGCAAAGTTGGTGATGTATGAAATCATGGAAAGTCAACCTGGGAAGGAACAGCGTCGGGGAAACCCTAGAGTTTCCCCGATCGTTGATCAGAGACCGAAGTCTTCCGGCATATTCACACGGGCTAGGACCTCTGTCTCGAAGGCTTCTCCACCCTTTTTATAAGCAATCAGAACAGGAGTCTTGTTCCCGTCACGACACTGTGGTGTTGCGGCAGCACAGAAGCTGATTGGTCCAGAGGCAAGACCTTGATAGTTCTTAACATTGGCAATCGCATCCCGAATCGCAGTTCGATCAGCTGCCAATGAGCTATTGGTCAGCTTGAGGTCTGAATTGTTCAGGGCAATTTCAACGATCCTGATTAGATCATAAGCTTGGGAAAAGTCATGATCAGGAGCGTGAATTCCGTAGCGATCCTTAACCATCTGGTTAAAGAGCTTTGCAATTGGGCGAGTATCTGCGTTTGAGTAGGCAGCAGCATAGAAAACACCTTTTACCGCATCCCCGGAGATCTTGGGCACAGGTGCATTTGATGCCGAAGACGATCCAATTCGACGCACATCAGTTCCAATACCAGCTTCGTACGATTGAATCAGAGCACGGCTCATTGTCTCTGCCAAAGCAGCTACCATAATTCCATCCACACCTGCTGATTTGATTTTCTGCATGTGTGTTCGGAAATCGACTTCCTTCTCTTGAACCTGAGCAACATATGCTGGATCAGCACCGTGCTGGCTCTTCATCTGTGCTTGCATCGCATCGCAGTCATTTTGAGAAGCTGCATCTGCCGCACAAATATAGGCGATCTTTTTGCCAATGTTCTCACCCACGTATTTCGCATTCACACCTGCGTAAAAACGACCGGATACAGGGACTCTAAACACCCAGGCACTCCCTTTTTGAGTGATCTGGGAATTTGTGGAATGCGGGATGATTTGGGGAACCCGAGCTTTTGCAGTTACATCCACAATCGGTAAAGAAACTGAAGAGCATGTTGAACCAATCAACAAGTGAACTTTTTCCTGAAAAATTAACTTGTTAGCATTGGCAACACCTTTGTCTGACTTACACTCGTCATTCATCAGCGTTGCTTTGATCTGGTGGCCGTTGATACCGCCAGCCTCATTGATGAGTCCGATCTCATCCATGACCATCTGACCGTATTTCTGACCATTCTCACTAACCATCCGCATTGTGATACCAACACGAATTTCATCAGCTAGTGCCGCTGTTGCTGAGAGAACAAATCCTCCTGCAGCTAATCCAGCAAGGAATTTAGTCCAGTTTCTCATGGCTTCCTCCTTTTTGAGCCTATTTGGAAAAATGGCATGAATTTTTTCATGCCTTTACTTTTGCCACGATCCCGAAAAGACCAGCAGGCCGGTACATTAATACCAGGATCAGTAACAAAAATGCGTAAATATCTTTGTGACTAGCAGAAATGTATGCCGCACCAAGATTTTCAAAAATTCCGACAAGTATTCCTCCGATCAAAGCACCTGGCAAGCTGCCAAACCCTCCTACGACAGCAGCTGCAAATGCTTTCATCAACATCAGGTAGCCCATTTCTACTTGCACCGATTGCATCGGACCAACTAGCACTCCAGCCGCCGCGGCCAAAGCGCAGGCCAGCCCGAAAATCAGAGAAATGAACAGTGGGACATTGATACCCATCAAAAAAGCGATATCCTTATTATGTGCTACTGCCCTAACTGCAAGACCAATTTTAGTATAGCGTAAGAAATAGTTCAGGATTCCCATCAAACACAAAGACACCACCGCAGTCAGCAGGTAACTCGGTGGTATTGATATGTCGTTGATCTCCAGAGGCTCTATACCAAAATCAACGGGGAAGGGTTCTGCATCGGCTCCCCAAATCAGGAAAGCTACATTCATTAGGGCGACAGACATTCCAAAACCACAGATAATCATCCCCATTCCAGAGACGGTGTACCCACCGCCTGATCTCGTGAGACGCCTGTAGAAAACCCGCTCAATGAACATACCGAGCAAGGCGGCTAGAATCATTGCTCCAATCATTGCTCCAGGATAAGGGATCCCTATCTGTTGAGAGAGAACAAGGCCCAGAAATGCACCAAACATATAGATTTCACCATGGGCGAAATGAACGATGTCCAAGCCTGAATAGATTAGAGAGATTCCTAAGGCCACAATTCCGTAAACGACCCCGATGGTCACTCCAAAAATGATAAACGCTAGTAAAGATCCAAAATCAAAGTCCATGAGGCTGATTTATTGGTTAGGAATTGAGTGATTTTTTTGTGTTCGCGACTGTGCCGCCCAAGAAAGAATCTTTTACCGAGGGATCATTGATCAAATCTTCTGCTGAACCTTCGATCATAATTACTCCATCACGAATGATGTAGGCATATTGAGCTAATAGTAGCGCCATCCTTACGTTTTGCTCCACGATGAGAATCGTAACACCAGTCTGACTGATTTTATATATATTCGAAAAAATTTCTAAAACGACTTTTGGAGCCAGTGCAGCACTGGGCTCGTCAAGCATCAACATCTTGGGCTTGGCCATCAAACCTCTACCAATGACGAGCATCTGGACCTCGCCACCGCTCAAGGTTCCGGAGAGCACTTTCCTTCTTTGTCTCAGTACTGGAAAGAACTCATACACTCTCTCCAAATCAGCTCGTACCACACCACTATCGCTTCGGGTGTATGCTCCCAGCATCAAGTTCTCTTCTACTGTCATCGCAGGATAAGCCTCTTTGGACTGCGTAACCTGCACAAGTCCGCTTCGCACAATTTCGTGGGGTTTCTTACCAGAGATGATTTGCCCATCAAACTCGATACTTCCCTCCATCACAGGTACCAGCCCTGAAATGGTTTTCAGTAAGGTTGATTTGCCCGTTCCATTGCCTCCCAAGAGTGCAACCACACCTCCTTGGGGAACATTGAGGTTGATCCCACGAAGGATTTTGAGTTTGCCATATCCTGAGTGAACCTCCTTGATATTTAACAAAACACAGTCTCCCTATTTTTTGAACTAACGAGGTTAATCAAAGAAATTCCAAGCGATCACAGATTGTTTTGACCATCTCATCTGCGGGCCTCAGCCACCAGTCAAAGGCTGAGAAGATCTCGACTTCAACAGGGCCTTTAAATCCTTCCCTCTCCATCCAAGTCCTGATTTTACGATTATCGATGCAGCCATCCCCGGGCATCCCTCGATCTAGCCGCAAATCTTTTGTTTGGGGCAGCCAATCAGAAACATGCAGGTGCTGAATTCGTGTTCCTGCTTGATGAATTTGTTCTTCCAGTCCTTGATCCCACCAAAGAGCGTAGCTGTCGAGCGCAATTGTCAAATTCGGATGAGAGAGATCATCCAAAATTTCAACCGCATCTCTGAGGCTGGAGATCACCGATCTCCAGCCACAAACCATTGGGTGAAGAGGCTCTAGAGATAGACATATTCCCAGTTTCTCAGCAGTGGGCAGTAAGAGTCCCAGTTCTGCCAGGGCTGCTTCCTTTTGAAGCCGAATATCCTTCGAATCAGATGGTAGCCCTCCCGTGATGACTACGACCGAAGAAACCTCCAACTCAGCTGCAATTTCAAGGAGTTGCTGATTTTTCAATCTCTGTGAGATCCGATCTTCTCCACTATGAGAATCAATCAAAACGAGGGCACAGAGCGCTTCAGCTCGTACACCTGAATCTCGAAGTGAACTTTTGGCCTTTTTTACTCCCACATCATTCAACATTGGCTTCCAAATCGCTGTTCGGAAGACTCCATGTCGAGCAAAGCAATCAAGGGATTCGAGAAAATCACACTGCTTAGAAACACAAACCTGATGAATATTCAGATCATCCAGTGTGAGTACTCTACTTATCAATGTTTGGCTCGTCCACCTGTGATATCAAATAGTTGCCCCGTAGTAAATGAACATCTCGGACTGGCAACCCAAGCAGTCATGTCAGCAATTTCCTGAACCGAACAAAATCGTCCCATTGGGATCAGAGCTTTTTTCTCTTTGATGTAGTCCTCAGACATTCCCTTCAGCAAATCTGTTTCAGTAATCGCAGGCGTTATGCAATTGACAGTGATTTGAGAGGGTTGGAGTTCTCTAGCCAGTCCCTTCGCAAACCCAACTACTCCTGCCTTCGCTGCACCATAGGCGACGGCCCCCGGATTCCCATCTTTTGCGGCCACAGATGCAATTATGACGAGTCTGCCGTAACCAGTAGTACGCAAATGGGGAAGTACTGATTTTACAGACAGGAAAACTCCGGTTAAATCAACATCCAGAACTTGCTGCCAATCCGAAAGAGAATATTCCCAGGTGGGCTTAGTTGGCCCGTTAATCCCAGCGCTTGCAATAAATCCTTCCAAGCCCCCAAGTGATCCCAAGCTTGCTTCAATTCCCTTGGTAACCGATGCCTCATCGGTTACGTCCACTTGTACACTATGTTCAAAAGCAGGATCTGAGGCGATTTCTGCTAAATTTAAGTCCCATGCAGAGACTCTTGCACCCAATTCGGCGAATCTTTCCCCAATTGCTTTGCCGATTCCTCTTCCAGCACCTGTAATTACGAAGCGCTGTCCTTCCAGATCGAAACTCACTGGGTTTCCCCATTTGTTGAAGAATTCGGTACCCATTGGAGGATATGTCTACCTACTCCGACTAGTTCTTGTTCTTGGTTCACTACTTCAATATCAGCATATGATCGCTTCCGAGAGTGATCTATCTCAGCAATTCGATAAGTCAGAGTAACGGTATCTCCCAAGAAAACTGGTTTAAGAAATCGAACTCGATCGTATCCAACGGAAACAGGGGTTTCCTCAGCCTCTCTGGTATTCGCAATCGCTAAAGTTGAAACAGTGGACATGAAGCCGACCAGTAGCGCACCATGAGCCATCAACTTTCCATACGAGGATTTCTCCATGTACTGCTTGTTCACATGGTTTGGAGAAAAATCTCCTGTGATCCCAGCAAAGAGATAAACATCACTCTCTGAAACAGTTTTTGAGAAAGTCGAAGTTTGACCGACCTCAACGTAGAAAGGCGTTGTCATGTTTTTTCAGGATCCTTCATCAATGGCTTGCGCTTGAATTCAGCAACCATCTCTGTCTCACACTCCTGGCAAATATGAGCTTTCCAAACGGGTACCGCCTCAGTAACAGTAGACGGGTGCCCAAACATCAAGGCTCCTGGGGCTGTTTCCACATCGAATGTCTTCTCACATCTGTTGCAAACTGGCATGGATAGATCCTCAAATCTAATAACTTTATTAAATTATCTACACTTCCAAACAGGCTTTCTTTTCTCGGCAAATGCCTGAACACCCTCTTTGGCATCTTCACTCGCAAGCATCCGTTGAAAGCTAGGATAGTTGGCTCTGAAAGCATTTTCTAAGGATCCTTGTGCTAGCCCTTGTGGCATCATTTGTTTGGAAGCTCTGAGGGCTAGGGGGGAACATTCCCTTAAATCTGAAAGATATCTCTCTTTCGTTTTTTCAAGACTCTTTCTGGGTACAACCTCATTAATGAGGCCGAGGTCTAAAGCTGTTGTAGCATCGAAGAGCTTTCCCATCAAAGAAATCTCCATAGCCCGCTTCAAAGGAAGCTGGCGGGCAAGCCGATGCAAACCTCCGCTGGCCGCCAAACCAACTTTCGGCTCTGGCAAGCCAAAACGCGCAGTCTCCACAGCTATCGCAAGATCACAAGCCAGTATAATTTCTAAGCCTCCTCCAATCGCATCTCCATTGACCAATGCTATCACCGGTTTATCTAAATCAAAACGCTCTGTGAGGCCTGCAAAACCGCTGGGAGGCATCATATCTGACCCTACCTCTGCTCTTTCTTTCAAGTCAGAGCCCACACAAAAGGCTCTCTCCCCAGATCCTCTGATTACCGCAATATTCATCGATGAAGCATTTGCAAATTTATCGAAGACATCAGCCAATTCTGCATGAGCCTGAATATTCAACGCATTCAGCAACTTGGGACGCTGAATGGAAACTTCCATTACACCGTTCGTGTAGACAACATCAATGAATTGATAGGTCACAACAAAATCGTCTGCTGCTGCTTCGCAGAGTCAAAGACCGCAAGAGTTACAGCGAGTGTTTTAGAGGCGTCTTCCGCAGTGATGCGCGGCATTTCCTCACCTCTTATAACCCCACAAAAATGACGACATTGGGCGATATAGGCATCTTCAAGTGGGACAGGCGTTTCCTCCATCTTCATTAAGTGATTCCAATCGGGTTTTCCCTGCGATTGCCAAATCCTAAGGTTTGGAAATTCCAGACAGGCATCCGTGCCCATAAAGCAATACGAGTTTTGTCCTGTATGGGGGAAATTGACATTTTCGCCTGTCGCATGCTCCCAATTCCATGGTGAGGGGGTAGCATCCGAGAGTAGAAATGTTCCGATCACTCCACTCTTAAACCTCACAATGATTGCTGCCGTTTCTTCTTTAGGATGACCTCGAAAATTGGTTTGAAGCTGAGCTGTAACTGATTCAATTTCACCACAAATGAATCTAAGGATATCCATTTCGTGAATCAGATTGATCAACACAGGGCCTGATGAAGATTGCTGCCTCCATTGCGGAATGAAGTAATCATCTGCCTTGCGGCTGGTCCACTGACCATGCACAGCGAGCAATCTACCAAGCTTTTCAGACGATACAATTTTTCGTGCCTCTTCCATCAATCCATAGTAGCGACGATGGTGGCCAACCATGACATTTCGGTTCACTCGTTCTGCTACTAGCTGAATCTCTCTGGCTTCCTCCAGATTGCCTGCAATCGGTTTTTCGACAAGTACATGGCATCCCGCCTCTAAAGCACTTATAGTGGGCGCAAGGTGAATTTCTGTCGGTGTACATACAATCACACCTTCAGGTACCACATCAGCAAGCATCTCTTCAATCTTGCCAAACCATTGAACACCTTCATTGAGCGCAATTGCTTTGGCTTGTTCAGCCGGATCAACGACAGCGATTAGTGCAGCTTTCTTAATTGTTGTCATGGCTTGGAGATGACGCTTCCCAATCATCCCCATCCCGACTATTGCCAGTTTGACAGCCGTCACTATTGCTCCATGAAGAGACTTGAATCCATTCTCTTTATTTGCTTTGGAATGATCGGAACGAAATCCATTTGTTGAAGGACATCTTTTTCTAATTCAACCCCAGGAGCCAACTCCTCCAATACAAGCCCTGCTTCTGTTAACCGGAATAATGCTCTTTCAGTAGCGTAGATCACCTCCTGTTTTTGCTTGAGCGCTTGCTTCCCAGAGAATGTGATTTGATCAACTTGCTGAACTAATTTCCTAATTTCACCGGGTTTTTCGACAATCAGTTCTCCAGCGCCCGTTCTCAGTTTAGATCCCTTAGTGTCGAAGGTGCCGCAAAAAATAACTTTTTTTGCGTTTTGAGCGATATCAATGAATCCGCCTGGTCCAACGGTCACACCATCCAATTTAGAAACATTGACGTTCCCTTCTTGATCGATTTGCCCAAATCCCAAAAAGGCGACATCAAGTCCACCTCCTGAATAAAAATCAAACTGCGATGGGCCATCGATCATACAGGTCGGATTCTTCGCGTAACCAAAGAGATTCCCCATCAATAAATTCCCACCATAAGTTCCGTGTTCAATGGTCTGATAGTATTCTTCAGACTCTCCATATTGGGGGATGAGCGCTGCAACTTGGTCTGGAATACCAAATCCAAAATTGATCACGGCACCCTTGAAGAGTTCAAGACGTGCTCGGCGAGCAATTGCTAACCTTACAGAAAATGCAGGTTTTTCACTCTGATACTTTGCATCCTGTTGTTCTCCCGAAATCGACGGATCGTAGATTAGTTCATAGCCCTGCCGTTGTTCAGGATCAACTACAACCACATCTACCAAAGCAGAAGGAATCCTGACTTGTCTTGCTCCCAATTCTCCTTTGCGAACTTTCTCCCGAACCTGAAAGATTACCTTTCCCCCTGAGTTATGGGCTGCCGCTGCCATTGCGTAGATATCGACATTTGCAGGCTCCTCATCGAGTGAGATGTTGCCTTCCTCGTCGGCTTTCGAGCCTTTTAATAAGGCGACATCCACGGGAATCGGCAGATAACGGAGATACGTTATGCCATCAATTTCAATTCGCTCAACCAGATCTTCTTGTGCAGCCTGGTTCATTTTCCCACCACCCAGAGTTGGATCAACAAATGTCCCTAATCCTACATGGGTAATCAATCCTGGTCGCTTAGCAGCCACTTCTCTCATTAACTGCATGATCACACCGCCGGGCAACACATAGGCTTCGATTTTGTTGTCCTTCGCTAATTGCTGCATCCTGGGTGACCAAACCCAATGTCCTCCGATTACCCTTTGAACGAGCCCCTCGTGGGCAAAACGATTCAAGCCTCGTTCTTTTCGATCTCCAATTCCAAGTGAATGCAGGCAGGTTAATTTTTTCGGGTGACCTGTAGCCAAAAATCTTTTTTCCACATGGTGGTGGAGGAGAGTAGCTTCCACTAGTCCTCCTCCTCCTCCAATCAGACCAACAGTGGCTTCATCAGGGATGAGTTCAATCGCCTCTTTGGCTGAGAGGAATTGCACTTTCATTGAAAATTTTGATGACTCATCAGTAATAGCCCTTCCCAGCTCCACCATCTACTGGAATTCCTGCGCCCTGAATGTGGCGAGCTGCTTGGGAACACAAGAACACAACCAATTCCGCAACGTCTTCAGGTAGTCCCAATCTGCGGATTCCTTCATTGCGGATGGAATCTGCGCGTATCTCGTCCTTACTCTTGTTTTGCATCTTTGCTTTGCCTTCCAGCAGTCGTTCCATGCGCTCAGTTTCAGTCATTCCAGGGAGAATCCAGTTGACATTTACATCGTCCACCAAGCCTTGAGCAGCAAGGGCTTTCGAAAAGTTTGCTAGAGCTGCATTGACGGAACCTCCCACCATGAAGTCCCTGGCAGGAGAGCGGGCTGCTCCTCCAACGATGTTGATGACTGTACCCTTTGATTCCTTGAGAGAGGGCCACAATTGCCGACAAAGTCGAACCGCGCCATGAAATTTAAGAGCAAAGCCATCTATCATTTCTTCATCTGACTGTTCCAGAAAAATTCCACCTTTGGTAGCGCCAGCTGAGTTGACCAAAATGTCTGCTTGCCCAAACCGTTCAAGAAACGCATGGCTTGCTTGCTGACACCCTTCAAGAGTTCTCAGATCAACTGCGTAAAAACCAACTTGAACAGCTGATCGTTGCTGAATTGCTGACGTCACCCTTTTTAGTAAGACTTCATTCGTTGCAACTAGGAAAACATTCGCCCCCTGTTCAGCGATAGCCTTGGCGCAAGCCAGACCAATTCCACGAGAACTTCCTGAAATAAATGCGTTTTTTCCTGAAAGCTTTTTCATAAATGATTAACCAAAATGCGATTCCACGCCTTTCACAAGCGCGTGAAGTGTCTTTAACGTGGGAGTTGGAATCCCTTTACTTTCCCCAATCTCAATCACTTTCCCATAGATAAAATCAACTTCTGAGCGCCTTTGATTCAGCAAATCAACGCATAAGGAGGACTTATTATCACCAGTTCCTCCAGGCTGAGAGATCATTTCCATGCCCTTTATCACAGCATCTCTTCCAAGGGGTAACCCTAGCGCCAGACCAACTGAGAGCGCTTCTTCCATCGCCTGAAAACTGATGTCTCGCAACTCTGGAATTGCCATCAAGGGCGCAACTTTTAGATTGGTGAGTCCCGATAGAGCACTCATGGAGATGTTACCCAAAAGTTTTTTCCAAATTTCCAGTTGAATGTTGGGAACAGCATGCGTTTCTAAGCCTGCTTTGGAAAGCTTCTCTGCGATGAGCTTTGATCTTTCTGAGATTTCACCCTCCATCTCACCAATGTAAGATGGGACTCTAGAAAAATCATGGATCTGGCCGGGTCCTGTCATAAATCCTGCCATCGTAGTTAAGCCCCCTAACACATTCTTTGTGCCAACTTGTGCTGCGATGACCTCCTCGTTGCCCAAACCATTCTGAAAGCTGATACAGACCGCCCCTTGATTGGTCAGATGTTTGACCCGCTGAGCAGCCTCTTTGGATGCATTCCCTTTGCACTGAAAAAGCAGCAAATCAGCTGATTGAATTCTGCCTGGATCACTGATCGCTGTTATTTGAACCTTTCGATCTCCACCATAGCCTTTGATCTGTAATCCGTCTCGGTGAATTGCTTCAACATGTTCGAGATTGGTATCTTGAAGAACAACCTTTAGCCCTCCTGCCTGCAGAATAGAGCCGAACAAAGCTCCCATTCCACCTGCTCCAACAATCAAAACATCTGCTTTCAGAGACATCCATTAACCAAATTGAAGTGTAATCGAGCCAACGGTTCCAAAGTCAGCATTCACAACCGAACCTTTTTGAAAGGGCTGCGGGACTGTTGCGGCACCCGTCGAGACATAATCACCAACATGCAGTGAAAAGCCCCGCTGAGCTGAATGGTTCAGCAGGTCTGCCAATGCTTTGAGTGGCGCACCACGAAGCTCTCCAAGAAAATTCTCAGCTGGCTCGCTACCATCTACAGACAGTTGAATATGATGATTTTGAAAATCTAGGTCCTGCCAGTTCTCATAAGCTTCGCCAAAGACAAAACCGATCCCTCCACCATTATCCGCAATGGTCATCAATGACTTTTGCTCTTTGCTGCCATGAGGCAAAACATGACGATTTCCGATGATCTCAATTGCGGGATGCAGGACCACCCGCTCAGTCAAATCTTCAGCAGACCAAGGTGCTTGGTCAACTGTGCAGTCGTTAAGAAGCCTGAACGCAAACTCTGTCTCCACACGAGCTCTTGGGAACCTTTCCATTGGCAACGTGATTTGCCTGCCGTGATAAGTAACCGACTTAAAAATCCGACCAGGAATCACATCCGTATGCCCATCCAGTTCTCGCATTTTGGCACTGGTAGCGCCGACTTTCCAACCGGAGATCGATTGACCGATATGCTTACTCATCAGGTCTTGAGCCAGATATGCTTCCGTTCGATTCTGGGGCAGTTCATCTTCGACTAAATCCTCAATCAATGATTGATTTAGCCAGGCAGCAGCAAGCTTACCCGCAAGGGCTTCCAGTTGAGCGGATCTATTATTTTTGTCCAAACTCATCCAAAGTATTCAAGGAAGGTTGGAATATTTTTTCGGAACCCTGCTTCAAAGTCCCCATCGCCAGGGTGATAGACGCTTTCAAAAGAAATCACACCCTCGTAGTTGTCCCCACAGAGTGCTTCTGCCATCGGCTTGAATTGATCAGCCAGTTGGCCTTTTCCCATCTCACGGACCTCCAGATATGCTCTTGGGGTATCCGCATAGACATCCTTGATATGGATGTGGGCGATGTAACCATTTTTTAATAGTTCATATCCATCAGGATAGGCTGTTTCATGGCACCAACAGTTATTCGCTGGATCCCAGAGCACTTTCAGTGTTTCCTTGGCATCAAGATCATCAATCAATTTTCTTGCTGTCCATGATGAATTCACCATGGTTCCGTTGCCTGTTTCCACAACGAGTTGCTTGCCTGCATCTTTAGCAATTGCCAGCGCTGGCGCAATGATTGGGAGTAAGGCATCCCACGCACCCTCGGCAACATTCCACTTTTCAGCGCCATGAGCCCCAAAGAGGATTTGCTCCTTTTTTGGCGAGAGTATCCGCACATTTGGAGATCTGACAGCATGAGCGATCTCCATACAACGTTTTAACCGATCCAAGTGCTGAATATGCAATGGCTTACCCGGTTTAGTCGTCATCGGCATTCCAGCAAAAATATGATGACAGATGTTGGAAACCTTAATTTGATGCAGATCCAATAATTCGTTGACCTTTTTTACCTCAGCATCCTCCAGAAACCCCACTTCCTTGTCCCAGACGAACTGAAGTTCAGCGTATTGGAGCCCAAACTCATCCATCACGTTCAGCGCATGTTCAAAATCACGGCTTATTCCATCCGTAATGACACCAGTTTTCATAAACTCACTTTATTGATGATTTTCTGTGCAACTCTGCCCCAACAATTTCTTCGATCACCTTGGTCACAATCCAATTATCTCCGTTAGGATATTTCGTCTTTCCAGCCTGGAAAAGCTGCATGGCACAACCTGCGGTGTGCAGAGGAACTCCCAACTCTCTGGCCATGTCCATTACAATTGTCAGGTCCTTGTACATGGTATTGATGTGACTGCCGGTTCCTTCAAATTTGCGATCAATGATATTTTCCAAAGCTGTATTGACAACGCCACAACCTGCCCCTGATGTACTGAAGACCTTGTGCAGCACTTCACCATCCACCCCAGCTTTTGCTGCCAGAGCCGCAGCTTCAAATGTTGCGCTAAAGGCAGATCCAATCAGGGATTGCAGACAGGCCTTGACGGTCTGGCCCATACCAGCTTCGGAACCTACCCGGTGTATCGTTTTGCTGACAGCTTCCATAACCGGAGCAAATTGATTCAATGAATCTTCTGAACCTGCGGCCATCATAGTCAAGGTCCCGCTCTGTGCCCCGGGGAATCCTCCACTGACAGGAGAATCAATCAAGTGGATTTTGCTTCCTTCTAGTTGCCTTACGACTGCACGAATTTCAGAAGCCTTGATGGTGGCTGTAACGATGATCCCTGAGCCAGGTTTCATGGAATGAATCAGACCTCGTTCTCCAAAGATCACATCTTCCACCTGCCCACCGTTCATCACCATGATGAAGACTGCATCCACTGAAGAACCCATTTCATGGGGATCAGCGACGGCATTTCCACCAAGCGCTTTAAAAGCTTCCAAACGCTGGACGCTCAGATCATAGCCAAAGGTTTGGAAACCATTCTGGATCAGATTCTTGGCCATCCCGCTTCCCATGTCACCCAAGCCGATCAGACCAACCTTTTGTTTGTTTGCCATCAAATGCCAATTAACTGAAAAATTGAGACGGAGATATCTAGAAAGCGTCGAACCATACCCTGCAACCGGTTGCATGTCAACAGTTTGACTTGCGAAAGAAGAGAAATATTATGGTGGGGAAATTTTGCCCCAAATCAAAGGACAGATGTCTACAAAGTCTAGGGTCCCTACAATTTCTCAAATTGCTGAACGAGCTGGTGTCGCCCGCTCTAGCGTTTCCCGGGCATTTACCAGGCCTGAGCTCTTGAGCTCAACGACTGTTTTACGGATCAAAAGAGTTGCGGAAGAACTAGGTTACGTTCCAAATTCCAGTGCAAGAGCATTGAGTACTGGAAAAACAGGGAACATTGCTTTCTTGGTGCCGGATGTGTCAAACCCCTATTTTCCACCGATGATTCGATCCGCACAATTAGCAGCAGAAAATTTGGATTACTGCGTATTCTTGGCTGATTTTGAAGAAAGCGGAGTGAAGGAAGAAAAACTGATCGAAAGATTTGCCGGGAAAGTGGAGGGGGTCATTTTAATTTCCTCGCGAATGCCAGAAGAGCGTTTAGAAGGGTTAGCAGAAAAAATCCCAATAGTTCTGGTAAACCGTGATGTTTCGGTTATTCCAAGGGTATTGATTGATGCTGGGTCAAGTTTGAAGCAAGCGGTAAGGTTGTTAGCCCATCAGGGTCATCAAGAAATCGCTTACTTGAGTGGGCCATCTGTGACATGGACAAATAAGCAAAGGCAGGCAGCAATTTCTGAGGTGACAAATGAACTTGGCTTACGGCTCGTCATCATTCCTACTGAAAAACCCTCATTGGAATCAGGTCAAGCCGTCGTAGATCAGATGATAAAAAGCGGAGTAACAGGAGCAATTGCATTCAATGACCTGATTGCTCACGGAATTATGACTGAATTGGATTCACGGTCCTTGGCAGTGCCAGACTCTTTCAGTATCGTTGGATGTGACAACTCAATTTCCCCTTTCACAAATCCTCCGTTAACCAGTGTATCGAATGAAACTACCGAGGCAGGAAAAATTGCCTGTGAGATGATTATGGGGGTTCTTGGTGAAATGAAATCAAAGAATGATCAAAGCAAAGTCTTAGAAACACTACTGATTGAAAGAGAAACCATCGGACCACCATGCAAGTAAAACCTTAAGTGGCCCGCTCAGAAAACACGTTTATAAGTGCTCGCTCAGAAAATCTTTAAGTTCCTCCCATGACTGTCGGTCAGCTGATTCATTGTAACCAACGGGGATCCCATATTTTTGTCCTAGCGCTGTAGTAGCTGGATTTGTGAAACCATGAAGTGCATCAGGGTAGGTTTTGATTACATAATCAGCACCGAGACGATCCATTTCTCTGCTAAATTCCTGAACATTTTCAGAAGTTACCATTGCATCCGCTTCCCCGTGACAAACCAGAATTTTTGTATGAACATCTCCTGATTTTGCCTGATGATTAGCCCCCAAAGCGCCATGGAAACTTGCGACTGCACGAAGTGGCCAACCTTTTCTGGCTGCATGTAAGACTATTGCTCCTCCGAAACAATATCCGATTGCCCCTAATCGGTTAGCATCTACTTCAGACTGACTTTTCAGAAAGTCCAATGCGGCAAGTACTCTTGCTTCACCATCCTCCATTTTGCTGAGGACTCCATTCATCAATGAACCAGCCTCTGCTGGATCGGATGCGATTTTACCTTCCCCATACATATCAACAGCCATTGCCACATAACCTAGCTCAGCCAATTGTTTGGTTCTGAGTTCAAGATATTCTGTGAGACCCCACCATTCAGGGAAAACCATTACTCCTGGAAAGGAAAATTCTGCCTTTTCTGGTTTTGAAATAAAGCTCTTCATTACTTTTGAGCTAGCACTGTATGCTACCCTTGCTGATTCGATTGGCATGGACTTTCACCTTGAAGAGAGTTTTTAAGATTGGATAGACTTTCTGTCAGTTTTTCATCTTCTTGACAGACTAAATAAATGAATTTATATTGTAATGTTTATCTTCCCACACATTCCGTTAAATCCCTTACGGAGATAAACTCGCTTTCATCACGAAAGCTGAACTCAATGCAAAGCTTTTTTACACCGAACTGGCGCCCCAAACAAGTTTTGCAATGAATCGGCTTCATTTTCTTTCCGCCCTTGCCTTACGGAGAAATATGAGCAACCTCAAGCTTTTGTCTGAGGTCAGCCTGCCCCAGAGCCATCAAGCACCTGAAATATATGTTCAGAATTGGACCAACCTTGCGATGCCAAGCAGAATGCGGGTTGATCACCGAACTCTCACTTCTTCCTATGGAAGATTCACGATTGAACCACTAGAGCAAGGGTACGCTGTCACTCTGGGCCATTCACTGCGCAAAACCCTACTTGTTTCCATGAATGGGAGTGCAATTGTGGCTGTGAAGATTGATGGAGTGAAAAAGTCCACAGATGAACTTAAGGGGGTTCAAGGTGGATTGATGAATTTACTATTGAATTTAAAGGAAGTTGAGGTCAACCATCAGGATGATGGGATGATTGAGCTTGATCTCACAATTGCTCCAGGTGTTAAATTGGTGGGGAGTGACCTGGCTGCAAATGGTGAAATCAAAGTCCGCAATCCAAATAAAGAAATTATCCAACTGGAAAAGGGCGTTGGCCTACAATTGAAATTGTATGTCAACAAAGGCCGAGGATATGTAACCGCTGAAGAGAATGAGAAGCTGAAATTGCCCAAAGGAACGCTGTATCTAGATTCTTACCATTCTCCAATTCGAGAGATTCGATACGAGGTTGAAAACGCCCGCGTAGATCAGAGGACTGATTACGATCGCCTAATCTTTGAAATCTGGACTTCTGGGACAATCAGCCCCCAAGATAGTCTGGCTAGGGCGGCTTGGGTCTTAAGAAAACAGTTGGGGCTTTTCATCCATTTTGATGAAAACATTTCCGGAATCCCCATGAATCGCCAGGTCACAGAAGAGCCAGTGCCACTGTCTCCAGACTTGTATCGTCCTGTGAGTGAGTTGGAGCTTTCAGTGCGCTCGATCAATTGCCTTCAAAATGCCAAGATTGACTTCATCGGAGAATTGGTTCAACGAAATGAAAATGAACTGCTTCAAATGAAGAACTTTGGTCGAAAATCATTGAATGAAATCAAAGCAATCCTCATTCAGATGAATCTTTCGTTGGGAATGGATATCGCAGGATTCGATCCTGACAGCCCTCCTGACAGCGATTTTTGATGAAATGAATTGGAGAGGAACCAAAAGTTCTCTCATTGGGTCCTCTCCAAATTTCGTTTAAATCGCCTACTTAATGAATCTTGCCGATTGACCAGAAGAATGTTTCTCCCGAACTATCGTCTACCCCGTCATTATCAGTAGAAACAAACATCTCTCCACCCTCATTGATGGCAAGTCCCTCAATCTTATCCACAACAAATCCTCCAAACTGCTTTAAATCAGGGATCAAGTCTTTCACTAATTCTTTGGAGACGACCGGTAACTTTGAGCTGTTTAGTAGTTGTGGGACCATCTCACTGGCAGGAATCCGATAGATTTTTTTCGTGATTGCGGCATCCCCAATCTGGTTATCACGTTCGATCACGTAGAAAAAATCTCCATGGGCAACAATCTCAGACATGCCCACCCAGCCTTTGCTTGGCTTGGCCTTTTTGTAGTAAACAGCCCCCCATTCCCCAGAATCCGTGTTGTAAGACACTAACTTCACATGATCTTTTGGATCATCTTGCCACTCGCGCTGAGTGACCATCCACAGTGTGTTATCAACACGGGTAATTCCTTCAAACCCAAAGCGTTTTTCTACATTCAGCAATTGAGGAGGCAGAGAGACTTCCTTTTTGATCTCGCCTTTCGCATTTACATGGTAAAGGCCATGAGGAATCATGCGATCTGTTCTACCTTCCGATGCTACCCAAAACCCATCTTTGCCATCAGTTGTTATACCCTCAAGATCAAGTTTTTGGGCCGGATATCCAGCACGAGTGATGGGGATTCGCTTAACAATCCGTGCTGGCTTTGAGCTTGGATCAATCACGAATATGGTGGGTTGATAACCATAAAAACTGTCGTTTACGGCATAGATCATCCCGTCAGATTTGGCAACCATTCCAGAAATGGCACCCCAACCGATCAACTCTGAAGCACCAGCGGATGTCAAGGTAGGGTAGGTAGCTGGAGCGTCCTGATACTCATAGATCATCACATGCGCTCTCACCCCGCCATCTTCAACCAAATCAACTTCGTTGGCTGTTGCAAAAAGATTTCTCTTTGGAAGGGCAATCGCCCCTTCAGGAGAAAGTCCTGAGGGAAGCAGCTGTTTCAGCACAGGATTGCTCGGCACGCTCATGTCGTAAACCCCGACTACCGAACCTCTTTCAGAGAGCAGGAACATGAAAGGAGTACCATCAAAAGAGGCGAATTCCATCCCTTCCGGCTCTACTCCCTTAGCATCTGAACGTTTGTCTGGATAGTGGCCAATCTCAATCAAAGCTTGCTCAAACTTAGCTCCACTTTCATAAACGAGTGTCCCATCCCTCTTGAAGACTGTGAATCCACGACTGCCCCCATCCATATCACCTTCGTTGGCGATCGCGAACAAGTCATTTTTTAGCCACTGGATACCATCAGGTTCTCGAAGTCTATTTTTCTGCGAGCCATTAAAAATAAGAGCACCCCGTTCATCCAGAACATCAATCTTTTCAAGGTCCGTAGCTCCTGCGCTGAAATTTGAGATGATTTTCCCATCTCGATCCACCACGGTGATATGATTGTTTTCTTGAAGGGTCAACACCGTTTCACCGAGATCGTTGATGTCTACAAATTCCGGTTCAGGATCTTCCGCTCCAATACTTGCCAAGCCTGTCAAGTTAACCCGCTTCATGGAACCACAAACGAGGTTACCATCACGAACAGAGATCATCACTAGATCACCCGCCGGCATCTGAGGAATTCTTCCATCCCCCAGGTCCTCATCTCTTTCATTTTCGATGGCTATTGAGATGAATGATCCATCAGGGGCGGAAGCAGTGCTGTCAGGTTGACCGCCCAGTTCACATCGATTGATCTCTTTTTGGGATTTCAAGTCAATCACATGAACATTACCAGAGGGATTCTTGAAGCTCTCAGAAGTGTTAACTGCCACGAAAGCAGTATTCCCAATCACTGAGACGGCAGTAGGTTCTCCCTGCATTTTGAGATTGCCCAAAGCCTTTGGGTCAAGTGGATCTTGAATATCAATCATCCCAATGACCCCAAGCGGGCTATCAGTGTAGACAAGAATATTTCCATCAGCTGAAGCCGAAATGATCTCAGCAGAACTTTCTTGTTTGGTGTCCTCACCAGTTGCCATGTTGAGGTAAGTCGGAAAGGATGAAATTCTGTTGAAATTTTTAGCTGCTTGGACAGCACCGGAAGTTCCCAGGGTCAAGGCGAGGGTTGCCACGAACCATTTAAAGGACATATGAATCTCTTGTCGAGGGTTTCGAATTCAGATTGCCTGATGGCAAATCTCAACTCTTCGTTCACTGAAGAGTTTGCTCTACGCCCGAGATTACTGGTCCATTGTTTAGTTCATGTTAGGAGTCGAACTGCTTCAGGAGTTGAAGTTGATTTTAGAAGCAATTATGAGGATGAACCAAGTTCCACCATATAGATGAGGATCCAATAGCGTGCAGCCTTTCCAAGAGTCACTAGAATGAGAAAGCGAGCTCTTGAAATGCCCAAGGTCCCAGCGACAATGGTCAAAGGATCTCCGATGACAGGCAACCAGGCCAGTAGCAAGCTCCACTGCCCATATTTTTGAAACCAGCCTTCAGTTTGTGACCATGTTTGCTGAGTGATCCCCAACCACTTAGCTCCCCGCCCTCGTAGAATCCCTGCCCCAAATTCCCTGTTCAATAGGGAACCAAGCACATTTCCAAGTGTCGCCCAAAACAAGAGTTTCAATTCGGAATGAGTCCCAGAAAGCAGTAGCCCCGCAAGCAAGACCTCGGAGCTTCCTGGCAGGAGGGTGGCCGAAAGAAACGCGCTCAGAAATAAACCCCAATGTCCCCAATCGGCTAAAATTGAATCCCAGACCATGCTGCAGTTCTTATTCGAAAAATAGTTTTTTATAGCGAAGCAAATTGTAGCTTACCCCAAGTTGCTAGACAGTTGACTTCTTGATTCAAGCTGAAATCAACATTTCAAGAAAAGCCTTCCTAAAAAAGACATCTTAATCAGGAGAAATTCATGGGTGCTTTAAGAGAAGTCGTAGTCGTTAGCGGAGTTCGAACTGCAATCGGTGATTACGGCGGCAGTCTCAAGGATTTTCCTTTGGTAGATCTTGCGGCATCTGTTGTAGCAGAGGCTATCAAGCGAGCTGACGTTGACGCATCTAAAATTGGACAAGTAGTGATGGGCAATGTGATTCATACCGATCCACGGGACATGTACCTTTCCCGCTATGCAGCTGTCAAAGGAGGTATTCCGATCGAAACTCCTGCCTACACTCTGAACCGTCTTTGTGGAAGCGGTCTTCAGGCAATCGTCTGTGCAGCTCAATCAATTCTTTGCGGCGATACAGACGTTGCTCTGGGAGGAGGTGCAGAATCGATGAGCCGATCCCAATACTGGCTTCCAGGCATGAGATGGGGACAAAGAATGAATGACGGGCAAGTCATTGATGCGATGGTTGCAGCCCTCTCTGACCCATTTGATAGTTGCCATATGGGAGTGACTGCAGAAAATGTGGCAAGCCGATGGGAAATTTCAAGAGAAGAGCAAGATCAACTGGCTGTGGAAAGCCATCAAAGGGCCCACAGGGCTACTAAAGAAGGATACTTCAAAAGGCAGATCTTACCAATTTCGATCAAGCAAAGAAGACAGATGATCTTTTTTGAGAAGGATGAACATATTCGCAGTGATGCCACCACTGAAAGCATGGCTAAGCTGAGAACTGTCTTCAAAGAGGACGGGAGTGTGACTGCGGGTAACGCCTCTGGTCTAAACGACGCCGCATCTGCAATCATCCTGATGGAACGTTCCAAAGCAGAAAAAGGGAGTAAAGAAATCCTGGGCCGACTTGTTGGGTATGCACACTCCGGTGTTGATCCTAAATACATGGGTATTGGGCCTGTTCCTGCGATTCAAAAATGTCTGGAGAGCACAGGGTTAACTGTCAAAGATATGGATGTGATTGAGTTGAATGAAGCCTTTGCAGCGCAAGCTTTGGCAGTAGCTCGAGATCTGAATCTACCAATGGATCGTACTAATCCCAACGGTAGTGGTATTTCTCTGGGACATCCAATTGGGGCCACAGGCTGCTTGATCACGGTCAAACTTCTCTATGAATTGAAGAGAATTCAAGGTCGATATGGACTTGTTTCAATGTGCATCGGAGGAGGACAAGGCATTGCTGCGATCTTCGAGAGAGTTTAATTTTTTGGTCTCTAATAAATTTTGTTGCGCAAATTTGAACTTTTGAAATAATCGCAATCAGGAGGGGAATTATTAAATAATTCCTCTTATTTTCAGATCTTTCAATTAACTGATTTTCCAAGGAAATCGAATGAAAAATACCAGTTTGACCAGTCGGCCTGGAAATGGCCTGGCTCGCAGTGAAATTCCGTTGGCTGATTTGATTCATGTTAGCGAAAAAGAGGAACCTCCATCCTCTGGCTTTCAGGCCTGTTCAAATGGCCAAACAATCTCACCATCCCTTCCTTCAACCAGCCTTAATTTTCAATTCCCATTCAAGCCCAAAAAAGTTTACAGCTTTCCTATCTCCCCATCTTCCAAAATTTTCTACACGAACTTTTGGCCAGGTACCTCAGCTGAACAATGGAATGACTGGCAGTGGCAGTTAAAAAACAGAATTCGCTCATTGAAGGATTTGGAGCGGATTTTCGAGTTGAGTGAAGATGAGAGAGAAGCTGCTTCACAACATCGAGACTCTTTGCCTGTTGGGATCACTCCCTATTATGCCAGTTTGATGAGCAGGACTGATTCTCAGGATCCTCTGCGAAGAGCGCATGTACAGGTAGGCCAGGAATTTATCAGAAGTTATGGTGAAGACGATGATCCTCTAGGGGAAGATGGCAGTACTGTCGTTGAAGGACTGGTTCACCGTTATCCTGACCGAGTTCTGTTTCTTTCAACAGGGTTTTGTTCAACGTACTGCCGTTATTGTACCCGTTCACGCATGGTTGGCAGCACAGGGAAGTATCGTTTTGGAACCGAAAGATGGAACGCAGCCCTGAATTACCTGCGAAGTCACAAGGAGGTCAGGGATGTTTTGCTAAGCGGTGGAGACCCACTCACACTCCCAGATGACCGACTCGATTGGTTACTTACCCAACTTCGCTCTATCAAACATATAGAATTTGTGAGAATTGGTACAAAGTGCCGATCATCCTACCCCAGAGGATCACTAAGGATTTGGTCAAGATCCTTCGGAAGCACAAACCATGGATGAGTCTTCACTTCACCCATCCGACTGAGCTCACTCCTGAAGTCAAAAGATCCACCGCCAGACTAGCAGATGCAGGACTTCCACTTGGGAGCCAGACTGTGCTGCTTGCTGGGATCAATGACTCAGTAGAGACACTGAAAAACTTGTTTCATGGTTTGCTGAAGAATCGTGTTCGGCCTTACTACCTGTTCCAATGTGACCCAATCAAAGGTTCTGCACATTTCAGAACCCCTGTCAAAAAAGGTTTGGAAATCATCAAAGGGCTACGTGGACATACAACGGGCTATGCAGTTCCAACTTTCGTGATTGATGCACCTGGTGGTGGAGGGAAAATTCCATTGCTTCCAGAGTATTTATTGGGTCGGGAGGGAGGTGATCTCGTTTTCAATAATTTCGCAGGTCATCAGCATCGGTATCCTGATCCAGATGGCACTTTGGCAGAAGATCGAATCTTCACAGCTGATAATCTTCCGAGCGAAATAGTTATGAATGGATCAGTCCACACAGACACTTATGGTGAAGGAGGTGTCCCATGCGCGTAGGTCTTTGTTATGATCTGCGCCAGGATTACTTAGATGCTGGATTTAGTGCAGAGCAAACCGCTGAATTTGATGCCCCTGAAACAATTGATGCCCTTGAATTTGTCTTGAGAACTAGGGGAGAGCAAGTTGAACGCATTGGCCATTTGCAGTCCCTCGTCAACAAGTTAGCAAGGGGTAAACGATGGGATTATGTCTTCAGTATCGCTGAGGGAATCTCGGGAATTGCAAGGGAAGCACAGATTCCTGCTCTTTTGGAGGGGTATGGAATCCCCTGTGTTTTCTCTGACCCAACGATTCTCTCGCTCACGCTTGACAAGGCAGTTACAAAAAGGATTGTCCGAGACGCTGGAATTCCCACAGCCGATTACAGAGTTTTGAGAAATCCTGGTGATCTTGAAGAATTCTCACTTCCGTTCCCGTTTTTGCGAAACCGCTGGCTGAAGGAACTGGCAAAGCAATTAGTGCCCATTCTTTTGTCGAGGATCTTGAAGGGTTGACTCTGCAAACCCAAAAACTTTGGCAAAAGTACTCTCAGCCTGTCTTGGTGGAACACTATCTGTCAGGCAGTGAATTCACGGTCGGAATATTGGGGCATGGCAAAAGAAGTCAGGTAATCGGGGTGATGGAAGTCACGTTTAAGGAATCAGCAGAATCCTTTGGCTATTCTTACGAAAACAAGGAGCACTACGAAGCAAGAATTCAATATAGCCTAGCAGATGATGCTGAAGCAAAACGGGCAGGTGAAGTTGCTCTTCAAGCTTGGCAGGCTCTTGGTTGTCGGGATGGGGGGAGAGTAGATATTCGCTCTAATGAATTTGGGAAACCTCATTTTATTGAAGTAAATTCCTTAGCAGGATTACACCCTGAACGTTCTGATCTGGTCATTTTAGCTGGCATGGTAGGGTTGAGTTATGCCGATTTGATCGGAAAGATTCTTGATGAATTTTTAACAGATTTGCCAAACAGAAAAATCCCTCATGGTCTACCCAGGTTGCGTCCGTTCCACTCTCGAAGTCTGAGGTTCAGAAAAGCATTGTGAAAGCGCTGAGAATTGTCTTGGCTTATGGAGAGGTGGGACTAAACCCCTCTCCAGACCAACAGGACACTTTGAATCAAGTCGATTCCATTCAGTCAGTGCTCAGATCTTTTGGCCATGAAGTTCATCTGCTTGCACTGACTCTAAATCTTGGATTGGTGGACTCTTTTCTAAGAAGGATCAATCCAGATCTGGTATTCAATCTAGTCGAGTCAATTAACGGGCTTGCCAAATTTGTTCCGACCGTAACAGCTTTCTTTGAAGACTTCGGGCTTCCGCATAACTGTTGTAGTAGTAGCGCACTTAGACTTTCAAGCAACAAGCTTACTAGTCGCAAGGTTCTTCAAAACGCCTGTGTCCCGCAGGCTCCCATCTTTGGAGAGACGCCCCTACTAACGAAGTCTACTCCATTATGGATTGTTAAGTCTGTTGACGAGCATGCATCTTTTGGCATTGATCAAACATCGGTCGTGGATAGTTCCAAGGTAGCCCAAAAGATATCCTCTATAAGTGCCTCATTGGGAGGTAACTGGTTTGCCGAACAATATCTACCAGGGAGGGAATTCAACGTTTCAATTCTTGAAACTCTTAAAGGCCCCAAAGTCTTGCCTGTCGCAAAGATCGAGTTTGAAGGGTTCGAGGGCAACGAGATCCGTTTGGTAGATTATGCCGCTAAGTGGAACACTGAAAGTGAAGCCTTCCTTCGAACACCGAGAAGATTTCCCCAAAAATGCTTCAATTCTCAATTATTTGAACAACTTGAAGAGTTATCGCTTCGATGCTGGAACCTTTTCAGCCTGAATGGAGCTGCTCGGGTTGACTTTCGCCTTGATGAAGGGGGTCAGCCTAGAATCCTTGAGGTTAACGCCAACCCGTGTCTAAGCCCTGGTGCAGGCTTCTCAGCCTCGGCAGATCAAGCAGGAATCAGTTTCCAAGAGCTGATTGAACAGCTTGTTGAAGCTGGGCTTAGAAATTCCTCAAACTTCCATTTTCCCGTCATCACTCAGAAAAATGCTTAAAGCCCTGATAGCAAAAAACCCCAAGGATGGACGTGGCGAAAAGTTTTGAATTCTGATGACGTCGGCAAGATCACCGATTTGGTTCAGGAATGTGGAAACTTTCGTGAGGATGAGATTGAAATCGCTACTGAACTTGTTCAGGAGCATCTCAACAAAGGTGTGTCCAGCGGTTATGAGTTTCTGCTGTTAGAAAAAGCCGATCTTTTAGGGGCATTTGCTTGTTGGGGACCCATTCCAGGTTCTGTCGGAAGTTACGATCTTTATTGGCTGGCTGTTGCACCAGACTTCCAAGGTGCTGGATTCGGAACTTTGCTTTTCAAGGAGAGCATCCAGCAGATTTTTTCTCAAGGCGGTCGACAAGTTTTCATAGAGACATCAAGCCGGGATAATTATCTCTCTGCACAACGATTTTACCAGCGACAGGGTGCTGAATTGATGGCTCGGCTGCCAGATTTTTACCAAATCGATGATGACAAGCTGATTTTCTGCGTCAGGCAATTGACCTAAATGCTAATGCTTGAAAACATCCGCCACAGAACACAATTTTGATTCAGGGTTAAAAGTTCCCGTTTTGAGGAAATTTAGGGATGGAGCAAAATTTTTTCAAAAGAATGAATCCCAGCCTCCTTTCAGTAGATCTCGAACTCATCTGAAATTTTTTGGCCCATAAAACGTACAGTTTATCAATTGGTCAGATAGCTTGTTTAGCTTTCCAATTCAGGTTACAAATTGATTGAGATGATTTTTCACATCTATGGCATTGACATAATTCTAGGAAAGTACGTTAAATTGTTTTTCGCATGCCATCTGGTATCAGATTTACCCCAAATGATGTAAGGGAGAGCAACATGAAACTTTATGCAGATCCGATCACGGTCAACTGTCGAAAAGTTCTCGCGGGATTCAAACTGATGGGCATTCCCTATGAACGAATCCACGTAGATTATTTTAAGTCGGAGCAATTGAATGAGGACTTCATCAAAATCAATCAAAATCAATCCAAATGCAGCTCTGCCTGCCTTAGTTGATGACGATTTGGTATTGTGGGAGTCCAACAGCTTGTTGCAATATGCCGCAGACAAGTACGGCAAGTCGGAATTTTACCCCACTGATTTGAAAATCCGGGCTGATATCAACAGGTGGTTACTCTGGGAGGCATCCGCATGGTTCGGGTCCTGTTACGTCTACGTGGTTGAAAATTGCGTGAAGCCCGTCTTGGATTCGAGCCCCGATCCAAAAATTCTAGAAGATCAAGACCCCAAGTTCCATAAGTTGGCTGGGATTCTTGACAATCGTCTTGGGCAAAATGAGTGGATTGCTGGAAATGGCCCGACCATCGCCGATATTGCCTGCGCTGCACCAATGCACCCTCATGGGTGGCAAAAACTGCCTTTGGATCAGCATGCAAACATTCGACGCTGGATGACCCAGAACGTGGAGCAATTTCCAGCCTGGAAAGAAACTCACGTTGGAGAGGGATTTACTCTCAGCTGATTTGATAATTTTCATAAAAGTCGATTACTCACGGTGAACCATGCCCAACATTCCCGAATCTCCCGCTAAAGTACTGGGTCAAATCAATTACACAGTTGATAACGGTAAGGAGCCATCCTACTACTTCTATGTGCCTGAAGAGGAAGTAGAGATGAACCCGCCTGGAACCGATGTACACGATGTGGAAATTCAAACTGGTTGGCCCATGGCTAACCAGTTTTCTTTGGATGAAATTGGATTCGAATTACACGAATTCATAGATGATTTCAGAGGTTTTCATGATGATCAACTGGTCGTCGATGGATTCTATCCACAAGTAATCGACTTTGTGAAAGAGCATACCGGGGCAAAACGAGTCGTGGTTTTTGACCATACGATTCGCAGAAGGATGTCAAAGGAGCAGATGGAAGGGAACGTCCAAGAAGAAAAGTCTGTGGTCAATCGACCTGCAGTCCTCTTGGTTCATAGTGACTACACTCCTAGTTCCGGACCACAAAGAGTTCGAGATATCATGAAAGATGAGGCCGAGGAATTACTCAAAGGACGAGTCGCATTTTTCAATGTTTGGAAACCATTCTGTGAAAAGGTGGAAGAACTTCCTTTGGCCATGTGTGATGCCAGAACTTCCACAGATGAGGACTTCCTTACAATGAAGTTGAAGTATCGGGAACGGACAGGGGAGATTTTTGTGCTACGACATTCTCCTAACCACGAGTGGTATTATTTCCCTTGGATGGAATCGAAGCATGCTATTCTTCTGAAGACCTATGACTCAGAGACTGATGGACGAGCACGATTTACTGGGCATAGCGCCTTCGAAGATCCAAATTCTCCAGCCAGCCCTCAGCAACGAGAAAGCATCGAAATTAGAACAATGGCTTTTTTCTGAACAAACTTGGGAAGCCTCAAGGCTTTCCCTTTACCGCAACAAAAATTGAGACGGTCTCCTCAAACTCGCTGGTACAGGCAGTAATTTTATGAGAACCTTCTTCCTCCAGTCTTACACTGTCTTTGTTCAGTTTCGTTGTTTCGCAATTTACAAACCATTCTATTGAGTTAGATTTCCCTCTGACAGCTATCTCTAAATCTTCGCTTTTCAACCAGGCTTGATCCAGAGGATCAACAAGCAGCTTTTTGCAAGCAGCTTGATTCACATTCTCAAATCGACTGGCCAGAGTGCCTCTTTCTTTTCAAACTCTTTAAGATCCAAAGCCAATCAGGGAATTGTTCTTTGACACAAGGGGGATAATCGTTTTGGAAGGATCCAGCTTAATTTTTGGTTGCCTTGATTGGGTTTGACCATAGAATTTGATGGACTCAGATAAAACCTTACTTGGGCAAGCCGGACAGGTTTTATAGCTTAGTCCTTGCAAAAGATTGAATTCGTAGGATCTGGAAAATTCGAGACCATTGACGCATAGTTGGGGTGAAGTACCTTCATTGAAGGCTACAGAAAAATTTGAAAACGCCTCCCCTTCTGAAAACATGCGTAGTTTTGGAAGAATTTGGTCAGGTTGAAAGTTGAGTGGGGTTCCTGATGACTGGTCGTAAAATCCCGAACAAAGTCCTGCTCCACTTGCCGATTCAACTGACCGGAGAGGGCTTGAATCCTAATTCTTTACTCGACCGGAATATTTCAGAATTTGTAAAATCAGCATTCAATCTCTGGTCTTGGTAGATGAATGTGAACAGATTACCACTTGGAATTAATTCCACTGGCACATCAATTATACAAAGAGCATGGACCTGAGCACCTGGATTAATAGTTCATCCATTCGAGGTATCAGTTTTTCCAAAACTGTATAAGTAAGATTATCTGATTTTTTAGAAGGAAGAGTTATCTGATTTGCAAAAATTATTGAATACAAAAAAAAATATCAGTAAACCATCATAATAAATTAGGTTGAATATGATAAAACTGAATAGAATTTTTCTAAAAATGATTTTTAAAAAAAATCAAACAATAATATTATTAATATATGCATCTATTTTTTCATTTTCTGGATGTGCTTATCAAGATGGTGGAGATGTTAAAAGTACTGCAAATTTGATTTTAGTAAATTCCTCAGAGCAGACAATTGTTGGGTTTCGAGTTGCAGAATATGGTAAATGGAGTGAAAATAAGTTTTCCCCAATCACGCAGTCTGACGGGCTTTTGTCTGGGGAAAAATTTTATTTTGTAATGGAATCATGTGATACTGATTTCAAAATCAGGGTTGATTTCATGAAAAATCTTCAACTGATCGAATATGAAAGAGAGGTCTCCTTTCCTTGTAACAAAACAATTACATGGACCATTACAGAAATCTTTAAGTCAACTATTGGTATTGAATAACGATCAATATATTGTAATTAAAACTTTTTTAGGAGTTATTTTTTTCGTTTTAAGATTGTAAAATCGATAAGCTCTAAGAATATTTTAGTTGTAAAGTCACCTTGAAACTGATTCAGTCTAGTTCTTGAATCTAAAGCAAATTGTTCACATAAATTTTCTGTTTTTCTTAGTGATCCAAGCCGATGCGCTTTTTCAATAACCCACTCAACATCATCATCCAAAGTTTCCTCGGCAGGTTTCAGAAGGATGGTCTTTAATTTTTCTGTATCTTTGGAATTAAGATTTTCCAACATATGAATCGTAATCAAGGTTCGTTTACCCTCTCGGATGTCACCCCCTCGCTCCTTTCCATATTCTTTCGATTCCCCAGCATCCTCTTCTAGGTTTAATAAGTCATCTCTAATCTGAAAGCCGATACCCAGAGCCTCCCCAAAGTCGCCTACTTTTTCAAAAATGTATGAAGGTGCATCTGCAATCAGTGCTCCCAGCTGACATGGACCTTTACCAGAGTAGATACCAGTCTTTCTTCGAATCATTTCAAAGTATTCTTCTCTTGTGGGAAAATGATTGTTGGCAACCCAACCAATATCGTAGGCCTGACCCTCAAAAGTGGCTCTGAAAACTTGATTGAATAAACTGATGATGCCCAAGGCTTTTTGATCACCAAATCTCTCCCGATTAGTCAACAAAATCTCATATACCATTCCAAATAAACTGTCGCCGGCATTGATGGCCAACGGAATTCCGTGAAGCTGATGCAGTGTTGGTTTCCCACGCCTATACAAGGAGGAATCCTCAATGTCATCATGAATCAATGCAAAGTTATGAAATAGTTCAAGTGCCACTGCAGAAGGAAGTGCGTCTTTGTAGGATGCTCCGAACCACTCAGCGCATAACAGGAGTAAGGCGGACCTAAATCTCTTTCCTCCCCGTAAGGGATAGTCCTGTTGAAGAGAATATAGCTCTTTGTATGGTTCTTTTGTTGGAAGAACCTCAAGCGTTGCACGTTCTATTTCAGCGGAAGCACGCTTGAGAAACTCCTCCAGATTTCCCGATTCGGTTAGCTTGGGACCACTCATGCTCTGTTCTCCAGAAACTCATACGAGAAGAGTTCTGCATCTGCTTCCCCTGCGAAGACCCTTTTCACTCCTCCCCTCATGATTATTTGAAAATCTGCCTGAACAATAATTTGGAGGGTTCCCCCGGGCATATGTACTGTTAATTCCCCATCACACCAATCCAGTTTTCTGGCAACTGCTGCGGCTGCACTTGAACTACTTCCAGAAGCTAGAGTATACCCAGCACCTCTTTCCCAAATTTCCAATTTGATATTTTTACGATCTAGAATCTTCAAAAACTGAACATTCGTTCGATTTGGAAAGATTGGGTTGTTCTCAATCATGGGCCCAAATTTTTTAGCCATTTCCGGACTAGTTAGTTCTGTTCGGATCATACAGTGAGGATTACCAATCGTGGCGGCGCTGAATTCAAAAACCTGATCTCCAATCTGTAATTCTTCCTGCAAAACTTCTCTTGAATCTCCCTTCACAGGAATCAAATCACTGGCAAATGAGACTTTTCCCATTGAAACAGTCACTTCTTGACCATCAGGATGTACCGTTGCCTCAACTACTCCCCCTTTTGTATTGACCAGAAAACTAGCATTTGAAGCAACTAGATGCTGATCCCAAAGATAGCGACAAAAGATCCTAAGACCATTTCCGCTCTTTTCCGCCTCGCTCCCATCCGGATTAAAAATTCTAAGGTTAAAATTTTCTTCACCCTCTTCATGATTGAACGGTCCCCACAATATTCCATCTGAACCAATTCCAAGGTTTCGGTGACAGATTCGACGAATTGCCTCAGGTGAAGGAACTGCATCAAAATCATTTGGATCTAAGACCAGATAGTCGTTGCCAAGCGCATGATATTTGTGAAATTTCATTTATTGACGAAGATTTGATGGAAAAATTAACGACCTAAAAGCGTTGGTTCAACAGAATGCTCTAAATTCTTAAACCGCTTTACTAGGGGGAGAAGTCGAAGGGGAAGAGTTGATTCTAGTTCTTGAGCTCTTTTCTGAACAGTGGATAACAGAATCTGATTTGATTGAGTGTGTCCATACAGAATGGAATTCGTCATCACTCCGGTTTTTGCCTCAATTAGCTGACCACAGAGCCCATGCCAGAGTTCCTTTTGAAGTGAGAAGAGTCTAAACTGATTCCAAAAATTGCCCACCAACCATCCGTCTACAGAGAGTAAGTCCTGTAGTTGAAGTAAGAGGCTTGTAGAATCAAAGCAACTCGAGGCACCAGAATGATCGAAAGCATCAAGAAAAATCAGGTCATATGGACCGGTCAAATCGTTGATACTCTTGGTCACATCCATAGCCAGCACCTTGAGCCTGGAATCTTTAGCAAGCCCAAAGTGTTCATATGCAGCATCGATCACCAGCGGGTTGATTTCAATCGCAGTTTGCTGAATTTTTGGAAAATGATGAAAGAGAAAATTTGCTACAGATCCACCACCCAAACCAATATGAAGCACATTTTCTAGTTGCGGTACTAAAGCAATTGCCGCTAGCATTTGCCTAGTATAGCGTAGCAGCAGACAATCCGGTTGCAGGGTGGAATAAGCGCTTTGAACAATCAAATTACCGAAGCGCATCTCTCTTCTATCGAGCTTTTCCCAGACTTGTACAGGAACTCCGTTATATTCTTTTTCAAACAACAATTTTTCAGGAAGACTTTGAAACAATTACTGACTCAACAGTAGATTTTAAGATTTATTGATCAGAAAACATTTGTGACTTGCAAAAAATTTATTCGCCTATGGTATGTCAATTGTAGTACTAGTATAAGGTCATCAGACCTAGAACCTGAAAAGGTTCAATACAATCTGGACAGGATGTCCCGATGGAAGCTATGGATGGTTGCCAGTCAACCCAAAGTTTCTAGGGACCAAAATGAGTCAAAATATTAAGTTGCACGTCGATTCAGAGCGCAAGATGGCTGTGGAAGACGTGATCTCATTGCTGAAATTGCTTCGCAATGATTTGGAAGTAGAAGTGGTGACGAAGTCTAATCGACCAGTAAAGCGATTGTCAGCGGGTGCAGTGCTCTTGAATGAGGTTGCCAAAACACAGCCAAGTAGACCTGATGAAGAATTAGAAGAGCTGAATGAAATCGGCTCCCTGTTGAGTGCTGTCACGCGAAGATCTTCATTTAGAGAGCTTGAAACAGCCTAGCTGGCACGGTGGAAGCGTGACCATCTTCGTTTATAAGAAGCAACAGCTTTGTGATTTAATTCTATTCCCGCCTGTGAAGCTAACTGACATGCTCCACTGATGGAGATGTTCGGCGTCGTAGTGAATATCTCCATTAGTAAACCTACTTCAGCGGGGGTAAGTGTCTGATATGGAAGCTGTGGAATTAATTCCTCTCCGTCCAGATGTAATTGGTAGGCTCTTGCAATCTCCTCCCAAGATTCCCCCTCTTCTCTTAGCGCCTGTATCTCCTTTTTCTCAGTAGCGGTTAGATCTGACCAGCTTTTGTCCCATGGAATTCCCTCTTCTTTTGCCCATCGTTTGAGGACTTTCAAACTGACTTCGAAGTGTTCAGAGATTTTTTCTGGCAGTTCACCACTCATCAGTTTTTTAAGAATCAAACCTCTGTCCGTTTCAGACTTCTTTTTACGATGAACTTTGTTTTTCGGAGGTACATCTTTCTTAAGAAGAAGATTCTCAATGTCCTTCAGTTCAGACGCTGAAGCTGAGAATTTGCGTACTAATTCTTCATAAGAAACGCCCTTGTCCAACTCAATCGCAATTTCAATGCGTTGTAATTCGTCCAAAGGCATTCCAATCCTTTGTGGATGAGATCAGCTGGTTTGTGCTTCCCAGTAGGAATGGGGTGGAAAACTTTTTTATAATTGAATCACATGAAAATAATTCTTCTATTCTTTCCAGTTGAAGGGAACTTCTTGTCTCATTCGCACGATGGTGTTTTGTTGTGGGGCCTCATTAACAAAATAATCCCCTTCACGTTGCAGCTGCTTGGTTTGAGGTACTTCATAATTACCCGAGGGAATTGGATACCTTTCACCAGTCAGGGCATCACACCCTGTGATGCCAAAACCAAAGAAGATTGTCACGACACCAAATAAGTTTTTACTTTTCATTCAATGTTCCTATTTCTCGGACTAAAACTCAGAGTTTGTTTTAAATGCTTTTTGGACAACACTATTCAAAATTACAGACAAGCTTCCTAAGAATAATTAAGCAATTCAAGGGCCTGCCCATGCAAATCAAGATTTGCAGCTGCTAACGCAGTGCCGTCCCAGCCCATTCGAATTGGATCGCCTGACCAGTCTGTCACAATACCTCCAGCCTCCTGAATAATTACCACCAACGCAGCGATATCGTAAAATTTCAGAGAGGCTTCCGCTACAAGCTCAACCCAACCACAAGCCAGAGCTCCGTAATTAAAGCAGTCCCCACCATATCTTTCAACACGTACAGATTTCGCTAAATTTTGAAATTGATTCAATTCCTTAGTTGAAAAGATTGCTGGGGATGTACATACCAATCGTGATTCCTCAATCTTCTGACTTGAGGAAGTGGTGCAACGCTTACCCTGATAGTAAGAGCCTCCTTGATGGGATGCCCACCAGCGCTCTTGGGACATTGGGAGATCCATCAAACCCAGTAGAAATTCATCCTCAGCGACTAAGCTCAACAAAGTTCCAAATAACGGATTCCCTGTGATGAAACTTCGTGTTCCATCAATTGGATCAATCACCCATCGATATTTTGAAATCAGGTTCTCATCAGCTTCCTCTTCTCCAATTATTCCATGGTCTGGGAATTCTGAACGAATTCTTTCACGAATCAGTGCTTCTATATGCTTATCAGCGATTGTCACAGGTGAAGCATCCTCCTTATCTGTCGCATGTAGCTCACTCCTGAAATATTTCCTGGCATGCAGCCGAACTTCATCGAGCCAATTCTGAGAAGCTTCAATCCACTTTGGATCCATATACTATCTAAGAGGGGGATAAAAATGATTAAATTCAGTTATCTATCAACGTTTTTTCATAGAAACATTACTGCGATCTACATCTGCTTTGAAAAAAATTATTAAAAAACTATAAAACTGGGTTCTGATTAAACTCGCAAATTCTTCTTGGGTGACCGTCTATTTTTCATTGATGGTCTTCCAAGTTCCTCTGCTCCAAAATAAGCGAATTTCTTCCCTACTCAACTCTAAACCCTATCAAGTCTCAGTTTAGTTTTTGCTGGGTCTCTCATTTAAAAGTTCAGCAAAAATCACATTTTTTAAATCCAATAATTGTATATTCACTAAAACTGTGGCAGAAGGGCATTTTCCTTTTAGGAAGCTATCGATCAATTTTAAAACCTTGAGGGGACAAAATGGACTGGACAACCATCACGATTGGCCTGCTAGGTGGCCTGGGGCTCTTTCTCTATGGGATGGAGAAGATGAGTGACGCACTGAACCAGCTTGCTGGGGATGGAATGAAAAGAGTTTTGACTACACTCGCTGGTGACCGTGTCCGGGGCCTAATCACAGGAACTATTTTCACCGCGGTAACTCAATCAAGCTCAGTCACAACAGTGATGTGTGTAAGTTTTGTGGCTGCAGGTTTGATGAGTTTCCCTCAATCGATGGGACTGATTCTTGGCGCAAATATTGGCACCACAATTACAGCGCAGCTGGTCGCCTTCAAAGTCACCAAATATTCGATGTTTCTGGTTGCGGGCGGTGTACTCCTACAAATGATCAGTAAGGGAGACAAGACCAAACAATGGGGAAGAGTTGTGCTTGGATTGGGATTGCTATTTGTGGGAATGAACACAATGGGTGATGCAATGAAGCCGCTGCGCACTTACGAACCATTCATCGAACTCATGCAACAAATGGCTAATCCACTACTGGGGATGTTGGTCTCAGCTATCTTTACGGCCTTGGTACAGTCAAGCTTTGCAACAATGGGGGTTGTGATTGCCCTAGCCACCCAACAGTTAATCTCCTTTCCAGCTGGTTTGGCTTTGATCTTAGGAGCTAACGTAGGAACCTGTGTTACAGCTGGTTTATCTGTCATCGGAAGAAGTACAGAAGCAAAGCGTGTTGCGGGAGCGCATGTTTTTTTCAATCTTGGGGGGGCTCTCCTAGTGCTGCCCTTTTTGGGATTAATTGCTAACGCTATTGGACCTGAAAACGTTGAGTCTGCTAATCTGACCAGAGCGATCGCTAATGCTCATACATTCTTCAACATCGGCATGGCAATTTTGTTTCTACCATTTCTGACATTCATAGCGAACATCCTGATCAAAATTATTCCACAGGAAAAAGTCGAAGCGAAGGCTGGGGTTTACGTAACAGCTTTGGAACCTGATCTTTTAAATGCCCCATCTTTGGCGATGAGTGCTGTTACCAAAGAACTTGAGCAACTCGGCAAGTTGGTATTGATGGCCCACCGTGACAGTTTACCAACACTTCTTTCTGATGATCCGAAGAAACTCAAAGATTTGAAAAGCAGTGATGATGAAATTGATAGGATGCACAACGAGCTGATTAAATACTTAACGGAATTGGGAAGAAAACCGTTATCCTCTGAACAACAGGATGAGCAAATGCGGTTAGTTAAAATGGCAGATGAATTGGAGCACATTGGTGATGTCCTTGAGACAAACATCAGCCGGTTGATTGAACAAAAACAGGAAAGCAAAGTTAATTTTGACGCTGATTCTACGAAGCTTTTGTCAGAATATCATGCGATGACACTTGATGCCCTTGAGAAAACTGTTGTAGCTCTAGATTCTGAAAAGGGGCAGTCTGCAGAGACTGTCATTGGCATGAAGAAAAAATTGAAGGCTTATGCGGAGAAAGCTCATTCTCAGGAAGCCAAAAGATTGGAAAAAATGGAGGGTGGAGGACTACTGGTTTACCGATTGGAGGTGGATATGATTGAGAAAATGGAACAGGTTTTCAGACACTCTCGCAGGCTTGCTCGCCATATTCTAAAACTTGAGAAATCAGTTTTAGCCACATGATTTGAGTCATCAAAAAACGATTGAACCGCTCATCCGTGGACGGTTCAATTCTAAATTTCTCATCGTTGGGCAATGAGGCCTTTGCTACCTCTGAAGTGAGACTCAAGACCATTTACCATTGCATCAGCGATCTTTTGGCGATTTCTGTAATCCAAAACCAATCTGCGATCGTGAGAGTTATTCAAATTTGCCACCTCCACAAGAATAGATGTCGGAATTTTACTGTAACGTAAAATTGCAGGAAGCGACTTTTTACCTCGGCGTATGATGTAGCCACGAACGGTGTTGTTGCGATGAGTCAACCACTTCGCGTCTCGGAAGCTATCGATCATTGTTTTCCCCAACTCTCTACTATATTTCTCAGAAAGTTGATTGTCACCTTTACTGAAAGTGACTCTCCTGGTGTATTCTTTGCGCTTTGTGTAAACGGACTTAACAACACCAAAAGCACGACTTCGTACACGTCGATCTGGGTAATAAATCATAGCGCCACGCAAGGAGTCGTGAAGGGCATCCCCATGCACACTGATCAGGACAATCTGATCAGAGGGCACACCCTGTTTACGTAGTTTCAGGTAAATATGATTCACTAAAAATACCCTCATGTTGACTCCTACTCTCGCACTACCAAGATCGTAGCGTGGATTTACTAGGAGTTCTTCATCACGATCAACTTTTTCGCTTAGGTACTTGACAGGCCCACTTTGGCTTTTGTCCCTAACGGTTTCATGAACAACGAATCCTGACTGTTTTAGTTCTGGCAACATTCGCTGAACGATGTCGTAAACAACATCATCTTCATAAACTCTATCTCCGTTTTTTGGATCCCCTTTTACTGCACCTGGATCAATTCCACCATGTCCTGAATCAAGAATGATGTGGATCTGATCTTTTGTGCGGACAACATTTCTTGCTGATTTACTGCTAGATTTTTTTTTCTCAGCTTTGGTTTTTTTGATTTCTTTCTTTTTTGCTTCATTCCCAGAATTTTTTGCAATTTGGGGGACTACTTTTTTAAGGTGGATATCCGGTGCAGGTGGCGGTACTGGTGGTGGTTTGATTTTTAGTTCCTCTTCATCATCATTAAGATCAACCTCATCATCGCTCTCAGCAACCGTAACGGTGCCTCCCCCACTAGATAAGTCCAGATACTCATCACTTACCCACTCGAGTGGAAAGCGAACCAGTTGACCTGTCTGAATCAATCTTGCGTTGGTGATATCGTTTAATTCAAGAAGTTCTTTGGCCATTCGATCTACTTCCTCGTGCAAAAGTCGGCCGGTAAATCTTGCTACTACCGAAGAATATATCGTATCTCCGGACGACATCTTATATGCAGCAAAGCGCCTTCCCTTGGAATCAGCTTTGACCAACAATGGCTCTTTGACTTTTAGGGGCTGTAATTCCAAGCCTTCCCTCAACCAATTCCAAGGAATTTCAACTACATCCCCAATTTTGAGAGAACGACCTTGGTTTCTTAGTTTATTATGTCGAATAAGGTGTCTGGCTCCAATTTCTCGCTTGGCAAACACACCAGAGATCAAACTGACGGTCTCCCACTTGTAGGTGACTCTATGCCGCCATCCCCCAGCCCCACTTGCATCTTCTGGAAACATTGCTTTCAAGGCAGCTCCCTGGAGTGCATCATTTAGAGACCAAAACGGGATCGGAACAAAGCGATGTTGATAAAGTTGCTTGTTCCCATTATATTTTTTGATTTTTTTGTGATTATTACGCCAATCATCAAGAACCCTTTTGCCCATCTTGTAGGTTCCTTCGCCTGATCTGGGCTTGATCAAAACTTCAAAGCTGTTCTTGGCTCTTTTGACACGCATGATGTCTTCATCATTAAAAATAAATTCTTGATAATCCTTTGTTTTTTTTGCCTCTACTGTAATCGGCAAGAGTAGTAAGAAACAGAATGTAAGATGAAAAAGCAAAGCTTTTAGATTCATGAAAACAGGCTTCGTTCAAGTTCGCAAAGTGGGGAGCACATCATGCGCGGTAGACCATCCAGGCAGCATCTAAATAAGTAACTGTTGACAAGAACTGTGCCAACAAATTAGGGAGAAACTTATGGGTTTGCAGGGCCGTGTTCTCGCACAAAATAGACGTGCGCGGTTTGAGTATGAAATCTTGAAAACTTACGAAGTGGGAATTGAGTTGAAAGGAACCGAAGTCAAAAGTATTCGCGAGGGAAAAATAAACCTGAGTGAGAGCTACTGCCGGGTCACGGAACTAATGGAAGGCTGGTTGATGCAGTGCCATATTTCCCCGTATGATTTTGGAAACCGACACAACCATGATCCAGTTCGTCCAAGAAAACTACTTCTTCACAAAGGTGAACTTCGTAGATTGTATGGTCAAATTCGTGAAGCTGGACTTACGATTGTTCCCCTAAAAGTGTATTTGAAGAAAGGTCTCATCAAATTGGAGATCGCCTTGGTGAAGGGGAAAAAGATTCATGACAAGCGAGAAACCCTTAAAAAGAAGGAAGTGAGTCGAGAAATGGAAAGAGCACTCAAAGCAAGGGACTGAGAATGGTACTTGAGTCACCTGAGAAAGATTGGTTAGCGCTAAGCCTAGTTACCGGGGTTGGCACCCAGACTCTTCATAAACTTTCGGAGACTTTCGGTAGCCTCTCCAAAATTTGGCAAAAATCCTCCGATCAACTTCTGCAATTGGGCCTTAGAAAAGATGTCATTAAGCTATTGCCGAAAGCAATGGATGTTCGAAGTTTCCAGATGGAAAAAAGGTTAATCGAATCATCTCCCAATCTTCACTTACTTTGTCCAGAAAGTGAGGTCTTCCCAACTAATCTATTACAGATTCATAGTGTCCCTTCAGTACTTTATGTAAAAGGTGAGTTACCCAATGCACACAATTTATGTTTAGGAATCGTAGGATCAAGGTTCTGCACAAGTTACGGAAGAGATCAGACCAAAAGACTGGTAAATGAACTTGCTGAGTTGGTTCCAGATGCATTTGTAATCAGTGGGTTTGCTCGAGGAATCGATACCGTAGCGCACGAGGCCGCCTTGGAAGCTGGGTTAAGAACAATTGCTGTTTTGGCTGGGGGGCTCCAGCACATCTACCCTCCTGAAAACGAGAATTTAGCTGATAGAATTTGTCAACAGGGAGCACTTATCAGTGAATTCCCTCTGGCCACCAAACCAGTTTCACACAATTTTCCTATTAGGAATCGCGTCATTAGTGGTATCTCACAGGGTGTATTGGTGACGGAGGCGAGTGTGAAAAGTGGAGCCTTGATCACCGCGAAGTTTGGTCAAGAACAAAACCGCGAGGTTTTTGCCGTACCTGGTAGGATCGATTCGCGTCCCAGTAGCGGATGCAATCAACTGATTTCAAGGAACCAGGCAAAATTAATAACCTCTGCCACTGACATCCTTGAGGATTTACTGCCTACTATCTCCAATAAAGCAGGGATTCAGCTCTCATTTCCAGAACCATCAAAACAAATTCAGCTGTCCAAAAGTGACTTGAGTGATCAACAGATCATGATTCTCAATTCCCTGAATGAGGGTGCAAAAGATCTGGACAACTTAAGTCTCATTACAGAGGAGGGACCACAGCAACTTTTGCCTTTGTTACTGGAAATGGAATTGCAGGAGTGGATTAAAGTTTTGCCAGGTGGTCATTATGAAATAAACCCATCGATTGAGATTGTTACATGAAGAGATCATTTTTGTTGTTGGTGCTGATTCTTATCTCATTTTTTTTCGTAAAGCCGATTTCTGCGAAGACTTTCGGGGCCGAAGAAATCTCTATGATTCTAATTACCCATTCAGAGAATCAACTGCGTTTCCGCAGGGATTTCTCAGAAAAAGAACTAGAACTGAGTGGAGATTTTGAACAATTACGACCGCAAGGAAGAGATTGGGCCTTTGAACTAAAAAGCCAAGGTAACTATGTATCTTGTTTAATGAGTGAAAACGAGGCAATGAAATTTGTCGATACCGGGCGTGGAACAAATATTTTTCTTACCGGAAAGATCCAAACGGTGCGTAAAAACGATGTGGATAACAACAAACCGATTCTAGAATTAGATCAATGTCGGATTAGGTTATTGTCCGAAAATCAGATTGCCTCCATCCTGATGGAAGGACGCTGGAAAGGCTGCAACGTACGGATTGGCAAGAAGAAGTATAATGGCAAATCTTGTAGCCTATATGTGACCATTCGGAGGCAAAACGATGGGTACATGATCAGCGATCTGAAGAGAAGTGATGGACGGCCAATTGAGGTTGTAGCAGCTGATTTTCTGGGAGGAACACTTCCAGAATGGTCAACAAAGACATTACAGACTGGAGTGATTACTTCCTATAACTGTCAATTTGAAGAAACGAACCAGAACAGTTTCATATGTGAGTGGGAAGAGCCAAAAAGAGAAGGAACCATTAATTTCCAAAGACTCAGATGATGCGATAGTCAGGTACGGCGATCATTTCGACAACAAATCCTCCAAGGCTGGTTTCAGCTTGGGGTGCTCAAAAGGGAAGTTTATCTCCATCAATCTTTTTGGTTGAACAGCAAGATCGCTGAGCACCGTAGAATCAGCCATCTCACCAAAAACTGTCTCCATCATAAACTTCGGGACTTTAAGAATTGCAGGCCTTTTTAAAACTTTTGCCAAGACTTTGCTGAATTTCAGATTTGAAACCACTTCAGGAGCCACTGCATTATAGTTTCCCTGCCAACTTTCAGAATGAATAGATTGCCAGATCATTTCGACAACATCAGATAGGGTTATCCAACTCATTCTCTGTTCTCCGTCCCCGATTGCTCCCCCCAAGCCCAATCGAAAAACTGGCAGCATTTTGTGTAATGCCCCGCCTTCCTTAGCCAAAACGACTCCCAACCGTAAACGCACAACTCGGATTCCGTGCTCTTGGAGTACTTCACTAGCCTGTTCCCAATCTTCCACAACATCTGCTAAGAATCCTGAGCCAGGTGGACTTTCTTCAGTGACCCAGTCAGCTCTTTTTTGACCGTAGAACCCGATTGCAGATGCAAACACCACTACTTTTGGTGGGGATGGACTGGAGAGGATTTTTTCAACTAGGAACTCAGTGCCTTGTACACGACTTTCATATATCAACTGTTTTTTGAAGCTGGACCAATGGCCATCTACCGTTTCACCCGCCAAATGAACCAGTGCATTGCAATCATCTATTCCACCATCTAAGACCTTCTCTGAATAATTCCAGAAACGCTCACCTTCTTCGGAAGTTGGCTGACGAACTAGTTTTAGGAATGGTTGATTTTCTGATCGAAACCTTTTTATCAGTGCCTTACCGATCAGTCCAGATGCTCCGGTAATTGCTATTAATTTAGGATCTGACATTGGGATCTATTCTTAAAGATTCAAAGTATTTTAGGACATTCACAACTGCCTAGTAGTGCCAATTAAGATACTAAAGGGGCCGAGTTCGACAAATTTTTCATTGGACAAGTCATTGGGCACTCCCATGTAATGATTGGAATTCCATTGCCAAAAGATAGATCTTTCTTCTTTGATTGCAAAAGACAATGGCGCATCATAACTATTGCAGAGGAACCACCAACTCATGCCTTCTTCAAAATTTTCTATTTTCCAAACAAAACTTCGAATATGAGGTGACCAGTCTGCCTCAAATCCTTCCGAATTAAACCAACTGATCTTTGAAGAGGAAGAAATCCAACATGATTTGCACAATCTTGCTCTCAAAGCGAGCAGCTTTCGAACAAATTCAACCCTTTCAGACTTGGTCTCACTCTCCTGCCAATTAAGCCAGTTTAGTTCATTGTCTTGGCAATAGGCATTATTGTTTCCATATTGTGTTCGACCCCATTCATCACCGGCCACAAACATCATTGGACCACGACTAATGGCCAGAATGGTCCAAGCCATCCTCCATTTCTGTTCACGTAAGCCTAGTATTTCCTGATTCTCAGTTGGCCCCTCTACTCCTAAATTATTTGAAAAATTTGCTGAATGGCCATCTCGATTGTTCTCACCGTTTGCATGATTGTGCTTTTCTGAATAGCTGAACAAATCCCAGAGGGTAAAACCATCATGAGAAGTGATGAAATTCAGACTCGGCCAATAATCAGTTGATGGTTCACCGAAAATAGAGGGGCTTCCCTCAATCGCATCTTTTAGAGCAAGGCCTTGCCCTACTTCTCCGGAGATCACCTTGCGGGTGGTATCCCTAAATCGATCATTCCATTCTGTCCATCCTGCCTTCTTCGCAGACCTTCCCAGATCGTATCCATGAGCGTCCCATGGTTCTGAGATCAGCCGCACATTCTTCAGTCTTGGCTCCTGCCGTAATTCCCAAAGAAGATTCGGAAAATCCTGAAAATCGCCTGTCTCCGGATGCCTATTCAAAATACTGGTCAGATCAAATCGAAAACCGTCAACTCCCATCCCTTCATGCCAGTAAAGTAAACTTCCCAAGATTAACTCCTTCACCAAGGGGTGTCCGCATCTAAGTGTGTTGCCACAGCCTGAAGCATTATGAAGTTCACCTTGGGGGGTCTGGAGATACCATGTCTCTTTGTTCATCATTTTGAAGTGATATTTTGGTCCCTTGGCATCCTGTTCTGCAGAATGATTGTAGACAACATCCAACCAGACCTCGATTTTATGAAGATGGCATTCTTGAACAAATTCTTTGAATTCTTGGTGTCGGTATAAAGGATTTTCTGCGTAAGCTCCTTTAGGAGCAAACCATAAGATTGGTGAGTAACCCCAATAATTTTTGAGATTTTGTTGATTTTCTGGATTCCTTAATTGGTTTTCATTTTCATCGAAATCAAAAATAGGAAGCAACTCCACCACATCCACACCGAGTTGGCTTAAATATTTAATTTTTTGTTGAATCCCAGAAAAATTGCCGCGTTGCCTGACAGGAACCCCGGATGAGTGATGCTGAGTCATTCCACGAACATGACATTCATAGATAACTAACTCACCCAGCGACTTCTTAGAAAATCTTTCTGATTCAACTCGTACCTTTGCCATCTCTGTCAAGAGAGCTAACCTCTTCAACTTTATTGATGAAGTTTTGCTCAGAGAGTCTTCACTTTCAAAACATGCCTTTAAAAGTCCACATTTCTCATCAACTTGAAATGTAATGATTTGACCCCAGAGTTCCCCACCCAGGGAATTTCTCGCAAACGGATCAAGGATCCAATCGGTGATAGAATTACCATCTGAATCTGATCGAAAAACCTTTACCAAATATGCTGTCAAAACAGTTACTGGAGATTCAAATTTTCCCTGCCAAATTTCATGATCCGTTGAGGCTTTAATCAGATCGTATTTCCTTAGGAGTGGGAGATTTTCTGTGGTTTTATCATTGTGACTTTCAAAAAAATTGAGTGGTATCCCAAAGAACCAAAGTTCCACTTTGAGTGCATCGGGAATAGGGAGAGAAAAGTTAAAATAATTTTCATCTAAGTGAATACCAAATCTATTCATATGCGGAACTGACCTATGCCCATCATCTAATTCTTCTTTTTTTGTATATTTTAGTTATCAAGCCAAAAATATCAGGTTTGCCTAGTAACTTTCATAAGGTACATCCTGTGAATGTGTTGACCCACAGAAAGAATCTTCGAGATAGCGGCATCCCTTGCCCAATCGCTGAAAAACAAACCGTACTGCAAGCCCCTGAGTAAATAATGCCCCGAAAAATTACGTTCTTCTTTACAATCCTCTTCACGATAAGCTTTGGTGGATTTGCTTGGGCAGCAGGTGAAGGGAGAAGACAAATTCGACCTTTGGATTATCAGAGTTTACGCTCCTACACAGAATCCCAGCAGGTTATCCCAAATTATGTTGCTGAACGATATCCTGATAATTTTGAAGACAAAGTACGTCGAGACGCTGCCCGTTATGTTCCACGAAAGCGCCGTTTCAAACCTGATCCACTGAATTACGGACAGCTCAGAATTTACCTAGACAGACAATACGAAAGCCCACCGGACAATCCTCTCACAAGAGATATTTATTCACGAAGAAAATCTGTGCGAACCATCATCCGCGAACCACGGGATATGCGATAAAAAGAAGATGATGGGATTCACAATTAATTTGTGCTATACAGAATGGTTTACTATTAAAATTTTATCCATACCTTTTGGTTTTGGATCCTCCCTCATCTCTTTAGTAGTTTAGGCACTCCCGAATGGCGAAGAAAAAAGTTCGCAAAGCTGGCATGGTTAAGCGCCAGCAGTCAAAGAAACATACGAAAGCACAACAACGTCGTAAGTTTGCCTCCCGAAGAATGATCAGTAATCCCCAGGCTGCAACTCAAAAGCGTTTGGAAGAACTACTGAGCACACTCCCCTTCCTAGCATTCTCCGAACGGTTTGAAGATTTGAAATTTGATATTCAGGCAGTTAAAGAGGGATTAGAAGCAGAAACCCCAGAACCTTTGCTACTCATGAGGCTGCTGACTGAAGAATTTCTAGAGGGATTCCGTGCTAGATTTGAGGAATTTGAGAGAGAGACAACTCCACAGTCACCAGATAATCTTCTGGCGAAAGCTACGATCCATCAACTGGATCACAGTAATGAAATTCCTCATCTTTCAAATCCAATGATCGTGGCAGTCTATCTCAAAACACGTGCTGAAGCTCTTGGAGAGGAAGCACTTACAAGAGAGACGATTCATGATGCTCTTAATGATTATGAAGTGAGAAACAGCGAATTGATTGAACTAATCTCCGAAAGCCCCAGTGAATTGATTTATGGGCCCGAAGCTAAAATACCCGGCTCCGCGGATTCAGGTATTGAGGAAGAAGCTACCACTGATTCTGATTCGAAGGAAGTTGTTAGAGTTCCCCCAATCTCAGAAGAAGTCCTGGCAGATTTCCGGGAGAGTCTCGATTGGTCAGAAGAAGATCTCTCAAGGTTGGATGAAGATCTTGAAGTGTTTCTGGACGATTTCCAACCACCTGTGTATCAGGAATGGACACCTGATTTGATTGACGAATTCATTAATGAATGGTTTGTCAGGGAAGCAAATCCTTTGGAAGAAGACTTGGCAAGCATGCGTAAAAACATGCTCTATTTCCTGAGGTATTTGCGTGAAAAATCTCTGTTACCATCATGCTTTGGAGATACACGACCAGCCAGCCTAGAAGGCGCTGCTTGAATCGAGCTTGTTTTCATGTGAATGGTCGGACATTTATCCAACCACCGCGGAGGTGACTATGCGTATTCGTTGGCAATTTAGCATCCTTTTCATAATTATATCTCTTGTTGCACTCAATGGATGCAACAAGGATCAAGGACCACGACCTAGTCAGGGAACACTTGACAACCCTAGTTTCCATGTGATGCGGGGTAAAGACTTACTTGATGAGCAACGGATTGATGCTGCCTCCAAGCAGTTTGATCTTGGTCTTGAGTTGAAATCTGAATATGGACCTGCTCTAGCAGGCAAAGCGCTTGTCCTTACTCTCCAATCACAACAAGTCGGATTGGAGCCTGAAAAGGCTGCAGAACTCCTTGAGGAATCTGAGAATTTATTGGGGAAAGCTCTAAGCAACGCGGAGGGTCCAAACGAGGAACTCTCCGTTCAATTGTTGGCAATGCGCACTATTACAACCAGAGCGGAGGGAGATGACTGGATCGACGATGTTGAGGATCATTTTAATGAAGCCCTGGAGATTTTTGAAGACCATCCTGATCTTCAGGCAAGCAAGGCAGAACCTTGGTACTATTGGGGCCAATCGAATGAAAAATCTCTGAGATTTGAGGAGGCCCAGAATGCTTTCACTCAAGTACTTGAGTTAAATCGTGGTTTTACTAGAGAAGCTAACCATGCAATCGAACAACTGAACAAAATTGTCCGAGCTCAACCAGGTACAAGGCATGGGCGCGAGCTTGCGATGATTGAGCAAATCACTCGTGCCGATATGGCAGCGTTGTTGATGCAAGAGCTCAAATTGGCCGATCTTTACACCCGAAATGCAACTGAGCAGAGGAAAGAACTAAAGTTTGAATCTCCAACAAAAGATTTTATTCCTACTGGCGAAAGCAAAATCGAAAGGCCACTGGCATCTGATATCTCAGAACATCCATTGCGTGAAGATATTGAAACCATTCTCAAACTTCAGGTTAGAGGCCTCGAATCTAACCCTCAATTCCTCTTTTTCCCAAATAAAGAAATCACTAGGGCTGAGTATGCTTTGATGTTGGAAGATGTACTTATTCAAGTGACACAGGATTCAGCTCAATCCACACGATTTGTTGGTGACACCTCACCTTTTGTGGATGTTCGGTCAGACGCTTATTACTACAACGCCGCCCGCACCCTTGTTTCAAGAAATATTATGCAGCTACAAGACAAGGTTCGTGGTGAATTTGGGCCTGATCGAGCGGTTGCAGGTGCTGATGCACTCTTAAGTCTGCGTCTTCTCAAAGACGAGCTACAGCGCTATGTAAGATCTCCGAGCAGTTGACGAGATATGAGTTGCAATGTACTGGTTGTCGATGATGAGCGAAGTATTCGTTGGGTCCTAGAAAAAACCATCTCGCGAGCCAGTGCAACGCCTCACATTGCTTCGAATCTCCAAGAAGCACTGGAAATTCTAGAAAGCCAATCCATCGACATGGCATTTGTTGATATTCACCTGCAACAGGAGAATGGACTGGCTTTCACCGAAGAAATTTTGAAGCAATTCCCTTCCTTATTGATCACGGTGATGACCGGTCAGAACACTATGTTCAACACGGTAGAAGCCATGAAGAAAGGGGCTTTTGAGTACATCACGAAGCCATTTGACATCCAAGAAGTAGAGAAAATCCTTGAAAGAGGTCAACACCTTCTAAGTAGTCACAGAGCCGACCGCCAAAGCCAACTCCAACTAACCCACCGCGAAGAACAAGAATTACTAATTGGCAGAAGTCGTGAAATGCGCGACATCTTCAAGTCGATTGGTAGAGTAGCCGCAACCCATTTGACCGTACTTATTCTAGGAGAGAGTGGCACGGGCAAAGAATTGATTGCACGATCCATTCATGCACATTCTGACCGTTCAGAAGCACCATTCGTCGCGATAAATTGCGCAGCAATCCCAGGTGAATTACTAGAATCTGAGTTATTTGGCCATGAAAAGGGGGCTTTCACAGGGGCTGTTGAGCGCAAACGTGGAAAACTGGAGCTCGTAGGTCGAGGAACTCTTTTTCTTGATGAAATTGGCGACATGCCCCTAAAGCTGCAAGCAAAGCTGTTAAGGGTTCTACAAGAGCGACAGTTTGAGCGGGTGGGAGGTAGCGAGTTGATTCCCGCTTCCATGCGAGTGATTGCTGCTACACACCGGCAATTAAACAAAATGATTGCTGAGCAGGAATTCCGTGCCGATCTTTTTTATCGGTTAAGCGTGTTCCCAATTAGTGTCCCCTCTCTTAGGGAACATCGTGAGGACATCCCTCTGCTGGTAGAACATTTCCTGAAAAAAGGCCGTCAAGAACTAGCCGTAGGGCGCAAGAGTATTACTGAGGAGACGATGGAAATTCTTCAAAAATATTCTTGGCCAGGAAATATCAGAGAATTAGAAAATGTAGTCAAAAGTTTGATGATTACGAACGTTAGTGAAGTCATTATCAAAGATGCTCTTCCACATAATCTACTAAGCCAAGCTCCCCTCCCAGAATTTGAAGAAACACTGGAAGAGTTGGCCTACAAAAAACTTCATATGGTAATTCCGGAATTTGTTCATCAGCAAAGAGAGGATTTGATGGACACCGTTCTTCACCAGATAGAAAGACCCTTATTGCAATTGTTGTTGGAAGAAACGCGGTGGAACCAACAGAAGGCTGCGCGTATTCTGGGCATCAACCGAAATACTCTTCGCAAAAAAATTGAGATTTTACAGGTGAGAAGACTCAGTTCCTCAAATCCCCAATAGATGCCAATGCTCCATCGAGTTTTAGAAACCATTCATCAGAGAATAGCATCGGGGGATACTAACTCTTCTTACGTAGCATTCCTTGTTCAAAAGGGAGAAGATCAGATTCTGAAGAAAATTGGTGAAGAAACCACAGAAGTAGTTTTGGCTGCTAAAGGTCAAGATCGTGCTGCCTTGGTGCATGAATTGACTGACCTCTGGTTTCATTGCCTTGTCTTGATGGCCGAAAAGGAAATATCTTTAGAAGATATTGACAATGAACTTAAGAGTCGTTTCGGCCAATCGGGAATTGAAGAGAAAGCTTCTCGCATCAAACCCTGATCATTTTCAGTTTTTCCACCCAAGTTAAGACCTATGTTTACACCTTTCGAATCGTTCGGCATCAAATTCCGCAATCAAATCCTTGCCCCGCCAACAAAAGAAAACCTTGCAAACCACCGCGGCATTGTCACTGGAGAAATGATTCGTCACTACTCAGCCCTGGCAAAGCAGGGCGTAGGCACCATGCTTACCGAATCAGCTTTTGTTGCCCGCCAAGGGAAGATGGCAGTTGGTCAATTGGGTATTTCAGAGGAAGAGCACCTAGAGGGCTTAGAAAAATTAGTCAAAGCCATCAAGAAAGAGGGAGCTTGTATTGGGATCAAGCTTTCTCATGCAGGCGCAAGAACTTCGGAAGAGGTTTGTGGAGAAAATCCAGTGGGGCCATCTCTCTACAACTTTGGCCGGGACTTCGATCTCAGTAGAGAGTTTGACGAGGGAGACATTGAAGAAATCATTTTACATTTTGTTCACGCTGCAGAGAGAGCTCAAGAGGTTGGATTCGATTTTATTGAAATTAATGGTGGAGACCAACTGCTCTTAGATCAATGCTTTTCTGTCAGGTTCAACAATCGAGACGACGACTACGGATCTGAAACCATCGAAAACCGATTGCGGCTGACTTGTCAAATCATCCAAGCCATTCGTGATCGGAAAAGTGTTTCCATACCGATCAGTTATTATTTTTCCATTTTTGATAAAATGGAGGATGGATTTTCCATCACTGATCTTCACGAAACACTTGAACTCCTTGAAAAAAGTGGGGTTGATATTTTCCATCCATTTGCAGTGCATGTAATGAATCGATGCTTTGATTCGGAGGAGTCCTTATTGGAATTGATTGGCCTAAACACAGAGCGGCCTCTCGTCGCAGATGGAAACATCAAATCACCACAAGTGCTCTTAGAGGTACTAAATATAGACAAGGTAGGGTGGTACGTTCTTGAAAAGACACTTTTAGCACGTCCAAATTGGTTTAACTTTCTGAAGAAAAAAGTAGCGGATCAGGAGAAGTAAACATGTCCAGTTTATCCGAATCAAAACATAACCCTGATCCATGTCGGTTAGCTATTGTTGGCTTGGGGACTGTCGGAGGAGGAGTTGCAGAAGTCCTCTGGCAGCATGGAAAGGCAGATTACAGCGCTGTTCAGTTAGCAGGCATTTTAGAGAAGAACCAAGAAAATCCAAACCTACCTATTTGGACACAACGTGATCAAATTTTACTCTATTCCTCACTTGAGGAGTTGCTTGCTGATCATTCCATTCAAGTAGTTGTAGAGACTGTCGGAGGACAAACATTCGCTCGTGAGTTGATTACCAAAATCCTTGAATCTGGAAGAGATGTAGTTACTGCCAACAAGGATCTGATGGCAGTGCATGGGGAAGAATTACTCGCCATAGCTGAAAAAAATGGGCGACAACTTCTTTTCGAAGCCAGTGTTACAGGAGCAATCCCGGTAGTGAGGCTGCTACAAGATTACTTCCATGTGGATGATATTGAGAAGGTCAGCGGTATATTTAATGGAACCTCCAATTATATCCTGACCGAAATGGAGCAGAAGCAACTATCTTTTGAAGTCGCTTTGAGGCAGGCTCAGGATTTAGGTTTTGCTGAAGCTGATCCGACTAATGATATTGCGGGATATGATGCTCGCTACAAATTAGTCATTCTGACTTATCTGATCACTGGTGTTTGGCTGGCTCCAGATCAAATTACTCTTGAGGGAATTGAGCACCTGGAACCTGCAGATTTTGCTTACGCTTCAAGGATGGATCGGCGCATCAAACTCATCGGTTATCTGAAACGAGAAGCGCAAGATCTTCAGGCTTTCGTTTTGCCACTGATGGTTCCAAGGGGTGGTGCCGTAGCAGAGATAGGTGGCTCCACCAATATTGTATCGATTGAAGGTAGATTTAGTGAGGAAATCTCGATGGTTGGGAAGGGGGCAGGGAGTTTACCAACAGCTTCCGCATTGGTTGCTGATCTCGAGAAAATCTCCAAAGGATCTGCGACAAAAAATAGCCCTTCAACAAAGCAATATAGACTTCAGCCTTTTGAGGAGTATATCTTCCGGCACACTCTAAGGATTACAGTCAAGGACCAGCCCGGAATTGTTGGTCAAATTGGTCAAGTTTTAGCGGAACATGAGATTAATATTTACGCACTTGAGCAATTGCCTCAATATCACCAAAAGGATGGATCTCATCCTGTAATCTTCACAATCACATTGGAAGCTTGTCAAGAAGCGTTGTTGAAAAAAGCTCTCGAGAAAATCAACAAATCTGATTATTTGCTACAACCAATTTCTGTTTTACGTGAAATCGCCTAGGATTTCAGATGCACTGGTTGCGTAGAAATTTATGGGCTCTTCTCTTAGGGGCAGTTCTCCTTTCTTCAGCAATCCTTCTTTATCAATCCTACCAAAGCGCGGATCGATCGGAAGCCTCATTGATCACCGAGGCAGCTCACCTCATCGCCAGTCCCTTTCAAAGAGCGAATATTTGGTTTTCAAAACATTTTGAAGAGCTTGAATCATATTTTGTTCAGCTTGAAGAGCTCAAAAAAGAAAACCAGTCATTGAAAGAGCGGATCTTTCATCTCAATACTGATTTGAATGTACTCAACGAGACAGTTGCCCGGAGCAGCTCCCAATTCCTTCAGTTAAATTGGGCCAATAGCTATCCTGAACCAGTTATCTTTGGGGATATCTTAGGAATCAGCACAGATCCGCTGACTCGGGTTTGGTGGCTCAATCTTGGTACGCAAGATGGCATACAGGTAAAGCAACCTGTTGCCGTCGCAGAAGGGTTGGTGGGCAGAGTGCAAAATGTCTCAGCAAAACAATCAACCATTCAAATCATCCTTGATCAACGGAGCCGATTTCCTGTTTTAGTGCAACGAACAAGGAGTAGGGGGATTGTGGCTGGCACAGGTAGGGGGATTGAACTAAGGCAGGTACTAATCAGGGATGAATTGAAAATTGGAGACCGGATTATTACCAGTGGCTTAAGTCAATTGTTTCCTAAGGGATTGTTTGTCGGAGAAATCAAAGAAATCCTCCAATCAGAAAACCAACTGTTCCAAACCGCAGTCCTCGAACCAGGTGTTGATTTCAGCCGATTAGAGTCAGTGGGTATTCTTCCACTGGAGTTGGGTTTGTTTGATCCAGATCAACCTCAAGAATGATATGTTTCCAGGATTAGTTTTTTTAATCCTCTTTGGCGTCGAAGTCATTTTTGGAGGCATATTTCATGAGCCATTGCCTTTTCCTCTCAGGCTTGTCTGGCTTGGTATGGCATTTTTGATTAGAGCAAATTTTCGAAGTGCCGTTTTTTGGGGAGGACTAGGCGGAATTTTTAAGGATTCACTGAGCCATGGATTGCTGGGCCTCGAAGGTTTTTCATATCTACTCTCCTTAGCCATCCTTCATAGAATTCTTCAAAACAAGCAGGTGATTTATGATGGGTATTTTCTACTAATTTTTCTTTTCACATTTTCGATCCAAGAAATTTTCAACATTTGTTTACAAAACTGGCTTTTCCTTGATAGCGCTCTGAAAAGTCTGCTTATCTTGGTGATCTACGGTACCCTGGCACATGGTCTGCTGGCGACTATGTTTCTAGGTTCAAAATTGATTTGGACATCTCGTTTTCCATTGAGGAAGCATTATTGATGAGCCCAGCAAAAATCTTATCGGAACAAGATCTTTTCAGAACTCGTGTCATCTGTATTGCGCTAGCTATCTCTTTTGTATTTTCATTTTTGGGTGGTCGCCTTTGGTATCTTCAGGTGATTGAACATGAAGAATACCAGAGTTACGCTGAAGGTAACCGAATCCGGCTCCGTCCCGAACCAGGGTTACGTGGACAAATTCTTGATCGAAACGGTCAAATTTTAGCTGAAAATCGTCCTGCATACCACCTACAAATGGTCTGGGAAGACGCTCCAAATCCTCTCCAAACTCTCAATAAGCTTTCAGAAACCTTTCAGTGGTCCCTAATTGAACTGCTGGGAAAGTCCCAATACGCTAGTAGAACGCCTTTCAGATCCATCCGTTTAAAATCTGACCTTACCGCAGATCAAGCAGCCTTCTTACAAACTCACTCTGACAAATTTCCAGGAGTCACCGTAGAAATGGAGGCGGCACGCTTCTATCCCCATGGCAAAACTGCTGCTCATGTCCTTGGGTATGTGGGAGCAACAAATAAAAGATCAGAGGAGTTGCCCAGCAATCAAAAGCGTTCCAGGAGTATTGATGGGAAGGCTGGGCTAGAGATGACTCTGAATGAATTTTTGACCGGACTTGATGGCGGGCGACAAGTTGAGGTTGATCACATTGGCAGAGAGTTAAGGACTATTCCCCCAGTGATTGCTTCAGTACCTGGGAATACTCTCCAACTAACCATTGATATTGAATTGCAGAAAGCAGTTGAATCTGCAATGGACAATCAGACTGGAGCAATACTGGTGATGCAGCCAGGAAGTGGTGAAATCCTAGCAATGGCTAGTCTGCCGGCTTATGATCCCAACTGGTTTGCTAACGGCATTGATTCAAATTTGTGGAACCAATTGCTCAATGATGAAGATCGCCCCTTGGAAAACAAAATTGTTCAGGGCGCCTATCCGCCTGGCTCAATCTTTAAATTAGTCACAGCCTACGCCGCATTGGATCAGCATTTGATCGATCCAAGCCATGAGGAAACCTGCAACGGCTATTTCTATGTGAAGGGCCGGAGTGCTCCCTTCAAGTGTTGGAAGTCAGGCGGACATGGCCCAGTCGACTTGATAGAAGCCATTCGAGGGTCTTGTAACATTTATTTTTATCAATTGGCAATGGAAATGGGCGTGGACACGTTAGCTCATTACGCCAAAATGATGATGTTTGGTGAAAAATTAGATTTGGGGGTTGCTGGTGAAAAGACCGGCTTGATTCCTGATTCAGACTGGAAAAGAGCAACCTTCAATGAAAGATGGTATCCGGGAGAAACACCATCGGTAGCAATTGGCCAGGGATACGTGAGTGTCACTCCCATTCAACTCGCAAATTTTGTAAATTTGATTGCTTCCGGGGGTATCTGGCATCCGCCTAAGCTTTTGCGGGATCAGGCAGAGTCACCTAGCCAAACAATCTTAGACCAGAGAATCATAGCTCCTTTGCTTCAGGGGATGGTAGCTGTGGTAAATGATCCAAATGGTGGAACAGCTAAGGTTGCTCGAATTGATGGCTTCACTGTCGCGGGTAAAACGGGCACAGCCCAGATCATCAGCCATGAAACTCGGAAAAATCTCACCAACGAGGAAAAAGAGCTTCGAAAATACCAAAATCATGCTTGGTTCGCAGGCTTTGCCCCTGCAGAAGCTCCAGAAGTTACAGTCCTTGTCCTGGTTGAGCATGGTCAGGGAGGAGGCAAGGCTGCTGCACCTGTAGCCCGGAAGATTCTGGAGTTTTATCAGGAACATCGCTACGGTCGAAGTGTAGCCAGTTCATTTCAAGATCAAACAGTGCCATTTTCTTGGCAACTAAATAATGCCTTTGACCAGCCATAGGATGAATTTACAGCAACATCGACCCATCACACTTGCATCCTCCTCGCCTCGTCGAAAGAGTTTTTTAGAGAGTTTCGGCCTTCAATTTACTAGTTTTTCACCTGATATTGAAGAAGTTCGCAAATCTGGGGAACAGCCAATCGCATACGTTCGAAGGATGGCATTGGAAAAAGCAGAAGCAACTCAAGGTGACTTCACTGAAAGTTTGATCTTGTCAGGAGATACGGATGTTGTTCTTGATGGTGAAGTCCTAGGCAAACCGAATGATCCTGAAGATGCACTTTTGCTTTTAGAGCGGCTCAGTGGCAGAGATCACCTAGTTCATTCTGGTTACTGCCTAATGGACTCCAAGAACAATTGGACTCATATTGGAGATGTCACCACAAGAGTTTGGCTGAGATCTTTGCCCAAAAAATGGCTGGAATGGTACATCTCCTCTGGAGAGCCTCTCGACAAAGCAGGTGCTTACTCAATCCAAGGATTAGGTACGCTACTCGTGGAGCGGATTGAGGGCTCGTACAATAACGTTGTAGGTTATCCAATAGAGATCATCATAAATGTTTTACTTCGTGAAGGCTTCCTTTCTTTCTCAAACAATTAGATCCCGACTGTTGTCATTCTTAAAATGAATCAAATTTTTCGATACGTTTCTTTCATACTGATTCTCTGGGCTACTTCTGATCAAATTCTCCGAGCAATCGAAGTTGAACAACCACTACCCCCTGAAGTCATTGAAGCAAAATTTCGATATCAGACTCTGCCAGAATATTCAGAAATTTGGGGTGCAGGCGGTAAAGACACATCCCTCAAGGAAATGGTACTTGGAAAATATTCAAACGAATTTACGGGATCCATCAATCAATCTGAACAATTGCTCAGGGTTGATCTGATTTATGGTTGGACAGAAACCTGGGCTCTTGGAGCAACCATTCCATGGGAGCAGAAGAAGCAAAGTACCTCGCTTACATTCAATGGCATCAATAAAACTGCTGAGCTTCAATCTGTCGAAAAAAATGTCGCAAGTGATTCACAAGCTGGTCTAGGAGATGTAGCGCTCTGGATGCGCTACAACCTCTCCTCAAGCTATCGCTGGCTCTGGACCCTTACTCCCAAATTAGTTTTTCCGACTGGAGTAACTGGAAAGGCAAGAGGTTTCAAGCCTGTGGCCATTGGTGGTGGACAAATGGATTTTGGACTGAAATTGCAGTCCCAATGGTATCCTCCCCAATCAGAGGGTGTGCTACAAATCGCTTCGGTTGAAGGGCTGAATCAACTGAAGGGAGAACGTGAAAATTTAGCTGGTGAGAAAGTCAGTTACCAGCCTGGCAACTCATTTGACATGAGATATGGTTGGACTCTAGAGGTCGAGAATTTTATGCTGGGAGCCGAGTTTTCTTGGTTTATTCAAGCACCAGATGCACTTGGTTCTGAAATCGGGAGCACTCGGCGCCTGTATCAATGGAATTTTGAACTTGGTTACGGGAATTTAACTCAATTGGACCGTGAGCCACTTCCAGTACCATTTCAGGTTCGTTTTGGTGTTCTCAGGCCATTTATGGGCGAAAACGTTCCAAAAATATCTCAATATTATGTGAGTGGGGATGTCTATTTCTGAGACTACTACTCTTCGATCCATCAGAAAATTTTGGAGAGCTACTTTATTTATAATAGGGGCTTTCCACCTCTCAGCCTGTAAAACGCAGAACAACCCAATCTCTCACCCCTATTATCATGAATACCCGACTACACAGGAAGAAAGGGTTACTGAAATTTGTAACCACGTTGCAGCTTCACATTTTGTGGTAGAAAAACGCATGGTTTACTTCAGGAAAGCAGGTACAAAAGATGATATCAACATGCCTCACTACAACACCGCATTACCCGATGGATACTACTTCTGTAGCAATATTTTACTCCCAAAATCTCATCTTGAGTAAGACTCTCATTTCTGAAGCTCAGGAATATTTCTGAAATACTCCAAGGCCCCTGGATTTGCCAAGGCTTCCTGACTTTTTACAGGCAAATTGTGAACGACTGCTCGAACAGCCAACTCCACGATCTTACCACTTAATGTTCTGGGCAAAGCAGCAACTGAAACAATCACCTCTGGAACATGTCTTGGGGTGGTATTCTGCTTGATTCGCCGACGTAACTGATCTTTCAATTCGACAGTTAGTTCTTGTTCCTCTTTCATGACGACAAACAAAACTACTCTCACATCGTTATTCTTATCCTGCCCAATTGCTAAAGCCTCAAGGATCTCTTCAAAGGTTTCCACTTGTCTGTAAATTTCTGCGGTGCCGATTCGGACTCCTCCAGGATTGAGGACTGCATCTGAGCGACCATGAATGACAAATCCATCTTGGGCTGTTCTTTCAGCATAGTCCCCGTGCGTCCAGACCCCCTCAAATCTTTCAAAATAGGCTGAACGATATCTTTTTTGTTCTGGATCATCCCAGAAACCAATTGGCATTGCAGGAAAAGGTTTGGTACAAACCAATTCGCCTTTTTGTTCCTGAACTGGTTTTCCCTCTTCATCAAAAATGTCAACCGCCAACCCAAGGCCAGCACTCTGAAGTTGGCCCCGATAGACTGACCTGACAGGACAACTAAGCATAAAGCAGGACACAATATCAGTACCACCTGAGATTGAACCTAGAAGAGCTTCGGCTTTTAATTTGCTATACACATAATCAAAAGATTCATGAGCTAGTGGAGAGCCTGTTGAAAGAATTGCTCTTAACTTCAATAATTTCATATTCTGGGGAGTCTGCCATTTTTGTTTTTCTAAGGCTGAAATGTATTTTGCGCTGGTGCCAAAAATAGCCCAATCATCATGGTCACACATTTCCCAGAGCGTCTTCGCTCCTCTTGAAAAAGGAGACCCGTCATAAAGAACAATTGTAGCTTTTGATGCAAGGCCAGCAATCAGCCAATTCCACATCATCCACCCGCACGTGGTGTAGAAAAAAAGCCTTTCATTAACTCTTAAATCTACGTGATATTGATGCTCCTTCACCAATTGAATGAGGGATCCCCCATGACTATGCAGAATACATTTTGGCTTACCAGTCGTACCTGAACTGTAGAGAATAAAAGCCGGATGCAGAAATGGAGTGTCTTCAAAAAATAATTCAGTACCCAAAGGTGCTGGCTCAGGAAAATGAAGCGATGTTAAGTTTAGCTTCGAAAACTCAGTCCCCGCTAAAGCCTCTGTACCAGGGAAATGAATGAGATGTGTGACGGACGGTAGTTCCTGACAGATCTCGATTATCCTTTGAGTGAGATCAATCGGCTTTTTATTGTAGCGAACCGAGCAACCTGCAACGATCACCTTCGGTTTTGTTTGCCCAAACCGATCAAGCATCCCCTGTACACCAAAGTCTGGAGAACAAGAGGTCCAGATCGCTCCCAAAGAAAGGGTTGCCAAAGCTGCAATTACAGCTTCAAGGCCATTGGCCACATAACCACCAACCACGTCTGAAGCCATCACACCAGCTTCCCTAAGTATCTGCTGAAAACTAGCAACATTTGCTCTCAATTCCCCCCAGCTCAATTCTCTGCGAAGACCTGTTTCATCATGAGAGATTATTGCAATTGCCTCATCAGCTTGGTCGTGGTTCAGGCAGTTTTTTGCAAAATTGATCTTTCCTTTTGGGAAAAATTTTGCTCCGGGCATCAACTGGGGCTTTACCAAAGCTACTTCCCCTTGAACTCCCTGAAGTCCCATGTCCTCCCAAATTGTTCGCCAAAAAATTTCTTGATTTTCTATACTGAACTTATGCAGTTCTCTGTAATCATTCAGATTGATAGAATTTTCAGTGCAGATTCGTTTTCGCAATTGCTCTATTCGACTTTGTAGAACAAATTCTGGTGATGGACTCCAGATTGGATTCATTTTCTTCTCTCTGAATTAAATTTAATAAATAATTTCAGATTTTTATTTACAAGATTATTCCTGAAAAAAATGTGTTTTTTCACTTAAATTTAATCAAGCTCCTAGAAATCACAAATCTAAGAATTGATATGTACCAAATTTCAGAGACCTTAGCAGGAATATGGAAAACTGCTGTTGATGATCCAGATTGCCAGATCATTGCCTTAACTGGGGCAGGTATTTCAGCAGAAAGTGGGATTCCCACTTTTCGAGGAGAAGATGGTTACTGGAAAATTGGATCGATGAATTACACGCCAATGGAAATGGCGACAGTAGAGAAATTTCGCAACTATCCATGGGAGGTTTGGCATTGGTATCTGACCCGAATTTATAAGCATCGTTCAGCTCATCCAAATGATGGGCATCGAGCTTTAGTGGAACTTGAGAAGCTTCTCGGTGAAAGATTTCAATTGATTACCCAAAACGTAGATGGCCTCCATCTCAAAGCAGGCAATAGTCCTGAAAAAGTCTACGAAATCCATGGCAATTTGAATTATATGCGCATCTTTGATTCAAGCAGGCCAAGTTTGCTGACAATGCCAGATTTTGTTGAAGAACTTGATCCGAAGGAGCCTCTACCTGAAGAGGTAAAATCTAAACTCTGTGACGAAGCAGGGAATCTGATGCGGCCACACGTTCTTTGGTTTGATGAAATATACAATGAGGAACTGTACCGGAGTGAAAGTGCTTTAAAAGCTGCACGGGAGGCAGATCTTCTATTAACCATCGGAACCACCGGAGCTACTTCACTTCCAGCTGTGATCCTCAAAACTGTTGCTCAGAATGGAGGAACGATCATTGAAATCAATCCTGAAGTAACTTGGTTCTCCGATTATGCGATGATCTCCGGTGGTTACCACCTGAAGGGCCCAAGCGGTGTTTTCTTGCCAAAGCTAATGAAACTTGTCGGGTGAGCAAACATGCTCTTTCTCGCTTGCTAGAATGCTTTTGTTTGCTGGCAAGTGCATCCTGAATTTCAATAATGACCTGTTGAGCTGTTTCAACTCTGAGGTGACGCCAAAGAATGCTCTTTGTGATTCTTTGCCTGCGAAAACCAAGGGCCCATGCAGAATGCTGACGTACCAGTTCTTCCTCGTCTCTTAGGCCTATCAGCAGACCAGATATGGCTTGCGGGTGAGAACAAGCACTCAATGCGGTCACAACGTTTCTAAGTAAACCCCTTCGCTTCGTACGTTTGACCGCACTTTTTCTGAACTGCTTCGAAAATTCCTCTTGGTCTAGGCGAACCCAATCCCAGAGTTTTCGATCTCTTAGACCATTTCGAGCCTTCCAAGTGGAATCAGATGTTTTGGGTGCTTTACGATTCCAAGGGCAGACTTCCTGGCAAATGTCACATCCGAAAATCCAGTTCTGTAGTTTCGACCTATACTGCTTTGGGATCGTATTTTTTAATTCAATCGTCAGGTAAGAAAGACAACGTCGTGCATCCACTTGTCGATCAGAGACGATTGCTCCAGTCGGACAAGCTTCAATACAACGAGTACAAGATCCACAATCAATCCCTGAAAAAGGCTGATCAGGAGAGATTTTTGAGTCAATTAAAACTTCTGCCAGTAACAACCATGATCCAAGTTTTGGATGAATCAGATTGCTATGCTTTCCAAACCAACCGAATCCAGCTCGCCAAGCCAACTCTCTTTCCAGAAGTGGCCCCGTATCGACATAGACACGTGTCTGCTCAAAACCTGAAGCCAGCCCTTCGCTCAAAAGCCACTTTCTAAATTCTTCCAAACGCTCTTTGAGAACCAGATGATAATCATCTCCCATTGAATAACGACTAAACCGTCCCCTACTTGAATCCTGAAATTTTATCGTCGAGGTGTCATCATGAAAATAATTGCAAGCAACGGAAATGACGGTTTGAGCGCTTTCCAAGACGTTTTGAGAGGAAGTCTTTTGAGCTGCATGTTTTTGGAGATAGTTCATCTCTCCAGCAAACCCTTCCTCAAGCCACGCTAAATAACTAGAATGGGTCAGATTTTTAGAGGCACTGGTAAAGCCAACCCAATCAAAACCAAGCGACAAGCCCTGTTTACGAATCTTTTCTCGAAGTTGAACGTCTACTTCATTGAAATTTGGAGCTTCTTTCAAATTCTTATTCATTTAACAAATGTTTGATATTTTTTGGTCTTTTGAAGCGTTACTGTTTTTAGGATGCCTACCTTGGTACCTGGTGGCCTGGGGGATTTGGCTGTCTTTAAAACACGTTCAGAGTCTCCCCGCAATCTCATCAGATGGAGATAGAAGTTACCCTAAGTTAAGTGTAATCATCGCTGCTCGAAACGAGGCCGATACAGTTAAAAATGCATTGAAATCGGTTTTAGCCCAAAAGTATCCAAACCTTGAGATCATCTTGGTTAATGATCGATCGACAGATGGAACTGATGAAATTTTGGCAAAACTTGCTGAAAAAGATCCGAGAGTCTCGATTCACCATGTTGAAGAATTGCCTTCTGGGTGGCTTGGGAAAGTGCATGCCATGCACCAAGGTTTCTTCAGATCCACGGGTGAATGGTTGTTATTCACTGATGCGGACGTGCATTTCGAAAAAGGATGTATAGATCGGATCATTAACGTAGCTGAAAGAAGCTCAGTCGATTATCTTTGCGTCGTACCCGAAGTACAAGCACGACAAAGCCTTTTGAGAGCTCTCTACACCGTTTCCCTCAGCGGTTTTTTTCTCGCTACAAGAATTTGGGAGGTCAAAAACCAAAAAGCCTTTGTGGGAGTAGGAGCTTGTGGCCTTGTCCGGCGTTCTCAATTGGCAAAAAGTCCTGGTCTTTCATGGCTCAAAATGGAGGTTGTAGACGACTTAGCATTGGCTCAGTTGATATGGCAGACTGAGGGTAAACTTGATGTCTACTGGGGACGCGAGTGCGTCGGGGTCGAGTGGTATCCAAGTCTGGGAGATTTGATCAGAGGACTCGAGAAAAATTTATTTGCTGGTGCCCAATATCAATATTGGCGAGCATTCCTGGGAATCAATGGAATCCTGTTTGTTGCTGTTGCTCCTTGGCTTTCTATTCTTTCTGGAAATTGGTTGTTAAGTCTCGCTGCTATTGGGGCTTTTTCAGGATATTGGCTGGCTTGGATCTCTGGAGATAAAGCCCAAGGGTTCGGGTGGTTGGAGCGGCTTATCAGTCCATTACTCCTTTTCGTGATCGCATGGGCCTTAGCCTGTTCCACTTTTAGAACATGGCGACAGGGGGGTATACAATGGCGAGAGACTTTTTATTCCATTGCAGCCTTGAGACGCGGACAGAGATTAAAATTCTAGTTTCCAATTGCTAATTCCGCTTTTATGGTTGGCAGAAGTACTTTCATTGCCTCATAACCGGCCTGAATAGCAACATCTCTTTCTGCAAAGCTTAGAAAGTCTTTGGGCTCGAAATACGGCCTTAGTAACCAGTCCGCTTCTCCCAATTCACTCTTGTTGCCGCTACACATTTGCAGTCGAAAAGCCTGTGTAGTGGTCCAAAATGCATTTTCACTGATAGGATAACCTCTTCCACAAAAGGTATCGATAGCAAGCACTTTGTGGGCTCCAAGTGCCCTGGCAAATCGGACAGGGACGACAGAGAGCACCCCACCATCCACCCAGATTTCTTGATCAACTTTCACTGGAACAAAAGTACCCGGTATGCTTGATGATGCCTGCACAGCCTCCCCTGCTTTGCCCTCAACAACGAGAAGTAATTGACTGTCCACTAGTTCAGTGACTGCAACTCCTACCTTTTTTGGGAGTTCACTCAAAAGTTTGTTTCCCAAGATCTGGTTGATCCAGAAAGCCAGTTTTCTACCTTGAATCAAGCCTTTCAGGCTAAGAACCGGATCCGTAACATCCAACCTTTCAAGCTTGATCATTTCCTGCTGTATTTGCTGAAGAGGAAGCTCAGAGGCATACAAAACGGCAGCGATGGCACCAGCTGAGGTTCCGGTCACAATCTCTGCCTGAATCCCTGCTTCTTCTAGCGCCTGAATCACCCCAAGATGGACAAATCCCCGCACTCCACCACCACCAAAGGCGATTCCTAGTTTTACTGACTTGTTATCTTGGGGAGGATAAATTTCCTGGATTTCTTCTAGGGTTTTCCCTTTGAGTGAGTCGTATCGATTATCTTGAACACACCCAGTCCAAAATAGCGCTAGACTCAAGAAAAGCAGGATGTTCAGTCGCATGGAATCAATTGATGCTTGAATGTTGGAATTTACGAAACTAACTCAAGCAAGCTTATCAAGGATGGAGGATGGAGAGAAGTTTTGGGTTTTTAAATCAGATTCTTTCTCCGGTTTGATTCGAAAACAAGAAGCATTTGCTAGCTTCAAACTGTACCCCAACAGCTTCATCGATATTTATTTTGAATTCTTTAGGGCCTCGTATCGTTAGCCGATCTGGCCCAACGTTGATGGTGGTCAAAGTCGATTCACCTGTTAACTCATGGGCGTAAACTGTTCCCTGAAGAACTCCTTTTTGAGCAGCACACAAAATTAAATCTTCAGGACGAATTCCAAGAGTTGCTTCTTCCAGGTTTGCTTCGTGGTTGATAGAGATTGAAAAATTTGGATGCTGAAAGTTGTTATCGTGAAGTTTTCCTTTCATTAAATTCATTGGTGGAGATCCAATAAATCCTGCTACGAAAAGATTTGCAGGATCATTGTAGATTTCTTCAGGTGGTCCCAGTTGCGAAATGATTCCATGATCCATCACTGCTACACGATCCGCCAGAGTCATTGCTTCAATTTGATCGTGTGTTACATAAACAGTTGTGATCTTCAGTTCATGCTGCAAATGCTTCAGTTCCGCACGCATTGTCACACGAAGTTTGGCATCAAGATTCGAAAGAGGCTCATCCATCAGAAAAACTGTTGGAGTCCTGACTATTGCTCTGGCCAAGGCAACTCTTTGACGTTGACCTCCGGAAAGTTCTCTGGGCTTGCGTTCAAGCAAATGATCCAATTGAACTTTTTCAGCAGCTTGCCGCACTTTTTCTGAATGCAGAGACTTGGGAACTTTACGGACTTTCAGTGGGTAGCGAATATTTTCATAAACGGACAGATGTGGATACAAACCGTAGTTCTGGAAGACCATTGCTACATCACGATCCTTTGGAAGGTCGTCATTGACTTTACGATCACCAATAAAAACCTCTCCAAGGGTTGGTTCTTCGAGGCCGGCAATCATTCTCATCGTGGTTGTTTTGCCACATCCTGAGGGCCCCAACAGCACCAAAAATTCCTGATCCTCAATCAATAGGCTCAGATCTCTGACTGCAACAAATTCATTCCAGCGCTTCGTAATACCTTTTAAGGTCACAGATGCCATCAGTAAGTCCTACTTATCTCACTGCGCCAAGGGTCATACCTTGGACAAAATGTTTCTGGATGATCATTGCCAACCCAAACATTGGCAGCATGATTAGAATGCCAGCCGCAGAAATGAGATGCCACAGGACGCCCTCCTCAGCGTGAAAAAGTGATAAGCCCACCGGCATCGTAACCGCCTTACTATTAGTAATGATCACAGCGAAAAGAAATTCATTCCAAGCCAGAATGAAACAGAAAATTGCTGCCGTTAAGATTCCAGGCAAAGCCATGGGCAAAACAATATTCCAAATCACCTGAAGTCGACTCGAACCATCAACTAGGGCAGCTTCCTCAGTATCCAAAGGGATGCCATCAATGAATCCTTTGATCATCCAAATAGCAAAGGGGAGGATCAACGACAAATTAACTAGGACTAAGGCAAGCCTTGTATCCAGCAAACCCAAATCTCTAAACAGAAGAAAGTAGGGAAGCACAATCACGACAGCTGGTACAAACTGAGTAGATAAGATCATCAGGAACATCGTGCGCTCGAATCTCAGCCGAAATCTTGAGAAGCTGTAAGCTGCCATTGTTGCCATTGGAATGGCAACAATAACGGTTGTTCCGGCAACTAGTGTGGAGTTGAGAAGTTTTTCGTGGAGATTGTATGGGGAACGGAAAATTTCGTTGAAGTTGGCAAGTGTTGGAGTGAAGAGAAGCTTGAGTTGGAAAACATCAACTTGTTGTTTAAAAGCCCCGGAGGCAATCCAATAAATTGGAACGAGGATAACTACCGCTGCGCAAAGAATTAGCGCAAATTGAAAAAGATCCGCTACTTGTTTTCTAATTGAGTTGCCCATCAGCGTTTCAGGAAAACAAGTTTCATGTAAAGCCAGGTCAACCCTAGCATTGGAATCACCAAAAGATAGGAAACTGCTGAGGCATAGCCCATATCATAATACTTGAACCCGTGGAAATAGATGTAATGAGCCAGAGTTTGGGTGGCATTACCTGGCCCTCCATTAGTCAACATGTAGACCTGATCAAACATCTTCAGGGAGAAAATACTCTTCAGAATAATCCCCACTGCCAGAACGGGTATCAGAGCTGGCAAAGTAACATCTACAAATACTCTCCAACTGGAAGCTCCATCAATCATTGCCGCTTCTTGTGCGTCCCGGGGCACGTTAGCCAACCCTCCTATGAATACAAGCGTCAAATAGGGTGTCCAATGCCAAACGTCACTACCAATAATTGCAATCAGAGCGAAGGTAGGGTCTCCAAGCCAATCCACATCTGCCAGACCCGGCACTACGGCACCAAAGACAGCCTGAAACAAGCCAAAATCAGGTTGGAACATGAACCGCCAAGAAATTCCAATCAGCGCAGGACTCATGGCAAATGGAAGAATGAGCAGTGTCCTCACAGTCAATCTGAACTTGCCTCCTGGAGCAAGCAGAAGAGCCAACCCCAAAGCCAAACCGACAGACACAATTACTGAAGCGAACATAAAAGTGGTTGTGACCTGCACGGAATTCCAGAGTAGGTCATCTTCTAGGGCTCGCTGGTAATTCTCTAAGAGGTAGGGCCAGGTTTCCCAGCCATCAAATTCTGGTTCCCAGAGAGGTCTCGACTCACGAGCTCGACTGAGTTTCCATTCTCGAAAGCTGAGCCAGAATGATTGGAGCAACGGCCAAAAGGACGTAACCAACACCAACACCAATGCCGGTAAAACGAATAGGTATTTAAGGTGTCGGTCACGCATTTTCAGACCGAATCAGTAACCAGCTCTTCGTAGAATACGTTCTGCTCGCTGGCCTGCTTCTGCCATCAATTCCTCGACATTACCCCCCGTGGAGGCTTTTTGAATCGCATTCGAAAGCAAGTCTCCAATTTCAGGCCATTCAGGGATCTGAGGCATGATGTCAGAATTCGTAAGACTCAGAGCGGCGGCTTGCTGAATATTGTCATTCGCAGCATTTACCTCAGGATCTACAAGGCTCTGCTTGTGGGTAACGACATTGTTCACGATTGCCTCACCCGCGACCTCTCGTTCAATGGCATTTCTTCGGTCAAGCTCTGGATTAGAGAGCCACTTCAAGAACTCCCAGCTTGCCTCCTGGTTCTTTGAATGCTTCGAAATACTGAAAGGCATGCTGATCGCGTAAGTTACCGTTTCCCCCTTGTAGGAAGGCATCCCTGTGAAAGCAACCTGCTCCTTCGACAAAGTAGACTGATTGGGGTTGTAGAATCCACTATAAGCCCACCACCAAACTGGGATCATAGCTGCTTTCCCTTGCGAAAATTGGATCCTTGCATCCTGTTCCACATTCGAAACAGCACCCTCCCCACAGATATCGTCAGAGGTATGCATTTCGATGTAGTCTTTGGTTGCTTGAATCGCTGCTGCAGTTGTCCAAGCGGGTTTCATTTGACTGTCAAAAACATCTCCTCCTGCTGCCCAGAGGTAGTTCAGCCAAATAAACAGGTTTTGTCTGTTGCCATCAGCCCCATAGTAACAGGCGAGTCCCCCAATTCCCTCTTTCTCCTTGATCATTTTCCCTGCGCTGACGACGTCAGCCCAAGTCTTTGGCTCACTCAGTCCATGCTTATCGAACAGATCTTTGCGATAGAACATTAACTGGGGATGGGCACGCAATGGGAACCCTAAGGTTTCTCCCTGAAACATTGCACTCTTTTTAAATGCTTCAGGATAGCGATCCATGCTTATGCCATCTTGCTTTAACCATCCATCGATTGGTTGAAGCCAATAAGCATTTGCAGGCCCCCAGGAATCTAAATAGTTCACCACATCAAAATTACCATCAGCAGCTACTCCGACACTTGCTACCTTCTCCTGAAGGGAGACGAATGGGATATGAGTCCAATTAACAGTAATGCCTGTCAGGCTTTCAAACTCTTCATCCCGCAACTCGTAGGCTTTAAACTGTGGAGTGACAACCGAAAGAATATTTAAATTTGTACCAGCGTAAGGTTTTCCAGATTTAAGACCATAAGGAAGAATATTTTCAGCCGCAAACACGCTTGAAGCCATTAAGGAGCCACACAAGAGCGCACAAAAGGTTTTCCACATTTTAACCTCCAAAAATTTATGAAAACAAAAAAAGATGAATGCCTATGCAAACATGCACACTACTGCCAATCTCCGGCTTGAAGGTCAAGCGATTTTTTCTCTGCTTGATTTTTGGGTTGATTAAGCTTTTATTCGTAGAACTTAAATTTGCATAGCTATGCAAGTAATTTAAATCTAAGTGTAGAGGATTACGATGATTCAGTATCTGAAAGAAGGGAGAAGTGCAGCAGATGCGAAGGCTGATCAATCAAAAGTTCGCCAGACTGTAGAACAGATCCTTGCAGAGATAGAGTCGCGCGGGGACGCTGCTGTTCGGGAACTGGCTCAGAAATTTGATGGATGGACTCTTCCAAACTTTCGACTTAGTCCAGATGAAATTCAAGCTGCTTTAGGGGAGGTACCTGAAACTACCTTAGATGATATTCGCTTTGCCCAGACACAGATTCGTAATTTTGCCAAGATTCAGCGCTCAGCTTTACAAGATGTAGAAGTCGAAACGCTCCCAGGCATTATTCTTGGCCATAAAAACCTCCCGGTGAACAGCGTCGGTTGTTATGTGCCGGGTGGGAAATATCCAATGGTGGCCTCAGCTCACATGAGCGTAGTCACAGCAAAAGTTGCGGGAGTTCCGAGAATTATTGCATGTGCACCACCCTTTGAGGGTCGCCCACATCCAGCAATCATTGCTGCAATGCACCTCGGTGGAGCTGATGAAATTTATTGTCTTGGGGGAGTGCAGGCAGTGGGGTCCATGGCTTTGGGAACAGAATCGATAAAAGCCGTTGATATGTTAGTGGGGCCTGGAAATGCCTTTGTGGCAGAAGCGAAGAGGCAACTTTATGGTAGAGTTGGCATCGATCTTTTCGCTGGTCCCACAGAAACACTGATCATTGCAGATGAAAGTTGTGATGGGGAGCTTTGTGCTACGGACCTGCTTGGCCAAGCTGAGCATGGTCTAAACTCGCCAGCAATCCTTCTAACCAATTCTGAGAAACTTGCCAGAGAGACCATGGAAGAAGTCGAACGACAGCTAAAGATTCTTCCAACTGGCGAAATTGCTGGCCAAGCTTGGCAGGATTTTGGACAAGTAATTGTCTGTGAGAGTTATGATGAAATGGTCACTAAAGCCGATGAAATTGCTTCTGAACACGTACAAGTGATGACAAGAGATCCCAACTTTTTCTTGGAAAGAATGACCAACTACGGAGCTTTATTCCTCGGCAAGGAAACGAATGTCGCCTACGGAGATAAAGTTATCGGAACCAACCACACGCTCCCGACAAACAAGGCAGCTCGCTACACTGGAGGATTGTGGGTTGGTAAATTTCTTAAGACCTGCACCTACCAGTGGGTGAAGACACCTGAGGCGAGTACTCTAATTGGCGAATACTGCTCGAGACTCTGCGCTCTTGAAAACTTTGCGGGCCATAAGGAACAAGCAGACATTCGAGTTCGGCGCTACAAGCAGTGAAACCAACTTTACGGCGTGATCTGTGGCTGAACGAAAAGTGAACGCAACCTCCACACAAGTGGCAAAATTAGCCGGGGTCTCTCAGTCAGCTGTTTCAAGAGCATTCACTCCTGGGGCAAGCATCGCCGAGAGTACCAGAAGAAAGGTTCTGCAGGCTTCCCGGAAGCTTGGCTATCAACCGAATGCGATCGCAAGAAGTCTGAGTACCAAGCGCTCTAAGATTATCGGGATCGTGATCGCTAATGTGACTACAAATCCCTTCTACCCGGAAGTGTTGGATGCCCTAAGTCGCCAATTCCAACAAAGAGGGCAACGAGTCATGCTCTTTGTTGTCACACGTGATCAAAACTTGGACGACATCCTCCCCCAACTTCTGGAATATCGTGTTGATGGAATTCTTCTCACAGCGGCAACACTCAGTTCCGCAATGGCTCATGAATGCGCACGCTTGGGTGTTCCAGTAACGTTGTTCAATCGTTCTGTTCCAGATGCCCATGCAAGCTCTTTTTGTTGCGACAATATTGAGGGGGGCCGAATGGCCGCAAGGCTTTTAATCAAATCTGGACATCATCAAGTAGCTTTCGTAGCAGGGAGTCATGACACATCTACAAGTCTTGAGCGGGAGAGAGGATTCAGAGAAGAATTGAAAAAACATGGACTGGAACCTTATATCGAAATGGGGAATTTCAGCTATCATGGTGCATTTGACGCAGCTAGAAGATTAATGAAACTTCCAAAATCACCTGACGCAGTTTTTTGCGCTAATGACATCATGGCAATCGGGGTTTTGGATGCGCTTTGCCATGCCGAGCAGAAAAGAGTGCCTGAAGATGTATCCGTGATTGGTTTTGATGATATTCCAATGGCCGCCTGGCCCAGCTACAATCTCACTACGATTCGGCAACCCATTGAAAGAATGATCGATTCCGCAGTCAATGATCTTCTTGATCGCATAAACCAAAACAACATGGCCCCAAAGCAAGAGTTAGTTGCTGGAGATTTAGTTGTCCGTTCTTCAGCAAAGTTACCCTCAGGACTTTCATCTGGTTGGGTAATTTCAACTTCTGAAACCAGAAATGTCTGAGCATTCAACAATGAAACTCATTGACGCTCACCACCATCTCTGGGAACCACAGGCGTTGCCTTATGGGTGGCTGCGCCAGCTTGGCCAACCAAAGCCATTCGGCGATCCCACGGCGATTCAACGAAATTATCTCCCTAAAGATTACCTCGACGATACTGGAGAAGCCAACGACGTTGAGTTAATTTCAACCGTGCATGTTCAAGCGGATGGAGGGCTGCCAGATCCGTTAACAGAAACTCTTTGGTTGGAAAGCCTCAAATCCACTATCCTTTCTGCAATTGTTGGATTCGCTGACTTGGCAAGTCCTGATATACCCAAAGTTTTGGAAGGACATGCCCAATCTCCGCGATTCCGTGGTGTTCGTCAAATCATCGGAAAGCTGGCTGACCGCCCGGATCTTTCTTTCACCTTAGACGATCTACTTGAAAAATCTGCTTGGCAAAATGGGTCTTCCCTTTTGAAGGAATTTAATCTGAGTTTCGACCTGCAACCCTATCCTGAACAAATGGAAGTTGCTGCTCAGTTTTTGGGAAAGCATCCTGAAGCAAAAGTCGTGATCGATCATTCCGGTTGTCCTTATGACCAAACTGATCAAGGTCTTGAACGTTGGGGAGCGGGGATGGAACGGCTTTCTTAACTCGAGAACGTGCATGTCAAACTTTCAGGCTTTGGGATGTACAACAAGGATTGGGATGCTAAAAATACAGAAAGAATTTTTCAAAAGTTATATCAAACTTTTGGCGCAGGGCGCTTGATGTGGGGGAGTAACTTTCCAGTTGATCGACTGATGCAGAGTTATGGACATTGTGTAAAGCAACTTCAGACTTGGATAGCTTCCCTTTCCAAAGATGAGCAAAATGATATTGCTTGGCGCTCGGCTGCGAAGTTTTATCAGCTGGACTTAGGCAAATCTCATGGCTGATCTTGAACTCAGAAATATTTGGAAGCGCTGGGGTGATTTTGTTGCTGTCAGGGATTTTGAGCTGGAGATCTCCGACCGGGAATTCTTGGTCCTACTCGGACCTTCAGGTTGTGGCAAAACGACGACAATGAGGATGATCGCTGGGTTAGAAGATCCGACATTGGGGGAAATTTTCATCGGTGGGAGAAGAGTCAACGACTTGGAGCCCAAGGATCGGGATGTGTCGATGGTCTTCCAGAACTACGGTTTGTATCCAAATCTGAATGTCTACGACAACATCTGTTTTCCGCTCAAGGTCAGAAAAGTTCCGAAGGCAGAGCAGGATCAGCGTGTTCGAAAGGCTACCGGCATGGTCGAACTCAACGACTTGCTGGACCGACGCCCTGCCGAACTATCTGGTGGTCAAAGACAACGGGTTGCTCTGGCTCGTGCAATTGTTAGGGAACCAAATGTCTTTCTTATGGACGAACCGCTCTCCAATCTAGATGCGAAGCTGAGGATCTCGACCCGGGCTCAGATCAAAAATCTCCAATATGAGCTACAGGTCACGACAGTTTACGTAACTCACGACCAAACAGAAGCAATGACTCTCGCTGACCGAGTCGTTGTGATGAACCACGGAGAAATTCAACAAGTTGGTTCTCCCCTGGAGATTTACGATCGGCCCCAGAATGTTTTTGTTGCAGGTTTCATTGGAAGCCCTCCGATGAACCTGATCGAGGGGAGCATTCAGGAAGGCCAATTCGTTTGTGAACTGAACAAAGGTTTTCCACTATCGGGACCTAAAGGCCCGATAACGCTTGGTTTTCGTGCAGAGGATGCCGAAATCGTCTCGGAAGGTGGTCAATTGAAGGGGCTTGTCTACGCAATGGAATTGCTGGGCGATGCAACCCTGATCACCTTGCGAATCGGTGGCAGCTTGGTGTGTGTCAAGATGCCGAAAGATTTTCGAGCCACGATGGGACAGGAACTGGCGGTCTTTTTAAAACCAGCTGCCTGCCATCTTTTTGAGAAGGATTCAGGACACCGTCTGAATCAATCCTGAATCCAACAATTTATTTCCTAAGAGAGGAACCATGATGAAAAAATTCCTGACGATCGCGGTCACCCTGTCAGCCTTCGTGGCTGTTCCAATGATAGGCTTCGCCGCCTGTGATTTTAAACCTTCCAGTAAGGTGAGTTTACTGGCAAACAGTTTTGCTGCCTGGAAAGCCGTCTCTGATGCAATGGGAGAATGTGGAAATTTTGAAGCAGAATTAGATGCAGAGTTTAGGAAAAAACAGCCGGATGCATTTGCTGCAAATCCTTCACTTTACCAACTTGGTGGGGTTTCCAATGGAACGATTCAACCTCTACTGTCAGCTGGCACCATTCGGCCACTTAATGATCTGGTAGCCAAGTATGGGAAAGATCTTCAGCCCAATCAGTTGATTCGTATCAATGGACAAATCATGGCGATCGCTATGATGGTGAACAATCAACACTTGATGTACCGAGAGGATATCTTCAAATCTTTGGGATTGGAGGTGCCAACTACTTACTTTGAGTTGCTTTCAGCAGCGGACAAAGTAGCTGCTTCGGGAAAAGTTCAATATGCTTTGGGCGGAACCTACAAAGCCGGATGGAACTTAGCTGAGGAGTTCGTGAATATGTACATGGGTATGGGAGGCGATTTTTTTGATGGATCCAAACCATCTATAAATAACGTAATGGGTATCCGCACACTTGAAATGATGCGTAATCTAACCCACTACATGGATCCAGAGTACCTTGTTGCAGATTCCACTTATGTTCAGCAGCAGTTCCAACAGGGTAAAATTGCAATGGCAGTTTTGTGGGCTACGAGGGCCGCAGCAATGGATGATGCCAAGGAAAGCCAGGTTGTAGGAAAAGTTAAGATGGCTGCCGCACCATCCCCTGTATCGGGAGCGCTGCCTGCCTCAACACTTTGGTGGGATGGAGTTGTGCTTGCCAAGAATATGACAGACCAGCAAGCGGATGAGGCCTTTCAGCTATTGATGGAAGGAATCGACCGTGAAATGGTCACTAATAACAACGATGCTGCTGTCTGGTTGATCAATGGCTATAAACCTGGCCCCATGGCAATGGGGGCCGCTGAAACAGCTGAAAACGGTGCCTTACCTTATCCAAATGGAGTTGAAATGGGTTTGATGCACACCGCTCTCGGAAATAACGTTGCAGATTTCCTTAAAGGCAAAGAGACAGCTGAGCAAACGCTTTTGGACATTGAGGCAGAATACACAACCGCAGCCAAAGAAAAAGGATTGCTCTAAAGCAAGTTCGATCCTATGAAGCATCGGACTTTTATTGGATTTATTGGCCCATCTTTGTTTTTAATGGCCCTGTTTATTGCAGGGCCATTATTCAGTGTTTTCTGGCAGAGTCTTCATGTCACTCAACCAATCTATATTCAGGTGGAGACTGAAGTTTGTACTCCCGGTTTCCTATCCCAAAAGTGTACAACTGAAATTCAAACTCAACCTCAAATGGGGCCTGATGGCAAGATCATCACAGAAACTAAATTTGCTGGTTTTGAAAGTTATCGATCTTTACTCAAACCGGAATTATTTTTAAAACACTTCTCGCAACAGGAATGGTCTGAATTAAATAATATCAATTTTTACAAGGCACTACGCTTCACACTCACATTCACCTTGATAACACTCCCCATCGTCCTAATTCTGGGATTGCTCATCGCCCTGAGTGTCAACCAAGCTTTGCAATCACTTCGAGGGCCAATCATCTTCATTTCGTTACTTCCTTTTGTGATTACACCCGTTATTGGCGCTCTATCCATTCGTTGGCTTTTTGTTGGAGACGGTATTCTTACCACTTTATTTGAGTGGTTATTGGAAAGAGACATATCCATGTTCGCGCAGGGTTGGACCATTGAAATTTTGATGTTGGGCTATCGGGTTTGGCACGTTGCACCATTTGCCTTCATTGTATTTTATGCCGGTCTTCAAACGGTTAGTCGTGATACTCTTGAAAGTGCCATTGTCGATGGAGCGACCCGCTGGCAAAGGCTAAGGCTGGTGATTTTACCTCACCTAAGTCCGCTGATACTCTTTGTAAGCATTATCCATCTAATGGATTCCTACCGGGTTTTCGAAGAGGTTATTGGTTTCCGCAGTGAAGCCCACGTTATCTCACTCCAGTGGCTCACCTACGATCTACTAATTCCAGATGACACGGGCAACCGTCTAATCAGCAGAGCTTCTGCCTCCTCGATGCTGACCATGATTGGCATAATTCTTCTGTTGATCTTCCCGTTGCGCCGAAGTTGGCGTGAGCATAAGCTGCTTAAAAGGGGTTAAGATGCAAATGAACATCGAACACCCTAAAAGCATCCAACTTTCAAAATCCCTCAAGATACTCAGCAACGGATTTCTGGGCATTTGGTGTCTGATCGCGGTTTTTCCGCTGCTCTGGATTACGTTGATGAGCCTGAAGTATCCTCTTGATGCTTTCTCAGCCAATCCGCTGGTGGTGATTTTTGGCCCAGGAACACTATCCGCTGGTGCTTCAATCAACTTATTTGATTTGCTGTTGGTAATTCTTTGGGTGGTGGTGGCATCTCTGGGAATAAAACGCTGGCAGGCAGAAAAAAATCTGGGATCCAAAAATTGGTTGTACCTTGTTATCTCAATCGGATGGCTTTTTGCTGCTGTTGTCTTTACTGAGCTTAGTGTTGCTTTGAAGGAGCTGCTGGGAGCCGACTTTTTCTTAATGACTCCCTTGTTGGGGATGACCACTGAGCATTTCCAATCAGTTTGGATCGAACAGGAATTCTACAGACAATTCTTGAATTCACTGCTTGTAACTACCGGAGTCGTCAGTATTTCGCTGACAGTGGGAACATTGGCGGGCTATGGATTGGCTCGCTCTGGTTCAAACTGGGCATTCTGGATTCTCATGACTGCCCTGGTTTTCCGGGCTTTACCACACTCTGTGCTGGTTTCTGGCTACCTCCCATGGTTCATCAATTCAGCCGAATGGCTACGACCTATTTTTGGCGAAGCCGCACCGACCTTATATGGCCAACCTTGGGCGATCATTGTGGTTCTCGCATCGATCAACCAGCCTTTCACAATCTGGATGCTCCGTTCATTCTTTCAGAACATCCCAAGGGAATTGGATGAAGCGGCGCGTATTGATGGCTGTTCGCATGGAGAAGCCTTTGTGCGAGTGATCATTCCAGTCATGTGGCCAGGAGTCCTAACAGCGGGACTTTTCAGTTTTTTACTGGCTTACAACGACTACTTGGTTGCGGCTCTGTTGCTGGATGCCCAAAATCAGACGATGGTTCCCGCGATTTCTGGATACTTCAATCGTGAAACAACCTCGACAGACCAGGTGGAAGCCGTCGCTGCAGCAGTATCGATTACCGCACCACTTTTTGTTTTGGTAATGGTCTTTCAAAAGCAACTCGTTTCTGGCCTGACTCAAGGGGCCGTCAAGGGTTGAAGAAAATCTTCAGTGTCAGGATTATCCAGTGGAAGAAAACGATAACAAGCAACTAATCGCAGATATGTATGGAGCCATGAACAAGAATGTACTTGGCCTGATGAAGAAATATTGGTTTGAAGACATGGTTTGGGAAGGGCCCGCTGGAGTGGGTACCAAACATGGATTGCAAGAGTTTGAAGAAGACTACCGTCGAGATTTCATCAATGCCTTCCCAGACAAGCATGCTACGGATTTGGTGCGTGTTGCTGAGGGAGATTGGGTAGCTGGAGCTGGTCATCAAGACACTACTTTTGCCAATTCATGGCTGGGTATTCCACCGACCGGCCAGAAGATTCGCATTCGCTATATGGATTTTTGGAGGATTGCCAAAGATGAGTCAACTGGAGAAAGAAAACTCGCTGAAAATCTTGTGTTGATCGATATTTTGGGGGTCCTCGAACAAGCTGGTTATGATGTTGAAAAAGTCCTTAAGTTCGTTGGTTCTAAATCCCCTCAATTTTTTTTGAACCCTCCAGAATCAGATAATGAATGAGCATATTTAAATTCAATAGTGAGCTAAATCAGCAGCATAAACAGTTAGTTTGGGACTATTGGCATAACGCAGCCTGGCAAAATCCTGCGGACATTCAAAAGCATCTGCTGCAATACCAGAATCAGGATGCCAATTGGTTTGGTTTTTCGCCGTTCAACCAATTGTCTTCACCAACTGCACAGGTTGATGAATTTTGGCTTCCGCTCTACAAGGCGTTCTCGGATCTTCAGCGGCAGACCCATATCTTTATCGGGGGCAGTTCCAGTGGCAAAGCCGATGGCAGTCCAGATAATCGTTACTGGGTGGGAGGAACTGGGCTTTTCAAGGGGGTGTTTCAACAAGATTGGCAAATCAGTCACTTAAGAATTCCTGCCAACCAGCAACCTATCCAGATCCGTTGGGCAGAATTCTGTCGATTTGAAGAAGCAAGGATTGTTGAGACTTACCTGATGCTCGATCTCGTTGATTTCTTTGAACAGATCGGGCATCCCATTCTGCCACCCTGTAGGGGAGTGCCAGGAATTTACCCAGTACCGATTACTCAAGATGGGGTGCTGAGAGACATGCAGGAACAAGCTGTTACCGAGGCGAGTCTTCAATTGATTCGAGATTTCCTGTTTGAGGGCCTGAACCTTTATGATCAACATAACCTCAAAAGTATGGGGGTTGCGGACTTTTTTCATCAGGATGTCAAATGGTACGGTCCCGGAGGAATTGGCGGTTGTCTTAGTCTGAAAGCTTTTGAGGATAACCATCAAAAACCTTGGCTGATTGCTTTTCCAGACCGCAAAGTTTGTGACTTGGATTCGCTCTTTGCTGAAGGAAACTACGTTGCTAGTTCTGGTTGGAAGGGGGTAATAGCCAAACATACTGGGCCATACCTTGGACATCCTGCAAGTGACAAGGATATCTGCTTCAACGGTATCGATTTCTGGAGAAGCGAAACTGGGAAGTACGTCGAAAACTGGGTCTTTGTAGACATGATCCATCTGTTTGGACAGATGGGAATTGATCTATTAAAACGCTTGAATTTTGAGGGAGAGCGCTGATGTCAGCACCAGAATTGGAATTTGCTGATCTGACAGATTTTATTCTGAGGATCACCGAGAGAATTTGGGAAGAGAGGCACGTTGAAGACATCCGCAAATACTACACTGCGGATTGTCGGGTAGAGACACCAGCAGGGGTTACTTCGAATGTGGAAGCAGTCATTCAATCCACTTTGGAAACGTTGAATCAGTTTCCTGACCGTCAACTGCTGGGTGAAGATGTAATCTGGTCCGAAGACCAACCTGAATATTTCTACTCTTCTCATCGAATCTTCTCCACCATGACTCACCTTGGCGAGGGGAACTTTGGCAAAGGTACCGGAGCAAAAATTGGTGTTAGGACGATTGCTGACTGTGCTGTCTACAAAAATCAGATTTACGATGAATGGCTTGTTAGAGATCATGCAGCAATCCTGAGCGATATAGGTCTGCCACTACAAGAAGTTGCGCTTTCACTGGCGGAAGCAAGAGCTGAATCTGGGCAGAAACCTATTCACTTCCATAGTCTTGAGAATCGACCAAAAGTTGACGGAATAAACTTGTCAGACACAGATGCTGCTCAGCATTATCTCCGAGGTTACAGAAGCTTGTTTGATGAATACGCCTTCGGCTGGGTTAAAGAGAGCTATGACAGGGCTGCACAAATTTATGCTCCAGGGGGGATAAATCTTCAGGGCTGGGACAGGATAACCGATTTCTGGTTGGGACTCAGAGCCAGTTTAGGTCAAGTAAAGTTTACAGCCGACCACTTGATTCATCGTGAGGATCCAAGAGAGCCTCAGCGGCTCGCCCTGCGCTGGACTGTAACCGGACAGCATGAAGGAAGAGGCCGATATGGAGAACCACGAGGCAACCCACTTCATTTTTTGGGTATCAGTCACGCAGAATTACGCAAAGGAAAGATTTTACGCGAATGGGTTTTGCTGGATGAACTGGCAATTTGGCAGCAAATTTTTTCTAAATTTTGAGTTGGTCAATTTACTTTCGGACAGGAATTTCTGATGGATATTGTTCGCTTCAATGAACTGATCCCCTGTCGCACCGCCTTCATCGATGCGCACACCCCAGGTTCGGATCAGAAAGAAAATTACACCATCATTGGCGCAGGGGTCTCAGAATCACCTGATCAGCACGTTCATCTCAGTAAAACTCCCGGTTTCAATATTGGGGCAGCCGCACAACCTGCAGGGTGCACAAACTCCTTGCACAGCCACCGGACTGCTGAGGTATTCATTATCCACTCAGGGAAGTGGCGATTTTTCTGGGGCTTGTACGGTGATAAAGGCGGAGTGGTTCTGGAACCAGGAGATGTGATCAGTCTGCCAACGCATATGTTTCGTGGTTTTGAAAACATCACTGAGAAGAATGATTCAAATCCCAATGGCTATGGATTTATGTTCGCTGTACTTGGTGGGAATGACTCTGGGGGCGGAGTATTGTGGGCCCCACAAGTCATTGAAGCCGCCCAGGCGCATGGTTTGGTGCTACTTGAGGATGGGCTCTTGATTGATACACACAATGGTGAATCAATTCCAGATGGGATACTCCCACGAAAACCATTGGAAGGGGCGGATTTGGTAGTATTTGATCAAAATAATATTGAAGATCCAAATCGTGTTCTTGCCAGGAAATCTCATCGTGGCAACCTCATTCTTGGCACCTCAGACAAGGCAAAAATTCGTGAAATTCCTGGGTTTGAAATCAGTCGGACTGAGGGATTTGAGACTTTGGAATTGGAGGGTTCAAATCCCGCAGTGTTGATCTGTAATGAGGGTCGCTTTCAAATTGGTGATCAGGTTATCGAGCAAGGAGATGTAGTTTATCTTAATGCAGGAGATTTCAGTACAATTGAGTTTTCCTCAGCTTGTGAAGTTTTTTTGGTAACCCCCACTGCTGATCCAGCTGGCCCCACTAAATACTTGTAAGGAGAAAGACATGTCTGGATTAGCGGTAACCCATGTGGGTTCGCTCCCTCGCAGGCAGAGGGTGGTCGACCAAATTTTTGCAAGAGAGAAAAACGAACCTTGGGATCGGGTGGAATTTGACACGATCATGGCTGAAGAGGTAGCCGAAACTGTCCGACTTCAACAACAGGCTGGGGTAACGATTGTTAGTGATGGTGAAACCTCTAAAATTTCCTATGCAACTTATGTCAAAGATCGTTATTCCGGTTTCGCAGGTGATAGTCCGCGCCAACCTCCGGCCGATCTGAAAGACTACCCAAGCTTTCTCGAACGTTTAGCCAAAAGTGGTGGTACCCCCCAATATTCAAGACCCTGCTGTGTAGGACCGATCAGCCCTAAGGATTCCCACGATCTTCAAGCAGACATTCAGCACTTAAAGGCTGCAATGGCTTCCAATTCTGTAGCCCTAGGGTTTATGAATGCTGCTAGCCCAGGGGTAATTGCTCTCTTTCTGCCCAACCAATATTACCCTGATCATGAAAGCTATTTGATCGCCTTGGGAGAAGCACTTAAAACAGAATATCGAGCCATCATCGCTTCTGGACTTTCCTTGCAACTTGACTGTCCAGACCTGGCCCTATCTCGGCATATGCTCTTTACCGAGAAGACTGATAATGAATTTCTTGATCTAGCAAGACTTCACATGGAAGTGCTCAACTCTGCCTTGGAGGGATTACCTGCTGAAAAAATTCGTCTTCATATCTGTTGGGGAAATTACGAGGGGCCTCATCACTGCGACATTGCAATGGATAAAGTTTTTGAGGTGTTGATGTCAAGCAAAGCCCAGTATGTACTCTTCGAAAATGCCAATCCAAGGCATGGTCACGAATGGGCAGTTTTTGAAGAAAGAAGTGCTCAAATTCCTGATGATAAGATTCTGGTTCCTGGAGTAGTTGATACCACAACCAACTTTGTGGAACATCCAAAATTGATTGCACAAAGACTTGAGAGATTTGTGAACTTCCTAGGTCGGGAGAGAGTTGTCGCTGGGACAGACTGTGGATTTGGTACTTTTGCAGGCTTTGGTGCAGTCGATCCCGAAATCGCTTACGCAAAACTCAGATCCCTATCTGAAGGAGCCTGCTTAGTCTGAAACGGTCAGCCAAAATTATTCTTTATGAACCCAACACAGAATCCAGCTTATCGACCAACAGCCTTGATTACAGGTGGAGTAGGAGGAATTGGCAGAGCAATCTGCCATACCTTGGCATTGAATGACTTCCAAGTGCTTTTCACTTACCGATCGAAAGCCGATGAGGCGCAGCAACTCGAAAAAGAGCTAGCTGGATCCGGACATCAAAGTTTCCAACTTGATGTTAGCGATTCTCATCAGATTGATAAGCTTGCACTGACCATCTATGATAAAACTCGACAGCTCGATTTACTGGTGAATTGTGCTGGAATGACACGTTTTGTTCCTCATCAAGACTTGGAAAGTTTGGAGGATGAGTTGATTGATCAGATTTTTCAGGTCAACTGGCGAGGTTCTTTTTCAACAATTCGATCATTCAGACAGCTATTGGAAAATAGTCCTGAAGCACTGATCATCAACATTTCTTCTATCGCAGGAAAAACTGGTGAGGGCAGTAACGTTGCCTACTGTGCATCCAAAGCGGCCTTGGACTCAATGACCAGATCCTTAGCACGGGCTTTGGCCCCAAAAATTCGAGTAGTCTCTGTTGCTCCAGGAGTGGTCGAAACTGAATTTATCAAGGGATTGGATCCAGAATGGCGAGAGAAACAACTGCGCAGAACGCCAAGTGGTCATTTTGCTCAACCTGAGGAGGTAGGAAAAGCGATCCTTCATCTCTTCCAAGATTTAAAAAGCTTGAATGGCTGTCGTCTGGATTTAGACGGAGGTAGACCCCTTGGCTGACAAGTCACCTCTGTCAGGTATTGCGAAAACCATCCGTCCTTTCCCCTCCGAAGAAAATTTCACTCTCAAAAAAGACCCTCATCACATCTGAATTCAGCTAAAAGGTCTCAAAAGAGCCCCTCGATTAGGACAGATTTTTGCTTGCTGGAATACTCAATCTCTAAGGTTCATGGAGCGAACCCAACTAACTGGCAGATTGATGATATTGAAGAGACCTCACTTTCAAATTCCCTCACTTACTGAAGCCCAAGCCATCCTGGAGCGTGTCAAAGAACAATTTCCCTTGAGTGAATTGCCCAGTCAACTCTGGGAATACGTTTACTACGACACCTTTGATTCAAGACTCTATAAAAATCAGCAACTGCTCCGTCAAGAGACCAGAACTGACGTGGAAGACGAATCTTGGCTCTGCTGGCTCAGTTTAACAGGGAATCGAGTTCTACAGCGTGGACGTTCCCCTGTTCAGGAGTCTGTCATTCCACAACTTCCTTCAATACCGCTTCGACCATTACTTGAGCCCATTCTTCACCCAAGGGCTCTCTTAAGTCTATTTAAAATTTCAGTTCAGCAGGAATGGTTGGTTTGGAAAAACAAGGACGACAAGACCGTTCTTCGAGTGATGCTTGAATCAACACAACTCTTCCGTGAAAAACAACTAGAAGATCTCCAACACCGTCTGATAATTCTCCCTTTTCGTGGATATCCTAAGCCGTCTCAGCAAATAAATCGGTTTTGTCGTGAGGAAGGTCTGGAGGAACTTAATGAGGATCTTTTCCAAATTGTCTGCAGCAAATTGGAACTGAAACCTGGCAGCTACCAGCCTAAACCAAAATTGAAACTTTCACCCTTGGGCAGAACAGACCAAGCTCTTCGAGCGATTCTTAGTGCTAGCACAAAGGTGATGGACTTAAATCATCAGGGTACGATCGAAGCTCCAGATACAGAATTTCTACATGATTTCCGAGTTGCTTGTCGACGAGCACGATCAGCACTGAACCAATTGAAGGGGGTTTTTCCTCCTGAACAGATTCAAGGTTTTCGAGATGATTTCGCTTGGTTAAGTGATCGAACGGGCCCCACCCGAGACCTGGATGTTTATCTTCTTGACTTCAATTCATACCAAACTCAACTACCCGAAGAACAGCAAGCTGATCTTGAAGCTTTTCAGGAACTTCTGCTGACAGAAAATGCCAAAGAGCAAAAACTTTTAGCCAAGGATCTTCAATCCAAGCGTTTTCAAAAATTTCGCTCGACCTGGGAGCAATTTTTAACAGATGAGACTCCTTCTACAACTAATGGAGGAGCAGCAGAAGTTCGCAAAACCGCATCAAAAAGACTCCTTAGAAGTTATCATCGTTGCTTAGCTGAGGGGAAAGCAATTGACCCAGATTCTCCTGATGAAGCTCTCCATGACTTGAGGAAGAGTTGTAAGAAACTCAGATATTTACTGGAGTTTTTTGAAAGCCTTTGGTCCACAAAAGAATTCCAAGGGATTCTCAAACCTCTCAAAGCCCTTCAAGAAGATCTGGGTCAATTCAATGATTGCTCAGTTCAACAGGAATCCCTAAAAAATTTTGGCGATATGCTTGCCAAGCAACAACCTGTTCCAGCCCAGACTTTGGTGGCGATGGGAATGCTTGTCAGTGCCCTAAACCAACGACAGGCCGAGGCACGTCAGCGTTTTCAAGGCAGTTTTAGTGGATTTGCTTCGACTCGCACTCAGAATCGTTTCAATCTTCTTTTTCAACAGCCAACCGTTGCTGAGGAGCTGAACTGATGCAAATCTTAGCTTCTTATAACATCAAAGGTGGGGTTGGAAAAACCGCTACTTCTGTAAATTTGGCTTTTCAAGGGGCACATGAAGGAGCCAGAACACTAATTTGGGACCTTGATCCGCAGGGAGCAGCGACTTTCTATTTCAGAGTTCGACCAAAAATCAAAGGGGGTTCCAGGGCTTTGCTGAAAGGTCGTCATGATCTTGCCGATCTGATCAAGGCTACCGACCACGACAACCTGGATCTTCTACCTTCCGATTTTTCATACCGCACGATGGATCTCCTGCTTGATGACACTAAGAAACCAAATGAGCGACTCAAGTTGCTGCTAAGTCCTCTAGCTGAAGAATATGACTATGTTTTTCTTGATTGCCCACCAGGACTGACTTTGCTATCAGAAAGTATATTTGAAGCTGCTAATGTGCTTGTGGTCCCAGTCATACCGACCTCTCTATCACTTAGAACGCTTAAGCAATTGGTGGAATTTCGTCGCAAGAAGCAATTGCGAAATTTCAAGATGCTCGTATTCTTCTCAATGGCAGATCGACGCAAGCAATTGCATCGAGACCTAATGCAAATGATGCCTCGCAAATATCCGAATTTTCTGAAGACAAACATCCCATATTCAACTGAAATTGAGCGGATGGGAATTGAGCGAGCCCCAGTAAGCTGCTTTGCAGAAAATAGCAAATCAGCACAGGCCTATCAGGAACTCTGGCAAGAAGTAAAAGCCCACCTCCCGGCCTGGTAATTCAACTTTTCAATCCATTGATTAAATGCCTGAATCTCCCGTGTCTGCCCAAAAGACACCTCGTCTTCTTTCGGCATTCCGACGTGCAGAAGCAATGTCCCATGATCTTTCACAGCTACCAGGCAAAGGTCCATCGTATTTTGACGATGCGAAATTAGCTGGATTACTAAGCAAAGAGAGTATTGAGGAACAAATCCAATGGCTTCGTCGACTTGATGTAGACAGTTACATCCAAAGGGTTGTAAATCCGTCTGAAAACCAAAAGCGTCTCAGTTCAGCTGAAGTCATTCAGCAGCTTGGAGGTAGTCTCATTCAAGAAGAGATCGAAGGACCCCTCTATCTGGCCGAAGTCGAATTTCAGATCGGTGCTCTCAAGAGAAGAATTGGGTTTGTTGCCCAAGACCATAGGGTTCAACATGGAACTTGGGACCCGAAACATCATCGAAGAGCAGCGGACAAGTTGGGGTTCTTTGCTATCCATGGCATGCCGGTAGTGACTTTTATTGACACCCCTGGAGCCGTTGCTACCGCAGAAGCCAACCTTGACAATCAATCTCACAGTATCTCTTTTTTGATTGCCGAAATGGCAAATCTACAGTTACCAACTGTTGGGATTGTATTTGGGGCTGGATATAGTGGCGGAGCAATTCCGCTCGCTACCACAAATGTGTTGCTTGCCACCAAAGATGGAGTATTCAACACGATCCATCCCAAAGGACTGAGCAACATTGCTCGTAAGTACAACTTATCCTGGCAGGAGTGTGCGAAATTTATGGGAGTTTCTTCCTATGAACTGTACTCCAGTGGATATTTTGATGGGATTATTGATTTCTCGTTAGACCAACCTGGAAAAATTTCAAATCTACGGGAAGCAATCCTCAGTGGAATTGAAATAACAGAGCAAAACGCTCGACTCTTCCTCAAAGAAAACTCCTTTCTTTTCGACCACTACAAAGAAAACATTGGGCACTATCTCAATCCGAGTGAACTCCAAATCGTCATAAATCGGAGAACTCACAAACCTCCAACAGGAACCCTAAACGTTTTTGGGTCAGCCTATCGCTTCATGCGTGGGCTTAAGATTCGTCAAAAAATCCAAAGCGAATCCCTGAAGAATTACTCCAGACTCAGCAGTAAAACTGCCAAGACCCCAATTGGTACTTTGACGGAAAGGATTGAGCAGGAGCGGCAAGAAAAATTCAAGAAGTGGCTTCAGGCTCCCATTGAACTTCGCTACCAAGAGGAGTTGAACAAACGCTACCAAAGATTCCTGGAAACAAAAGCAGAGCGAGATGTCGAACGGACAAAACTCTTCGCCTTTTTTGTGGGGGATCCCAAGGACAACTTTGAGAAGGCACTGGAAGAGTTGACTCTGGAGGTGTTGATCTATCTTTATAACTTCTGGAAGGACAGCACCCGGGAGAACATGATTCAACTTCATGATTTTCTTCAGGAAGCGACCCTCTCCGAGATCCATGAAAATCCCTCATTATTAGACGTTCTACTTGTCCCTGAAGTGAACCAAAGTTTGCAGCAAAACTTCCAGAACATCCTGCTCTTCGACATGCTTTATGATGGTGTGATTGAAAGCCTTCCCATGATTGCAGGCGAATTGAAAGGGACGAATCACATCTCGCAGCAGTCAGTAGAGAAGCTTTTCGAAAATTCTTTCAACATAGCCTTGAAGGAATTTGAAAAGATGGAACTTCAGCTTGAAGGAGATTGGGTGCGGCAGAGTTTCTTCAAGTGGCTCGCCCAGTTCATCGCACAAAAAAACTGTGACACCGTCATGGCAACGATAAGTGGCTGGAAGAGAATTGTCTATCCGAGGATGTCTCCGCCTTTATTTGGGGTGGTGCGCTACTATTTCTCTGGATTGCTTCCCTCGCTTTATAAAGCTCAACTTGGTGAGAGTAAGTTTCAGGGGAAGATCACTCCTCGAAACATCGGAATCAAAGACTTCTGGAATCGATTGGATCAAGCCTATAAGGATTTACTCATTCAGAATCTGTTGAGAGATTACAAGAAGAACCACATTGAACCGAAGCATATTCTTGACAAGTATTTTGCCAACTTCAAAGAGCTTAATGCTGAGAAAATAACCGCAAATCCAGTCAATTTCCCAGGATTTCGCCAAGCCATTGAGCAAGCTCTTGACAACGGAATTGCTCCCTGTGGAGTAATTACAGGTATTGCTAATTTCACTGATAACAGAGCGACAACCAAGGTAGGTTTGGTCCTGAGCAATACACGTTTTCAGGCTGGAGCCTTTGACATGGCGAGTTGTGAGAAGGTTTGTCTGCTGCTTGATGAATGTGCCCAGCGCAACCTTCCTGTGATCTTTTTCATTTCTTCAGCAGGTATGCAAACCAAGGAGGGAGCTGGGTCTCTCTTCTCGATGGCAACGATGAACGATCGCTTGACTCGATTTGTCAAGGACCATGATCTTCCAGTGATTTGTTTTGGATTTAGAGACTGCGTCGGGGGTGCTCAAGCGAGTTTCGTAACTCATCTTCTTGTGAAAACGTACTATCTCTCAGGGGCACAAATCCCTTTCGCAGGGCAACTTGTTGTTGAGAGTCACCTTCCAGCTTCATCCACGCTTGCTAATTACCTCAGCCAAAAAGATGGAACAATGGATGGCTTGGTAGAAAATCCATTTGATGAGCAAATTGATCACGCTTTGCGCCAGATTGATCCAGGCATTCCAATGCCAAAGCTTTCCATTCAGGAAGTGATTTCGAGGACACTGACGGGTGAGTATAACCTCTCTGCACAGCTAGATCAGGACGTTGAATCCCTTGAAAAAGCTGAGTTGATGCAGAGCGACATCAAAAGAGTACTTGTTCACGCTAGAGGATGTACTGCTGCAAGATTGATCCAAGCTTCACAAGAACATGGCCTAGAAGTCGTTCTTGTCCAATCTGATCCAGATATGGAGAGCTACCCGGCTCAATTACTCCGTGAAAACGATCGGCTGGTTTGCCTTGGAGGAAACACTCCTCAAGAAAGCTATTTGAATGCGATGAGTGTCATCAGAATCGCTGAGATTGAGGGAGTAGACGCAATTCATCCAGGAATTGGCTTCCTTTCAGAATCACCACAATATGCCCGTATTAGCCGAGAACATGGTCTGAACTTTATTGGACCACGTTCTGATAATATGGACCTGATGGGAAACAAATCTAACGCGATCAATACAGCAAAGAGGCTTGAGATTCCTGTTGTTCCAGGTAGTGAGGGTGCCTTAGCAAATCCCTCTGAAGCTTCCAACGTAGCGGAGGAGATCGGGTATCCTGTGCTGATCAAGGCTGCCCATGGTGGGGGTGGCAAAGGCATCGCTGTTGTTGAACAGCCGGGTCAATTGGAACCGATGTTTATCCGGATGTCGAAAGAGGCACTAAATGCCTTTGGCAATGGTGATTTGTATTTGGAAAAATTCATTCGCTCTTTGAGACACTTGGAAGTCCAAGTTCTTCGTGACCTTCGGGGGAATTCTCATTTGCTGGGTATTCGAGACTGTTCGGTCCAGCGAAATTATCAGAAACTCATTGAGGAGAGCGCATTTGATCTACCACAGAAGATTCAGGATCAACTTTTCAAATACTCTAGAAAATTGATTGATGAAATTGATTATGTTGGGGCAGGAACTGTAGAATTTATCTACGATCTTGGAGAGCAAAAAATCTACTTCATGGAGATGAATACACGCCTTCAGGTAGAACATCCCGTCTCTGAAATGGTCACTGGGGTAGACTTGGTTGATCAACAGTTCTCAGTAGCGAAAGGCAAAAGCATTGAAGGCTTGGAAGTCAGGCCAAATGGACATGCTATGGAGCTTCGGATTAATGCAGAAAGAGTTGATCTAGACTCTTCAGGTTCCCTTCGATTTGTACCAGATCCCGGCAGAGTCTCTGAAGCCTACTTCCCTGCAGAAGAAAACATCCGAGTTATCCAAGCTGTTACCAATGGCTCAATGGTTCCACCTTTCTACGATTCTCTTGTAGCCCAAATCATCGCCTGGGGAAAAGACCGCAAAGAAGCAATTGAACTGCTACTTGATTACCTAAGTAGAGTGAAAATTCATGGCATTTCCACAAATCTGGTATTAGTGAAGAGAATTTTACAGGATAAGGATTTTCAGGAGGGGAATTTTGACACTCGCTACCTAAAGGGGCTGTTTTCAAGGATCAACCCTCAAGAGCTAATTAAGGAATCTAAGCTTGAAGCCGGAGGCTCTGCAGTTTCGCTAGATGAGTCCAGTGTTCGGTTCGAGAATTCGAAAGAGTGGAAAGTTCTTTCACCACAAATGGGAGGCTTTTACCGGTCTCCTTCTCCTGAAACTCCCTCATTGGTTGAAGAAGGCAGCGTCATTAATCTCCAGACTCCGCTCTGCTTGCTAGAATCCATGAAAGTCTTTAACGAGATTTCTCTGAATTCCTTCAAAACTTTAGATGGGAAATCACTTTATCCTGAAGATCAGCAATTCCGCATCACACGAGTTCTGGCAGAAGACCAACAGACTGTAAACCAGGGTGATCTACTGTTTGTGATGGAGTCAATCACCCCAAATTAAGAAAAATAATTGCTCGAGAGGAGATAGGAAAGGTCAGACTAGAGAGATAATTATTATGGAGATAGAACCTCATTTTCAGATGAGGTTCTTACTTCAAGATTATTTTTTCAGAACCTCAACCATCTTCTCGCCAATATCGGCAGGGGTGGGTACGACATGAATACCAGCATCTTGCAGTGCAGCCATTTTTTCGGCAGCAGTACCTTTACCACCAGAAATAATGGCACCAGCATGGCCCATCCTTCGCCCAGGAGGAGCGGTTTGCCCTGCGATGAAGCTGACAATTGGCTTGGTCACATATTCTTTGACGAAAGCGGCTGCCTGTTCTTCAGCGTCTCCACCAATCTCGCCAATCATCACAATCGCTTCAGTTCCAGGGTCATCCTGAAACATCCGCAGACAGTCAATAAAATTGGTCCCGTTTACGGGATCTCCCCCAATTCCGATACAAGTGGTCTGACCTAGGCCTACTCCACTGAGTTGACCTACAGCCTCGTATGTCAAAGTTCCGGAACGTGAGACTACACCAATTTTACCAGGCTGATGAATGCCTCCAGGCATGATGCCGATTTTACATTCTCCCGGAGTGATGATCCCAGGACAGTTTGGCCCAATCAATCTGACTCCCTGCCGTTTTACATAATTTACCGCTCTCACCATATCTTGGACAGGCACACCTTCGGTAATCGCCACAATGAGAGGGATTTTGACTGCAGCTGCTTCAATAATAGCGTCTGCGGCAAACGGAGGTGGAACGAAAATCATGGTTGCATTCGCCCCAGTAGCCTCCACTGCCTGTTTCACAGTGTTGAAAATTGGAACCCCTTCGAAATCTTGCCCACCCTTGCCGGGGGTCACTCCACTGACAATATTGGTTCCATAATCCCTACAACCACGGGTATGAAGTTGTCCTTGGGATCCAGTGATTCCTTGAACCAAGACTCGCGTTTCGCTGTTGACGAGGACTGTCATACTTTCCTTTCAATACTCATTTGAGGGGTGATCAGGCAACAGCGGCAACTGCTTTTTCAGCAGCATCTTTTAAACCATCTGCCATTTGGAGGCGACTACCAAGACCAGAATCATTGACGATTTGATGTGCTTCTGCTGCATTAGTTCCTTCCAAACGGACCACAACCGGCACCTTTAGGTCAACATTCTTTATCGCGGCAACAACACCCGCCGCAACCATATCACACCTCACAATCCCACCAAAAATGTTGATCAAGATGCACTTTACATGTGGATCGCTGGAAATCAACCGAAACGCCAATTCAACTCTTTCCTGGGTACTCCCCCCCCCAACATCAAGAAAATTGGCTGGTTCACCACCACAAGCCTTAATGATATCCATTGTCCCCATGGCAAGACCAGCACCATTGACCATACACCCAATCGAGCCGTCCAATCGAATGTAATTGAGGTCATTTTCTGAAGCTTCTGTTTCAGCGGAATCCTCTTCGTCAAGATCTCTCAGCTCAAGCGTATCCTTGTGTCGAAACAAAGCATTGTCATCGATTGTGATCTTCGAATCCAAGGCAATGACCCGGCCATCACCAGTGAGCACCAAAGGATTGATCTCAACCAAGGAGCAGTCTTCATTCACAAAGGCCTCATAAAGCCCTTGGAACAGAACTGCTGCGGGCCTAATCAATTTTGGATTGATCTTGTCAATCTCTAAACCATACGCCAACTCGGTAGCTTGGTAGGGCCTCATTCCAATAGTTGGATCGATACCAACTTTAAGAATTTTTTCAGGGGTGTTCGCCGCAACCTGCTCAATGTCCATCCCCCCTTCTGTGGAAGCCAGCATCACCACTTGCTGAGAACCCCGATCAACAAGCAATGAGACATAAAGTTCTTTCTTGATGTCCATTCCTTCTTCGACAAGGACTCTTTTAACTTGCTGTCCCTTGGGCCCAGTCTGGTGAGTAACCAGTTGCATCCCAAGAATCTGCTCTGCATTAGTACGCACAGCTTCCAAGCCTTTTGAAAGCTTAACACCACCACCTTTTCCACGTCCACCTGCATGAATTTGCGCCTTCACCACACAGATCTCAGTTCCCAGTTCTTCTGAAGCACTCACAACTTCATCCAGTGTGAATGCAACTTTTCCACGGGGTATGGTTACGCCGTATTTGGCTAAAATTTGTTTCGCCTGATACTCGTGTATTTTCATCAGTCCTCTTAGAATGGAATAACGACTGTTGATATTCCCAATTATTCAAGGCTAGGCAAGCAAGAGTTAGCTATCGTTGAATTCAATTTCAATTTAGCATGCTCTTCACAGCATCTCTTTCTTCTTCCAACTCTTTGCGAGTGATATCTAGCTTAGCTTGGGCGAAATCATTCAATGCAACGCCCTGCACAATTTCATAGCTTTCTCCATTGCTACGCAGTGGGTAGCTGAAGAGCAAGCCTTCTGGAATTCCGTAACTTCCATCGCTGGGAACCGCTGCGCTGAACCAATCTCCTGCTGGGGTGGGCTTTTCTAAACGCATGATTGTATCGAGAGCAGCGTTCGCTGCGGATGCTGCCGAAGAAGCCCCTCGAGCTTTGATGATCGCTGCGCCACGTTGTTGAACCACACTGATGAATTCACCTTTCAGCCATTCATGATCTGTAATCACCTCAGTAGCCGGTTGGCCTTGAATCAGTGCATTGTAGAAATCAGGATACTGGGTCGCACTATGATTTCCCCAAATAGCAACATTGCTGACCTCACGAGTTAAAACTCCAGCCTTTTGGGCCAGCTGATTTTTGGCTCGATTTTCATCCAATGCGGTCATAGCAAACCAGCGATCTGCGCCGATTTTTGGGGCGTTGTTCATGGCGATTAATGCATTGGTATTACAGGGATTCCCTACCGTAATGATACGTACATTTTCACCTGCATTATCGTTGATTGCTTTACCTTGACCAACAAAGATCTTCCCATTGATTTCCAGGAGATCTTTCCGCTCCATTCCGGCTTTTCTGGGAGCGGCTCCCACCAATAAGACATAACCTGCATCGCCGAAAGCGACATTCGCATCCGAAGTACAGGTTACTTTTTCCAATTGAGGGAAAGCACAATCATCCAATTCCATCTTGACCCCTTCCAGTGCAGGAAGGGCTTGCTCCAGTTCCAGCAGTTGAAGTTGAACTGCAGTATCAGGTCCGAAGATTGCTCCAGAGGCTAGTCGAAACACCATTGCATAGCCAATTTGGCCTGCCGCCCCGGTTACAGCAACTTTTACTCTTTTCATAAGCTAGATCCTTGATCAGCTGAGTGTCTATTGATTAGAAATCAGAAAAATTATTAACTCATCGCTTTCTGCAGACCACTGTCTAAAGCGTCCAAAAATTCATCTGTATATACGTAATTTTCCTTAGATGGATTGGTGCTTCCAGTGATTGCGACAGCTAGATCTTTGGTCATCACCCCACCCTCAATAGTACTTACGCACACTTTTTCGAGAGTTTCTCCAAAACGAATCAAGTCTTCATTGCCATCCAATTTTCCACGATGCTTGAGGCCAACTGTCCAGGCAAAAATACTGGCAACGGGGTTGGTGCTGGTTGGCTTGCCTTTTTGGTGATCCCTGTAGTGTCGGGTAACGGTTCCATGTGCGGCTTCAGCTTCGATTGTCTTGCCATCCGGACACACCAAGACCGATGTCATCAATCCCAATGAACCAAATCCTTGGGCAACCGTATCAGACTGAACATCACCATCGTAATTTTTACAGGCCCAAACGATTCCTCCGTCCCACTTGAGTACTTGAGCAACCAAATCATCGATGAGTCGGTGCTCATAGGTCAATCCTGCTTTATCAAACTGCTCTTTGAATTCAGCGTCAAAAACCTCCTGAAAAGTATCTCTGAACATTCCATCATATTGTTTGAGGATGGTGTTCTTTGTGGAGAGGTAGAGCGGATAGTTTTTCGACAAAGAATAACTCATGCAAGACCGAGCAAAGTCTATGATCGATGCCTTGGTATTGTACATTCCAAGTGCTACCCCCGCTCCTTCAAATTGATAAATCTCATGATTAACAGCCTCTCCTCCATTAGCAGGCTCAAAACTAATTTTTAGTGTTCCTGGGCCACTCACCTTGAAATCTGTAGCTTTGTATTGATCAGCAAATGCGTGACGACCAACAACGATGGGTTTTTTCCACGCTTTGACAAGTCTGGGGACATTGCTGCAAATGATAGGTTCCCTGAAAACTGTGCCTCCCAAGTAGTTGCGCAACGTTCCATTAGGAGACCTCCACATTTTCTTGAGATTGAATTCTACTACTCGATCCTCGTCTGGAGTGATAGTCGCACATTTGATTCCGACATTGTGCTCTTGAATTGCTTTTGCTGCATCTAAGGTAATTTGATCGTTCGTTTCGTCCCTTTTCTGGACTGAAAGATCATAATACCGCAGATCAATATCAAGGTATGGGTGAATCAATTTGTCCTTGATTTTCTGCCAAATGATTCTGGTCATCTCATCGCCGTCCAGTTCAACGACTGGATTGGCTACTTGAATCTTGGCCACGATTTACTCCAAGAAGAGGGTTTATGAAATTGTTTGTAAAATAACAACCCAGAGTGTGGATTCACTCTAATTAGTAGAATATTTAAACTTGCAGACACTACAACAACCTAGATAATTTTCAATTGTTATCTAAAATGCTACCCACTTAGCTGCTTGTAATAATGATCTGATTTTACAATCAACTGGGATTCATCCTTAGTAAATTCAATCAACTAGATACCTTGACAAAACTATTTGATCGCTTGATGATGTGCAAAAAATTTTTTGAATATTTTTGACCCTTCCAAAAAATGACTCTGTCTCAAAAATTACGTCTTCAGCAGACCAAAACTCTTAAATCCGGACAAATTTATAGTTTTGTTCTTGAGCACAAAAATTATCGGATCAACGAACCAGATCAATTTCTGGAAAACTCACTGATTAGCTTTTTTGCATTTTTAGATGCTGAAAATAACCTACACCATTTCAATAGGTTAGCAGCCACACAACCGGCAAAAACAAAACTTAACGAAATTTTACAAATTCCATCTATTAAAAAAATTCAGATCTATGAAGTGACTAGTGCGAGTGAGCAGGAGATGAATTCAATCAAGGTGGATGAGTTAAATGCGAGTGAGCAGGAGCAGGTTCAACTTCTGAAGAAATTATCCGGGACTTTTAACGTTGTAGAGAGAAGTTCTGCAAAAGGAAACGAAGTGGAGTTGGAAAAATATCTCACTGAAAATATGAGCGATTATATTGATTCACAAGACCTACCTGTCTGACTGCTCTTGACTCTCAAACGCTCTGGGTTCCAGGACAATTCCATAATTAACCTGGTATTTCTTCCCCTCATTAGTAACATTTCGCCGAAGAGCAGCTTCCACAATTTGCCGCAATTCTTGCAACTCTCTCTCCCTACGTTGGTTTCTTTCTGCAATCAGATCTGGCCTTGCTGCAGCTTGTTGTTCAAGAATATCCCTGCGCTCTAAAGCTCGAGTCTTAGCATTTTCCAACGATCCTGTATGACTCTGCATGAAGCAGTTGTATCTTGCCTGCTCAGACAAATAACAATCCCTGCGATACTTTTGGGCGGAGGCTCCAAAGGGAAGCATAAGGGTGAGAAAAAAAATGGTCCCCCTAAAAATTTTCACAAGATTTTGTCTTTTCATTTTGACGTTTAACATTGCTCAGGCTCAGGAAAATGTTGTCCAAAGTGTGCCGATAGATTTGCAAATTCAAAACCTGATTCGGCAAGAATCAGCTGACGCTGTTGACAGAATCTATGCTGCTGAGCTAGAGGAAGTGAGAAACACAGCAAATCAAATTCAAGATGTTGCGAACTCTCAGCCACAGCCAGTGCCTTATGTACCTTTTCGGCTGAGGGAAGCGGCTCAAGAATCTTGGAATGCAGAACTAAAAGCAATGCGTGATGCTTACGAAGCACATATCAAGGAACGTTATGATCGCTTTACTGCTATTCGCAATAAAGATATGCCACTGAAAGGCCGACGAATGGACTACAACGATTATAACAGCCAGTTCCAACCGATTGAGCGTCGTGAATAAAAACTTGATGCAAGGAATATGGCAGGACCAAGGGTAGCAATGGCGATGAGCGGTGGAGTAGATTCCTCCGTTGCTGCGGCTTTGCTAAAAGAAGAGGGCTATCAGGTGATCGGACTTCATCTGAAACTGTATCAGGGCCCTGAAGCAAAAAAACGACTCAAGAGTTGCTGCTCACTTGATGAGGCTCTAGATGCTAGGCTGATTTGTGAGCGGTTGGAGATTCCATTTTATGTCCTGGATTTTCAGGAAGATTTCCAGTCAAACGTAATTGATTATTTTGTCAATGAATACGCTTTAGGTAGAACTCCAAACCCATGCGTAATGTGCAATCGTAAGGTCAAGAGTGAGCTTCTACTAAAAAAAGCAGACGAGCTAGATTGTGAATTCTTGGCAACGGGCCACTACGCAAAAATTGTGAAAAATGACTCTGGAAAAATTGAGCTTCATCGACCAAGAGATCGCAAAAAAGACCAGACCTATTTTCTTCATGGTATTCCCTATTACCAACTCCAGCGCTTGATCTTTCCGTTACAAGACCATATCAAATCTGAAGTCCGACTCATCGCTGAAAAGCTCAAACTTGATTCTGCATCCAAGCCAGACAGTCAGGAAATTTGCTTTATAGATGAAGACTATCGTCAATTTCTGAAAGCACAGAATCGCATCACTGAAAACCCAGGTAACTTTATAAACTTAGACGGCAAAGTACTGGGCAAACACAGGGGTGTTCCTTTCTACACTATCGGACAACGCAGAGGCTTGGGGATTAGTGACAGGACACCATGGTATGTGGTTGCCATCAATGTTGATGAGAATCAGGTGGTTCTTGGCAAAAGAGAGAATCTCCTTTTCAATGAGGTTCAAGTAAAAGAAATCAACTGGCTCATTGAACCCCCGAAAGATCCCAGAGAGGTCATGGTCCAGTTGAGATATTCTCATCGAGGATGTGAAGCGATATTGACACCTCTGGCAGCAGATCAGGCGATTTTGCATCTGCCCCATTCTGAGCGTGCTGTCACCGCTGGACAAGCAGCCGTGTTTTATAATGGGGATCGAGTGCTTGGTGGTGGTTGGATCGAGAGTTGCTCCAATGAAGAAACCTCGATAGACATCCCTGCATGAACATCATTTTGATTGGTTTCATGGGGGCAGGCAAAACCACTGTTGGAAGAAAATTAGCAAATCGCCTCGGTTATTTCTTCCTGGATACTGATCAGCAAATTGAGAAACAGCAAGGCTGCACAATCGAGGAAATATTCCGGTATGCGGGAGAAGCAACCTTTCGGGATTTGGAAACAAAACTTTTGGAAAATCTCCAAAATGTGCACAACACGATTCTTTCGACCGGGGGAGGGATGTTTCTCCGATCAGAGAATCAAGAATTACTTAAAGGCATTGGCAAAACCGTTTATCTTCAGGTGGGTCGAGAGACCCTAAAACAGCGGTTACAATGTGACCAACACAGACCCTTGCTCCAGCAGCCAAACTGGCAAGAAAACGTTAACCAAATGCTTCAGCAGAGAGAACCCGTTTACTTAACAGCTGATTTGACCATAAAAGCTCAAGATGGACCGCCTAACGTGATGGTGAGTCGAATTATTGAGGCCATCTGAATGGCTGAATCTCCCAATTTTGAAAATTCCCTTCAGCAACTCAACGAAGCTGTTCGTCGCCTTGAAAGTGGTGATTTGGCTTTAGAAGAAGCGCTGCAAGCTTTTGAGGAAGGTATCCGCCACAGCCGGGACTGCCACCGGCTACTTCAAAGGGCGGAAGAACGCATTGAAATGATTTTGAAAAACGAACACGGCGAGTACGAGGTAGTTCCGATGAAGGAAACCGAATAGCACGCCCTGACGCTCAGTTTCGGACTGCACTTGCAGTCGTGGTCCTGCTTCCAAAAGCAGAACCTAATGACGCCAGAAAACAATAGGCACAATCATTCAGAAGCTCAGATCACGATGAAATATTGAGGAACTGTTGTTCCTCTGCTTCAACGAATCGAATTTTGAAACCCAAATTTGTTGGATCCTGGTTTCCACAGTTTTGAAATCTTCATGACTTTGTCTGAAGAAATCACAGCAATCAGAGGATTGCTGGACTGCTGGAAATCTAAAAAAAGCCCGTCTTTGGAACCAACTATCAGAAGCCTAATACAAGCTCTTTCTGTCCGCCACTAGGTTGCTGCCACCAGAAGACCCACCTCTCGGAACCAAGCGTCATCATCTCCAATTTCCTTACAAAGGAGAAGGATGTCAGATTCCAACAAAAACATGTTGATCAATGTTGAAGATGATGAAACACGCATCGCGATTGCTAACAATCAGATGCTGGACAATCTCTACATTGATTACACCCACCGAGCCCAAACCGTAGGAAATATCTACATCGGTATTGTGGTGAAGATCCAATCCTCATTTCAAGCAGCTTTCGTTGACTATGGCGCGGAACGTCATGGTTTCCTCGCGGCTTCTGATTTAAACCAAATGCTTTTCAAGGCACCAAGAGGGATTCGTGGGAGGCCTGCCATCAATCAATTGCTTCATCCAGGCCAGAAAATCATGGTTCAGGTGGCAAAGGATGAAATCGCTCACAAGGGTGCGGCTCTAACAACGAATATCTCACTTCCTGGACGTTTTCTTGTATTCATGCCCAATAGTGACAAGGGAGGAGTATCCAAACGAATCGAGGATAACGAAACAAGAACTCGCCTCAAACATTTGCTCAAGGGCCTGGGAAGTGAAGACGCCTCCGCAATCATTCGCACAGCAGGAGTTGACAGGAGCTTGAGCGAATTGAAGCAAGATTTTATGACACTTCGGAGAACCTGGAATCAGATCAAGCAAAGCTTTGAAGCTTCCTCAAAGCCAACCCTCTTACACCAAGAGGAAGATGCTGTCGTTAGGATGCTGCGGGATTACTTCACTGATGATGTGGGTGATGTCATCATCGATGATCCTGAAGCCTTCCAAAGAGCCTTAGAATTCTTCCAGACCAACATGCCAGGTCGTCAAAAGAAACTCCAACTCTACCTCGGAGAGCGCCCTATATTCTCCGAGCATCGAATTGAAGATCAGATCGAATGGTTGAACCACCCCCAAGTGCCTTTGCCTTCTGGGGGTAGTTTGGTGATTCAACCAACGGAGGCTCTTGTCTCGATTGATGTCAATTCTGGTAAATCTAACCAGGAAAAAAATATTGAGGAGACTGCACTCCGAACCAATATTGAGGCCGCAGAAGAAGTAGCTCGGCAACTCCGTCTTCGAAATCTTGGAGGCCTGATTGTTATTGATTTCATTGACATGAACCATAGCCAGAATCGCCAGGCAGTCGTTCAATGTCTCTCAGAATCCCTGTCCAAAGACAAAGCAAAATGGACGCTGAGCGAAATTTCCCAATTCGGACTACTGGAGATGAGCCGGCAGCGGATTGCATCCAGTCTCTCTCAAAGTGGAAAAGAACTTTGTCCGGCCTGCCATGGCTCTGGAAAAGTAATCTCAAACTCTTCGCTAGCAAATAAGCTACTGCGACAGATGAGAGATCTGGTTCTCAGTGGCAAGATTCAAGAGGTAAGGCTACGACTCCCCCTTGTGTTGGCAGAACAATTACTAAACCAGAAAAGGAAGCATCTCTATCAATTGGAGATGGAATATTCTCTAAGGATAAAGATCACACCTGATCCAAACCTTACTCCAGGTGAGATTCCAGATATTGAACTTGTTGGGCGTGACGGTGGCCTTGTTCAAGAGCCCGTGGACAGTAATCCTCGCGAGGCCTATCGAAATCGTGATTTCAGAGCACGAGCTCGGCGGGATTTCCGTATCCACAAAGAACCTCATCCTGCGAAGGAGCAAAATGAGGGGCAAGAAGAATCACTGTTGGAAGAAGTGGCAACTCCTCTTGAATCAGTCGCAGATAACAATTCAAGTAACGAAGATGAGGAGGATGAAAGCAAACAACAAAAATCTCGCTCAAGAAATCGCGGCAGAGGTAGAGGCCGTGGTCGTAGTCGTCGTGATTTCAACGATGAGTCATCAGATGATCAACTAGATCAACAGGATGATAACGTCGCTGAAGAGGATGAAAATCTTACTCCAACAGATGAGTTTGAAGAACTCCCACCCAAACCAAAGCGTTCGGCAGGTTGGACAGTCTACAGCAGTGTCCATGAGAAAAATGGCAAGGAGGATGACTCCCCTTGGCAACCCCTGCAGTTTTCACCTTGGCGAAGAAAACTGAGGACACTTCCTCCTCATACCATTGTTTTCAGTAGTACTCATATTGATGCCCAAGGTAATTTGCTCAATCAACCCGCAGCAAAAGAAACCTTGGGAAACGCACTTTCCGTCGAAGTCCAAGAGTTGGGTTCACAGGACTTGACTTCGACGGAACATTCAACCGTAGACAACAGCGCTCAAGAATCTTCAGAGACAACCAAGCCCTCCGAAGACTTGACGCTTTCCAAGGAGAACGAATCTACTGTCCAAGACCAGTCGTCTGCCCAGACAGACTCCGAAGAGACAAAGATTTTGGATCCTTCCTCAGAGCACAAGGCAGTCCCTCTCTCCGAAGAAAACTTTATTTCAGACGAGTTGACACTTTCTGAAGATTCTTCAGTTACAGACTCTGAGGCAATTATCGATAAAGCTCCTGAGGAATCAGGGGATGAGAACGTCGAGATTGAAAATCCAACTGAGGAAACTACTATCGAAGAACTGAAGTCATCTGAGCCCTCTGAAAAGGAGGAGGAGAGAAATTTGGAAGATTTGGCAAAAGCTGAATCTGAAGATCCTTCAGAACAAACGCTGGAGGTAAATCTGGAGGAGCAACCTGATTCCTTGGCCCCTGTGGTTGAGATGCCAAAATCAGCCAAACGCGGAACCAGAAAAACATCCTCCAAGACTACTCGTACTCGGAAGAGTAAACCTGCTAAGAGAGATACAAACGATGAAGAACAATCATCTTCAAAATCTGAAGCTGAGATTTCTGAAATCGATTCATCCCTGAATAGAAGTGCTAATGTATCTGACGATCAAGTTGAATTACAACCTGATGAAAAGACTCTAGGATCTAAGGTTTGCTAATCATGTCCTCCTGGTATCGTAATCTCCCGTCGATCCAGGAAATTGAACTGACCCTATCACAGGCGGGTCTTACAAACGTTAAATTACAGCGTCAGCAAATTGAATCCTGGCTAGAAGATTTGCGACGTAACTACAATCAATGTTCAGCCGAGAGTGATCTCCCCGAATGGATGAGCTCTCGGATAGGAATTCTGTCTCAGGCAAAAAAGAAATTCACTCAAAGAAAGCCCTCACAACTTTCCCCAGTCATTAACGCCACCGGCATTGTGCTCCATACCAATTTGGGTAGAGCGCCACTTGGTGAAGAACTCCTAGCTCAGACCATCTTATCATTATCCCAATATTCTGACCTTGAATTGGACTTGGCCTCCGGTGAAAGAGGTCAACGAATGGATCGTATTGAAAGTTTGATTTGTAATCTTAGCAAGGCGGAGTCGGCAATTGTTGTTAATAACAATGCAGCAGCAGTTTTTCTGATGATGAAAGCCCTCTGTGAAGGTGGCGAGGTGTTGGTTTCCAGAGGTGAGTTGGTTGAAATTGGAGGATCCTTTCGCATTCCTGACATCCTAAGGGAAGCTGGTGCAAAGCTGATTGAAGTTGGCACAACAAATAGAACCCGCCTCAGCGATTATCAAAATAGCCTCAGTGAAAGAACCGTCGCTGTCCTCAAGGTGCACCCCTCGAACTATTCCATCCAGGGGTTTACTGAAGAAGTTTCTTTGAATGATTTGGTTGAATGGTCAAAAAAAGTTGAGATCCCAACTCTTTATGATTGGGGCAGTGGAACTTTTTATCGATTTCAACAACCAGAACTTCAGCATGTTCCTACAGTGCAACAGGAAATCGCAACTGAAGTTGACATGATCTGTTTCAGCGGAGACAAGCTTCTTGGAGGGCCACAAGCAGGTATTGTTCTTGGGAGAAAAATTCTGTTGGAGAAAATGAGGAATCATCCACTCTATCGTACGGTCCGTCTTGATAAGGCTTCGCTCTGTTTGCTGGAACAGACCCTGACTGCTTACGGAAACATGAGTCATGTTGTTCAGAAAATTCCCACTCTTGAATTTCTAGAAAGAACCAAAGAGGAGATTCTTGGATATGTGAATGATCTGCAGGGCTCACTTTCTTCAAGCCCTGAGTGGAAATTGACCGTTCATGAAACTGAATCTATGGCAGGGGGTGGAGGAATACCTGAAGTAAAATTACCCTCTGCGGCTCTGTGTTTGAGCCACGAAAGATTTTCAGCTTCAGAAATTCACCAAAGGCTCCGCTCCAGTAGCCCTGCTATTGTTGGGGTGATCCGGAAAGATAATGTTCTTTTAGATCTGCGCACTGTGATGAAATCTCAGTTAAATTCTCTACGAGAAAGTCTTCAGTCACTGGTTTCGATATGAAGATTTTGCTAACAGGTGGTGAGGGGATGTTAGCTAAAGACTTTTTGTCTGTTTTGGATCAATTCCCAGAATTAGAGTGTCATGTTCCCCCTGGTAAAGAATTGGACATTAGGAATCAGGAACAGGTAGTGAGCATCATCAAAAATTATCGACCTGATATCCTGCTCAACTGCGCTGCGTACACAAAGGTGGATAAGGCAGAAACGGAATCTGCTCTCGCATTCCACGTCAATGGAATTAGTGTTGGCAAGTTGGCGGAAGCTTGTCATCGATCTGGGGTTAAAATCGTTCATTTATCCACGGATTTTGTTTTTGATGGGAACAACTGTAGCCCTGTTACTGAATCGAACCATACAGCACCGCTTGGGGTATACGGGAAGAGCAAACGAGACGGGGAAGCAAGAATTGAAGCTAGTGATGCTGATTGGCTAACAGTCAGGACATCTTGGTTGTTTGCTGCACACGGTCATAATTTTGTTCGAACAATGCTCCGACTGGGACGTGAAAGAGATGAAATCAGAGTCGTTTCAGATCAAGTCGGTTCGCCGACTTGGACAAGAGATTTGGCTTTGGCCCTGTGCAAACTCATCAAAGGGGATGTGAAAAATTATGTTCACTTCGGAGGTTTGAATTCATGTAGTTGGTTCGAATTAGCAAATTATACGCTCAAACAAGCCCATCAAATTGGCCTACTCCAGACCCTGCCGCTGGTTACTCCGATTCAAACACATCAGTATCCTTTGCCTGCTCCACGGCCCGCTTATTCAGTACTTTCAACTCAACGTTACCAAGAATTAACAGGTTCTCAGCCTATGATGTGGGAAGAAGCTGTCAATTCCGTTCTCAAAAGACTCCACGAGAAATCACAAGATGAGTGATATTAAGGATTGGCATTCAGATGCGTTGATCAATATCCAGCGTTTCTTGGATAAATACTCCTCTAAGCGCACAACCCATCTCCCTTTAGTTGATGTGATGCGCTTCCGAATCAACGCCATCCTCGGTTCTGAACCAGATCAACTCCGATGGTCTGAAGCCGATGCTGAGGAATTACTGGGATTGCTAAAAGCCTATAAACACGTTTTGGAGATTGAACAGCAGAATATTGCGCAATTGGAGGCCAGTCTAGAAGCTCAGCTCGGAAGTGCTAGCCTCAGGGGCGCATGAAATCTTTATTTGAATCTACCCAGGAAGTTCTCTTCTCAAAAGATATCGAGCAAAAAACTCAAGGAGCCCAAAAACTCAAACAAGATTTTGAAGAAGGGAAACTCAATCATGAGAAAGCTTTTCTTATCAAAGATCTAGTAGAAGCAGGTTACCCCTCCTTCTTGAATTTTGTTGCTCCTAAGGAATTACCAAGAAGGCGACTCGGATCCCCTCTCGGTAAGGTTGCGCTTCTGCACTCCCTCGCTCACATTGAATTCAACGCCATCAACCTGGCATTGGATGCAGTCTATCGCTTTCAGCAGATGCCTAGTCTTTATTATGCTGACTGGTTGAGAGTCGCAGCTGATGAGGCTAGGCATTTTCAGCTTTTGCAGAGTCGTCTAATCCAACTGGGCAGTGCCTACGGTGAATTTCCAGTCCATTCTGGTTTGTGGGAAATGGCTGAAAACACCGCTCATGATGTTCTGGTAAGGATGGCGCTAGTTCCACGTGTAATGGAAGCTCGTGGGCTGGATGTTACCCCCGGAATGGTTTCCAAGCTGAGAGAAATCAAAGATTCAGAGTCCGCCCAGATACTACAGCTTATCTGGGAAGAGGAGATACAACACGTCTCAATTGGCAGCCATTGGTTTCAGTATCTTTGTCAGCAAAGAAACATCTGTCCGGAAACAACTTATCTTCGTCTATTGAATCAGTATTTCTCAGGTCGATTACGTGGTCCTTTGCATCAGGAAGCACGACTCCAAGCCGGATTCAGTGAATCTGAACTTGCTGCCCTGGAACAATTGGCCACTCCAAATTGAATCCACAAAAATCAATCAAAACTTTCTGAAACTTCCTCAAATGATCCCCGGAAATCTCCTTTCCAAGGGAACTCCCATTCTATTTGTTCTGCTCTGGAGCACAGGTTTCATCGGTGCTAAATTGGGCATGCCCCATGCCGAACCAATGACTTTTCTGAGTCTACGATTTCTGATCGCAATTTGTTTTCTGGTCCCTTTGGTGTGTTGGTTTCATGCGCCTTGGCCCTCTAATCCCTCAGATTGGTTGCATGCTGGCATTGTTGGTTCGTTGGTCCACGGGGGCTACCTAGGTGGTGTTTTCGTCGCAATCAAAGGTGGGTTACCAGCCGCCTTAGCAGCATTGATCGTTGGCCTACAACCTCTGTTAACGGGGATTCTTGCTGGGCCTCTGCTGGGAGAGATGCTCACAAGAAAAAAATGGATGGGACTTTTCTTAGGATTTCTGGGGGTTTGGATGGTTGTATCTGAAAAACTACCTGAAGAAAATTCCTTTGGGATGGATTCGATCTTTTTCGCCAGCCTGGCACTAGTCTCCATCACATTGGGCACACTTTATCAAAAACGTTTTGCGACCAAGCTAGATATCCGGACTGGTGCTGTGATTCAGTTTATCTCAGCGCTGACAATCTTCGGGCTCTTGTCCCTTTCGTTAGAGACGATGGTTGTTGACTGGAATTTCGAATCCATCTTCGCCCTTTTCTGGTTGGCGATCGTTCTTTCGATTGGAGCTATCCTCATCTTAATGCGCTTGATTCAGTCGGGTGCGGCAGCAAATGTGGCGAGTCTTTTTTACCTAGTTCCACCTGCCACAGCAGTTGAAGCCTGGTGGCTATTTGATGAAAAATTGGGTTGGTTGGCGATTGTGGGGATGCTGGTAGCGGTACTTGGGGTCGCAATGGTGGTTCAACAACCCCAGAGTCGATTAAAGGCTAGTGAGGGTTAGGCCGGGATCTTTCCCAGAGAGGTCTCCAAGGCAGAATTGGGCATACCATTCCCCCATGGCAGATCGACTGGATGATCTGAGATCAGACAATCATCGGGTAGACACTCGATCGGAGTGAAATCGCGATGAGCAATGTACTCTGGGCGCTTGAAACGTCTTATATGATTGCTCACTGCACAAAGACTCAGATATACGCTGACACGATTCCAAGGGGAAAGATTACTTGTTGAACTGTGGACCAGGCACCCATGAAAAAGAATCATTGAGCCGGCAGGTCCTTGCGGACTGACGATTCCTCCTTCTCTTCCCCCAGCTCTTTCGACAAGCTGCCGGATCAATTGATTATCGATCGTCCACAGGGGGTAGCTTGTTGTGGTCAGATCATGTCCAGCTTTGAGGATTCCACGCTTGTGGCTTCCCGGAATAAACATTAAAGGGCCATTATACTGGTTGACATCATCCAAAAAGATCGCAACATTCATCGCCCTTGGTTCAGGCATCATGTCGTCATTGATCCAAGTGCCATAGTCTTGATGCCATTGCCAAACATCACCTTCAAATGCCATTTTCCCATTAATTTTGAACTGGTGCATGTAAAGCTTTTCACCAAACACCTGCTCAACAGGCTTCACCATTCGTGGATGGCGCCCTAGCCTAGCAAACGGCGCGCTGTAGAGGTGCGCCGCAAAATTAGTTCTGACGGCTTGACTACCTTTTTCCCTCACATTATAGGCTTCGCGTCGATCATATAGTTCAGGAACAGCTTCATTGAGTTTTTTCACTTCTTCAGGAGTGAACAATTCAGGGAAAAAAAGATAGCCGTCCTTGTCAAAGGCTTCTATTTGTTGTTGTGTAAGTTCCATAAAATCTCCGCTGAGTTCATCACATCCAAAATTCTAGGATTTTTCCCTCAGGAATTCAACTTACAGAGCGTCTCTGATTGAATATTCATCACAGACGTTACCACGCACCTCGTTATAGCAAACAATTTTCTGTGCGCTCACATTTTGGGGGGTTTCGCGATAACAGACCTGGGAGAGTTGTTCTTGTTCACCATAGTGAAAATGGAGGGGACCGATTGTACAGGTGGCAAGATTATTTGATGCACAACCAGCAATGCTTAGCAGTAAAGTGAGGAAGCTCAGGTATTGGACTGTTTTTTTCAGATTCATAGTTAAGATGCATCAATCGAGTTAGGGAACTACTATTCAATGTAATCTTGATCCCTGCATCTTCCAATGATGCAACGTAAACTGTGTTCTGCTTGACAGACTTAGCTCTTAGCCTTATCAAAGCCTAATGACAAGCACAGAAAGCTTTTTCGGACTCTTCACACAACAAGTTGTGCAACCATGAAACTAAGTCTATTTGACTAAGCCTTCTTCTCAGAAAATCCGGGCAAAAGGGGCCAGGCAACATTTTTCACATCTTACCTGACACGCAAATTCAGCGCCTATGAGTCATCAAGAAGATTTTTGGTTGCATGATTTAGAAGTCGAATATACTTTTGGTTAAATTGCTGCGTTGAAAAATCTAAATTATGGAGTTGCATCAAAAAATTCATTGGATCGTCAACCCTGATTGATCTTCAATCATTTTAATGATTTTTAAGTGATCATCATCATGGTTCAGACGCACAATTGCATCCTGCATTGTCTTCAAGACTTTGCGTAATAAGGACACTTCTAAGTTGTGGTCATTTATCATTCCCTCAAAAATACCAACATCTTTACAATGCAAACCAAAAGAAAAACCGTAGTCAAAAGTCCTTGATAGTACATGGTCAGGAAATCTCTGTTGTGAGACCCACGAGCGTCCAGAAGAAGTGTTGATTGCTGACAGGGCTTTCTCTAAAGGGACATCAAAAGATTTCAGAGTAATCATTGCCTCGGCTACGCTGAGAATGTTTGTAGCTAGCAGAGTATTGTTGACTGCTTTCACTGCGTGACCAGATCCTACTGGTCCGAGATAGACCAGGTTCTTTGCAAAAGATTGAATGACTGCTTTCACTGCATGAAACGCTTCCTCATTTCCTCCAATCATCGCCGTCAGAGAACCAGATCTCGCCCCCGCTGGCCCACCAGAAACGGCGCAATCCAGATAGTCAACTTGATACTCCTGAAGCTGAGCCGCAATCTGTTGAGAAAGCTTGGGACTTCCAGATGTAGCGTCAATCCAGTATCGTAATCTTTCCAAGTTTTTTGGATCTTGGATGGCTAAATCAACGACGCTCTGCACATCCTTAGAGTTCGGCAAACAAGTCAGGATAACATTCGCTTCTGAAAAGCCCGCAGGTAGATCAACCGCAAAGAGATTTGGATACTTTTCTTGAATCTCATCTCTGACTTGAAGATTGAGATCGTAAATCATTAACTGCTTGCTCGCTTCAGCAATCCTAATGCTGAGCGCACTGCCCAAGTTTCCCAAACCAATAAATAAAAGATTGCTAAGGTTCATATTATGATCTTGCGAATGTAGATTAACATTTAATAGTTCCTTATTCTTTATAAGCAGAACTTTGAAAAGAGAAGAACAGATATTTTAATTGAAATTCACAAATAGAAATAACCAACTATTTTCTTTCATTCTAAAATCTTATTGAGTTTATATTACTATGACTGATATCAAGAAAATTGGCATTATTGGCGGTTCAGGTGCACTTGGGTCAGCGTTAGCTCATAGATTCATTAAAGAAAGTTTTGAAGTGACAATTGGATCCAGATCTCCAGAAAAAGTGATCTCAAAAATTAGTGAATCAGACAAGGATTTGGGTCTTCAAAACCTAAAGATTCAAGAAATTGCTCAAACTGCCAGTGAAAGTGAATTGATTTTTCTTACGGTACCTTTTGCGGCTCATCAAAAAACTGTTCAAGTGATCCAGCCTTATGTTCAAGGGAAAATTGTCGTTGACACTACGGTTCCACTTGTCCCCCCCAAGGTTGCGAGGGTGCAGTTACCTGACACAGGATGTGTTGCACGTAAGACCCAAGAGATTTTGGGGAATGATGTTTATGTCGTATCTGCTTTACACAACGTTGCAGCAACAGCACTTGCCAAATCTGAAACACTCGATGGTGAGGTAATGGTCTTCGGTAACAATAAAGAAGCCAGAGAAACTGTTATTCAATTGATTTCGAAAATTTCTTTAAAAGGATGGCATTGTGGATCTATCGACAATGCAGTTGTTGCAGAAAGTTTAACTCCAGTTCTAATTTTTATGAATAAATTTTACAACTTCAAGGGTTCTGGAATTAAAATTGTTGATGAAAGTATGAATCAATAATACTTATTTTTTTAAATATTTTACCTGTTTGATTATGAACACATTTAATGCCCATCTTGGTATCAAAAAAGAGATTCGGGAATTAACCTTTTCACCAATCCGGGAAATTGTACGATTTGCTGAAAATCTAGATGAGGTAGTTCCATTTTGGTTTGGTGAACCTGATGTCAGCACTCCAGATTTCATTTCTAGAGCAGCAAAAGAAGCACTCGATAACGGAGATACGTTCTATGCACCTAATGCAGGAATTCCAAAGTTAAGGGAGGCCATTGCTAATTACATGAACATTCTTTATCAAACCGAGATCACATTTGAGCAAATCACCGTCTCTGTTTCTGCAATGAATGCAATCATGATTGCAGCTCAAGCTTTGGTGCAACAAGATTCTAAAATTGTTGTCTTATTGCCAAGTTGGCCAAACATTCCAGCTGTGCAAAAAATTATGGGGGCAAGGGTAGAGGGTTTGCCAATACAGATGAAAGATGGGAAATGGAAACTCGATCTGGACCAACTCTTCGATGCCTGTGGATCTGATACATCAGTAATTGTTATCAATTCCCCCAACAATCCCTCTGGTTGGACCATGAGTACCGGGGAGCAAAGGGAAGTGTTAGATTTTGCTCGGAAGAAAGGGATCTGGATCGTTAGTGATGAGGTTTACGCACGTCTAAGCTTCAAACATAACCATGCGCCATCCTTCTGCGAAATCATCGATTCGGATGACAGGGTTGTAGTAGTAAACAGCTTTTCCAAATCATGGGCAATGACTGGCTGGCGTCTGGGATGGCTGACTGCTCCGTTTGAAGTTAGCAAGGAATTTGAGAAACTCACAGAATACAATGTTGCAGGCCCACCACCTTTCATCCAGCAAGCTGGAGTTGTTGCTTTGAGAAACGGAGAAGCCTTCATTAAGGAAAGCAATGAGAGGTATTTGAAAGCTCTTTCAGTGTTTTCAGATTGGGCTAGTTCAGAAGATCGGATTGAATTTGATAGACCGGAAGCTACCTTTTATGCATTCTTTAGTGTTAATGATGGTACTGACAGCATGAGCATGGCCAAAGATTTACTGATCAGCCATAACGTCGGGCTCGCTCCTGGTTGTGCTTTTGGACAACAATTTGACTCTTACCTTCGACTCTGTTTTGCGGCTTCATTACCGAAACTGGAGAGAGGATTAGAGAGTATTTCTTCTTGGCTTCAGGGTCCAATTGGCAAAAAGTGATCCCGGAACGATTCAAATACATTCCTTACCTGGCATTCCTCTAATTGAGAAAGGAGATAATCTTTGCCAACTAATTTTGGATGCAATTGCAGCAAAAAATCTCATCCTAAAGGATGGCAGCATTTTGGTTATTGCTCAGAAAGTAGTCTCAAAAGCTGAAGACCGACTTGTCAATTTGAAGACAATCAAACCGACAGCCCTGGCAATCGAGTATTCCGTAAAAACTGATAAAGATCCTCGACTAGTAGAATTGATTCTTCAGGAGTCAAAAAACGTCATTCGCTACCGTCAAGGAGTCCTTGTTGTCGAAAATCACCAAGGACTGATTATGGCCAACGCTGGTATAGACCATTCCAATGTAGACCAGGACTCGGAAAATGACTGGGTCCTTCTCCTGCCAGAAAATTCTGATGAATCAGCAGCTTCATTACAGAATGAGTTTCTAAGCAAAACAGGTTGTAAAATTGGTGTAATCATTAATGACAGTATAGGAAGAGCGTGGCGCAATGGGACGATCGGAACTGCAATTGGGGTGGCAGGTCTCTCCTCAATCGTAGACCTAAGAGGTCGAGCAGACCTCTTTGGCAATCAACTTAGAGTCAGTGAAGAAGCCATTGCTGATGAACTAGCTTCTGCAGCATCACTAATACAGGGACAAGCAGATGAAGGTCTGCCTGTTGTACTCATCGAAGGATATTCCACAAGTTCTCAGCATATACCAGCCTCAGAACTAATCCGGCCCGAAGAGAAAGATTTGTTTCGATAGTGGAAATCAAAAAGCAACATCACTCACCAAAGTTTATCGCAGTTTCAGGAGGTGTCGGCGGAGCCAAGTTAGCGCTAGGCTTAGAAAAAATAGTTCAATCTCAAGACCTGATGGTTATCGGCAATGTTGGAGACGACTTCCGACATTTTGGATTACATATCTCTCCAGATATCGACACCTTGCTTTATACCTTGTCTGGAAAATCAGATGTTGAAAAAGGTTGGGGATTAGCTAATGAAACTTGGGAGTTCATGTCGGCGATGAAAGAACTAGGAGGAGACACATGGTTTCAGCTTGGTGACCGAGATTTAGCTACACATGTAGAACGAACACGTCGCCTTCAGAGTGGTGAAAGTCTTTCGGAAATCACTGACTATTTCAGAAAGACTTTTGGCATTGGAGCTACAATTGTTCCCGCAACCGATGACCAGTTACGTACAATTCTAGAAACAGATATTGGTGTCTTAAATTTTCAGGAATATTTTGTTCGGGAACGCTGCAATCCACGAATTTATAATCTGTACTTCCAAGGTTTTGAATCCGCTTTCCCGCAACAAGAATTGACCAAAGCGCTTAGAAGTAAAGAATTGCAGAACATTATTTTCTGCCCCTCAAATCCATTGCTCAGCATTGACCCTATTCTCTCAATTCAAGGACTTAAGAGAGCATTCGCTGACTCTGGAGCAAAATTAGTAGCTGTCACACCTATTGTTGGTGGAGCCGCGATCAAAGGACCTGCAGCGAAGAATTTGAAAGAGCTTGGCTATCCAGTTTCTGCAACTACCGTTGCCAAGCACTACCAGGGAATGATTCATGGATTTGTACTAGATAAGAGAGACCATCAAGAGGCTCAACAAATTGAAGAACTTGGAATCGCAGTCTTAGTTGCTGACACGATAATGAACGATCTAGAAACTAAGATTCAGCTGGCTGAGAAAACGCTTCGGTTCGCCAATTCTATCTGAAACTCTCCTCCCATAGTTATTATTTTGTGTGGGCACTAATTCCATTCAAACAAGTTCAGAAGGCAAAGCAAAGACTCTCATCAATTCTTTCAATCGAGGAGCGGCAAATTTTGTCTCTCAGAATGTTGGAGGATGTTCTCGCTGCCGCAAAAACAAGCGGTGTTTTCGACGGGATTATTGTTGCAACAAATTGCAATGAAGGAATTCTAGTAGCCAGCAAGATGGGCGCTGAGCATTTTGAGACCTTTGTAGATTCAGGGCTCAATAGTGATGCAATGAAGGCCGCGAATTGGTTAAGTTTGCAGGGAATCAAAACAATGTGTTTATTTCCAGCAGACATCCCACTAGTAAGCGAATCAGAGTTTCAGCAGATAGCAATTGACCATGCATCACATCAGGGATTGACGATTGTTCCCTCTCATGACTGCAAAGGCACAAACTGTATGCTTCTTTCACCACCCAATATCCTACCCTTCTGTTTCGGGATAAATAGTTACGCTGAGCATATTCGGCAGGGAATTAAATTGAATCTCTCTTGTCAATCAAAGCATTTTCGTGGGATTGCACTTGATATCGACAATCCCAATGACCTAAAAACGTTGGCGATGGCAACCCAGAAGACTCAAAGCTTAAGCTATTTAAAGAAGATCAGAATTGATCTTCGATTTAATTAGTTTTTGTGATGGGCTTCAGCCCAACTTGGTCCACCTGTAGAAGTGACCCAATAACTTTTTGCCCATCCAACACCTTGCCAAGTTCGCATTTTGGTAGGACGAAGTCTGAAAAGCCACCTTGGTTGATTTAGTGTAGGTCCAAGATACGTTGGCCCGTCTGGTCCCAAATATCTCAGAGACATTTTTTCAGCGATGCCAACCCACTGCCCTTCAACAACATTTTCTTCGACCAATTCAGCTATTCCCTCGCAAATAACTTTTTCCATCGTTTGGTCATCATCCACAACCCAGCTACAGCGAGAGTCGTTTTTCAAATACTCAGCCCATTTAGATTTAGCCCTTGGAATGACCCAAAAACATCCATTGTTACAATCGCAAGATGAACCATTTTCGCACACCTCCTGACTTTCCCAATGATGCCAACATGGAACAGCAAACGGTGAACCATCAGGTTTTAAGCAGGCTAACCGCAATGTGTAGCCCTTGTCGAGAAATACGTCTATTTCTTCTTTACTCATTTTTCCGACAGGTTTTTGGTGCTCAACATTGGAATATTTTTCTTCCATTTCAATCCTCTAGTAAAGATTAGTTTACATTGAAGTTGATGACTTTGATCATATCTACAAAATGCCAATGAACATCAATCCTTGTGAATTGCGTCAAAAATTGACATTATTTGGCCTTTTACAAGTTTTCCTTTTTTCTAACTAGTTTTCAACTCTATCGGAGGGTTAGATGAGAAAAAAAATTCAATTTGTGAATAAATTGACAATAGGGCTAGCAATTTTAGTAGCTTCTACGGCTTTCCAAGTGTCTGCTATGGAAAGGTTCACTGAAGCTGAAATTCAGGCCTCCCCTTACTTACAAAGCGTACTCAAGCGAAAGGGAGAGACTTATGACACATCCGAATTTCGGAAGGACGGACCTTATCGTATTGCACTAGCCGCTCAAGGAACTAGTAATTCTTGGTCTGCTTTATTCGACGAGCACGCCAATTGGTATGCTGAGCAATTGGGTTCAGGTGTAATTGAAGAACTCCTATACGCCGATGCACAGGCATCAGCCGACAAACAGGTACCTCAAGTGGAGGACCTTCTTGCTCAAGAACCAGATGCACTTATTCTAGTGCCAATGGGAGCAGCAGCTTTGGCTGCCCCAGTGGAACGAGCAATGGCTCAGGGGGTCCCTGTAATTTTGTGTGCAAGCGCTGTTGAAACAGATAATTTTGTGACAGAGGTGGGAACCAATCTTTATGCCAGTGGTGCTGGACTAGCAGAGTACCTAGCCAAACGTTTGAACGGCAAAGGTAAGGTCCTTATGATGACTGGTATTCCTGGCGTCAGCACATCTGATATTATGGAAGCCGGGGGAAAGGCCACCTTCAAAAAATATTCAGGAATCGAACTGATTGGTGTTCAACCCGGCAACTGGTCCACAGCAGAAGCCAAACGAGTAATGGAGACTTGGCTTGTAAAACACGGAAGCGAGGTGGACGGAATTTGGTCAGGAGGTGCTCAAATGTCACAAGGAATTGTTAGCGCCTATCTTGACAAAGGAATGAAAGTTCCTCCGATGGGTGGTGGCGAATTTGCAAATGGATTTTTAAGGCAAGCTGTTGAGAACAACTTAGAATACGGTGCATGGCAGTATCCTAATGCGATGATAGTACTTTGTATGGATGCAGCTATAAACACCCTACGCGGACGTCTCGTCCCTCGGTTCATAGATTTCGTCGATCACATTCCGGGTACCGGACCTTTTTCAGATGTTGAAGGTCGAAAATACTACAATGAGGACTGGAGCGACGATGTGTTCGGACCAGTACTTTTTCCTGCTGAAAGGTTGTCGAAGTTAGGCTACATGAGTAAATAGACATTTATTTTTATTTGGATGAGGTCTGGCTCACAGGTAACGTGAAACTGACCTCATCATCTAAGAAAGTAACTATTGAATTGATGATCCATAAAAACCTTTGCTTGGCTTGTAGAGTGCTACGGCGCCAACAAAGATTAGCCCCTTGACTAAACCGCTAACAAATTGATTGACTCCAAGCACAACTAGCAAATTATCTGTAAAGGTAAGAAGAAGCACACCACCAATCACTCCAGTAACGGTTCCCCTGCCCCCAAAAAGACTAGTTCCTCCAATCACAACGGCGATAATCGCATTAAGTTCAAGTTCTTTCCCAATCACAGGGTCCCCTACCCCCATTCTCATCAACCAAAGCAACCCCGTAACTGCAGCAAGCAAACTGCAAATCCCATAAACTCCATAACGAATCTTTTTTACTGGAATTCCAGAGAGCTCAGCAACAGTAGGGTTTCCCCCAACGGCGTAGATATGCTTTCCAAACACGGTCATATTGAGCAGAAACGCGATCAGTAATGTAACCAAGCCAAAGAAATAGACAATTATGGGAACCTCAAAAAATTTTTGACTGTATAACAGTAAAAAATCTTTACTTGAACGTCCTATTGGCTTGGTTGTGATTGTAAGAGATATTCCCTGAAGAATGAATAGAGAGGCAAAAGTTACAACAAACGGCGAGAGATTCAGTTCATTGATAAAAAAAGCATGTAGGAGCCCAACTCCCAGCCCTAGGGCAAGCGTCAAGCCTACTGCCATTATTACATTATCTGGATTCCCATCCATCAAAATTGCAGAAACTAAAACACTTAATTTGACAAGTGAACCAATTGACAGATCAATACCCGCTGTCAAGATTACCAGCATCTCTCCGAGAGCAGCCGTTCCCAAGTAAGCTGCTTGGCGAAGCACATTTGTTAGATTACGAAGGGTCAAAAAACGCTCAGAATAAATTGACCCCACAGTGATCAGTACAAAAACAAGGCTGTAAACTACTAAAATCAGAGAGTATTTCTGAAGGAAATTACTTTTAGGCATCATTTCATTATCATCTTTCAGGCTGCCTTAGATTTGCCCATCGTAGCGTAGTTAATAATTTTCTCCTCAGAAGCTTCAGCATGGTCCAATTCGGCAACAATTCTCCCTTCAGACATAACAAGAATTCTGTCACTCAATCCAAGAATTTCAGGAAGTTCAGAGGAAATCATTAAAATTGAGATACCTTCCTCAGCAAGCCGGCGCATCAACTGATAGATCTCAAACTTGGCTCCAACATCAACTCCCCTAGTTGGTTCATCCATAATGATTACTTCAGGCATTGTATGTAGCCATTTTGCCAATACAACTTTTTGTTGGTTTCCACCACTCAAGAACTGAACATCTAGATGCTCTGAAGCCATTGAAATTGACAGTTGCTTCCTTGAATATTCAACTAATTTGCTCTCCATTCTGCGATCCAATAAAAACCAACTTGAAATCTTTTTCAATATCGGCAGGGTGATGTTGTTTTTGATTGAAAGCGCAGTCAATAGTCCCTGCTGCTTGCGATCTTCGGGGATAAGAGAAATTTTTTTTCGGATCGCATCAGCTGGTGAACTGAATTCAACTTGTTCTCCCATTAATTTAATTTCACCTGAGGTTAGTTTATCCGCACCGAAAAGCGCCCGGGCTAATTCTGTTCTGCCTGATCCCACCATTCCAGCCAACCCCACTATTTCACCTCTGTGGAGTTTCAGATTCACCTTTTGAAGGATCGTATCCGTTGAGATTTCATGGGCTTCCAGTACGCATTCTCCGACTTTACTAGCGGACTGGGGGAAAACTTCTTCCATTTTTCTTCCAACCATCGCACTGACAAGTTCAGCCCGAGTGAGACCTTCCACGGATCTTGTAACCACGTTTTTCCCATCTTTGAGAACTGTGACCTCATCAGCTATTCGAAAAACTTCTTCAAGTCGGTGAGAAATATAAATGACTGTTACCCCATTATTTTTCAGCGAGTGAATTGTCCTGAACAATTGTTCTAGTTCGTGTCCTGCCAAAATTGCTGAAGGCTCATCCATCACAATCAAATCTGCATTTCTTGATAGTGCCTTGGAGATCTCGACCATTTGTTGGTAAGCCACGCTCAGCACTCCAACTTCACTCTTCACATTAATCTTTAAGCCCATCTGCTCAAGTAGCCTATTCGCCTCTTGCCTCATTCTAGCTGAATCAATGATTCCAACAGTCGTTCTAATTTCTCGACCCAAAAAGATGTTTTCTACTACGCTCATTTCTGAGACAAGTGCCAACTCCTGATAGATTACGCTGATACCGAAGTTCAGAGCCTCACGGGTTGAGAAACTCTCATAGTTTTTACCTTTGAAGCAGATTGTGCCCTTGTCTGGCTGCTGAGCCCCAGAAAGGATTTTGATCAAGGTAGATTTTCCAGCTCCGTTTTCACCCACCAAAGCATGAACATTCCCTTTTTTGCAGCTTATTGATACATCATTTAGTGCTTTCACTCCACTAAATGACTTCGAGATGTTTTTCATCTCTAGAATTAGTTGGTCGTCTTTCAAAGCTTAGGTTCCGAATTTTGATTGTAATTAAATCTAAGTTCTTGAGGGCCGATTTAGGGTTAAGACTCTCTTTGTGCCAGCCCATACAAGCTGACAGCTGCAAGAATTACTAGACCTTTTATGATAAATTGTGTTTGAGCATCCAACCCGAGAAGGACAACCATTGTACTTAGAATTTGTATGATTAAGACTCCAGCAATTGTCCCGAGCAAGCCTCCTTTGCCTCCATAGAAAGCAGTACCTCCCACCACAGCGGCTGCTACAGAATCTAGATCTAGCCCTGTCGCAATGAATCTATCCACATAACCGACATAGCCCGTTAGAATCACTCCAGAAATCACGGCAAGACAACTTGCTAGTATATATACTGCTATTTTTACCCTGTGTACTGAAAGGCCTGAAAGCCTGGCAGCTTCCTCATTGCTCCCAACAGCGTAGATTCGGCGCCCAAAAGGTGTCATCCTCAACAAAACTAAGAAAACTGCGTTTAGTGCAAACCAAGCCAACAAAGGAATGGATAGAAATCCCCAGGACTGGTTGACGACTCCCAGTGCTTCTGGGACAAAGCCACTTGGCACTCCTCTAGTGAATGCTTGTTGTCCTCCTTGTACCAAAAACAGCATTACCAGTGTGGCTACCAGGGGAGGTACTTTTCTCTTTGTTATGAGCAAGCCATTACACAGCCCAATCAATGAACCTAAGATCAGCGCAACAAAAATTGAGAGTGGAATTAATTCATCGCGACCGTTACTCACTTCTGCAACAACCATCGAAGTCATGACGATCACCCCACCAACAGAAAGATCCAACCCTGCGACCAACATCACCATGGTTTGCCCAATTGCGATGATGCCCAATTGTGCCGACTGCCTGAACAAAACTGCCAGTGTCTCCTCGTCAAAGAGATCTGGAGTTATGAAACTGGCAACGATCAACAAAATCAACAGAGCCATATAGACCCCGTAGGCCGCAAATAGTTTTTTGAAGGTCAAATGGTTGCTTTCTGTGTAACCTATCATACGAGCAAGTTATCCATGCTAAATGATATCAATGAGTCAGAAGAAAATTTTGATTGCAAATGACAACGGATTGTTATTCTGTGACTAATCAACTATTTTGAGCACTAAAAATTTATGTCTGAAAGACTCGAGGTTTTTCAGAAGGTTTTTTTATGTTGGTTTCATTATGAAATCAATTCTTTTTCCAAAAGAAGCGTTTGTAAACCCTAAGCTATCTGAATACTTTTGCTAAATTCTACTTGAGCAATCTCTGGTAGCTAAAATCTCGAAAATATCCGATCGAGCTAACTGAACCACTTAATATTTTTTAATACAAAAATTTAGCTCAAAGATCTGCCTCTTAATTCATCAGTACACCCTCCCTTCTAAATTATGAAAGTTCCAGAAATAGATCAGTTTCGAAATAGAAGACCTAAACCCGAAGAAGCTCTTAATTTGGTCAAACATAAAGAGTTGGATTCCCTCATCAGAATGGCCTCACAGCTCAGAGATCAGCAGCATGGAAAAGTTATTTCTTACTCCAAAAAAGTATTTATTCCATTGACCAAACTTTGCAGAGATGTTTGTCACTACTGTACGTTTTCAAGGGAACCAATAAATAATCAGTCTTGTTTCATGAGACCTGATGAGGTTCTAAGATTAGTTCAGGAAGGTGAAAAATTAGGTTGTAAGGAGGTACTTTTTACGCTGGGTGACAAGCCTGAAATGCGCTACCAGAAATGCAGGAAAGAGCTTGAAGAGCTTGGATACGAATCTACCATCTCTTATCTTGCAGAGATTTCAAAAATGGTTTTGGAATCGACTTCATTACTTCCACACATAAACGCTGGAGTAATGTCGTTATCGGAATTGGCCAAGTTGAAAGAGGTGTCAGTTTCACAAGGATTAATGCTGGAGAGCATATCCAATCGCCTATTGAAAAAAGGATCTGCGCACTACGGTTCACCAGATAAAGTTCCTGAGGTTCGTCTTGAGATGATCAACCAAGCAGGGAAACTCAAAATCCCATTTACCTCCGGGATTTTGATCGGTATTGGAGAGAACCGACTGGAGAGAGTTGAGGCTTTATTAGCACTCCGGGGATTGCAGGAAAAATACGGACACATTCAAGAAATCATCATACAAAATTTCAAGGCTAAGCCTCGAACACCGATGCAATTTCATCCAGAACCCGAACTCGAGGAAATTCTCTGGACAATTGCAATTGCCCGGATTTTGTTTGGTCCTGAAATGAATATACAAACACCTCCGAACCTTAATGCAAACAATCTCGAGAGAATCTTAGATGCAGGCATTAATGACTGGGGAGGAATATCTCCATTGACACCCGATCATGTCAACCCTGAGGCACCCTGGCCAGAATTGGAGAATTTATCTGAAAAGATGACTAGTCTTGGAAAGTGCCTAACTGAGCGGTTAGCGATATATCCATCCTACGCAGTAAATCATCAACTGTGGATTGACCCCAAGGTTCTTTCAAGGCTCCGACAGCTTGTTGACCAACAAGGATTTGCCAGAGAAGACAAATGGTGTGCAGGCGAAGACAATTTGCCCAATATTCAGCAAAAATTTTCTTCAGAGATTACCAAAGATCAAAACACTCCCGTTACCCAGATACTTGAAAAAATTGCAAGTGGCTGTGAAGTAGATGAGAGTGAAGTCGTTCAACTATTAAATGTTCGAGGAGAGGATTTTTTTCAGGTTTGTCAGGCTGCCAATAATTTACGTAAAAAGGTCAGTGGAGAAACGATCACCTACGTTGTTAACCGCAACATCAACTACACTAACGTTTGCTATTTCCGTTGTGGATTTTGTGCATTTTCCAAGGGGAAAATGTCTGAAAACCTGCGTGGGAAACCTTACAATCTAAATCTAACCGAAATCGTACAAAGCTCAAAAGAAGCTTGGGATCGCGGGGCTACCGAAGTTTGCCTGCAAGGGGGAATTCATCCAAGTTACACTGGGAAAACTTACCTGGATATCTGCGAAGCTATCAAGAACGAATTGCCTGACATTCATATTCACGCATTCTCCCCACTTGAGGTCAGCCAGGGTGCAAAGACCTTAGACCTAAAAGTCTCTGATTTTCTTTTTGAACTTAAAAAAGCAGGCCTTGGGACCTTACCTGGAACTGCTGCAGAAATTCTAGATGACGAAGTCAGAAGACTGATTTGCCCGGACAAACTGACGACAGATGAATGGCTGGAAGTAATGGGACTTGCTCACGAGGCAGGCTTCCAAACTACCGCAACGATCATGTTTGGACATGTTGAAGAGCCAAAACATGTGGCTAGGCATCTATTGAGAATTAAACAGTTACAAGTCAGAACGGGTGGATTCACGGAATTCGTGCCACTGCCTTTTGTACATATGGAGTCACCGATTTATCTGAAGGGAAAAGCCAGAAAGGGTCCGACATTTCGTGAGGCTTTGCTGATCCATGCTGTTGCTAGACTCGTCTTGCATCCTCAGATCCAAAATATTCAAACTTCTTGGGTAAAAATGGGGCCAGAAGGAGTTAAGCATTGTCTCAATGCAGGAGTCAACGATCTTGGAGGAACTCTTATGAACGAGAGCATTACTAGGGCTGCAGGAACAGTGCATGGCCAGGAAATGCTTCCTGAATGGATGGAAAATATCATTGTCGAAGCAGGAAGGCTCCCTGAACAAAGAGACACGCTTTACCAAGCTTCAAAAACTTCACAAACACAAAAATCCTACGGACACCATCAACTTGTGGGATCCCACGCTTAATTTTTTAAAACTCGAAGTCAACGATTGATCTAATCCTATGGATTTGAATCATTTATTCAGGGATTAACACAGCTCGGCCAGTGACCTTACCTTGAGCGAGGTCCCGCAGTGCACGATTTGCTTCTGAAAGCGGATAAGTCAAAACCTCACTTATTAGTTCTCCTCGCTCAGTCAGATTCGTAATTTCCACTAAATCAGTAAAAGTCCCAACAAAACTCCCCACAATACTAATTTCCCTGGCTACTAATTCTGCTGTAGAAACCCGTACCTCACCACCCGTTCCCACAGCAACATAGCGCCCTTGGTTCGCCAGCAACTGCAAAGCTTGATTTGGTATTCTTTCATCTCCAAAAAAATCAATAATTGCTCGAACACCCGAGTCCTCTTCTTTTTTAAGAAATTCGAGTTCTTCAATAGATTCGAAACAATTTTTAATACCAGTTTTGTTCGCCAAATCACGGGCAGATTTTCGAGGATCTACGGCAAAGATTTTTCCTGGGGTCAAGCGTGAAAGTAACTGGGCACCTAGATGGCCTACTCCTCCAATTCCAATCACCACGACATTATCCTGAGGGCGTATATGACCCATCAATTTTCTCACAGCACCGTATGCAGTCAATCCTGCATCCCCCAAAGGAGCCAACTCATTCAGATTGGCATCTTTTCCTACTTTAATCAGTGAGCGTTGAGGAAATTTGATGAATTCACAAAAACCTCCACTGGCGTTAATTCCAGGGGTTATTCTCAAAGTTGCTTGGGAATCAATTCCATAGCGTTCCGCTAGACTATCTCCATAGGACTGAAAAGGGTAACAGAGCACCTTGTCACCAATCCCAAAACCTTGAACATCTCCGCCAATAGCTTTTACTACCCCCGCATTCTCATGTCCTAAAATATGTGGCAATGAAGCGAGTGGCATTCCCAGATCCCGACCTGTGATCATATGCAGGTCAGTACGGCAAACCCCTGCAGCCCTGATGTGAACCAAAACTTCATCTCCAGTCGGAGGATCCGGATCTGAAATCTCCTGATAGATGACTAGTTCGGTTCTTCTAAGTTCTGGGTCGTACTGGTGGAGTACAGCAGCTTTCATGGAAGCCTTTTTAAGTTTAATTTGCTCACGTTGCCATCCAACCACCATCCACGAACAGCTCTACACCTGTAATATAAGTTGCATCTTTTCCAGCTAGAAAATTGATAGCAGAAGCTATTTCGGAGGGGTCAGCCCATCTTTTCATAGGAGTGCGAAACAAAATTTCTTGAGACATTTGATCGCCAGCTTTCTCAATAGTTTTTTCCTCTCTTGCCACCTTCACAAAACCTGGACTAACAGCATTGACCCGAATATTTTCTGAAGCATAACGAATTGCTGCGTTCCTTGTCACCGCGCTTACTACACCTTTACTGGCATGGTATGCTGCCGATTTGCCAAAACCACCTGATGCCCCAAAGATACTCGAAACATTAACTATTGAACCAGAATGATTGGAACGCATAAGTGGGATAGCTGCCTTGATGCCTAACCAGATTGATTTGGCATTAATATCTAGCATTTCCATCCAACCTGTCTCCTCCTCTTCTTCAACATCAGGCAGGGTTCCTATCCCGGCATTGTTCACCAAGATATCCAATCTTCCAAATCGGCTTTTAACATCTTCAAGGATGGAGGCCCAAGACTCTGCTTTCGAAACATCATGAGTAAGGGTAATGACATTGGCTTTATTTAAATGTTTAATTTCCGGCAGAATATCAGTTGCAACTACGTTTATTCCCTCTTCGACAAACTTCTCAACAGTTGCTTCACCTATCCCTCTGGCAGCTCCTGTGACTAGCGCGACTTGTTGATAATTTTTTGACATTTAACTGATAGAGATTTTCTTCCCAGATTTTTCTGATTCAATAGCCGCCTCACAAATTTCCTGAACGTGAACAGCATCTTCCAAAGAATCCACCTTCGCATGATTTTCACCAAGTAATTCCTCAATGAAATCCCAAATTTCTTCACGTAATGCCCCAACGGTTCGACCATCAATTTGTGGCCAAAGAGCTAAATCTGGACAATAGCTCCCTGTGTCATCATTGATTGTCAAGGATGGCTCATAGGTCTTCAAATAACTGGACCCTTTGGTACCAATCACCTCCAAGGAGGCTTCGACAACGCCTTTTCCTGCATCGCTTGCATCCTCCCACCCAATAATATTGGCTGGAGCACCGCTGGGCACTAACCACGACGACTCAAGAATACAAATGGTTCCCGATTCCATCTCAAGCACCATAACCAGAGTCTCAGGTGCATTATAGCCCAATAGATAACCACCCCAAGCACTGACTGATTTGCATCGCTGCTGACTGAACCAAAGAACTAGATCTACATCATGTATCAAAGTCTCGTAAGCAGAGTGAACTCGATAGCCATAGGCTTCAAACCATGAACGGGAAATATCTCTTTTTGCCCTAATTTTCCCAATTTCTCCTAACTTTCCAGCTTCTATCTGTTGTTTAAGAACTCTGTGTCGAGGTTCATATCTTAGGATGTAGCCCACTCTGAGTTTTAGGCCTCTCTCAAGGGATATCTTTGCTAATTTCCTGGCCTCAGAGAGTTTAGTTGCCAATGGTTTCTCACAAAATACATGCGATCCACTGTTTAAAGCTGCCTGAACAATTTCAGCATGGGTGTCTTCAGGGGAAACTACTGTTACCGCATCAACATTAATCTCCTGAAACATGTTGAAAGGTTCTGTGTAAATCTTTGCATCTGGGAATTCGTTCCTGGCTTGCTTGACAACAACCGGATCAATTTCACAAATCGCGTCTACCCTAACATTAGGATGATGCTTCAGGATGTTCGCATGGAGCTTGCCGAAACGACCAAAGCCAATCAATGCGAAAGCAATTTTTTTTGAAGGGGACTGCATTCAGTTTTGCTTGAAAGGCATAATTCTCTTCTCATCTGCACGATTAAATAAATGAAGCGAATCTTTATTGAGATCAAACCGCAAATGATCCCCTGAGCGAATTTTTTCAGCGGCAGGAACCAAAATTGATAAACTATTTTTACCAACCTTGAGATAGACCAGTTTCTCTGCACCTAACGTTTCAACCACTGTCACCGTGCCAGCAACTCCCCCCTCCGCAACAAGTTGTGCATCATGTGGACGAAAACCCAAGATAGCTTCAGACTCGGAGATTGAATCCCAGGACTTCGGTAAAACCAGATCAAAAGCATCACTTTTCAAAATTTTTTGGCGGTTTTCTTCTACAACCGCAACATCCAGAAAATTCATCGGGGGGCTTCCAATAAATTCTGCAACAAAACGGCTGGATGGTTCATTAAAAACCTTTTCTGGTGGGTCCAATTGAACAACCTCCCCTTTGTTCATCACAGCTAATCGATGTCCCATGGTCATGGCCTCAACTTGATCATGAGTGACATAAATTACAGTACTATTTAACTCTGTTGTGAGTTCGATCAATTCTTTACGAGTCTGTAGTCGTAATAAAGCATCGAGATTAGATAACGGTTCATCCATCAAAAAAACTTGGGGATTCCGCACAACTGCTCTCCCTAAGGCAACACGCTGGCGTTGTCCACCGGATAACTGCTTAGGTTTTCGCTCAAGCAATTCCTCCAAATCCAGCATTTTAGCAACTCGCTGAACTCTTTTAGAAATTTCTTGATCAGCTACTCCTCTTGCCTTCAAAGCAAATCCTAAATTTCTGCTAACAGTCATGTGGGAATAGAGAGCATAATTTTGAAAAACCATGGCAACATCGCGATCACCCGGGGGTAGATCATTGACGAGCCGGTTTCCAATATGTATCTCGCCCTGGCTCATAGATTCTAATCCTACAACCATCCGAAGTGTCGTTGTTTTTCCACAACCAGAGGGCCCTACGAAAACTAGAAATTCTCCATCTTCAATCTCTACATTTACATCTCTAACTACGGTTGTTTGACCGAAATTTTTATAAAGATTTTTCAGAGCAACTGAAGCCATAGTTCACCAGTTTACTTGATTGCTCCCGCAGAGATCCCGCGGATAAACCATCGTCCAACAATTAAAAACAACAAAAAGACCGGAATAGCTGAACCTACGGCTCCAGCTGCTGCAAATCCCCAATTGACTCTGTATTGACCAAAAACGATTCCTGTTAAACCAATTGGAAGCGTGTGCAAATCATTACTGAGCAAAAGCGTCATCGCAAACAAATATTCTGTCCAGGAAACAATGAATGCAAACATAGCAATCGCGATAATACCAGGAGCAACCTGTGGAATGATTATCTGAATTAATGTACGCATTCGACCAATACCATCAACTGCCGCTGCTTCTTCTAATTCTGGCGGTAAACTTTTTAGGAATGCCTGCAACAACCAAATACCAAATGGCACGGCAAAAGCGGTATTCATCAGTGCACAGCCCAAGTGACTGTCAACCAGTTTCAAATCATTGAAGATTCGAAAGATTGGAACGACTAATAGCGCTGTCGGAAAAATGTAAACGCTCAACAGAAAGAGACTTAAAGCATTTCGACCCCAGAAATAGGTTCGATAAACACTATAGGCACCTGCAACAATTAAAGGAATTGATATCAAAACTGTATAAACTGCCACGATGAAGCTGTTGATAATCCATTGCCAATATCCAGATTTCGAAAACAAGGAAACATAGTTTTCAATTGTCAATGAATTGGGTATCAAAGACTGATTCCGAACAAGCTCCATATTTGGACGGAATGAAGCCAATAAAATCCATAAGAAAGGCGCCAGCAGGATAAACAAGATCATTACGATCACGAAAAGTCGTAGTAGCGAAAAAATCGAAAAATTTAACTTCATGATCTAATTTGATAAACCTTGGAAAGTTTCACTCGCGACAACGAACTGTTTCCGATTGGCAAAGATAAAAACAAAGGAGAAAATTATGAGGATAAATAAGAAGATGATCGCTCCTGCTGTAGCCTTTGAAATGTTGTAGCCATAAAAAGCCATGTCGTACATTAAGACCGGCACCGTCGTAGTTGAGTCCCCTGGTCCTCCACGTGTCATCATCCAAATAATATCAAAAACATTTGAAGCCCAAAGGGTTCCAACCAAACCCAGAACGGTTAGCGTCGGCATAAGATTGGGAAAGGTGATCGATTTGAATTGTAACCAAGGAGATGCTCCATCAACTTTTGCTGCTTCGTACTCTTCCTCAGGGACGCTTGCTAAGGACGCAAGGAAAATAATCGTCAAGAACGGGATGTATCTCCACGAATTTACAAAGGTCAGACTTATTCCAGCAATGTCTGGATTAGCCAGAAAGAGCACTGGTTTTTGTACTAAATCCATTCCCTTCATAGTTGTGTTCACAATTCCTGAAGAAGCATCAAACATCCAGCGCCACAGAATTGCCGTCACCGCTGCAGGTACAGCCCACGGGAGGATGATCCAAGTCCGAACAAAATTTTGCCCCCTGAATGGCTGATTGATCAATAATGCGATTAACAACGCTGCGAAGGTTTGGAAAAAACCATTTGCCAACACCCAGATCGCACTTTTGCCCAGAGAGGCAAGAAATTGTTTGTCCTCAAAAAGTTCAAAATAATTTTTTAGCCCAATGAATTCGTATTCACTTCCAACTACTCTTTGAGAGGTAAAACTGATTTGAATCCCAGATATGATTGGCAAAATCACAACAAGAATGACAAGAATTAGAGCAGGTAAGACAAGGAGGAATCCAAGTCTAGCATCACGGCTGCGAAAATCCTGCTTAGTCATGAGAAAGATTGAGGGAAGTTCCAAAGTAATTGACTTTGGAATTATTGGAGGGCTTGACAGGCCATATTTCAGATACGGCCTGTCGCTTTATGATCACTTAACGCTGAGCATCAACTCTTCTAGATATCCAACCGCTTCATCTGGAGAGATATCTTCCACCACCATTTTTTCCATAGCTTTAGCTGTGAAATTCTGGCCTTCAAACTGTCCAACCTGAGGGCAGTAATTGTTCTGCATGAACCCATACATCCCTGTGTAAGGGGCCTCATCCAATGAAGTTTGGTGCTGGGCTTTGAATTGGCTCAAGACTGGGGCAGAGAACATGATCTCATTGGTTGTAGAATCGTCCGTTACAGGAAGAAACAAGCCTGGCTCAGACGTTCCTAACCATTCGCCGTAGATTTCAGGACTCAACCAAAAAGACATGAATTTTGCCAAACCTTCTTGTTTTTTTGGATCATCAGTCATGACCATGAATGCATTTGAATACGCTAGGGAGAATCTTTCTCCGCTTCCGTCCCTTGGAACAGGGATAGGAGCCGCTCCAAGGTCATTTGGGCCTAGACCTGAATCATTGATCCAGGCGTTCATGAAAGCATTCTTAAAAGTGATCATGGAAGCCCGACCTGACACGAGTGAGCCTTCCACCTCAGCCCAAGCATAAGAACCAATGTCCGGAGGACTGTAAGAAGCCAGCTCTTTCAAAAAAGAATAAGCACGCTTGTTTTGAGAGTTATTGACAATAGGTTTGCATGAATCATCAAAAATCTTCTTGCCACCAAACGCTCCCATCCAGGTATAAATTGACTGAGTTCCAGCTAATGTATCACTAGCCGGAAGAGCAAACCCGTATCTATCGTTCTCAGGATCAGTCAATTTTTTGGCTGCAGCCAAAACATCTTCAGTAGTTTTCGGAGGATGTGGAATTCCTGCTTCTTCAAAATGCTTTTTGTTATACATCAGTAGCTCTAGCATTCCAAAAGCTGGGATTGCCCAAATCTCGCCGTCAGCACGATATTGATCCACGTATGCATCAATAAATTTTACTTCTTTCGCTACCTGCTCATAGACGCTTGTCGCTGGCTTTACCCCCCTTAGCACCCATCTCCCTGACATAAACGAAAAACCCTGGAATGGCCTGTTGCAAATCCACAGACACGCCCGCTTCAATCTGAGCGGGGACCCTTGTGAAGGCTTCTCCCCAACCTACCACATTCTGTTTCATCCGATATTCCGGAAATTTCTCATTAAACTTATCAACAACCACCTGCATTGCTTCTACGCGGCTTGGTGGCTGCTCCATGTGCTGCATCGTCAATTCAAGAGGGGCTGCTTGTGCAATTGTTCCTAAAGTAAGCACAGAGGCCGTTACCACTCCAAATTTGCGAAAACTCGAAAATCGAACACCTTTGATTATCTTCAGCATCATAACTGTCCTTCTAATTGAGGTTAAAAAACAGTGTTTGATAATAATTGATCTGAGGCGAGTCAAGTTAAATCAGTTTTTGCCGAACATTAATTATATCTGTAATTATTTGAATATAATGAATGTTTATTCAAATTTTTTCTTTAATTATTGATTTGTTTGATTCAGTTACAGATCAAAAAACAAACAATTCCTCAGCATTTCCTCCGCAAATCTTTGCTCGATCTTCCGTGCTCAAATTTGGAAGTAATTTGTCCACCAAAGCCAGTTGTTCTTGATACCCGGGTTCTTTTGTGATCCATGGAAAATCTGAGGCCCACAGCATACGATTGGGACCAAAGATTTTTAGAAGTCTTTGGGCAACGGGCTTCATGTCATTGTGAGGATAGGGGTCATGCGTAAAGGCATACTGTCCAGAAAAGTGGAGATAAGTATTTGGATTGGCCGCCACCATCTCTAAAAGATCAAGGGTTTCAGGGGGTAACTTTACTGAAAAATGGGGCCGGTTGTGCTCATCAATCGCCAAATTGTCCAAAGAAACCATAAATCCACAATGATTGAAAACAGCAACCAGTTCCGGAAGTTCTTTTAAAACTTTATCAAACAATTTCACCTGTGGCGGTTCGGCATAAAACCAAACTTTCAATTTACGCTCAGCCATCGCCTTAAAGAGCGGAAACATCTCAAAAGTCCTTGGGTCCTCTCCAAAGTTCTTTCTTTGATCAACAAACCCCACCCGAATTCCCTGGATCCTGCTTTGAGCAATCCGAGAGTCCAGATTTTCCTCCTGGTCATTTGCAGTCGCATCAAAAATTCCAACAGTCGCAAATTTACCTGAGTGTTCCCGTTGAACTTCGGCTACGTAGTGATCCTCAGGTCCAAGCGGGACTAAGATTGCTTTGTCAACTCCTGCCTTGTCCATTTCCTTGATTAAATCTTCAGCAAGCACTTCCCGATCTGCTTCTGCTAGTCCAGCATGAATCGGTCTAGGATAATCTTCTGAATATCTTCGAAATACGTGTAAGTGTGCATCGATGACGCTCATGTTTTCCTCCAAAATTACCAAATTAGGTTTGATCAAAACAATGGAAGTTTGGCTCTTTTTTATCTTGATGAATCTTCAACCTGTCAATGAAAAATTGATTTTTTTTCAGGACTTTTAGAGGGTGGGCACTGAAATCAGACAAATTCGTGACAGTGAGGAAGACCCTTCCAAGGAATTTTTGGCAAACATTTCAGGAGATAATGATGAAAGGATTATGGAAAAGGAGTGCAGCTGAAATCGCAGTATTAGTAAAATCACGCCAAGTTTCTGCGGTTGAAGTTACCCAATCTGCGTTTAGTCGCCTGCAAGCAATCAACGGAAAGCTCAATGCGGTTGTCATTGAAACCCCTGAGGATGCCCTGCGCTCTGCTGAGTTGGTAGACCAAGCAATTGATCGTGGTAAAGATCCAGGCGAATTGGCTGGTGTGCCTGTTACGGTTAAAGTCAACATTGACCAAGCAGGATACGCAAACACGAATGGTCTGAAATTGCAGGAGAATCTTATTGCAGACCGGGACAGCCCTGTCGTCACCAACTTTCGCAAAGCAGGAGCGATCATCATTGGTCGCACAAACACCCCAGCATTCTCCCTCCGCTGGTTCACACGAAACCAATTGCATGGCCATACAATCAATCCGCACAACTCAAGGATTACTCCCGGTGGTTCCTCTGGAGGTGCCGCTTCAGCAACAGCCTCAGGAATTGGCGCGATCGGGCATGGCACAGACATCGGGGGTTCAGTCAGATATCCAGCCTATGCCTGTGGACTCCAAGGGCTTCGCCCAACTCAGGGACGCTTTCCTGCCTGGAATCCTTCGGGAAAAGACCGGCATATTGGTGCTCAGTTGATGGCGGTTTCAGGGCCACTTACCAGGACAATCGCTGATCTAGAGTTAGCCACGAAAGCGATGGCTGTTGCAGATCTAAGAGACCCCTGGCATGTTCCACTGCCGTATCAGATTGGTGATTTTCCTCGGAGGGCTGCACTCTGTGTGAATCCAGATGGCATGCAAACAGAGGAGTCCGTTGAAAAAGCAGTTCGGCAAGCTGCTGAAAGGCTCAAAGATTCGGGTTGGGAGGTAACGGAAGTAGAGAGCCCACCGTTTCAGGAACCAGCTAGATTGCAGGCTATTCTCTGGCTTGCTGAAACACATCGAGTAGGGACAGGCATTCTAGACAAAGAGGGAGATCCCGATGCCATCCACGTCTTTGGGGAGATGACCAAACTCTCTCCCGTACCAACGATAAATGATGTATTGGATGCTTTACAGGCACGGTTGGGATTTCTTCGGGATTGGCAACTTTTCTTGGAGAAATATCCTGTCTTGATCTGCCCTACTTCGAGCGAACCTCCCTTTCCGGATTTGCTGGATCTACAGGATTTCCCAAGAGTGATCAAGGCTCAGCTCACCCAGGTAGGGCTTCCTTTGATGGGCATTCCGGGCCTCTCCATCTTCACGGGATACAATGAGAGTCCTGATGGAAAGATACCAATGGGCGCTCAACTGGTTGGGGCACGCTTCCGAGAGGATATTCTCATTTCTGCTGCCAAAGAGATTGAGGCCCGCAGCCCCAAGATTGAAATTGCAGAACCCTAATTGGCCTAGGCGGACTGGATGAAGAGAAGCATGTCAGTTTGAAAAAGATTTCTGAGTTCACTTAAGCAGGGTTCCGTTGAATCATGAAGGAACCCTTTTCAGTCTGAAGTTCATTCAGAGGTTGCTTTTCTACTTTTACAGCCTCCATCTTTTGCGTTTTTCGAACAATCAACTGAACCATTTGGAATTGATAACCATAGTTTTTTCTTTCCATAGGGTAACCTTCCTTTTTAAAAGTTGATGTATGCCTAAGCTAATAAATGTTGGAGGGATTACTCTGGCTGGTGATCCAGAATATCCCAGCACACGGTCAGGACATGATAGTCCGTTTTACCAGGTGGAGACTTGAGTCTATCAATTTTTTGACCCTCTCGAGAGAGAATCCTAAACCAGGCACCATGCTGGTGATCCACAAAATGATCCCATGCGTAACGCCAGAATTCCAAATAATCATCTCGATAGTTTGGCTTTTCTGTCAACCAAAAAAGACGCCAAGCTGTAGCAATGGACTCCGCCTGAACCCAAAAATACTTAGTGGGCGCACAGGTCTCTCCATCGGGTGCAAACCCATAGAAGATCCCCCCATAATCTGCGTCTCCTCCATCTTTCATTCCATTTTTATAAAGCATCTCCGCGCGATCTAGATACCAGGATTGGGGACGAATTTCCAAAAGACTCAACAGGAGACGGGCCCACTCTACCTGATGTCCAGGTTGAAAGCCCCATGGCTTGAAGAGGTCATCTGGCTGATCCTTGTGATACTCCATATCCGGAAGCCAATCTTGCGTGTAGTGTTCCCACACGAGCCCACCATTCAAGTCCGCCAATTCTAGAGCAAATTTCTGAGCTAGTTGCTCGGCTCTGTCCAAGAATTTTTCATCACTTGTTGCTTTCCAAGCGGCTAGACAAGCTTCACACATGTGCATATTGGCATTCTGTCCACGATAGCTATCGGGCTCTCTCTCTGACCAACTCAATTCATCAAGATAAGCTCCCTGAGTTGGCTCCCAAAAATGTTGTTCCATCAGTGACCAAACGTCATCAAGGAGTGACTGTGTGGAGACAAGCCCAGCTTGTAGGGCATGAGCAGCAGCAAATAGAACAAAAGCGTGCCCATAGGCCATTGCTCTCCCATCGCTAACTTGGCCTCCTGTTAATTCCCAAGCATAAAAACCATCTGGCATCTGATGGGCTGAAGTCAGGAATCGGAGCCCATGTTCTGCCAGCGCCAAGTCCTCAGGATTTCCCCCTCGGCAGTATGCACCTGCAAAGTTAAAAATGAAACGACAAGAACTTACTAAATGTTTGAAATTTTTATCAAAAAGTGCCCCGTCATCCTCAAATCCGTGAAAGAATCCACCCCTTGGATCGAGCGCTCGTCCCCTGTAAAAATTCAGTACTTTCTGGACGTGATCCTTTAGAAATTCTGCATCTCCAAAGTCAGGGTAGGACAAGGAAGCTAATGTCATGGGATTTATCTCAATCATGGTAAGAGGGAAGCTTCAATTATTTTCAGAAAGGTTGAGCAAAAGACCTCACTTGATTATGTGATCGATTGTTCACGAATATGGTAGGCCTCTCAAGTGCTGAAGATTGATCACAACTTGGAAAATCTGCACCGAGTTGAGATTTTTTTCCGGAGTTTCCTTATCAACTGCTGCCAAACCAATTTAACCTTTCGATCTCTAGATTCAGCGTAGCCATTGTATGAACGGCATTGTCATCATCCTGGTACTGGGGGCAGCACTATCTCATGCCCTCTGGAATTTGCTGCTGAAGCAAACCGAGAACAGGCTTATGATGATGATGTCGATGCATACTGTCACGGGCTTAATGGGGTTGATACTCATTCCGTTTATTGGTCCTGTGGAGGAAGCCGCCTTGCCGATGCTCCTGATGTCTACAGTCGTTCATGGCGGCTACTATGTTTTTTTGACCTTTTCCTATCGCAACGTAGAACTTGGTCAAGCTTATCCAATCTTGCGAGGTACAGGACCAATTGTGGTCTTTTTAGCTTCTTTGTTATTCTTGAATGAACCTGTCTCTACGCTCCAGTTATTTGCTTTCTTTTTTATTGCTGGAGGAATCCTGAGCCTCGGCTTGCGTTCATTCGGTTATTTTCAACAACAGCCTTCAACAATTTTTTATGCGCTCGGCACTGGAGTTCTGATCGGAATTTACAGTTTGATCGACGGAATTGGGGTAAGAAATTCTGGAAACGTCCTAGGTTATATCTGCTGGCTATTCTTCCTGGAAATGTTGATGGTGCAAGCCTACGCTTTCTATTTTTACAGAGGCGAAACAATCATCCGCTTGATCAAGCTTGGATGGAGCGGTGTCTGGGCTGGTCTGCTGGCAGCCTATGCCTACGGATCTGTGCTTTGGGCCATGGAATCGGCTCCCATCATGCTGGTTGCAGCACTTCGAGAAACAAGTGTGGTGATGGTCTCAGTGCTTGGCATCCTGATCCTCAAGGAAAGCAAGGACCTCCTAAAAGTCCTGGCTGCCGTGCTGGTCACACTGGGGATTGTGCTCCTCAAAGCCTAGAACCGAAGATAAACTTAGCTAGCTGCCGAAAGATTTTTTGGAGCAAACTCAAAAATCTCTGGCGATGTTGAACCTTGCAGCTGATTGATCTCCTTCTCTACTTCACTCACAGCTTCACTACCCACATGAACCTCCAAAGAAAGCTCAAATTTCCTGCTAGTCAATGGCTCTAAGAGCACCACTCGACCATTTTCACGTTCGAAACGCTTCGGGTTTGGGAAATTGGATCCTGGTTCCAGCCCTGTCACATATCCATTCTTCAGCGATGCTGTATTCTTCCAAAGCGAAAAACAGGGCATTTGTTCCAAAGAAAAACTCATTGAAGTCCCAAGATCCCCTGCCTGGTTACGCAACATCACCTTAGATTCGCCAGAAGAATCCCCCAACAATTCGTAGAAATATACTTGCTCTACATAACCGTTCGTAGGCCCCCGGAATTCCGAAAGCGAAATTAAATCCTCCTGGGCTCTTTGATCTCTGGGGGCTGATAACTTTACAGGTGCGACCAACTGGGAACCTTCCTCTAAAAAGGGAGGTCCGTAGTTGCAGTGATACAGCATTTCGATTTCTTCGGGTGTCGTATTCAGGTTGGTCACTTCATCCACAATCGTTAGCTTATTTGAGCCGAGTTCTGTTGAAATTTCGGTTGTGAGTCGCAGTGCTGGACCAAAGAGCATGGTTTCCTCAACAATCCCTCGAATCCTCAGAGTTGTTGGGGTGCCAACCTCCACCTGAACCTGAACAAACCTCGCCGAAATATTGGCAATCTTTCCATGGAGTGGAAGAAACACCTCCACTTTGTTTCCATTGTTGTCAACGATCACATCATTTCCAGGGGCGCCATTGCTACTCAGACCACAGCGTACAATCCACTCGTTGAAACCTTTCAACCACCCTAAGCCACCACGATCGTTTAGTTCGATAAAGGCTGGATGCACAAGATCCTTCACAGGTGAGTCCCAGCCCAGAGTCTTACCCGAATAGGATCCTCTCCAAATCCCCATCCCTCGAGTTGGGACCACGGCAAAAGAAAAATTCCCATTATTCACCTCGATCAAATCAATCCCCTGCTGCAGGCCTCCCTGCAAGGTGGACTTTTTAATTTCCCAGTTTGAGGAGGAGTTTGTGGATAAGTTCTGTTCATTCAACTCTAGTGAATCAATCCAAAGATTTTGATCCACATCTGTGATTACCTGATGAAATGTTGAAGACATGAAAAGACTCAAATAATTGTTATGAAATAGGAATTTTCCATAAAAATCTAAAATCCTTGCTAAACCGGAACACTCTCTAAGAAAAATTGTATAGATAATCAAGAAGCTCTCACCCAGACGGTTGTATCGTGAAAAACCGCACCTCCATTTGGGAAAGCCACATCCGCCGAAGTGAGCGTGTTGACTCCTTTTGCAGCTGGAAACGCTCGGTTTGCCCATAGCCCTTCAATTACGACCAGGCCAGGCCGCACCTCTTCATTGGCTTCCAAGGCGATTTCGATCTCACCTCGCTCATTGCCTACTTTAATCTGCCCAGCGTTTTCTAATCCCTCCTGTTTCAGATCACTCGGATGCATCCAGGCTTTTGGGGACAGCAAGCGATCCTGAGAAAGGGACATCTCGTTAAAGGTGGAGTTGAGAAACCATCTTGCAGGAGGCGTGATCAGGCGATACGGCTTTTCATGGGATAAACTATCTCGCACTTCCCAATGATCCGGAAACGTCGGCATCTTTTGGTTTGCCTGACCCCAATACGTCCAATCCGCTCTGAAATGGAACTTTCGATCTTCGTGACCAAAGCCATCCAAAAAGTGCATTTTTTCAAAACCAAGATCCAAATCAATTTCAAAACTTTTTTCTTCGAGCGGAATCTTTTCTTGGTAGCCGGATTTCTGCAGCATGCCAGTAATCAATTCCCATGCACTCTTCAGAAATCCTGGGTGCTCACCTTTCAGCCGCTTCGCAAGTTCCTGAATTACCCAGTGGTTTGATCGACATTCTCCAAGAGGTGGAACCACAGCCTTGGCGATCTGGAAAAAGGTATGACCCCCAGCCGAATAGCAATCATCGTGTTCTAAAAAGGTGGTTGCAGGCAGCACCACATCGGCCATTTCAGCGGTTTCGGTCAGGAATTGTTCGTGAACGCAAATGAAAAGATCATCCCTGGAAAACCCTTGTCGAACCAAGTCTGTCTCTGGTGCCACAACCATCGGATTCGTATTCTGAATAAAGATGGCCCTGATGGGAGATCCACCTTGTAGATCTTGAGGATGACCACACAGGATTGGCCCAATTCTCGACTGATCCAAAACTCTTGTGGCCGGATTCAGTTGATCCAAGCCTTTGATCTCGGACACATCAAAGGCACACATGCCCGAATTGCTATAAAGAGCCCCCCCACCAGGATATTGCCAGGCACCTGTGACCATTGGCAAACAGCTGACTGCGTGCATGTTGGAGGCTCCATTTCGGGAGCGGGTGAAGCCGTAGCCCAAGCGCAGGAAACTTCTGGGCTTACTCCCGTAAAGCTCCGCAAACTGTTCTATCTCACGGACAGCTAAACCTGTGATGGAAGCAGCCCATGCGGGAGTTCGCAGCTGTAAATGCTCTTTCAATCCCTGTGGATCATCTGAATATTTGTTCAGATAGTCCCAATCTGCCAGACCATCGCGAAACAAGATGTGCATCACGGCACAAGCCAAAGCTCCATCTGTTCCAGGTTGCAACCGAAGGTGCAAATTTGCTCGCTTTGCGGTATCAGTCGTGTAAGGATCAACCACCACCAGCTGGGTCCCACGTTGTCTTCGGGCCTGCTGAAATCGATGGATGACATTGATCTGGGTATTGACTGGATTTCCACCCCAGACAACCAGCAGATCTGTTTCACTGATCTCCCTGGCATCTATGCCCCGCTTCTCTCCAGCTCCCACAAGCCACCCCGCATCAGACAGCCCCACACAGATCGTCGAGTGTTGCCTGGAATATCCCATCACATGCCGAAGTCGCTCAATTCCATCTCGTTGAACCCAACCCATCGTGCCGGCGTAAAAATAGGGCCAGACACTCTCCGTCCCATATGTTTCAGCAGTTTGCTTGAGAGCTGTCACCGTGAGATCCAGCGCTTCTGCCCAGGATATCTTCTCAAACGCAAGAATCCCCGTACCCTTGGGTCCAACTCGCTTCAAGGGATGGGTCAACCGATCTGGATGATGATGCCGCTTTGCATAATTGGCGACCTTTCCGCAGATCACTCCATCCGTGTAAGGGTGTTTTTTCCTACCACGAAGTCGCTTGATCTGGCTGTGCTTATCACTCTCAACCTCAAGAGCACAGGTACTCGGACAATCATGAGGACAAGTACTGTCCAACCACTTTGATTCAGAAAAACCCATGAATTCCTCAGCAAAATCTCCAAACAATTGAGCCTGAAAAGATGTCAAATCTACACATCCCCTCAAAGCCGATCAAGCCTTTCCAAAATGAAACATCG